>Ga0210410_10001705_pt1 | contig 20353 bp, 29 predicted proteins | sample IncBWC4MmetaG_FD_161058 | JGI IMG/M metagenome (GOLD analysis project Ga0210410, IMG submission 161058) | Forest soil microbial communities from Barre Woods Harvard Forest LTER site, Petersham, Massachusetts, United States - Inc-BW-C-4-M | ecosystem: Environmental > Terrestrial > Soil >... | reverse complement strand
GACATTTGCGTCGTCAGTGCCCGGGCGCCCTCGATATTAGGCTGATCACCGGAGAGCAACTGAGCCAGATTCTGCACAACATTACCGAACCCCACTCCCCTCAGACCCTCATAGAAATGAGGCTTCATCGCAGCAAAATAAGCCTTCTCGTCCGTGGCTCGGAGCTTCTCAAGGAAGGGCTTCGCTAATTTACCGAACGCATCAATCTTCCCCTCGGAACGCATATCCTCGATGATATCGTCTATGACAGAAGGATCGCCCGCGTACAACTTGGCATCGGTCGCCTGGATCGCTTTAACGCTCTCTTGGAGCGATACAAATCCTTCTTGTCCACCCACTGCGTCCAATAGCGCTCGGGCATTTTGGGCATCAGCGACTTTGGGGAATTCCTTCTTGTACGCCATCGCCCGCCCGTACGCATCATTCAAGGCGCGTGCTATTGGCGCATTCTTAGGATCGGAATCTCGGAGAGCCTTCAACGCCGCCCGAACAGCTGCCGGATTCGTTCTGGCGTCGATAGGTTTATCGTCACCATCCGGCGCTGCCTGCGGCTCCCCCTCTACATCAGGTTGATCGGGGGAAACGTCTTGTTCGACCGATGCTTGATCGGTCTCCGTGGTCTGGGTAACGGTTTCTTCTGGGGACGGCGTGGGGGCTGGGACATCAGGGGTAGTAGCGAGATCAATGAGACCAGAGACATCACCTGCGGACATAGAGACTCCGTTCGAGACAGATTAGCCAGTTATGGCTAGTATTATGTGAAAAGTCTGGTATACTGAAAATAATCCGTTTCAGGCAAGTCTGCTGAACGGAGGTGGACCTGTTAAGGTCGACCGGGGCGCATTCCAATAAGACGCCCCGGGACTTATTTACCGTATTTCCGGTAATAAGCTGCCACAGCCTCGGGATCGACGTTGAATTTATCTATCGCGTTGATAACGTAGTAATTACAGGGGAAGCAGAGTAGGCCTCGTCGTTCGCCCGTTTTATGCGAGTGGTCCCCATTAAGCCGTCGTCCTTTTGGGACACGATGGCAGCAGGCGCAGTGGCCTCCTTGCTCGGCTAATTTCTTCTCATACTCCTCCGTAGAAAGTTGGGGGATTATGTGCTTCGACCGCCGTCTACGGCTCAAAGAACACCCCGGCCACGAACGTGTTCGTCGTATTATCGGCACTGAGAGAACCGAGAGTAGCTGGCAGGACCCCTGCTGATGAGGCGTTCGCCGCTGTGCCTGATCGGGTCCCGTTAGCATTCCATACCGGGAGCACATTACTGCTCATATTAGCCAGACTCGGTCCGTTCACATTCGCCGCTACGGTAGCAGTCTGGGCGTAAATGTAATTCGTACCGGCTGATAAGGTCACCGGCGTGATCGTCGCCGTCTGCACGCCCGTTCCGGCTACCGTCAGCGCTCCGGAGTCAATGAGCTTCGAACTACCCGCCGAATTGTACACACCGAACGAGAACTTGGCCCCGTTCGACCCGCCGGTCACGTTGAAACTGATCCGCGATACTGTGATCGAGAACAGGAGTTGGAACTGATAGAATCTGACCTCGTTCGCTGAGTTATTCAGTTGTGAAGTGCTTGACAGATTCGATAGGGGTAAATTGAAGAACCCGGGACCCCAGAAACCGGACTGCCCTGCTGTACTGAACGACGGCGCCCCGCCTGGATTCGCCCACGTCCCATCTCCACGCCAGAACGTTGATCCCGACGCGCCGGTCCCGGAATTCAGTGAATTCACACCGACCGGAATCTGGACCCAAGTCGACCCATTGTACGTATACATGAATCCGTCGGCTTGGTTCTCGACGACCCATCCTTTCAGTGGTTGGTAGAATTCCCATTCTCCTGACGGGGCTGAGGGGTTATCCGTCGACCAATACGCGACAAAGTTTGTCTTCCCGACCCATGCGCCGCCGCCCACTGACGCCACGACGTACATATCCCCGTTCGTCGGCGAACCCGGCGCTGTGGCGGTCGTCATATTGATCACATTCGGCTGGATCAGCGCTTGGTACATGCGTAGGAACGCACGACCGTCGTTGCCATATGTGGCGCCGTCGGGGATCGAATCGACTACTGGGATCTTCGGGCCGGTAGTATTAGCCATATGTAATTAACCGAAAAAGAAGCCGTAATTATTCTTCGCTGTCGCCGGAGGAGGGAGGAAAGCGATCGCTTGGCATCCGCAGTTCGTCTGGGATCCGGAGCCGAATGCTGTCGCGACTGTTCCTGACGGAGTATCCAGTTGATACTGCATCTGGGAGGTCGCGCTCACATTAGCTAACGTTATCCCTAACGTATATCCTGAAGCAGCCGTCAACGCCCCGCTATTACCGACCCCCGTAACAATGACAAGATCGGTCTTCGCCGTAGTAAGATTCGTCGTACCCGGCACGCCGGTCGTACTATTATTCGTTGCCTGCGTATCGATCGTATTGTTCCCTGATAAGATCGATACACCGGAGAACTCGTAGAAAGCGAACTCATACGACTCGTTCCCGCTCGCACTACCCGAGTTCACTCCTACTGCCACAGATACGACCGTAGTACTCGGTACCGAGGCAGCATTAGGCTTGAAGAACATCTGGCAGGCGACTTTTTGTGATCCTGCTCCGGAGCCTGAGTTTATAAGATAGTTAGAAGTTCCATTGGTGGTCCACCCGGTAACTCCTGTAGGATTATTGAACGATGACGCCATCGCCCCCGTACCAGCGGTCAACGTTTGATGATGCGTACAGACGAGGATGAGGAAGTTCCCTGCGACGGTCGTCTGAGGAACAGTGTAAGTAATTGCTGATAACGTCCCGCCTGCGGTAGTGAACGAGCCGCTCCCATGCCCACCCAGACCAGATTGTACGAGGGATTGGCTCATGGGATTGTCACGTTGAGCGTTAAATTCGCTCGCGTCACCGTCGAAGCAGAATTGACATTTATTTGGATTTCGTCTCCCTGAGCGATCGCGGTTGTCCACGCTGAAACAGCCAGATTCTCGTTCTTCTGGGCTGAGGAGAGAGTTGGCTTATCCGTGCTGGCAATGCTAGCAGTTGTTGGGAAGCCGGAGTAGGTTGATCGGAGCACGTCGATCACACAGGAACCGGATTGATCAGCAGTGAGGACCCAACCTGTGATAGTGCAGGCGACCGGTGCTGGCCACTGACCTTTGACTCCGGTTGTGAGGGCGCTTCCCCCACCATCGACCTGAAAATTGAACGACGATATTCTCTGACCAACCCACGCCGTTCCATTGAACTCATACGTCCCGTTATTGGCTTGAGATGTCGCTAACCACCCCTTCACTGGAGCATAATAATCCCATTTCCCGCCCGGATTATTCGGATCGTCGAGTGTCCAATAAGCGATGAACGCATCCTTACCGACCCATCCTCCGGTTGCTCCTGAGGCGATGATGTATGTGTCACCATTGCTCGGGGACCCGGGAGGACTCGTCGTCGTCGTATTAATAACATTACACTGGATCAGAGCCTGGAACATCCGGAGGAACTGTCGTCCATCATTCCCATAAACCGCTCCATCAGGAATGCTGTCGACGACGCTGATCTTAGGCCCAGTGGTATTCGACATTATCGTTTCACAGAGTCCTTAGGCTGATGGTACGGACAATCTGTCCCGCTTCCAGTTGGCTTACCGTCGTATGTGTAAGCACATGAATGTTGTCTGGTCAACACACCGACTGTGATACCAACAGCGGCTCCGGTAATCAGTCCGGTTGCCACTGGATGCCGACGCATTGTTGCACAACCGGATAATATCGATACAGCTAGAACCAACGCGATAATCTTCATAAATCCTCACATTGCATAATATGGAATCTTGACATTTGTTCCGCCGACATTGGCGATCAGATAGCCGAGAACTTGAGCGGGAACGTCTCCATTTGTCCCTACTGTTGCTGAAGCAGACGTAGATGATCCAAAACCCACTTGTCCCGTTGAAACCGTAGGAGCAGCGCCGGATAAGGCCAAATTACCCGCAGTAACAGATGCTCCTGCGGAATTATCGCCTAGATAGAATCCAACAGTAGTGCCGGAAGGCTTTATCATGGACAGATTGTTAAGCGGGCCCGAAGAACCGTCCGGACAGCCAAACAAAAAACTGCCATCTGATTGCACACACAATCTCGGTAGCGCTCCAGTCCCCCCTTTCGGGACTGTATAGATTTCAAAACGGCTACCACGATGTCCTGCGGACCAATCTTCATCTGCATGGAATTCCATGTATGGGCAAGCCGAGGCGGTGAAATAATTTGCGCCGTCGTACCCCGATGCGGAGATTATCATCAGCGCTTGATTATATTTAGTCGCTGTAGGAGCAGTTTCTGTGCCTCCAGAAGAACAGAAATTTATAGAAGGTCCCCGACCCAAAGGTCCGGCAGTATGAGTAAAGATCGATACTCCATGTGCGTAATTATTGTGGACCTCTAAAAGCGCCACAGAGGTATCTGGAGTTGGACTTCTTAGAACGAGAGATGTACCGGGGGCATCTACAGAATTACAGGGGGCCTCTGTCGTAATAGAACTGACACCGAGGTTGTTAGGACCGTTCCAGACAGGATAAGTAAATATTGACATGGTCTTTCTCTCTTTCTTATGTCCAAGCTACCTGTGTACCCGGGAGAATCCCGCTCGCTCCCGCTACGAACGATTCGATATTATTCCGCACCGTCTTCATATTTGCTACGAAAGTCGTGAACGCGGCGCCGGTGAATGTGCCTGCCTTATTATTCAGCGGGTTCGAGCTGTCAAAAGATGCCCATACGCCGGTCGACATATTCACTGTCAAAGTGATCGTAGGAGGAATCGCGCCTGCTACGATCGCCGTGCCCGACACAACGCCACTATGAAACGTGAACGTGACTGTGTTCGCATTGTAATTCACATTCATATCGGTACAGCCGCCCTGGGTATCGTTCTCAAAGGCTATGCCGTTGATCACCACGTTCGTCCCGGTTGTCAGTGTAATACTCATAAAGCCTCCAGTTTGATTCGTAGAGCGTATTGCATCGGCGTGGCGCCGGAGGATGCATATCCGGTCGTTGAGTATGAGATCGCTGTGTTAGCTTTGGCTACGAGGAGTAGTTCAACTGTTGGGCTGGCTACGAGAGTATTAGTCGCGTTCGTCGCTATGATTGTATTCGATCCGGCTGCCGAATTAGTCGCATCGGTCCAAGTGATAGTTACAGATGGTAAAGTAGATGAAGTCGTAGCAATTTGCGAGCGAACGATCTGGGCAGAGATACGAAATAATCCGCCCGTTGTTGGCGTAGCGATCGTCGTTGCATTGATATTCGCTGCTTGAGTCAACTGAGTGACTAACCCTAACTGCGTAGGTATCCCAGCGATCCCAGAGAGATCAGCGAATGCGGATGGAATAGTTGTAGAGTCACCAAATGGTCTAGTCATTATAGCGCCTCAAGAGTCGTGTGGATCTCATAAGCCATCGCCGTGCTCGTATGCGAATCCGTGTAATCAAATTTAAATTGAATCGCTGTGCCCGTCTTTGCGTATATCATTAGCGTATCTGCGATCGCTGTGCTGGTCGTATTAGCTGCGCTTGTTATTGAGTTCCCTGATACAGTCGTCTTAGCAACCGAATCAGTTGGCGACGTGTAGATAACTTGGAAACCGTTCGTCCCACCGAGGACCGATGATATATCCGACGCTGTCGTGATCGTCGCTGAGAAGGATACTCTGTATCTTCCGGTACGGGGCGCGGACGCTGTTAAGCTCGTTGCCGTAATAGCTGCTGTCTGAGCAGTGAGATCACTGATTGCTATCTCAGACGGCATGCCCTGAGCGACTGTTGCTGTTCCGGCATAATTCGTTACTACGCCGCTATTATTAATTAGAAACTGATCAGTTAGTGTTCCCGATGGCCCGGTAGCAGATGACGTACCTAATGCTAATAAGTATTCTGTCCCGACTAATGCAGTGTTGACCGGATACGATGCCAAGCATCGAATCGTTCCATTAGCCCCTCCGGTCTGATTGATCGTGGGATTAGAGATGATACCTGTAAAATTCGTTGATCCCGAAGTAGGCGCGAACGTTCCTCGGCTTTGGGTATTGATCTGAACACCGGCAGCAGTGGCGGTCCAGCTATTCGCAGGTAGAACATCGATACCTACAGAGTTAGTTGTAGCATTCCCGGTAGCTTTTAACGTAACTGATCCACCGAGAGCCGATAATGTCGTACTCGCTGCACCTTGGTAAGTCCCTGTACCGGAGATCGAGATCGTATTCCCGGCCCAGGTCATCTGGGTACTGTTTCCGGGGAACGTTAAGGCTGAGCTGCCACTAGAAGCACCGAAAAACGTGATCGATCCACCTACACCTGTTGCTCCTAGACTGAGATTTCCTCCGGGAATACTTACAGCGGCTGTACCGGATGAACCAGTGTGGGTAAATGTTAATGTCGACGCTCCGTTCGTGCCGTTCGTGACAGCGTCTTGGATCGTCCACGAATCGGTAGCCGACGCCGCACCGGTCCAATACGTTCCATTAATATTGAAGATCGGCGATGATTGCGATACGGAACTCGTCGCAGCAGTCGTATTCGCCCATGTCCAATTGACCGCGCTCGTCTGATTGAACGTCGTCGCGTTCCCGGCGTTCGCGAGAGTCAGGGCTCCAGTTGCATTCTGTAAGTTGTTCCACAGAGGCGTGATCGTTGTGTTCGGGATATCGCCTGCAACGAGAGCGCGGAATGTTGGTGACGCAGCACCGCCGGACGTGGGCCCAGCAAACACGGTGTTCGCCGTTTGATTCGAGGGCGAAGGTAAAGTCAAGGTACCGGCGGCTGAAGCTGTAACAAGAGATGCAGAGTAGACGACTCCGTCTCCGGCGAATTGCCCAGCCAGCACGTTCGACGTTGTCGGTAATGTCAGCGTCGGGGTAGCAGCATTAGCTGGGGCCGTGATCGTGTATTTGCCTGAAGCTGTGGATGAGGCTAGAGCGATGGATCCGTTCGATGTGCCCGGAATGCCTAGCACCGGAGCAGTCGTGTACGCCGGAGCTGCTGAGGAAGTTGTATTATTACCGAGAACCGTTCCTCCACCAGCATTCGCTAACGTTGCTGTTAGCGTTCCCGATGTAGTCACTGCTCCGGACGGAGTCGATGATAGAACCGTCCCATCTCCAGTGAACGTTACCGAGGTGACCGTACCTGTTCCCGCCGGTAAGTCTGTGGATGCTATTACTCTAAAAGTAGGCGTCGCGGCTGAACCAGATGTCGGGCCCGCCAAGAAAGTTTTCTGTGTCTGCGTTAGCAAAGAAGGGGTCAGAGTTCCGGCAGCAGAAGCAGTCTGAAGTGTCGAGGTGAAAATGACGTTATCGCCAGCGAACTGCCCCGCTAGGACATTACTCGTTGTTGGGAGAGTCAGCGTTGGCGTCGCAGCCGACGCGGGAGCTGTTATCGTGAACTTACCGGATGCAGTCGCGGAGGCGATCGCTAATGAGCCGGTGCTCGTACCGGGAATGCCTAATACGGGAGCAATCGTTGCCGCTGGCGCTCCAGCACTCGTCCCAGTATTCCCAACGACCGTCCCGCCAGCGATATTACCGAGATCCCCAATAGCTAACTGAGCCGATACGAAATTCGTCCCGTTCCCACGTAACACATTCCCGGACGTGGCTGCTCCGCTTACTCGAAATCCCGTTGTTGCATTTATAATTGAAGCTATAAGTCCAGTATCAGCTGAATCATCTCCCAAACGAAAATTTATATTTGCGGCGTTTCTTTTTATTGCAGGGAAACTAGCTAAAGGGGCGGAACCGCCAAACTGCAAAAAACCATCTTGTTGGTTTACAGTGCCGTTCGCATTCGTTGCTAATACGAAAACTGAACCGTGTGCAGTTGCTGTCCATGTTTCTGTAGCGACAGCGGTTAAACTTGATCCGGGTTGCCCAGAAAAATTTCGACCGCTATAATTTGTACCATCGTATCCGTTAAATTCAAATAGACCTAATGTATCATTAGACACTACTCCTAATGGAGCAGCCGCAAGGTTTGCTCCATGAGACTTATATGTGCTAAAAAGTGCCGTTCTTCCTAGGTTACCTACAGCCGCTTGAACATACGCTTCGTATCCACCACTAAATTGATTATGAACTTCTACATCAGCAATTGCTGAAGCTGGAGTAGGACTTTGTAGATATAACGCCGTTCCGTTTCCTATTGTGTTCGCCGGTTGAGTAGCGATCGTGCTATTACCAACTGCGGTAGAGCCTGTCCAGATCGTAAATGTATTCGTTGTTCCTGTACCAGTGACCGTGCCAGTACCGACAGGCACAGTAGTAAAAGCGCCTGTCGCCGAGTTATAACTTGCGAGAGCCTGTCCCCCGACTGCGGGGGTATTCGCTGGCAGGAGTACCTCAGCCGATACATTACTGCCTGAAACCTGCCAAGTTATATTAGTGAACCCCGCCTGAGCAGCCGGAGTAGTATTATTGAAATTGGGTGACGATACAGTTGAGCCGTTGACCGATACAGTTGTTCCGCCCCCGCCAGCGGCGAAGTTATCAATGAGAACAAAGTTATAAGCAATGATCGGATCTTGTCCGGTCAGAGTTAGGCCGAGATTCGGTGTCTGCGGCGCCGAGGACTGGACGTAATTCGGCGGGAGCGGGCCGCTATAACCCTGAGGCGTCTCAGACATTGAAATCCCGGTCTTGTCGGAGTAGTCGTTTCAAGTGATCACTCATGCTGTTCGTCTCGGGTTCGAGACCGTGGATGCCGTCCACCGGAACGCCCTGGTCGACGAATACTGGTAACGCCGCCTCACGAGCCTTGCGTCTCTGCTCCTCCGCGTATTCGATCTGGGTAAGTTTATCTTGTAATGCTTTTACTTTCTCGGCTTCCTCTCTCCGCTCCTGCTCGACCCGGAGATTCTCGCGATCGATCTCTTCTCTCCGCGCCTTCTCCTCGCGCTCCCAAGCAGTGTACCGATCTCTCTCTTCCTGCTGTCGGGCCAGCGTCGCCGCTAGCTTCGCTTCGTACTCAACTCTCTGTTTCTCTTTGGCATCGGCGATCGCCCTCTCTCTTTCGGCTTTCTTCCGTTCGAACTCAGCGTTCTCCGCCTCGCGCTGGATCTCCAGCTCCGTTAATCTCTGAGCTAACGTCTGCTCAAGTTTCTGTATGTTACTCATAATAGAGACTCCTGTTATTCGCTGAAAAGGGCTATTCGCCGAACGCTGCCGGTTGTTCCCCAACGATCGGTTCCAATGTGTACTCCCCGCCTTCTTCCCAGACCTCGGCGAATCCTCCGGGGGCGATCGCTTCTTCCCCGGTCTCCGGACGACCATCCCTATTCCCGTGGAACATATTCTCTAGGGCGATGACGTTGGATGTATGAGTCACATAGACCCGAACTGTCTCCGGACCCTTCTTCGGGCGAACGTACCCACAACAGTCGGTCTGGAGATTCACTTTGATCAAACCGTTCTCTTTCCTCGACGCATTCTCTGGATCCGCTACCACTTCTGGATGATTGCAGTACGAGGAATTCTTCGACGGCTTATGTATGCAATCTTTACAATGGAACGGCCCGTCGGTCGCGAATCCGGACTGAACAGTCCCATACTCCTCATTCTGCGGGTCGCGCTTCAGTTCGGCCTTAAAGTAGTCCCACGTTCTCTCCTCAAGATCATCAAGACTCTCTCCCTCAGGGACGGGCTCTTTCGGATTGTCAATAAAGTAATCAAGTACATCGCTAAACTCTTTCTTATCCTTCCCGCTCAAAAAACCTAAATTCCAGGAAATGAGACCACGATCCTGACTAACCTTCGCTCCGCAATGCTCGGCAATGATATCCGCTGTCTGAACCGCACGAAGCATCGGTGAGGCGACGATCCTTCGGACCGTGTATTGCTTCGCGATACGCCGACCGATCTTCTCCGCCTCGTCTTCACCGTTTTTATTCAATGGAGGATCGAGGCGGGACCTAAAAACGTTGGCTGCATTGGCACGGGTCTCTCCATGTCTCACCAATAAGCACACCAATCTCTTAGCCATTGAGTTTTCTCTCGGCTAAAGTTTTCCGGCGGGCTTCAACACGCTTTGCTATCCACTTAGAATCCTGCTTACACCCTTTATGAATTGCACTCATCTTGGCGCGAGCTTCAGGTGTATGCTTATATCCTAACCCGTATTTACGCCCTCGATGCGTTTCACTAATTTTTCTTCGTCCTTCTTCGGATGGTGGACCCTGCAAAGCTCTCTTCTTTCTAATAATAGCTTTGGTTTCTTCGCTATGTTTACCGTGTGACCCGCCAAGCCGTACATTGTATCCAAATTCTTTATTTGAAGATTGAAGCAGTATCATCCAAATGACTTCTAAATTATCCATTTCTTTTTGGGTAGAAAGTTCATCAGATGAGTAGTGCATAAAATTATCCCAACCATATTTCTGGACGGCAGAGGAGAAGTTCGATTTTCGACTGGGATTTTGATGATCTAATTCTCGCAGACGAGGATTCCACGTTTGCCCAACATAGGACTTGTTATTACGCAAATTCGTATGGATATAAACAATTCCCACATTTACTTCCTTAGCTTTCGCGGTTGAGGTTCTCCACCCTGCGGTGTAGGAGTTTCTTTATGAAGTCCTTGCAAATACACGGTGTCTGGGATGATCTTCTTCGCAATATCCCTATTCATCGTCTGCGACGCGTGGTTCGCGAAGTCCGAGGGCGGGGCGTTCAGCCCTGCGGCAGCGACGATCTGCGATTGCACGTCAGCCGGCATTTTATCAGCGGCGATGCTGATGCTGGGCGGCTTGATCGGCGGAGGAGGCGCATTAGCAGCCTTCAGCTTCGCATCGATCTCAGAGTGTTCTTGCCACAAGAGATGCACATTCTCGAACGCGGCTTGCTGTTCTGGCTTGCCATACTTAAATTTACGACCATTAGGCCCGTTCATCCAGTCGAACAGCACCGCAGCCGCTGTCTCATGATCCTCCGAAGCGTCTTCGACCGCGCGGATTGTTGGTACGAGATCGGGCATCTGACTCATTTGCTGACTCAACTGATTAATCATTTGCGGGCCCTGTTGCATCTGTTGCTGCTCATCGGGTGCCAATGGCATACCTGACATTGCTTTGGCACCGAGTTGTAACATTCCCTGCTGGGCTTCGGCGAGTACTTGCTGAGCCTGCACTTTCTGAGGATTCGGGACCGGACCTGATCTGAGCAATATCTCCAACTCAGCCTCGGTCTTCTCAACCGTCGCTGCACCCTTGATAATGAAATCGGGCATCCGGACCGCCGACTTAATAGCCTTCAGATTCTTCGGGTCGAGAACTATCTTGGCGAACTCAGTTGACGGAGAATTCAACGCCGCATCGACGATCTCCATCACACGAGTCTCGCGCTGCGACCACGACTCGGGAAACTCGGGGTTCGATTCAGGGTAGCAGAGGACCGCTCCCTTGAGTTGGTTGAGTCGGATATCGACCCGACCCTTACCGGGGATGAAATCGCTGATATCTTTGTTCGCACATTTCGCGGTCAACATCGCCGCCTGACGAGCCGCTGAGGCGAACATCGCCTGCAACTCGTTCCACGGGCATCCCACCCGTTGCATAGCTTGATCCCGCTGCGTAGCCACACCCTCCGAGCCAACCTGCCCGGTAATCTGGGCGCCGAAGAGACTGGGCAATGCGCCCGATATTTGTTCCGACAACGACGTAATAATCCACTGGATCCACGTAATTAACCACGGCTGCGGGGTAGGAGTCGGTTCAATAAATATAAGTTGATCGACAGGCACATTCGGCTGACGCTGGAAAGGACCGATACTGCCAGGAACGTTATTCTGCGTTCGCAACGCTTCAACATTGAACGCCTCCGAGTCCATCCATTTCTTTGCTACCGTGCGTTTGGCGAAGTCCAGTGCCAGACTGACTAACTCATTGATGTAATCCTGGATCGGGAGGAGAGACTCTCCAAGAGCGCGTCGATTCTGACCCTTTCCAGGGAAAGGATGTCCGATGGTAATATGGTCATCGATACACTCATTGCGAGCGTAAACGAACTCAGTAGCTGCTTTAACCAGCTTGCAACCGTTCGGGAACTTTTCAAGAAGCTCCTTACGAACCTCATCCTTGACCTCGGCGTCGTAGAACATGCTACGACGTATATACGAATGCTTATCAACACAATGACGGTTGATCGAGTCGCCGGTCACGTACTGACCCGGTACCGCCTGTCGCACATTTTCTCTCGCGATCCGGTCTAACTCTGTCTCTCCTGTCCCGTCTCCTCCACCCCTAATCTTATCCTTCATCCAAAAATACTTAGCTTTGACTAACGAGACATCGAGGTCGAAATGAAGCTGTACCACGGGCATCTCGGAGATCTTATCAACGTAGATGGGCACTTTTACGTCCAGCTTACCCAGAGCGGACGTTCTCACCCGCCCACGCGGTCGTCTGGGCGCGGGACGATCTACCGGCGACTCGTTCATCGTCCGGTATTGATCATCTTCGTTCGTCCCGGTAGGGAGATCCGGTGGAGACTGAGCGTCCTCGGGAACGACCGGCTCACCCGGTTCCTCGTACCCGTACTCATCGCCGTTCAGCTCGTATCTCGTCCAGAAGACGCAGCGATCTTCGTTATAAAATATTCCAGCGGCATCCCGGAGAATGCATTGCAGATTATTATTCTTCGCCCAGATATCTTTCAGATCATCGGCGATCTCCGCCATATCATCGTCTGGTGCATGATCGGGGTTCGCCGGGAAAAATTCGACGCGAGGGACCTCACGGGCGAGAGCCGCTACGATTATTTCCTTTTTCTCTCCGTAGACATTTGTCGAATACAGTTGTGATCTATACTTTTGGTCTCCCGCACCGTACCCAGTGCCAGTAGCAGGAATAGTCCAGCCGCCAGCGCGATTCCCGAGAAGAAACTGATAACCTCGATCATAATGGATCGCTTTCCATGCTTGTTCGATCTCTATTCTGCGTGGAGCGACATCAGCTTTCGACGCAATCAGGTCTAACGTCATCAACGCATTCCGAGCGTCCTCGGACAACGGAGAGATATCTCTTGGTTGATCGGGGTCGTCCTCGAATTCCTCGGGAACCCAAACGTCATTAGCAAAATAATGGGGTTCCGGGATGTAGTCAAAGGCGGCGTCCTGACCGATCAGATTGAAATCGAACGACCCCTGTTCTTCCTCGGGGGAATCGATCTCAATATCGTTCTGTCCTGTCTCTTCTAGACCTAATGGTTCAGCCAAGATTACCTCTTCACTGGTGCGTAACGACCATAGGAACGATACCAAGCTTCGGGTGGTTGCGGAGTTTGCGTCGGCGGGGTCGGGCCTTGACCAGTCGGGTACAACCGCTCATCCGGCTGCTGAAAGTCCCCGATCGCGAACGTCTTCATCGTGTTCCCGAAGGCTTTCGCCGTGTCCTTCACATCCTGCATCTTAGGAACGAACGCGAAACGATTAGCCACGTTTCTTCCCCCGCGCAAATTTCTTCGTCTTCTTCTCCGGCAGTTTCTTGAAGTCTGTCGCCGCCGACCACTCCTTCAGATCAACATTCTTCATGCTCGGATCGTCTTTATGAGCGTACATATATCGTTGCTGAGCTTTACTCGAAAAAGGCATCTTGATTCCTTAACCAAGAACTACCGTTGATATGTAAGATCGCGTGGAACAATGTAACTTTACCTTGTACATCCTGACACTGCTCAAATGCCTGGTCCAATATGTTCCTAGCGTTCGCTCCCCGGTCTCTTGCCAGATGATATTCAGTCTCGTTCATATTTCTCGGTACCAGATCGTTGTTTCCGGGGCCACGTCGTACAAACCGATCGTCTCTCTCAATGCTTTAACGACGCCAACATGATTCGCATCGTGACCGCAGATCATCCCACCTTTAGCTACTCTCGGTAACCAGCGCTCAATATCCCAGATCACACTCTCATACTCATGATCGCCGTCGATGAAGACCATATCCGGCGTCTTCGAGATACTCGCTAACGCATGATTCGTATTAACGATCCGGATCTTCGTCTCCAGCCCGCGCATATTCATCAGGAACTTTCGGAAGCATGGTTCCCTGTCCTCAAGTTTGAGCCAATCCACATCCCTCGGCCCGTACCAATCGTCGATCGCGAACACGATACCCGGAGTATTCTCAGCCAACGCTCTCGTCGATCGCCCAAGATACGATCCGACCTCGACGATACACTGATGCAACCTCGCCTGCCGAGCCAGCCAGATCAACTCCTGCGGCGACATCCAGCCGTCGATCGTCAACGCCTGGTCGATATTGATCATTAGGCTTGGTCTAGCGGTTCGACTTCGTAGTCATCGGCATCCGGAGCCTCGCCATCGGGCGGCTCATGCTGCATCGGGTAGTTCCCCTCGCCCGCGCCAGCTGACATCGCGCCGTGGTAATGGGCTTCCTCACGAGACGGATGGTCACTATGCTCCTCCATCCCATTGTCCATGACCGTATGCACATGATGATGACCGGAGTTGTCGTCGTGGGTAATATGCACTTCCTTGGCTTTCGCGGCCATCGTCCCTTGGGCGCCTTCATTGACAGGACCGCCATTGTCTCCCGCTCCGCCCGATACAGGAGCCGGTTTACTCTTCTCCTCCCGGCTCTCAGGAGACTTCTGTCCCTTACCCTCGATCTTATTCGCCTGAGCCTTGTTCCCCTCGCCGACGGACTTCATACCGTCCTGAGCGGCTTTATCGCGCCTGTTGGCACGAAACTTTGAATTGTTATTTTTTCCATCCTTCGACTGGTAGGCCAATTTATTGCTCCTTGAGGCTCTCAGCCTCGATCTCTTCTCTCTGCTTCCGATCCCATTCCGCCTGCACCCATGCCCACGACCCGGGCGTTGGTCCTGTCATTGCTTCAAAAGTCTGTTTATCAGGCTTAGGTTTGAACAGGTTACCGACGGGTGATACGATAGGTAAAATGATCGTCTCATACGATTCCATCTTCGCCCGTACTGCTGCGAGATCGTGCTGGAGCATCTCAATGACCCGATCCTTGTCAGCGATCCGTCTCTCATGCTCCTGTTGGATCTCAAGGATCCTCAACTCCAGAGTCGCGACGAGACGGGAGCCGAATAAGTCACGAAAAAATCGTCTGATAGCTAAAGCTTCGTTTGCCAATGCGGTATCTCCTTCTGAGTAAAAGTCTCTCCCCGTTTCTTTTTCTCCGCCGCTTCCTTAAGACGAGCGAAATGGGCGCCGAAAGGGTTCGTTTTAGCCATTTTGTCAATTTCGATCTGTTTCTTCAAGTCCTCCGGCATCCCGCGTTCCTTGAACATCATATAGAGCCCGTAACGGAACGCATCGTAACGATCATCACCCTTCGCGTCGGTCTTAAGCACGTCATCGAGCTTCTTCGGGTCTCTCTGGAGCGTCGGGATCGCCTGAATGATCGCCTGACACGAGTCGAGGATGCATAGACGCCCCATCTTAAGCTCGTTATACATGTACCCGGCTGAACCGATACGATCGGTCGTTGCCCGAGAGACCGGCGGGAGGCCGTAAGTCCTCAGAAGACGCGAATAATCATCCGCCGGCGAGTGCTGCTCCATCTGGCGATTGAATTTCTCGTGCGAGAATGCTATGGCAGCTACTTTGCAGCGTTTCCCCGACACAATTTGATACTGAGGATGATCATCGGGTAGTCTTGGGTAATAACACGCCGCATCGATGAGATCTGCGAACTCCCGGGACGTCAGCCCCACGGTCTCCGGAGCTACTTCACGGAAGCAGATGACGCGAGGCTTGTACTCAGCGGTCGGTGATACCCTCACTAACGCTCGCGTGAACAGGTAGAACGCATTAGCATGACCGACTCCCCAGTCCTGCCCACCAATGACCGGTTGCCAAGGTTGCCAGCGGACCGCCTCGGGGTCCTCTCTGAGATGAATCACATGGAGATCGGGCGCCCAGCAGTCGAAGTATTGTCCGGCGACGCTGTCCATCCTCCCAAGAAGAAATATCTCCCTCTTCGCCTTCGGCATCTGGTTCAGCTGGGAGATCATCTCGGGATGGCGTTTCTGGTATTCTTTATTGTCTAATATCGTCGTATGGTTATAAGCGTAATCCTGTGGATCATACCGGCATATCCATTCCCCGGCCTCAGGGGACCACCATCTTCCCTCCTTGTCCTGCCTCATCCCCTCCGTCTTCTCCCACGGCTCCTTCTTGACGAACCGCCGGTAATAAAAGTCCCAATGAGCGCCGATCGGGTTCGTGTCTCCCACTATTCGAGGTATGGGTAGGTTCCCATGCTCATCCTCCTCGCATCCGGAGTTGACCAGATTACGTAAAGCGAGACGATCCCAGATCTCAGCACTGAACTGGGCGCATTCGGAGACTTGTATGTAAGGGAACGCCTGACCGAGATACTTCTCAATATCTCTCTCAGTGTCGTTCGCACAGCCGGCGTACACGATACGCGAGCCGTTGTTGAACGTTACAATCCTCGTCGATCGGTTCAGGGAATAGAACCCCGTCTCCTCAGGAGGAAGGAACGTAATCATATCCTGTATGATATTATCTAACTCGGCAATAGTACGGCGGAGAACCAGTATGTCGCAGCGACGGAACCGGAGACAATACTCAAGAATACCGTGCATCAGCTTACCGACGGTCTTACCGGAACGCTGGCCCCCGACCTCCAAACACTGAGGCGCCTTGAGCACGATATACGATCCCTTGCCATTGCGACCCGGTACACGGTTCAACAGCCTCGCCTGAGACTCCTGGAACTTGAAAGAGATCGATATCTCAGCGGCTTTCGGCTTATTAGTTGACTTTGGTGGCATCGGTCTCCGGTTCCGATTCCCCGAGATTGATCTCTTTCTGACGGGCTTCGTAGTATTGTTTGACAGCGGCTTGGAACAGCGGGCCGGGGACGAACTTCTCTAACACGAACCGATGGCATGCCAACACTTCGGCGTGAACATTGATCACATTCTTCATCTCGGTCAGCATCTCCTGAGTCTCGTCGAGGATGCCTATGAGCTCGCCTCGCGTGACCGGTACCGACGGATCGAACTCGTCGAACAGATTACTCGTCTCGCCATTATCTTTACCCATTCTCATCCTCCGTGAACTCTGCTTCGATAAATTCGGGTGTAGCTGGCAACGCCCTCCGCTCCTCAGCCAACGGAACCTCAGGAGCGTTGATGTACACGATCTGGACCCCACCCTTGGCCATTGCGTCGAGAGCCTCGTCGGATGGCTTCGGCTTGCCATATCCGTACTCAATGAGCAACTGGGCAGCGGCGATCGATTTCGGGGAGCCAGAGACAGCAGTAGCGACCAGATTCTGGATTATCTGTACCAGACGCGTCTGCCCGTTCTCATCACGAGAACTCTCGTCCTCAAGATAGGAACGGAATATGTTGGAGATTAGCGGGGCGGTCTTGGGAACGATAGGCTTAGCTAACGTCAGCGCGTTCTTAGCAGCATCCTCGGCATCATCGATCGCCTTCTCCCGCTCCTCAATGATCCCGGCGCGGATGATCTCGGCTTGTTCGGTATCTAACTTGGCTCGACGGCGTAACGCCGCACGCTCGGATGGAGAGGACACGAGAGACTCCTGATGATGTCAGGAAAGTCTCTTCTTGACTTTCTTAGCACAAGGATTGCAAAGAACAAGCTTTGAGCGACGATTGCAAATCAGACAGTGTGTTTGTGGAGTGTATTTCATCGGAGACGGGGAGGCTGGCCCTTCATTAACTGATTCACAGCGTTCTGACCGCCGATCGGTTTGTACCCAGGGTTGACTTGCTCGTACGGTGCCATACCAGCGAGCTGAGCCATCGGCGCATTCTGCAACGGAGCAGGAGATAACGCCCCACTCTGCATCTGCTGCCTCGCAGCGAGCTCAGCCGGGAGCCCAGCCGACTCCTGCTGCCCAGCGCCGTACGCCGCCATCGCGTTCTGGCCATATTGTTTCAACTTAGACAACCAATCGGAGAGAGCCATGATGGTGGTACGAAAGTCGTTACTGACCCCGGAGATGAGCAATGTACTTGGGATCAACGTACCGGATCGCGAAATGGATCCATAGCCATGTAACGAACGGCATTGTGATCCACCACGGACAATACCGAACGGTGATCTGGGTTAGCATCGGCGTCGAGCGCCCGGTACCCCAGCCGGCCCAGAACTCGTAGAAGGCGAGTGTGACAAGAATAGCGACCCAGCCGAGGACGTAGTACTTGTTCCAGTGCATCGAGCGAGTATCTCATCATTATGACAAATTGTCAATGACGAGCTAAGTCGTATGGAACCAACGAGATAGCGAGATACCCGTGGGTGACCCTTCCCAAAATAGCAAATAAAATATTGGCATCGGGGCGGGAGTCTCAGCGATCGTATAAAAGGGAATACCGGCGTCCCGACCGATTTGACCAGGATGGTCCTCCCCAGCTGGCGCCGGCGCGCGGCGATGCTGTCGCGACTGTGGTCAACGCAAGTCTGAGCTGTTGTGTGAGTGCAAGTGTGAGCTGGCGTTAGCTAGATGGCGGGCGAGGGGATAGTAGGAAGGCGATGATCAGGCAGACGAGGCCGAATAGGATGAGCATTACTCCTCCTTGGCCAGATGCGACGACGACGCTAGAGTAATCTAATCAGTATCCCGAGCGCGAGTCCTGAGCAGAGCCCGCCGAGGAAAATGACCCAACAATTAATATAGACGGGGATCGATATTAGACGCATCGGTCGTCCGCCTTATCCATTAACTCATTCAACCAAGCGATCTCTTTCGCATACGCCAAGCGGGAACGCCAGAGATTGAAGGATGTCTCCTCATCATACTTCGCAATGAGATGCTCGATTCGTTCCTGTAGATGATACATTGCGGTTCTCCTTTGATCGTTGAATATGACATTTTGACTTAATATTGTCAAGTAAAATCATCGTGGATGACTGATTGTCTGGACCGTGTAATATTTACATAGTATATGTCTACTATCGTACACAATAGTGTCTCCTTTATACCACAGTCGGGATAATCGTAATTATTTTTATTTTTCTCTTGACTACATCTGACTACTCATGCGAATATGTCTCTGTCACAAAGGAGAGGGTTATGAGGAATATCAAAGTAGTGCTCAGTCAATGCGGCGCGGCGCTGGAATTGCACAACGTAGCTGATAATCCTGTTACGTTGATATTACTCAGTCCTACGCGGCTTGAGTGGTATCGCGATCAGATGTCAGAGTCGAATCCTGATATGCGATATGCGACGATTGGACAGGTTGCAATGTATGCGGCACAGCGGTTAGTCCAGTCGATCACTGACCTTGACCCGAATCCGTATGTTTACAATGCCAGTACGGATACGTACAGCAGGGCGTAGCACCTTAGCGCCATACCCTCCCCCATCGGTGCTATTGTTGTTCGGTCGGGAGTTGATTAGAGTAGTGTAGGAGAGGATTATGATGACACAGGAAATCACGATTACGCCAGAGTATTGGGCTCAGCCTGACTCAATCAAGTATCACTATGCGCGACCGGATGGCACGCTTTGGAATGTGAGCGCTGTCAATAATGGTATCGCGTCCGTTTGGACAGTGAACGCTTGGGGCGTAGTTTATCACGAAGGCTGCAACGTGTCGGACCTTCGCGCCATTAAGCACGAGACGAACGTGGAAGCATTCGACCGGATTCGTAAGGAGCGTGCATAATGAGCTACAACGACACCTGGTCAGCCGATGATGCTCAATTGAGTGTGTTGCGGGATAATGTACGCAATGCTGATCCTGTATGCATCATATGCCGTAAGCCGATACTCGATGGTGAGTTGGTGACGGGGCAGGATTGGACCGGCGCCGGCGGGACGCATATCGCTTGTGAGCAAACGACGAAACTTGGTTGATCAATCGAATCAATAGATGATTTAAGTACGCTTTGGAGGGTATATGTCAGTTTGCATCGAAGATTTTTGTGGACGTGAGCACGAGACAGGTTTTCCAGTTTCGTTTTCATGCGATTACTTTCCCGAGGAGCAAACGCTGTACTTTACCGGCGATTGGGGCGCGGATATTCCCGCAATGACAATCGACTCAGAGCCGACTAAAGAGCAGGCGTATGCATGGGCACGGAAGCATGGAGGTATCTGGTAATGGCTAAGAAAGAAGCAAAATTGAAGCCGGGTCGGTATTTCGTGGAAGTGACTATCCACAAATATTTTACGGTTGATCACGATGATTCATATGATAATGAAGATGATCTGCTTGGCGAATGCCGTCGAAATGGCGAAATGGTCGATTGGGAAGTAAACAGAGATGGCGACTAGTTTAATGAGCGAGAACAACACATAATTTAATG
>Ga0210410_10001704_pt1 | contig 20355 bp, 19 predicted proteins | sample IncBWC4MmetaG_FD_161058 | JGI IMG/M metagenome (GOLD analysis project Ga0210410, IMG submission 161058) | Forest soil microbial communities from Barre Woods Harvard Forest LTER site, Petersham, Massachusetts, United States - Inc-BW-C-4-M | ecosystem: Environmental > Terrestrial > Soil >... | reverse complement strand
AGTAATCTGCTTTTACACGGGAAAGGAGGATGATCCAGCCTATGAAAATTGACTGTAATAGTTGCACAACAATACGTGAGGTGACTGAGGCTTAGAGCGTCCATAGCTCTAGTCCTGGCGGTCTTTGAAGTAGAAAGTCCACGCCGAGGCCAAGTCCGAGTATGGACGCCTCAGGTCAATCTCAACAGTTCACCGCCAGACGGCTCGCTGCTCTCCTTTGAGCGCGAGCCGTTTGCGTTTTTACCCGTCCGAAACGGGTAGGATATTAACCATGAAACCTTTGGTGATCGCCGGAAGGGCCTTTCAATCGCGGCTTATCGTTGGCACGGGCAAATATAAGGACGGTGCCCAGACGCAGGCCGCCATCGAGGCCTCGGGCGCGGAGATGGTTACGGTCGCCGTGCGGCGGGTCAATCTCGACCGGTCGAGCGAGTCGCTGCTGGACTTCATCGATCCGCGACGCTACTTCCTGTTGCCCAATACGGCTGGGTGCTTCACCGCCGAGGAGGCGATTCGTGCAGCCCGGCTGGGGCGCGAGGTCGGGCTGTCGGACTGGGTGAAGATTGAGGTGATCGGCGACCAGCAGACGCTCTATCCGGACATTCAAGCAACGCTTGAAGCGACGCGCGTGCTGGTCAAGGAAGGCTTCACCGTGCTGCCCTATACCTCCGACGACATTGTCTTTGCGAAACGGCTGATCGATGCGGGCGCGGCGGCGGTGATGCCCCTTGGAGCCCCGATCGGCAGCGGGCTTGGCCTGCAGAACACGGCGAACCTGCGCATCCTGCGCGAGCTGATTACCGAGGTGCCGCTGATCGTCGACGCCGGCGTGGGTACGGCCTCCGATGCCGCAGTCGCGATGGAGTTAGGCTTCGATGCGGTGCTGATGAACACGGCGATTGCCGCCGCGAAAGATCCGCTGCTGATGGCCGAAGCGATGCAGCATGCGGTTCTGGCCGGGCGGCAGGCGTTTCTTGCGGGTCGCATGCAGCGTAAGCTTTACGCCACCGCCAGTTCGCCGCTTGAGGGGATTTCTCGATAGACTGCTCCTCTGTCTTCAGACGGACTCAATCTTGATAGTCCGAAGGCACAGCAAAATGCAGTAAACTTCGCCCATGCGAGTCTTCGGCATCGATTGTGGAACAGAGTTCACCGGCTATGGCGTGGTGGAGGTGGATTGCGACGCCCGGATGCCGCGCCTGGTCCATCTTGCCGCAGGCACGATCCGGCTCAGCAAAAAAGACAAGACACCGCAGCGGCTCGCTCAGATCTACGCAGAGCTGACCGCTCTCATAGCGCTGCATCAGCCGGAGGTCGTCGCCATTGAGGAGGTCTTCTTCTCGGCGAATGCGAAGTCTGCGTTGAAGCTTGGGCAGGTTCGGGGCGTGGCGATGCTGGCCGCGGCGACCAGTGGTCTGCCGGTGGTTGAATATGCGCCGCTGTCGATCAAGAGTTCCGTGGTCGGCTATGGACTCGCGGGCAAGGAGCAGGTGCAGTTCATGGTGAGGCGTCTGCTTGAGAACGAGAACGCCTTCGATTCGGCCGATGCAGCGGATGCCCTGGCTATTGCGATCTGCCACATCCACACCGCGCAGACGCTTGAACTTCAGGGCGCGCGCCGATGAGGGCTGCTACCTGCGTTGTGCTCGGAAGCGTGTTGGTTGTGTGTACCGCCTTTGCGTTCGCCGGCCAGACGTCTGCCCCCGCTGCGGATGTCTCTGCCGCAAAACAAGCTGAGGTGAGTTTTCAATTCGATCGGACGGGGCTGCCGGTTCCGCGCTTTACTCTGCGCATACGAGAGGACGGCGTGGGTAGCTATCAGGCGGACCAGGCGGAGACGCCTGCTACGGCAACCTCGACGCGCGGTCAAGCCGCTCAGCACATCGACCGCCCCATCAACCTGACTCGGGGGACGGCGGCGAAGATATTCAAAGCAGCCCGAGCCGCTAACCACTTCAATATCGACTGCGCATCGAAGGCGAAAAATATAGCGGACACGGGCAAGAAGACACTGAGCTACACAGGCGCCGACGGCTCAGGATCATGCACCTATAACTACTCCGAGAATAAGACGGTTGACACGTTGACCAACATCTTCCTTGGAATTGCCTACACGATGGACGAAGGCCGCAGGCTGGAGTTTCTGCATCGGTATGACCGGCTCGGACTGGACGCGGAGATGATCTCCCTGACGCAGGAGGCAGAGGCGGGGCGTGCGCTGGAGCTGGGTACGATTGCCCCGGCGCTGGCCGCGATTGCCGATGACACGGCAGTAATCCAGCGCGTACGATTGCGGGCGCAGAAGATGCTCGAGCAGGTTGCGGCAGAAAATCATTGAAGCTCTCCGCCGAAGACAAACGTCTAAAGGGTAGGTTCATTGGCCGGGAGTTGTCATGCGGGCGTTCGTGCTGCGATGTCGATGGCGTAAAGATGTTGTTGCCGCGCTTGCACTGCTTCTTTGTTTTACCGCCTGGTCTCTCAAGGCACGAGCGGACGATGCTCCTGCCCACCGCGCGGCCCGGCTTAGTTTTCTGCAGGGTGACGTCACAGTCGATCATCTGGATAACACCGCGGGCGATCCTGCCCAGATCAATATGCCTCTGGCCGAAGGTACGCGCCTGACCACGGGCGAAGACGGTCAGGCCGAGGTGGAGTTTGAGGATGGCAGCGTCATGCGCTTGACGCCCAACAGCTCTGTGGGATTAAGCGCCCTGAGCGTGGATCCAGCGGAGAACTTTCATACCCAGATGACGATCCTGCACGGACTCGTCTATGCAGAGCTGCGCGCATCCTCCAAGTATTTTTACGTCGTTGACGCAGGCGGGGAACTGATCTCGCCGGTTGCGAATGCTACGGTCCGCATCAATCTGGATCAGCCACCCGCGACGGTCTCGGTCTTCGATGGCACGGTGCAAGTGGAACACCCCCGCACGCCTGAGGCAGACGGCTACAAGAAAGATGTGCGCGCCGGCGAGATGCTCAGCGGCGACGCCTCCTACAGCGGCCAGTATTCTCTGTCGCAAAACATCGAGCAGGATTCCTGGGACGAGTGGAACCAGGCGCGCGATCAGGCCGCAGCCGACGCGGCGCTAAACCGCACGACCGCGCGCGACGGTTATGCAGGAGATCAGGGCTACGGATGGTCCGATCTGGACGCCAATGGAAGCTGGTACGACGTTCAAGGTCAAGGACAGGTGTGGCAGCCCGCCATCGCACAGGACGAAGACTTCGATCCTTACGGATACGGCAGCTGGGTAGCCTATCCCGGCGCCGGATATGTCTGGGCGTCGGGTTATGCGTGGGGTTGGACGCCGTTCCGCTGTGGCCACTGGTCATACTGGAACGGCTTTGGCTGGGGATGGTCTCCGGGAGCTGGCTGCGGGCGCGCAGGATGGGGCTCCGGAATCGGAAGGGGCCCTGGCGGCGGGGTTTATGCCGTCAACATCGTTCGTCCGCCACTGAACTATCATGCTCCCACCCGGCCCATTCATGAGCCCGGCATGCTTCATCCCATTCCGGTCGGCCATGCTCCCCGCCAGCCGGCGACCGGGCTGCATCCCTCGCATGAGCCTCGTATGATCGCCGGTGTTCCTGCGGAACCAATGCGGCCAATTGGTAATCCAGGCACGTCGAAGGACCGCGGCGCGGCTGGTGCTGCTTTGCGGAGCGACTTCGCCGTCGACCACCTCAGCCGGCAGCCGGTATTAGGCGTAACCGGTTCGGTTCCTGCTGCGACTATTCGAAGCGACTCACGCACGGGGGTGTCGTCGGGGGCGTCACCGGGGGCATATAGACCGGTGCCTCCGCCTGTTGCGGCCAGTGGAGCCGAACAGCCGGCGAGACAGATGCGCCCATCACCGCCGCCGCAGAGCTCGGGCTATCCAGCGCAGCGTTCGGCCTATTCAACACAGACACAAGGCGAACATCCAGCGTCGCGTCCATCGCAGTCTGTATCTCCATCCCAACCTGTGTATATGCCTCGTCCGTCGCCTCCTCCTTCTCCGCCGCCAGCTTCTCGCCCGATGCCGCCGCCAGCTCCTCGTGCGATACCAACTGCTCCCACGTCTGCTGCACCGAAGTGAAAGCTGGCGGCGACGACGAATGATTGCTTGGTTGCAATTACTAAGGTGTTGCGGCGGGAGCAGGGACGCCAGTTCGCGCCAGGGAGCGGTACAACTCCGCCATCGGCTCCAGCGCCAGCGATTCAGCGCGAGCCTGTGTAGGAATACTCGCAGGCCACGCCGCGGAGAGTTCTTCGACGGAATATCCAGCGGCACGCAGATTGTTCTGCAACGTCTTTCGCTTTTGCGCGAAGCATTGCCTGAGAAAGCTATTAAAACCGGCGGCATCGACGCCGAGCTCGGCAAACCGCGGCGCAAACTGCAACCGCAGCACGGTGGAGTAGACGTCCGGTGGCGGCGAGAATGCCGAAGGGGGCAGCGTGAAGAGGTTGTCGACCTGTGCATTCATCTGCGCAGTAGCAGAGAGCAGACCGTAGTCGCGAACGCCAGGAGCAGCGGAGACACGATCGGCCACCTCGCGCTGCATCATCAGAACCGCGCGGGCGATCAGCCCCGCACTGCCTGCGGCAAAGAGCTGCAGCAGAATATCCGAGGTGATGTAGTATGGCAAATTTCCGATCACGTCGGCCGTCTCCCCTTCGGGCACAAGCGTTCGCAGGTCGGCTTTGAGAACGTCGCCTTCGATAATCTGTACCTGTGGCTGATCGCGAAACCGGAAGGTCAGTTCGGCGGCCAGGGCCCGGTCGAGCTCCAGCGCAATCAGCCTGTGGCAGCGCCCGGCGAGTATCTCAGTGATCGCGCCATGGCCCGGTCCAATCTCGATCACAGTTCGCTTGCCAATATCGCCAAGAGCGTCGACGATGGCATGGCGGGCAGCATCGTCCACAAGAAAGTTCTGCCCGAATTTTGGCTTACGTTTCATCGTGCATCCAATGGTGTGTGACTTGCCGCGCGCTCTTATAGACTAACGGTTTGATTGAAAAGAAAAAGGACGACAGTATGCATATCGTATTCGCAGCATCGGAGTGTGCTCCCTGGGCCAAGACGGGCGGCCTGGCAGATGTGGTGAGCGCGCTCCCGCGTGCCCTGGCCAAACTTGGCCATAAGGTCAGCGTATTTATTCCGTACTACCGGCAGGTCGCCAAGGCCGTGCCGAACCCTCCGGTCGTTCTCGAAAGCGTAACCATTCCATTCCCGTCGTACAACCGCTTTGTCCGCATCCTCAACGGCGGCGTTGCGGAGGGAGTGCAGACATACTTCGTCGATTGCCCCGAGTTATTCGATCGCGAAAACTTCTACGCCACGGCCTCCGGTGACTACCCCGACAACGCGGAACGCTTCGGCCTGCTGAGCCGCGCGGTCATTGAAGCCTCGAAGGTGATCGAGGTTCCCGATGTCTTTCATGTGCACGACTGGCAGACAGCGATGCTTGCCGTCATGCTGCGCTCGATATATTTCTTCGATCCTGTCTTTCGCCACGTCCCGGCTGTGCTCACCATCCACAACGCCGGCTATCAAGGCTGGTTTCCGCCGCAGACGATGGAAAAGCTGTTGCTGCCCTGGGACATGTTTACCTTCGACAAGCTCGAACACTACGACACGATGAACTTTCTGAAGGGCGGCATCGTCTACGCCGACGCCATCACGACAGTTAGCCGCAAATATGCCGAAGAAATCCAGACGGCCGAGTTTGGCAACGGCCTCGAGGGTATTTTGCGGCAGCGCAGCGGCGATCTCTTCGGCATTCTGAATGGCGTCGACTATGACGAGTGGAGCCCAGTGGCCGATCCGCACATCGCAGCGCACTACTCTGCCGAAAACCTTGCAGGCAAGAAGGAATGCCGGCGCGACCTGCTGCACGCCTTCGGATTAGAAGGTGTCAGCGATGAAACGGCCGTCATCGGGATCGTTTCGCGCTTCGCGACACAGAAGGGCTTCGACTTCATCGTCGAGATCATGGACAAGCTGGTTGAGGAAGACATGGTTCTGGTGATTCTCGGCAGCGGCGAGGAGTACTACGAGCGCCTGTTAGTGGAGATGGCCAACCGTCATCCTGCGAAGGTCCGGGTACAGGTGAAGTTCGACAACGTGATGGCGCACAAGATCGAAGCTGGCGCCGACATCTTCCTGATGCCTTCGCGCTACGAACCCGGCGGCCTGAACCAGATCTACAGCTTGAAGTACGGCACCATCCCCGTGGTTCGCGCTACGGGCGGTCTTGAAGACACCATCGACGAGCAGCCCAACGGCGCCGGCAATGGCTTCAAATTCTGGGGCTACAGTCCATGGGCGTTGCTGGATGCGATACGTCGCGCGCTCGGTACCTTCCGCAATAAGAAAGAGTGGACCGAGATGATGAAGCGCGCCATGAAGCAGGACTTCTCCTGGGCCAAGCCGGCAGCCGAGTATGCGCGGGTGTATGAGCGGGTCATTCAGAATCGCAGTTAAGAAGTTCGGTTGCGTCGCATGATGAGATAAAGGGGAATGCCAAGCAGGATGATGGCTGTCCCAATCAGCGAATTTCGCGGCTGGTCTGCAAACGAAAACACCAGAAGAACTGCAGCGGCAAGGATGAACAGAGCCGGCAGCACAGGGTAACCCCAGATGCTGTAGGGACGCGTCGCACTTGGCTCGCGATGGCGAAAGACAAAAATAGTGCTGGCAGTGAGCGCGTAGAAGAGCCACTCGCTGAAGATGGCAAGAGAGAAGAGCGCCTGAAATCTTCCGATCGCGAGCAGTAGCAGAGAACTCAGAACGGCCTGGAGGATGAGTGCAGAGGAAGGTGTTTGAAACCGTCGATTGACGTGTGCCAGTTGCTTGAAGAAAAGGCCATCGCGAGCGGCTGCGAATGGCACTCGCGCTCCCGAAAGCGACGATCCGACGAAGGTCGCGCAGATGCTGACGGCCATACCGATCGACACCAGTGTCGCTCCCCACTGTCCCGCGACCAGACGCATGGCATCCGCCGCGGGCCGGTCTGCCGCGGCGATTGCGGCTGCAGGCAGGACATATTGAATAGCCGCGTTGGTCAGCATGTACAGCGCGCCGACGATCGCAACACCGCCAACCAGCGCCAGCGGCATACTGCGCTGCGGCCGTTCCACCTCGCCCGCCATGGTGACGACGTCGCTCCATCCGTCGTAGGCCCACAGCGCCGCGACCAGCGCGATCATGAAGCCGGAGAAGCCGCCACGCGCGCCTGCGAAGTCAGTGGCAAAGTTATGCCATGAGCCATGGTGACCGGCCGCTCCAAAGCAGAAGCCCGCAATCACAAGAATGAGCAAGGCCTTGAGCCATGTCAGCAGAAGCTGCACATTGGCGGACTTTCTTGTTCCGATGATATTGAGGCCTGCGATCAGCCAGGTCATTGCGATGGCAAAGATCTGCCCCCACAGCAGATGCGCAAAGGCCGGCCGGGCAAAGGAGCTGAAGACCGCAAACGTTCCCAGAACGCGGGCCAGCCCGGCGGCGATGGTAGCCAGTGAAGCTGGTTTGGCGACCGTAATCTGCGTCCACATATAGAGGAAGCCGGTAAGGTCGCCATAGGCCTCGCGCAGAAAAGCGTACTCGCCGCCGTATCGCGGATGCGCGGCAGCGATCTCCGCGTAGGTCATCGCGCCGAAGAGCGAGAGGAGCCCGCCGATGATCCACACCGCGTAGACGGCCCGCGATGAGCCCACCGCAGCCATCATCTCCCGCGGCACCAGGAAGATGCCGCTGCCGATGATGATGCCCACAACAATAGAGGTCGCGTGAGATGCGTTCAGAACGCGTGGTAGTTCAGACTGGAGTTTCGGCATCGGTTTCCGGAGAGTAGCATACCGTTGCGGGGAACTCGCAATCACGAAATTACAGACAACCGCAGCGACCGGACCGGTTTGTAAAATAGAAACGGAATGACTGGAGTAAAGCAATGGACTGGACGCCCGGAGAACTAAGCAGCGATATCGAAGACAGACGAAGCTCGTCCGGCGGTGGCGGAGGCTTCGGAGGCGGCGGTCTCGGGATTGTCGGCTTCATCGTGCTTCTTGTGATCAGCCTGATTACCGGGCGCAACTACATCGGCAGTTATCTCTCTGGAGGCGGCGCGGTCTCTTCGCAGCGATCACAGAACACGGCCGACGGACGCCCGTACGCAGCAACGCCCGCCGAAGATCGCTCCGCGCATCTTGTCTCCTGGACGCTCGATGATGTGCAGCACACGTGGGAAACGCTATTGCCGGAGCAGACGGGCAAGGACTATCGCCGCGCAAAACTTGTGCTCTTCCGCGACTACACGCAATCTGGGTGCGGCGCTGCCCAGTCACAGTCCGGTCCCTTCTATTGCCCAGCGGATGAGAAGGTCTACATCGACCTCAGCTTCTGGGATGAACTCCGTCGCCTCGGCGGCAGCAATGCGGACTTTGCCCAGGCTTATGTTGTCGCGCACGAGCTCGGTCACCATGTGCAGGATATTCTCGGAATCGAACACAAGGTACGGCAACTCTCCGGCCAGGATCCGTCGCAGAGGAACCCTCTCTCAGTCGATCTCGAACTGCAGGCAGACTGCCTCGCCGGCGTATGGGCGCACGGCACCGAGCAGCGCAAGATCATTCACGACGCCGATATCGCAGCCGGCCTGCAGGCTGCGGCGGCCGTGGGCGATGATCACCTGCAGCGGATGCAACGTGGAACAGTAAGTCCGGAGAGCTTCACCCATGGCTCCTCCGCGCAGCGTGTCGGCTGGTTCAAACGCGGCCTGGAGCAGGGAACCGTCGCAGCGTGCAATACCTTTAAGAGTGGCGGCGCCGTTCCTTCCTCCGGCAGCTATAGCCAACAATGATCGAGCGGCAGGACAAAGCGGCTAACTGAGTATCGGCAGAACTTCGGAGTTTGTAGTCTCCGCTTTGAAGTAGTTGCGAATCTTCTCGGCTGTCGCGGCGTTCACCACGGCAGTAAGGGCGTCCGGCGCAGCCTGCCTGATGCCGCGCACACTGCCGAAGTGTTCAATCAAGCGCTGTCGCGTCCTTGGCCCAACCCCCGGTATCGAGAGCAACTCGCTATCGCGGTCACGCATCTGCCGCCGCTTGCGATGGTAGGTCACCGCAAAACGGTGGCTCTCATCGCGAATCTTTTGCATCAGGTGGAGCACGGGAGACCGCCGGTCCAGCACCACCGGCTCATTCTCCTGTCCATAGACGTAGATGATCTCCTCACGCTTTGCAATCGACGCAAGCGGCTGCAGCGTAACACCAATCTCCTCGAGCGCCGAGTAGGCCGCGTGCAACTGCCCGAGTCCGCCGTCGATCAGGATGAGAGAAGGGAACGGCTTCTTCTCCTCCTGCAGCCGTTTGTAACGGCGCTGAATCACCTCGCGCATGCTGGCGAAATCATCGACCCCGGTGACCGTCTTCACCTGAAACTTGCGGTAGTCGGACTTCTTCATCGCGCCGTCCTCCCACACCACCATGGAGGCCACCGTCTCCGCGCCCTGAATATGCGAGATGTCGAAGCATTCGATCCGCCGCGGCAACTCCTCCAGTGTTAGCGCGTCCTGCAGTGCCTCCTGAATCGCCTTCATCCCCGGCTGCAGCACACGGAAGCGTTGATCATAAGACTGCTTCGCGTTTTGGCACACAAGGTCAACCAGCGACCGCTTTTCGCCGCGCTGCGGTGCCAGAATCTCAACGCGCCTTCCTGTCCGCTCCGTCAGAATCTCTGCGAGCAGCGCCCGATCGGGGAACTCCACCGGCACGAGAATCGATCGCGGCACGTAGCTCTGATCGAGGTAGATCTGTTTCAACAGCGCAGAGAAGAACGCCGCAGGGCTGAACGCCGCACCGAGCTCCGACACCGCTGCATGTTGAACGACCGGGATGCCTTCTCCGATCTCTGGAGCGGGCGCCGCAGGGTCAGGTTCCATGCGAGGGATCGTTTCCAGCTCGTCTGTCTCAGCCACAACCTCGGTCAACGTATCCAGCAACGACTCCGGCAGGTCCTCCCAGAAGAGGTCGCGGCGATCAACGATCTTGCCGCTGCGCATGTGAAACAGGTTCACCGCCAGCATCTCGTTCTCGTAGTGATAGCCAAAGACGTCCGCATCTTCGTTGTCCGTCGTCGCCATGCGCTGCTTGTCCTGCATCTGGTGCACGGTAACGACCTGGTCGCGGAGCCGCGCCGCAAGTTCAAACTGTTCCGCCTCCGCCGCTGCCTCCATGCGCTGCGTCAACGACTGTTCCAGCTCGCTCGGACGTCCCTCAAGGAAGAGTTGTACATCGTGGATTGTCTGTCGATAGCTCTCCGGCGTCGTCAACCCCTCCAGGCAAGGTCCCAGGCAGCGCTTGATGTAGTACTGCAGGCACGCACGCGGATGGTAGCGCGACAGATCGACCTTGCAGCTCGGAATCAGAAAACTCCGGTGGATCAGGTCGACCAGCCGGTAGGCCAGGTTCCCCGGAAAGTACGGCCCATAGTAGGCACTGCCATCCTTGCGCAGCCTGCGCGTCACGAAGACCTTGGGATAGCGATCGTTCATCGTCAGCTTGATGTACGGATACGTCTTGTCGTCGCGCAGCAGGATGTTGAAGCGCGGCTTCTTCTGCTTGATGAGGTTATTTTCGAGCGCCAGCGCCTCATGCTCGTTTGCGACCGTGATGTACTCCACATCCACGGCCTCCCGCATCAGGGACCCGGTCTTCGCATTGGCCTGCGACGCCTCCAGGAAGTAGGAGCGCACCCGGGCGCGAAGGTTCTTCGCCTTCCCGACGTAGATCACCTCGCCGTCGACATTTTTGTAGAGGTAACACCCGGGTTGCGTGGGGAGTGTCCGGATTTTCTGATGGAGATCCATGCTGGTGATAAGGCCTGTGTCTTGAGTGTAGTCGCCACACCCTGCGCGCAGTATGCAGACATTTGCTCAGAAGATTTGACGCGCTATTACATCAAAAGTTCCCGGTTGTTACGGCTCCTGGATCAAGCAACCAAAGATTTCTTCCCGGCAACTTACTGTAAAGTATAAGGTTAGCTGGAAATATTCTTTGGCATAACGATTGCTGTAGTAGTTTCGTTGAAGTACTGCCAACCAGGAGAGTGAAGCCATGAGCACGACCAGTCAATACGATACAAAAATAAAATCTGCCTGCACCGTCGCATTAGCCAGTGCCTTCGTCATCGTCTTTACGGTCGGCTGTTCGACCAAGAACTATGTTCGGTCCCAGACCGCTCCAATCATCCAGCAGACCAACGATCTCGACACCAAAACCGCCGCCGATCATCGCAACATTCAGGACACGGACGAGCGCGCCAAGACCGGAATCGCTGGAGCCCAGAGCGCAGCGAGCACGGCCGACCAGCATGCGCTTGCCGCCGGCCAATCCGCCGACGCTGCCAATCACTCAGCGCAGGAGGCTTACAACCGTGTCGACAGCCTGAGCGGAGTCGTCGCCAATCTGGATAACTACAAGCAGCTCTCAGACGTAAGCGTCACCTTCGGCTTCGATAAATACGTTCTGACCGCCGACGACAAGAAGCAGCTCGATGATCTGGCGGCCAATCTCTCCAGCGCACGAGGCTACATTCTGGAACTGACCGGCGGAACCGACTCGGTAGGGGACGCTGGCTACAACTACCAGCTCAGCCAGCGCCGGGCAGATGCAGTAGCTAACTATCTGCAGTCGAAGTACAACATCCCGCCACACAAGTTCTATCTGGTCGGAATCGGAAAGGACCAGGAGGTAGCAAGCAACAGCACAGCCACAGGGCGCGCCAAGAATCGTCGTGTCGATATCAAGCTGATGTCGAACATGAGCGACCAGAAGCCCACCACGGCATCAACCTCCGGACCGAGTGGCCAGCAGCAGTAATCAGTTCCGGCTCAAAGCTTCGTACGAAAACCCGCAGCACAAACCCACCTTCATGTAACGCGCCCGGTATGCTGCCGGCGCGTTGCATCTTCTCTCGACGGCGGCAGGGCAGCATGGATGTCACCCTGCCAGCTATCTGCGTTTCAAGTTTTCAGCTTCCGGTAGACGATTGCCAGCAGCGCGGAGGCGGCGATCACCCACGCGAACTGATACCAGTAGAAAAACGGAAACCCCCACAGAGCCGGCGTCGAGCGCGCGTATATCTGCGGAAAACAGAGGAAGAGATAAGGCAACAGCAGGAGCCATACCCATCGGCTCCTTTTGTGTTTGGGGGGTGTGGTCATTTGGCTCTCGACAACGTCATCTCAAAATTTTTCATCCAGTTCTGGCCGCCATCGCGGGAGAACTCTCCAATCTCGTGCCACTTTCCATCCGTGAAGTCGAGGGTAAAGCGGGTCTTGCCGTACGGTGCATCGAAACCCCACGTCCAGGAGTGATCGAATACCGTCGGCGACACGTCAAGCTGACGGCCGGGCAGGAATGGCTGGAAGCGGTACTGCTTCATCTCCGGGTTGTAGGTGAAGACAGCGAACGCGTTATGAACGATGCGGTCCGGATTGCTCTTGTCCCGGCCGTCGCCATCGATTGTGATCAGCGTTCCATCCAGCTTTTTCTGCACCGTTTCGGTCTGGTTGAACTCCGCGCGCTGGCCCGGGCCAAGCATGATCCACCCGCTGCCGGTCCAGATGCCGAGCATGAAATCCAGACGGCTGATCGCCGCACGTTGCTCTGCGATCTGCGTGTCCGGCGCCATTGCGCGGGAACGAGGCTCCTGCTGCTGCGCCGAAGCAGCAAGACTGCCTGTTAAAACAGCAGCCGTTAGAAATCTTCCAAGCATCAAAAACCTCTCCGTGCGCGATGCTACCACGACAGGTGTCACCAGCCCTCTCGTTCGGGTAAAGTGGAGATATGGCGTCAACCCCGAGCGAAGAGGCCGCTCAGCATCTTCAGGAAGCTGTAGAGATCATGGCGCGGCTGCGCGGGCCCGATGGATGTCCGTGGGACCGCGAACAGACCTTCGACTCCATCAAAAGACACACGCTGGAGGAGACCTACGAGGTCTTCGACGCGATCGAGCGTCGCGCCTGGCCCGACCTGAAGGATGAGCTCGGCGATCTGCTGCTGCAGGTGCTCTTCTACGCACAGATGGCCTCTGAGGCCGGTTATTTCACCCTGCAGGATGTTGCCGCCAACCTGAACGCCAAGCTCATTCGCCGCCACCCCCATATCTTTGCCGGAGCTGAGGTTGCCGACTCAGATGCTGTCCTCCGTAACTGGGAGCAGATCAAGCGATCCGAAAAGCAAGCATCTGCAAGCCAGCAATCTACAAGCCCGCAATCCCCGCAATCATCGATGCTGGACGACATTCCCCGAACCATGCCAGCCGTCCTCGAGGCAGGCAAGCTTGGCTCCCGCGCCGCGAAGGTGGGCTTCGACTGGCCGAACGCGGAAGGACTCTTCGACAAACTCCAGGAGGAGATCAGCGAACTGAGGGCCGAGTTGACGCCTTCGTCAGAGGGCCAGTCCAAAGCGGCCATCGAAGCCGAGTTCGGCGACCTCCTCTTCACTGCCGTCAATCTCGCACGCCACCTCAAGGTCGACCCCGAATCGGCTCTGCGTGCCACAAACGCAAAGTTCCGCCGCCGCTTCGCAGCCATGGAGTCTGCCGCGGGCAGTGCGGACGCTCTGGCGGCTTCCACGCCGTCGGAACTCGACAATCTATGGAATCAGGCGAAGAACGCCACCAGCGAGCCGCAAAGGTCATGAGCACAAGTCCGCAGAACAGCATCCACATCCAGCCACTCACCACGCTCGAACACTTCGAGCGCTGCGTCGTTCTCCAGATCGAAGTCTGGGGCTACAGCGATGGCGACGTTATCCCCCGGCGTGTCTTTGTCGTGGCGCAACGCATCGGTGGCCAGGTCATCGGCGCATTCGATGGCGACACCCTGGTCGGTTTCGCCATGTCTTTGCCCGGCTACCGTAACGGCAAACCCTACCTCCACTCGCACATGCTGGCCGTTCTGCCCCAATACCGCAACGCCGGCATCGGCCGCCGCCTCAAGCTCGCTCAGCGCGACGACGCCATCGCCCGCGGCTTCGATCTGATGGAGTGGACCTTCGACCCCCTGGAGATCCGCAACGCCCATCTGAACATCGCCCGGCTTGGCGTCATCGTCCGGCGCTATCAGCCCGATTTCTACGGACCCTCCTCCTCCCCATTGCAAGGAGGCCTTCCGACGGATAGGCTATACGCGGAGTGGTGGTTGCGCTCCGACCGCGTGGCAGGTATGCTGCGCGGTGAAGCCCCGCCCATCGAAGTCATCGAACGTGTCACCGTCCCGCACACCATCTACCAGTGGAAGCAGGATGCCCAGCAACGAAGCCTTGCGCGAGCGCTGCAGAGCAGCAACCGGGAGGCGTTAGAGTCGGCGTTCCATCGTGGTCTTGCCGTCATCGGCTACGAAGTTGATGATCAAGGCGACGGCACTTTTCTCCTTGGCCCCTGGAAGCAACATTTAAACAAGTGACAGCGTAAATAGAAGACATCGGCAACGTTCAAGAGAGAAGCGGCCCACGCCAGCTACATTACTCATACATCAGACGATTGGAAAGACGGGAACAGGACATGCTCAACATCGATGCCATCCACATGCGCGAGATCAATATGCCGCTGGCCCATCCGTTCGAGACCAGCTTCGGCGTGACTACTGGCCGCCGCATTCTCCTGATAGAGCTTGAGTCCGAAGGCCTCACGGCCTGGGGCGAGTGCGTCGCCGGCGAACACCCTTACTTCAGCGATGAGACCATCGACACCGCCTGGCTCATGATCGAGCGTGAGCTCGGCCCCAGTCTGCTCGATGCGAATGTGGAACGCGGCGGAAGTTGTCCGGAGATCTTCCGGCAAGTGCGCGGCCACCGCATGGCCAAAGCCGCGCTGGAAAATGCTGTCTGGGACCTCGAAGCCCAGGTCGAGAAGGTCTCCCTCGCCGAACTCCTCGGCGGTATTCGTCCCATCATTCCGTGTGGCGTCTCGATCGGCATCCAGTCCTCGACGGCGCAGTTGATGAAAAAAATTGCGACCGAACTCGCCGCCGGCTACCAGCGCATCAAGCTGAAGTGCAAGCCCGGCTGGGACACCAAAATCTTCGAGGCTGTCCGCAACCGCTGGCCCGACATCACCCTCAGCTGCGACGCCAACTCCGCCTACCGGATGAAGGACCTCGACCACATCACCAGCTGGGATCAGTTCAATCTACTCATGATCGAGCAGCCTCTCTGGTACGACGACTTCTACTTCCACTCCATGCTGCAAAAACGCCTGAGAACGGATATCTGTCTCGACGAATCCATTCGCAACCGCCGCGACGCTCTCGCCGCTATCGATATGGAGTCCTGCCGCATCATCAACATCAAGGTTGGCCGCGTCGGCGGCTTCAGCGAAGCCATCGCCGTCCACAACGCTGCGGAGGAACGCGGCATCCCAGTCTGGTGCGGCGGTATGCTGGAGACCGGCATCGGCCGCTCCCACAACATCGCCTTGTCCTCGCTGCCGAACTTCTCGCTTCCCGGTGACGTCTCCGCCTCCAGCCGTTACTGGTCCCAGGACATCATCGAGCCCGCAGTCACGGTCAGCCCCAAAGGCGAGATCGTTGTGCCAACCGCGATCGGACGTGGCTTCGAGGTGCAGCGCGATCGCATCGAAGCCTTGACTGTCCGCCGACAGACGATCTTCGCCAAGGCGCGAGTCACCGCTTAGGCGTCTTTATCGATCCGGCAAAGGCGTCGCCAGCAGCAGGCGAATCGCCTCCTGATAGCTCATCGGGCCAAGTGTCTGGTAGTCGCTGGTCTTCGCATTGGAGTGGATCTCCAGTCGCTTGACCATCAGGGCGCGCACACTCAGTTGCATGGAAAAGTCGGTGAAGATCCAGCGATTGCTGCCAACGCTGGTCTGGTTCATCACCAGCTTTCCTCCCGGATAGATGTGAGCCAGCATCCCCCAGCCGAAGTTCACCCCGCGGGCGATCGTCCCTTCCATGCGAACCACATAGTGTGTCTTCGCGTCGATCCACACCCTCCCCTCCAGTCCGGTCAGCGCCTGGGCCTGGGTGTTCGGTGGAACAAACTTCGGATTCGGCTTGTAGTCCAGAACGATCTCGAGCGCCCCGCCGTTCCTGCCCGACTGCGGCTGCCCCGGCGTATAGGTGTTGATCATGGCGTCCGCCATCAGCGGCACCAGTTTGTCCGCCATCGTCTTCTCGGACTCACCGTTTTTTACATGTTTGGCATAGGCCGCGGGCGAATCAATCATGCCGCTCAAGCGCTGCCGCTCCGCCTGATCCTGTTCCGGGGTCAGCGGCTTGCCGTCTTTCAGAATCAGGCGCGCCACGGTTCCGTCCTTGCTTTCAATGACGTCCCGAACCTGGTCGCCCTTCTCATTGACCGTCTCCATGCGATACCGCAGATAGGAGCCCTTGTGATGCAGCGCCACTAACTCATTTGCAGCCGCATCGGCCGCCCACGAGCGTGGAGGAACGGATAGGAGCGGGTTGGCGCCTCCATCCTGTGGCCCATCGGCGCTAAGTGCCCTGACACCCGGAGCCGCCATCGCATGTGCCAGCATAAGCAAGGCCGCCAAAATCCAAGCCCAAAGTCCTTGACCCCTGGAAGCAGTCCTCCATCGGGCGGCACCGGTTGAAGCAGGCCTATGCTCTCCTGCTGCAACGGTCTCCTGGCCCACACTTCTCCCGCCTCTTTTACCCATTCTGCCCATCTTACGTAAGACGCGGGACCTTGCCAAAGATGGAGCAGGCAGGTTGCCTCGCGGCATGAGCTTGGGTATAGTTCGGGCAAGACCCAAACCGCAGTAGACAGGACCAAGGGAGAACAAAAACATATGAAGCCAGCCGAGGGTTCCACCGTCATCGGTAAGTCGGTCGTCATCCGGGGAGAGCTCTCCGGCAATGAAGACCTTTACATCGACGGGGATATTGAAGGAACCGTAACCCTCCCGGAGAGCCGCTTGACCATCGGTCCAAATGCGCGCGTGCGGGCCGATCTCAGCGTTCGCGATGTCATTATCTTCGGCCACCTTACAGGCAACGTTCAGGCCACAGGCCGGGTCGACCTGCGCCAGTCGGCCCTGGTAAAAGGAGACATCCTTGCCGGCAGGCTCTCGATCGAAGAGAGCGCCGTTCTCACTGGCCGTGTTGAGCTCAAGGCCACGGCAGAGGCGCCGAAGCCTTCGGCTCCTGCTGTCGCTGTCCCTGTGCCGGCAGAGGCGAGCGCACCTCTTTTTTCTCAACCAAAGGCTTAGACCAGAAAGGGAAGCGAGCACATGCGCAACCTTTTCGGCGGGGGCGACAGTTCAAGCAGTTCACGTGGAGATAACGCTGGCCGCGTGCCTCGTCACTCGAGCGGATGGAAGGAGTTGTTGAAACACTTGCAGGGGCAGGAATCACTGCGCATTCTCGACATTGGGCCCACCTCCTCCACCAACATCAACTACATCACCAACCTTGGCCACAGCATTTACATGGCAAACGTAGTAGAAGAAGCCTCCAAGCCGGAATGGCTTATTCCTGGTGAAGCTGGAGAGCCGCCCGGGTTCGATGTCGATCGCTTCCTTCACCACAACCTCAACTTCTCCGGCCGCATGTTCGACGTGGTCATTCTCTGGGATACGGCAGATTATCTGCCAGAGCCCCTGGTTGTTCCCGTGTTATCGCGCATCCATCAGGTCTTGCAACCCGGAGGCTTGATGCTTGCTTTCTTTCATCAAACATCGAGCCCGGATACGGTCTTCTGCCGTTACCACCTCACCGACACCGATGTTGTTGAGATGCAACGGGCAGGGAACTATCCCCTCCTCAATGTGTATAACAATCGCAAGATTGAAAACATGCTGAGCGGATTCAGTAACTACAGATTTTTCCTCGCGAAGGATAGTCTCCGCGAAGTAATTATCACCCGGTAAATACCCAGTTACTTCGATCTCCGTCTAATTCAGTCAACGAGATATAAATGCGCAGGCGCCTCCAGTCGAGGCGCCTGCGTTCCTACAATAGAAGTTCAACTAACTGGCTAACTACTCTTCGCGTTCTGCTTCCGCCGCTCCGCCCACCGCTTCTTCATCGCGTCGGCAATGCGTTTCCGGCCCTCCGGGCTTAGCTTGCGTTTACGAGGCGTCTTTGCAGACACGGTGGAAGTGCCATTCTTGCTGCCCTTGGGGCGGCCTCGGCTTGCGGAGCCTGCGGATGTGGTCGTGCCGGCCAGCAGCGCGCGCGCCTGTTGCAACTTCGATATCTGAGAGTCGATCTCAGCAATAATACGGTTCACTTCCACGTGTTACCTCCAGTCGGCATTGAAAAGGGTTAATAGCTCAGCGTCACCCTGGACATAGATCAAATTCGTACTACGTTACGACGATACAGAACGAACCAACATCAGGCAAATAAATGTAACTCGTCGATTTATTTTGTTTTCGTCGAAGTAGCCGCATTGTCTTCAGCTTTTTCCTCTGAGTGCGGCGCTCGAATGGCATAGCCTGGACCGGCTTCGTCTACTTCGTCATAGTGCATCGCACCCAGGCCATGGCGATGATGGCTCTCTTCAATGCACTTCTGCAGATCTTTCAGGGTTCCCTGTTTATCCCGGGCAAACTCATTCGCCATGCGGGTCAGCGCATAGGTCAAAATATCGCTATGGTGCAGGTCCTGCATGTCTGGCGCCCGTCGCAGGTTGAGCCAGAGACGGTGAACCAGTTGTACCTCGTGCGGCTCAATCGTCGGTGCATGCGGTCCAATATGGAAGCTAAGCGCCGCGCCGTCAGGCTTGATTACGTAGAACGTAAACTGCCGTTTCGGCTCCGGCAGCGCCTCCCATGCCTGACCTACATGGTAGGCCTGTTCCTGTGCCGTAAGCTTCGTCGATAGTCCAGAGACAACCGCCGCCGCATCGAGCGAGTTAGCCGTCTGGACCAGCGCAGAAAAGATATCTCCGGCGGGAACTACCAGCAGCGAAATATGTTTTCCAAAGCTCTCGGCAACCGACACTGCCTTGGTAAAGAGCATCTGTTCATGCTCGCTGAATAACTGCTCCGAAGCATCGACATACTCCGGGCCGCCGGCGCCCATCATTCGCGCCGCCAGCACCACCAGATCCTGGTCGTCTGTATTGGTATGCGTCAAAGCCCACTTCAACGCGAACGGCGCCGCTGAATCGCGCATCGTCACCACCACCGCGCCCGGGCGAATCTCCAATGTTTCACGCCCGACCTTATCCTGATGCTCCAGTTGAAAGTGCTCCTTCATCTGTCTCGTCGTAATGTCGTGGCGTCGCTTATTGTCACGTTCCGAGAGCGAAAAAATCAGGAAGAATGCTGCTGCAAAAATAATTCCACTTACTGTAGCTACCGACTTTGTAAATATATTCACAATCGCGGTAGTTAACAGGACTAAAAACACCGAAAGTAATCCAAGAGGTATCTCTGTCTTACCGATACGTATGTTGAGCGGGACCTTCCAGCCGCGTTCACCTTTGTACTTCCAACGCAGAACCAGCATGGCCAGGGCATTGAAGGTAAAGCTCCAGATCACACCGAACGCATAAGCTTCGCCCAGCATTATCACGTTGCCGCGAGCCACCACGATCGTGAACATCTGCAGTCCGGCAACCAGATTCACAATGCGGTAACTGGTTCCAAACTTGCGTTGTGGCTTACGAAACCAATCAGACAGCACTCCATCCTCAGCCACCCGCATCAGCACGCCGGTCGAGCCGACGATCGCGGTATTCACAGCGCCACCGAGAATCAGGAATCCGACGATCACCACGAAGACGCGGAAGCCGATCCGCAGCGCCAGCGGACCCACCATGAACATCGCCATGCCGGCGATCAGGTTGTCGCGATAGATCGGGACCCTCACCGAGTCGGGGATCAGCATGACAGCCAGCAGCGTGCCGATCCCGGTAAAGATGAAGCTGTAAATCGCAATCACGATCGCAGCGCGTTTCAGGTTCTTGAGCTTCGGATGCTCGATCTCACGGTTTACCTGCGCCAGCGACTCTTCGCCGCTCATCGCCAGAACGGAGTGCCCAAAGGCCATCAGCACGCCAAACAGTCCCAGCGACCGCATGAAACTCGTATGCTTCAGGAATCCGAGTGCATCCTGGCTGAAGTGAAGATTGTTTGGCGTAGGCAATGGAGGTAGGTGCGCCCCCACATGGAATACCGAAAAGATTCCCCACGTCAGCAGAATCACAACCATCACCGTAGTGATCTTCATCACCTTCAGGGCCTTGTCGCTGGACTCTTCGATGCCCTTGGTGTTCTGCCACCAGAAGTAGATTGTGATCAGGCCGGCAATCACAGCCGAAGTGCCATCCACGGGAAACTGGCGCGCCGTCCCATCAGGACGCATCGCCAGCAT
>Ga0210410_10001703_pt1 | contig 20369 bp, 11 predicted proteins | sample IncBWC4MmetaG_FD_161058 | JGI IMG/M metagenome (GOLD analysis project Ga0210410, IMG submission 161058) | Forest soil microbial communities from Barre Woods Harvard Forest LTER site, Petersham, Massachusetts, United States - Inc-BW-C-4-M | ecosystem: Environmental > Terrestrial > Soil >... | reverse complement strand
ATAGTCCCGATCCCGGACTAGCGTTTTCCTGAAGCCAGTGCGTCGGCTCCTTTGATTCTTACGGCGATGTCGATGAACGCCAGTGCGGCGCGGCTCAGGGCTTTGTCCTTGTGGAAGACCAGCGCGAGATCGCGGCGAATCTTGCTGTCGGAGATGGGAAGGGCGGCGAGGGCGTTGGCGCGCACATCCTCGAGCACATTGGAGCGGGCGATAAAACCTACGCCGGCGCCCGCGGCTACGAAGCGTTTGAGCAGTTCACTGGAATCGAGTTCCATAGCGTAGCGCGGCTTGAGCTTGCGTTTGTAAAAGAGATTGTCCAGCGCGTCGCGGGTGTGGCCGATCTTGGGCACGACCAGGGGAAACTTCGCGGCCTCGGCAATCGTGGCAGATTTCATTTTGGCCAGCGGATGCTTGGGCGGAGCGATGATCACGAGCTCGTCGCGATGAATCAGGACGACCGTCAAACGGGTGTCGGTCACGGGCAGGGAGACGATACCGAAGTCCACCGAGTTATCGATCACCGACTCGAGAATCTTGGCGTAGTCTGCGCGCTTGATGTTGACGCCCACGTCCGGGTAGCGCTTTTTAAACTCCGCGAAAACCTCCGGCAGGATGTGCAGGCAGGTGCCTTCGTTCGCTCCGACCACGATCTCGCCTCGGGGCACGCGCTCGGTCTCGGCGATGGCGGTCAGCATGGCTTTGCGGGATGCCAGCATTTCTTCGGCAAATTTCAGGAACAGTTTCCCCGACGCTGTCACTGAGACCTTGCCGCCGGAGCGGTCCAACAGCTTTGCGCCAACTTCGTCCTCGAGCGAACGAATTTGGGATGAGATGGCTGGCTGCGTGCGGAATCGCCGCTCCGCGGCCCGCGAGAAGGAGTTGAGCCGCGCCACTTCGAGAAAAGTTTCTAGCTGGTCAAGGTCCATAGTGGATTTTTTGGGATTGCTCCAGGCGCGGGGGGAATTGTAGCAGGCTGGTGACGTATGTGTCGGGTAACGGCAAAGGCTTCAACCACAAAGGACACGAAGGTTCACAAAGGAAAACGAGAAGCGGTTCGAGCCGCGTAACTCGGGCAGAGACGTCGCGAACGACGTCTCTACCACGAACTCAAAGTCGAAGAGGGCACCTACTGTTTCAGCAGTTTTTCAATTGCCGAAGTTACTTCCGCGGAATCTGGTGTGACCGCGGGTTCAAAGCGCTGCAGTACGTTGCCGTTTCGGTCAACCAGAAACTTGGTGAAGTTCCACTTGATGTCGCCTGTGTGAGACGGGTCGGCATCTTTGGTGAGGTATTGATAGAGTGGCGCCTGATCTGATCCCTTAACCGAAATCTTCGAGTACAGAGGGAAAGTCACGCTGTATTTCCTCGAGCAGAATGTCTTGATCTCTTCGTTGGTTCCGGGTTCCTGATGCCCAAAGTTGTTGGCCGGAAAGCCGAGGATGACAAAGCCCTGGTCTTTGTATTTTTCGTAGATGGCCTCGAGGGCGGTGTACTGCGGAGTGTAACCGCACTGGCTGGCCACGTTGACCATCAGGATGACTTTGCCCTTGAAGTCGGCCAGGGGCATGGGTTTGCCCTCAATGCTCGGTAGAGTGAAATCGTAGAGGTTCGAGGCAGCGAAGGTTGATGTAGCCATAAGAATCACCAATCCCAACAAAAGATATTTGCGAACGCTTGGACTGCGCACAACGGTCATTTTTTCTCCTTGGCGCTGCTGTTGGTTTTCGAAAAGATTGGTGCCAGCATACTGGACGCAAGTTAGAATGCGCAACTCAGGAGACCAGGCCTGAACAACCTTGTTGACGAAAAAACTGAGAACCGAGAACTGGCAACGCACGACTGGTTTTTTTCTGGCCCTTTGAATGATAAGCCGACAAGTCTTGCTCGCTTATCGTAGAAGAATGGGTGAAGAAAAGGCAGTGGTCAGTTAGCAATTCTCGGTTCTCAGTGTGCCTGTGAGTATGTTCGCAATCGGACACTCCCTTCCCATGAACGAACAGAATAACTTGGTTAGATAGTGCTCTGTTTCGGTGTAAACGCTTGCAGGGACGCGATTTACTCATCTGGGACAGTGGCCGCAGGCGTGCCATTCTCCAATGCAAATGGACATCGCTCGCCCATCCGCCGCAGGCCAACGTCGTCGCCGCCAGATCATTTATATAGCCGTCGGAATTGTGCTCCTTGCTTTAGTGACCATGGGGCTGTCGCGGCTGAAACCCGCCGCTCCCACGGTCGAACGGTCTACCGTCTGGGTGGACACCGTGAAGCGCGGTTCTGTTCTCCGGCAGGTTCGCGGTTTGGGCACGCTGGTCCCGATGGAAGGCTCCATCCAGTTCCTTCCGGCGGTCGCCGAAGGCCGTGTGGACAGGATTCTGGAATTACCCGGAGCGCAGGTAAAGGCCGACACCATCCTGCTGGAGATGAGCAATCCGCAGTTGACCCAAGAGGCGCTGGATTCTGCGTGGAAGCTCAAGGCTTCCGAAGCTGACTACAAGAATCTGGAAGTAGCCCTTGCCAGCCAGGTGCTGGCGCAGAAATCTTTGTCAGCGCAAGCTCAGTCTCAATACAACCAGGCCAAAATGCAGGCCGATATCAATGCAGAATTGGCCAGGCTTGGAGTGATCTCGCAGCTCAGCATGAAGGTTTCCAATCAGCAAGCCGAACAACTGTCCACCCAAAATGACATTGAAAAACAGCGGCTGACCAACAGCAGCGAAGTGCTGACGGCACAACTGCAGGCCAAGCAAGCCGAAGTAGAAGAATTTCGTGCTCTGGCACAGTTGAAGCAGAGCCAGCTCGACCGCCTGCGAGTGCGCGCCGGGATCGACGGAGTCTTGCAGGAACAGACACTGAAGATCGGACAGTTCGTAACTCCTGGCACCACGCTGGCGAAAGTAGTGCAGCCGCAACGCCTGAAAGCCGAGTTGAAGATCGCCGAAACCCAGGCCAAAGACATTCAGATCGGACAGCCCGCCTCGGTGGATACACATAATGGAGTAATTCCTGGTCACGTTGTGCGTATTGATCCGTCTGTAGTGAATGGAACAGTGACGGTGGACGTGACCCTGGACGCCAAGCTTCCGCAGGGAGCGCGGCCCGATCTCAGCGTGGACGGAACCATCGACCTGGAAAAGATGGAGAACGTGTTGTACGTCGGACGTCCGGCTTTCGGGCAGGAACAGAGCACCGTAGGAATGTTCAAGCTGGAGACGGACGGAAACAACGCGGTGCGCGCGCAGGTAAAGCTGGGCCGCAGCTCGGTGAATACGGTTGAGATCTTGCAGGGGCTGAAGGAAGGCGACCAGGTCATTCTTTCCGACATGTCTCGCTGGGATTCGTACGATCGCGTTCGCCTGGAATAGGGCGATTCGCCAACATAGAAAGGAACTTCGATGGCAGATGCGGGAATGATCATCAGCATGGAAAATATCACCAAGGTTTTCTTTACCGATGAGGTGGAGACCCATGCGCTGTCCGGGATTCACATGGAGATTCGGAAGGGCGAGTACGTTGCCATTGCGGGGCCGTCGGGGTCAGGCAAATCAACTCTGCTGGCCCTGATCGGATTGCTCGATTCGCCGACCGACGGGAACTACGTGCTGAACAGTCATCCCGTCGCCAACCTCAACATCAGCGAGCGCTCACGCATTCGCAACCGCGAAATCGGATTCATCTTCCAGAGCTTCAACCTCATCGGCGATCTGAATGTGTACGAGAACGTCGAACTGCCGCTTACTTATCGCGGCATGCCGGCGAACGAACGCAAGGAACGGGTACACAATGCCCTGGAGCGCGTCGGGATGAACCACCGCACCAAGCACTATCCCTCACAACTTTCGGGCGGCCAGCAGCAGCGCGTGGCTGTGGCTCGGGCATTGGCTGGTTCTCCCGCCATCCTGCTGGCCGATGAACCTACCGGAAACCTGGATTCTCGCAACGCCGAAGCGGTGATGGACCTGTTGCGCGATTTGCACCGGGAAGGTGCGACCATCTGCATGGTCACGCACGACCCACGCTTCTCGCGGCACGCCGAGCGCACCATTCACATGTTTGACGGGCGAGTGGTGGAGGAAAGCGTCGAGGTCGGTTAGGGGCGGGTGTTTCCGAGTCTTGAAGTGCTACGCGGGGTAGGAGGCTGAGGCTGAGATGACGGGAACGCTCCAAGATCTTCGCTACTCCCTGCGCGGCTTGCGCAAGAGCCCCGGCTTCATGATCGTCGCTGCGCTTACGCTGGCGCTAGGCATTGGCGCCAACGTGGCGGTGTTCAGCGTCATGAATGCCATCCTGCTTAACCCCAGCGGCATTCCACATCCCGAAAGCGTAGTAGCCATCCGCGTAAAGTACGCCGCCGTTGGAGACCTGCAGAATATCGAAATGTCCGCGCCGGATTTTGGCGATGCGGTCACCGGTAAAGACATTTTCACCTCGGCGGCTGTCATGCAGGCCAGTGCCTTCAACTACAGCCAGAATGGTGCTCCGGAGCGCTTGGTGGGCGCACAAGTCTCGTGGCAGTGGTTTGATGTGTTCTGGGCACGACCCTATTTAGGCCGTGCGTTCCGGCCCGAGGAAGACCAGCCCAACGCCAATCACGAAGTGATTCTTGCCTATCGAACCTGGAAACGCCGCTTCGGCGGTGATCCTGCGATCGTTGGCCGAACCCTCCTGCTGAACCAGGAGTCCTATCAGGTTGTCGGAGTAATGCAGCCGGGGTTCGATTGGCCGAACGGCACTGAACTGTGGTCTCCGATTGGCCTTCCCAGCGGCAAGTATTTCGATCCCAACGAGCGCTACAACGAGGGCTTGTTCGCCGTGGGACGCCTCCGTCCGGGCGTCACGCTTGCTCGAGCGAACGCGTATTTGCATCTCCGATCCGCTCAACAGGTTGCATCCGAGGGTGAGAAAAGCTACGGGCAACGTTCCGGGTGGGGCATGTTTTGCATGCCGCTGATTGAGTTCGTGGCTGGAGACTTGCGGAAGCCGCTCTCCATTTTGCTGGCCGCAGTCGCGACTGTGCTCTTGATTGCCTGTGCCAATATCGCCGGCTTGCAACTGGCGCGCGCTTCCGGAAGACAGCACGAGATTTCTGTCCAGATCGCCCTGGGCGCGGGAAACTGGCGACTGGTGCAACAGTCATTGCTGGAAAGCCTAGTGCTGGGTACGACTGGAGTGCTTCTCGGTCTGGCAGTAGCAAAGGCCGCGATTCCTCTGTTGTTGCTGCTCGCCCCGGAGAGCCTTGCGGGCAATCTCACAATACAAATTGGCGGACCGGTGTTGCTGTTCGTGGCCGGCGTGGGAATACTTTGCGTGCTGTTGTGCGGAACCGCGCCGGCTTGGCACACAACCCACACTCGCTGGTTTCAGGCGCTGCAAGAGAGTGGACGCTCGGGTGGTTCCGGCCACATCCGTCAGCGTCTGCGCTCCGCGCTGGTGGTGGGCGAAATCGCACTGGCGATGCTGCTGCTGGTGGGCGCCGGTCTGCTGCTGCGAAGTCTTAGACAAGTTGAGCGACTGAAGACCGGCTTCAATCCCCACGGCGTGATGTCTGCGGCGCTCTCTCTTCCCCCGACGATCTATAAGACGGATGAACAGCAGGCGGCTTTTTTCACGGCGGCGGAAGACCAACTCAAGGATATTCCGGGTGTAACCAGCGCTGGGATTGCAGATGCGTTGCCCTTCAGCAATAGCGGGGGATCCTCGTCGTTCACGATCCAAGGCCGGCCCACGGCCCCGAATGATCCCGGTCCGCATGGCAAGGTCCGCAGCGTGTCTCCAGGATATTTCCAAACCCTGGGAATTCCGCTGGTGCGAGGCCGCGTTTTTACGCGCGAAGACCGGAAGCAGACCGAGTTGGCGGTTGTCATCGACGAAACTTTGGCTCATCGATATTGGCCGAACCAGGATCCGCTGGGGCAGCACATCAATTTCGGTTCTGGATCTCCGTGGATGACGATTGTCGGAATTGTTAAACACGCCAAGACTTCGTCGCTGGAGGCGGACACGACCGAAGGATTTTATTACCAGCCCCTGGCGCAATCTCCCAACCAGATGGCTGGGATTGTAGTCCGGACAAACAACGCGCATCCCGAAGGCCTGGCCAGCGAACTTGGGGCAGCAATCCGTCGAGTAGATTCGCACCAGCCTCTTTACGACTTAAAGACGATGGAACAGCGCGTGGATGAATCGCTGGTCAGCCGCCGCTTCTTGATGGTGTTGCTGTCGATCTTCGCGGGGCTTGCGTTGTTGCTGGCGGCGCTTGGGCTGTACGCCGTGATCAGCTATTCAGTGCGGCTGCGGACGCGAGAACTCGGCGTTCGTATGGCATTGGGCGCGGAACGAGGCGATGTGCTGCGTTTGATTCTGGGTAAAGGAATGCGGCTCGCATTGACCGGGTTGCTCTTGGGATTGATCGCGACATTTATTGCTGGACGGGCGCTATCGAGCCTGCTTTACAACGTCAGTTTATTTAATCCGCTCACCCTTGCGTTGACCTCTTTGTTGCTGATGGCAACCGTCTTGTTCGCCAGCTATTTGCCGGCACTTTGGGCGGCGAAGGTCGATCCGGTAGTGGCGCTGAGGTACGAGTAGGCTCTGGGGAATTTATGGAAAACTTGATTCAGGACGTGCGCTACAGCCTTCGTTTGCTGCGTAAAAATCCGGGCTTTGCCGCTGTCGCAATTCTGACCATCGCCATCGGCATCGGGGCGAGCACAACCATCTTCAGTTGGATGCGCGCGGTGCTTCTCAATCCGCTGCCGGGAGCGAGCCAGCCGGAGCGCGTGGTTGCGCTCGAATCCCTGACGCCCTCCGGCGAATGGGTGCCGACGTCTTATCTCGATTTCAGCGATTTTCGCGATCATCTCAAGCTGCTCGAGTCCACCACCGTCTCCGTTCCCATGGATCTTGCAGTAGGCAATGACAGGAGCGTCGAGCGTGTGTGGGGAGAATTGGTCTCAGGCAACTACTTCGATGTGCTTCGGGTGCAGCCGGAAGTGGGTAGATTCTTTTCCAAGGCCGAGACTGGCGACGAACAGAATGCCCACGCCGTTGTCATCATCAGCCATTCGCTGTGGACAAGCCGCTATCACTCCGATCCGGCGGCGATTGGCGGAACCATACGCATCAATCGTTTTCCTTACACCATCATTGGCGTGGCGCCGGACACTTTTCACGGTTCGATGCCGGGGCTCGCCTTGCAGATGTGGGCGCCGGCAACCATGTTCGGTCAGTTGAGCTCGACTGGCGACTGGATGCTGCGTGATCGCAAGACTCGCATGTTCCGGGTGCTGGCGCGGCTTGCACCGGGAGTTCAGATCGAGCAGGCCCGGGGGGAGTTACAGGCTCTGGCGAAGAGCATGGCTGAGGCGGATGCAGACACGAACCAGGGCATGAGCGCCACACTCTTGCCACTGTGGAAATCGCATTACGGAATTCAGGATTCTCTGCTGGCTCCGCTGAGCATTCTGATGGGGGCGTGCGGACTCGTGCTTTTGATCGTGTGTGCGAACGTCGCGAACTTACTTCTAGCACGCGCGGTTGCTCGTCAGAAGGAGCTTAGCGTTCGTCTTGCCGTTGGAGCTCCGCGCTCGCGCATAGTCCGCCAGCTTCTGACCGAGAGTTTCTTGATCGCTGCGGCTGGTGCTCTGGGCGGACTGCTCATTGGCGAGTGGCTCGGCGGATCGCTGCGCTGGCTGGTGCCGGCATCTTCCTTGCCGGATATGCTCCGGCCGCCGATCGACATGGGCGTAGTCTTTTTTACTGCGGCGCTCGCTTTTGCTGTTGCGGCACTTGCTGGGGTGGTTCCAGCTTTGCACTCCTCGCGGGGCGACGTGAACGAAATGCTCAAGGAAGGTGGGCGAAGCGGAACGTCGAGCGCTCATTCGCACCACCTGCGTCGGCTGCTTGTGATCTCTGAAGTGGCGCTGGCGGTAGTCGCTCTGATTGGCGCGGGCCTTTTTGCCAGAAGCTTTCAGCTTGCGCGATTGATCCATCCGGGCTTCGATCCGCAGCAGGTTGCGATCGCTCAGATGAACCTGTCCGCTGCGGGCTACGATGCCAGCCAAGCGAGTTCTTTCTGTGTCCGTCTTCAAGAGGCGCTGGAGCGCCATCCTGGGGTGACCGCTGTCAGCTACGCGGACTACATTCCTCTCAGTCTTTCCGGAGATTCCTGGGAGGACCTGCAGATCCAGGGATATGTTCCTGCACCCAACGAAAACATGAAGATCTTTCGCAACCTGGTTGCGCCCGGCTATTTCGATCTGATGAAGATACCGCTGCTTCAGGGTCGGGACTTCAACCTGGGCGATGACAGAACGAACCAGCCGGTGATGATTGTCACCAGGGAGTTCGTGCGTCGTTTTCTCCCGAATCAGAATCCTCTTGGCCAGAAGGTTCAAGGATGGGGCAGATGGTTCACGATCGTCGGCGTGGTTCAGGACAGCAAGATCCACCACGTGACGGAGAGTGCCCCACCCTATTTCTATGTTCCGATCCGGCAGATTTTTCGGCCCGAGATGGGCCTGAAATTCTATGTGCGCTCATCGGCTCCATTGGATCAAGCGGTTGAAGCCCTGCGCAGCGAAGCGCAAACCATCGATCCGGCGGTCCCGGTGTTCAATGCGATGCCGTTGGAGGAATACATAGCCGCATCGCTCTTTGCCCAAAAAATTGCCGCCAGCCTGCTGGGGACACTTGGCTCGGTCGCGCTCCTGCTGGCGGCCATCGGCCTCTATGGCGTGATGGCTTACTCGGTGGCAGAACGCACGAATGAAATCGGCATTCGGGTGGCGCTGGGCGCGCGGCCGCTCGACGTACTGCGAATGATCGTCCGGGAAAGCATGACGCTCGCGCTGCCGGGCCTGGTCGTGGGATCACTTCTGGCGATGGCTATGGCGCGCGTGATTTCAGCTTCGCTGGTAGAGGTCAGTCCCAGAGATCCCGCTATTTATGCCGCTGCCGGAGTTTTCACGATATTGATCACACTGTGCGCCGCCGCAGTTCCGGCGCGACGCGCCGCCAAAGTGGATCCCATGGTGGCGTTGAGGTACGAGTGAGGCTTCGGGGCTAAGCATGGAAAACCCGCTACAGGATCTGCGCCACGGCTTCCGCATGCTGCGGAAGAATCCCGGCTTCACTGCTGTGGCGTTGGTCACGCTCGCACTAGGGTTGGGCGCGAACATCTCTGTTTTCACGCTCGTCAACGCGCTCTTGCTGCGCCCTCCCGCGGCTGTGCACAGCCCCGAGTCCCTGGTGGATATTTACGCTGTACGCCAGCACAAGAATTACGGAACGTTTTCTTATCCGGACTATCTCTACTTCCGCGAACACAGTGCCGTGTTTTCAGAAGTGGCCGCCGAGTACCCTTACTCGCAGGTGAATCTGGTTGCCGACGGCAACTCCAGGGATGTTAACGGCAGCGTTGTTTCCGATAATTACTTCTCGCTGTTGGGTCTGTCTCCATCACTTGGACGATTCTTCCTTCCCGAAGAGCAGTCGGTACCGGATCGAGACGCGGTTGCTGTCATCGGCTATGACTTGTGGCGCAGAGATTTTGCCTCCGATCCCGATATTGCGGGGAAACACGTCAAGCTGAACGGTACTGCCTTCACCGTCGTGGGCGTCGGGCCGAGGGATTTTGGCAGTCTCAACGCTCGCGGCGAACTGGTAGATGTATGGATGCCGGCCATGATGTTCTCGGTGGGGCACCGCGGATGCAATGTTCTGCAGCAGAGTTGTGAAGCAGTCCGCATGATCGGCCGGCTCAATCCGAGCCGCAGCAGCGCACAGGCAGAAGCCGAATTAAACGGACTGGCAAGTCAACTTGCGAAGCAGTATCCGCAGACTGATCAGGGACTGGCAGTAACGATGGCTCCCATAGCCGGCGTGCGGATCGAGGACCGCGCCGAGGCTGAGCACGTCTCCAAACTTTTGGCCGCCGCTGTCATTGTGGTGTTGCTGATTGTCTCGGCCAACTTGACTGGCCTACTACTGGCTCGCAACCATGCGCGGAGAAAGGAAATCGCAGTTCGTCTGGCTATTGGGGCCAGCCCCAGCCGGTTGATTCGCCAGTTGCTTCTTGAAACATTTCCGCTCTCTGTGATCGGTTGCGCGGCTGGATTCGTGGTTGCGCTGTGGGCCAGGGGAATCTTCGCCAGCTTCTTCAGCGTAGCTGGCGAGGCGCGACGCGGCTATTTCGAGATTCCCTTTGATTCCACAGTGATGGCCTACAGCTTCGGCCTGGTAGTAATCACTACCTTGCTCTTTGGGTTGACTCCAGCGCTGCAAGCAGGGCGCTTCGAGTTAGTTGCCGCGCTCAAGGATCAGGGGGCGACCTCGATCCGCCGCCACATCTGGACTCGCAGGACGCTGGTGGTTATGCAGATTGCTCTGGCTCTGGTGTTGGCAGTCAGCGCCGGGCTGCTGGTGCGGAGCGCAAATCGCATTTACGCAGGGACGGGTTTCGATCCGAGTAATGTTCTTTTGTTCCGGCTCCGGCCCGGCTTGATTCGCTACAGCCCGCAAAAAGCCATCGCTTTCCAGCGCCAGGTCATCGAGAAGTTGGAAAACCTTCCGGGCGTTGAGTCCGCCAGTCCTGGTGTTTACTTGCCTCTGCCGGACTGGGGAGGCCAGGTTGCAGTCTCGCTGCCGGGAGACTCAGCAGCGAACCCGCAGAACAATTTTCGCATCCACTTTGACGAAGTGGGGGCTCACTATTTCAAAGCGCTGCGAATCCCTTTGCTCGAGGGGCGCGTATTCAACGACGCCGACCGGGCTGATACGACCCCGGTCGTGATTGTGAACCAAACTCTGGCGGCACGCCTGTGGCCGAATCAAGACCCTGTGGGACGCACTGTCATGATTGACGAACGCGCGTGGCAGGTTGTCGGCGTCAGCCACGATACTCAATACCACACCCAAAGCCAGAGCCCACCGCCTTTTGTCTATCTGAACTACTGGCAAGATCCAGATTGGGTTTCCCGCCCGGCCGACTCGCGAATTGCCGTGCGAGTACAAGGCGATCCGCAACCGATGCTGCCGGTGCTTCGCCGGGCCATACAGAGTGTTGATCCCGACGTCCCCATCAGCGAAGATCGAGCGCTCACAGAATGGCTCCGCGACCAGTTCACGCCGGTCCTGGTGGCGCGCTTTGTGGTGACTTACTCAGGACTGTTGGCCCTGCTTCTGGGTGCGATCGGAGTGTATGCGTTGCTGGCGCATCTGGTTGGACAGCGAACGCGTGAGATTGGAATTCGCAAGGCTCTGGGCGCTCAAAATGTCGACGTGCTCGGGTTGGTGCTCAAGGATGGCATGCTGCTGGCATTGGTCGGCATCGCACTCGGCGTTGCGGCAACCGTCGCTGTCGGTCCAGTTCTCGCAGCTTTTCTGTATGGCGTGGGCACGACCGACCCGCTGACGCTCGCGGCAACCATCGTTGTTCTGAGCGCCGTTGCTCTAATCGCCAGTTACATTCCAGCGCGGCGCGCGGGCAAGGTCGATCCCATGGTCGCGTTGAGGTACGAATAGGAGTTCAAAACTGATGATCGGAACACTGCAAGATCTGAGTTATGCGCTTCGACAGCTCCGCAAGAGCCTTGGCTTCACTGCAGTTGCGATTGTTACCCTTGCTCTGGGCATCGGTGCGAACACGGCAATTTACAGCCTGTTGGATCAGGTACTGCTGAGACCCCTTCCAGTGAAGCAGCCCGATCGCCTGGTGCAGCTGCGGTTCGTTGGATCGGACACCGGCAGGCTCAACGTTTACGGCGGCGATGGTCACGATTATTTTTCCTACCCGATGTACCGCGACCTGCGCGATCGGAATTCCGTCTTCAGCGGAGTGCTGGCGACGGATTCGGTTCAGGTCGGAGTTCAGTGGCACAACCAGCCGGAGTTAGTTTCAGGCGAACTTGTGTCGGGCAATTACTTCGATGTGCTTGGTGTTCCCCCTGGAGCGGGGCGGCTTTTCGTGCCTTCTGACGATCAGGTTCAGGAGGCGAACCCGGTCGTAGTGCTCAGCTTTGGATACTGGAAGCGCCGCTTTGGCTCCGATCCTCACATTCTTGATCAGAGTATCCAGATCAACGGCCATCCCTTCACAGTGATCGGTGTAACTCCACCGGGGTTTCGCAGTGTGGTAACGGGAAACGCGCCGGATGTGTTTGCGCCCATGATGATGAAGCCGCAAGTCACGCCGGGATGGAACGATCTCGACAACCGGCGTTCCCGCTGGCTGAACATCATCGGTCGGCTGAAACCCGGATTCAGCCTCGCCCAGGCAGAGGCGGGCCTCAATCCTCTCTGGCATTCGCTGCGCACCGAGGAATTGAAGAGCATCCCAACAATGTCGGAACAGTTCCGTCAGAGGTTCGTGGAGAAGAGCAGTTTGTCGCTTCTGGATGCAGCCAAAGGGTTCTCTCCGCTGCGCGACGACATTCGGGTGCCGCTGCTCATCATCATGGCGATGGTGGGTTTGGTGGCGCTGATGGCATGCGCGAATGTCGGCAGCCTTCTGCTCGTCCGGGCTGCGGGGCGCGTGCGGGAAATGTCGATTCGTTACGCTTTAGGAGCGAAGCGCACCCAGGTTGTGCGCCAACTTCTCGTGGAAGGAATGTTGCTTGGTCTGGCCGGCGGTGCGATTGGAGTCTTGTTGGCGCCGCAGGCCTCCGCAATCCTGGCGCGCATGCTTGTGGGTCCCCTGGGTGACCTGCCGTTCACCACCAACCCTGACTCCCGCATCTTGGTTTTCAGCCTTGTTTTGTCACTCGGCGTCAGCGTGATCTTCAGCCTCGCCCCTGCAGCACAATTCTGGCGGCCGGACATGGCCCCAGCGCTAAAGCAGCAGACGATGACGGCATCCGGCGGAGCATTGCGTTTTCGCCGAATCTCCGTTGCCGTGCAGATTGGATTGAGTCTCCTGCTACTGCTGGGTGCGGGACTTTTCGTCCGCACACTTCGCAACTTGAAGTCGTTGAACGTAGGATTCGCAACCGATCATCTGGTGACGTTTGGAATCGATCCCAGACTCGCTGGGCACAAGCCTGATCAGGCCTCGGCGCTGTATAAGCAAATTGTGGAGAAACTCCAAGGGTTACCGGGCGTTCGCGCCGTGGCTGCGACGGACGATCCTGAATTGGCAGGAAACGACAACACCAGAAACATCACCGTGGCTGGGTACACGGCAAAAGACAATGAAGACATGGTCGTGGAGTGGCCCAGCGTGACCCCAGGCTATTTCTCGGCTCTTGGAATGACAATGGTCGCGGGACGGCCTTTGTCCGAGCAGGACGCTTCCGGGACGGCAAAGGCGGCGGTGGTGAACGAAACCTTTGTGCGCCACTTCTTCGCGAATCCACAGCAAGCGATCGGCCACTATATAGGTCCGGGCGGTCAGAAAGATGCGAAGACAGACGTGCAGATCGTCGGAGTCATAAAAGATGCCCGGCACATGAAGGTTCGCGACGACGTCAGGCAGGCGGTATTCAACTCCTATCTGCAAGGCCCCGATCCTTTCTCCATGCAGTTTTATGTCCGCACCTGGCAAGCGCCTCAGGCGGCCGAAGAGATGATTCGACAGGCGCTGCACTCGCTGGATCCGAACCTGGTGCTCGACGGTCTGCACACTATGGACGAGCAGATCGACGACAACCTCACTGCCGAACGCATGATTGCGCTGCTGGCCTCGAGTTTCGGGATTCTGGCTGCGTTGATGGCGGGGGTGGGCCTCTACGGCGTTCTGGCCTATTCGACGGCACAACGGACAAAAGAAATCGGTATTCGGATGGCTCTCGGCGGCAGCAGAGGGATCATTGTGCGCATGGTTTTGGTGGAAGTGCTGTGGCTGGCGGGAGTGAGCGTGGCGATTGCTTTGCCGCTCTCGCTTCTTCTCGCGCGCGCAGTACGGAGCCAACTCTTCGGAATCTCCAGCAGCGATCCATTGACGCTCACTCTGGTCACAGCATTAGTTGCTGGGGTGGCTCTCACCTCCGCTTTGCTCCCGGCATGGCGGGCGGCGAAGGTCGATCCTCTGGTGGCCCTGAGGTACGAGTAGGAAAGTGAAGATATGGAAACCCTGATTCAGGATATTCGCTACGGCTTCCGAATGCTGGTGAAGAGTCCCGGATTCACCGCCATCGCCGTAATCACGCTGGCGCTTGGCATTGGGACGAACACGGCGATGTTCAGCGTAATCAATTCGGTGTTGTTGCGCTCGCTGCCGTTCCGCGATTCCGGCCGCGTGATGGTGGTGTGGAAGACCATGTCGAACGGTGCGCCCAACGCTTTCTCAACGCCGGCGTTTCTGGAGACCAGCCAACAGGGAGACTTGCTGGCACACATGGGCGCGTTCTCCAACATCAGCTTTAACCTCGCGGGAAAAGATGTGCCGGAACGGATTGTGGGCGGCAAGGTGAATTTCGATCTGTTTCCTGTGCTCGGTGTTCAGCCGATCCTGGGGCGAACCTTCGCGGCTGAAGAAGACCATCTCGGGGCGGGGCGGGTGGTGATCTTGAGCCACGCGCTCTGGAAAACGCGGTTTGGATCCAGTCCGGAGATCCTGGGCAATGCGGTGACGCTGAACGACGCTCCATACACCGTGGTGGGCGTGATGCCGGCCGGCTTTCATGTGCTGTCCGATAAGGAACTGTTCTGGGTCCCCTTGCAGTTGGAAGCGGCGAACGCGCAAACCTCGGCGCGCAACGTGCATTGGCTGTTTGCCTTCACCCGTCTGGCTCCGGGAAGCAGCGAGAAGCAAGCGCAGACAGTGTTGGACGCAGTGGCTGCGCGATTGAAAGCGCAGGACCCGACGGGAGAAGGCGGTTTCGGCACGACTCTCCAGCCGGTCGGTGATTTCGTGAGCGGAAACGTCAAGCCCGCATTGCTGCTGCTGATGGGCTCGGTAGGTTTTGTTCTGCTGATCGCCTGCTCGAACGTCGCCAATCTTCTGCTGGCTCGGGGAACGATTCGGCGGCGGGAGATTTCCATTCGGACCGCGCTGGGCGCAGCCCGGATGCGGGTGATCCGCCAGTTGCTGACTGAGAGTGTGCTGCTCTCAGTGATGGGCGGCGCATTGGGATTGGCGCTGGCGTGGGTCGGGGTAAAAGCCTTGGTCGCGGTTCATCCTTCGAGCATCCCCTCTGTGGATGCGATCACGATTGATGCCACGGTGCTGGCCTACACGGCGTTGCTGTGCGGAGTGGTCGGAATCCTGTTTGGGGTGGCCCCGGCTTTGGAAGGCTCAAGGGTCAACGTAGGTGAAGCACTGAAAGAAGGGATGCGAGGCAGCAGTGGAGGCTTCGGCAAACATCGCGTGATACTCGTGATCACCGAAACCGCGCTGGCGTCGATTCTGTTGATTGGGGCGGGACTGTCGTTGAAGAGCCTGTGGCGCGCGGAACGTGTGGACCCGGGCTTCAATCCGGCGGGTGAGTTGACCTTCCGCATTGCAGCTCCATCCCAATTCAAAGGTGAGCAGATTCCACTGTTCTATCAGCAGGTGTTGGAGCGCGTGCGCACCCTGCCGGGAGTACAGTCGGCAGTTCTGGCCAGGAATCTCCCCATGAGCGGCGTCGATCCGTCCATGGCGATTACGATCGAGGGCACAGCTCCGCCGCCGTCGCAGGTTCCCGTGGTCACGCGTTTTCGCGCGATCGGACCGGATTATTTCAGCGGCTTGCAGACATCGCTGCTGAGCGGAAGGGAATTCACGGAACACGATACTGCGGCTTCCCCCAAGGTTGCGATCGTAAGCGAGAGCCTCGCCAAGCTGTATTGGCCCAAGGAAAATGCGCTGGGCAAGCGCCTTAAGCCTGAGGTGACGGGAAGCGAATGGTGCACAGTCGTCGGAGTGGTGGCGGACGTTCGCCATTGGGCAGCTGACGTCGACATCGAGCCTACCGCGCATTACCCATACACGCAGGTGCCGGAGGCGTTCCTGCCTCTGCTCGAAGGCAACATGGCCATCGCGGTGCGGAGCCACAATGCCGCCGGTCTCCTGAATTCGATTCGCGCGGCCGTTGCCGAAGTGGACAAGACGGTCCCAGTCTACGACGTGAAAAACATGGAGGAGATGGTCGCCGAGTCCGGTTCCCTGCGGCGTTTCGATATGTGGCTCATCGGGGCATTTGCGGCGCTGGCGTTGACTCTGGCTGGGCTTGGCATTTACGGGGTCATGGCCTACTCGGTTTCGCAGCGGACGCGGGAAATTGGCATTCGCATCGCCCTCGGAGCGCAGGGCTGGAACGTGCTTCGCCTGATCATGGAACAGGGCGCGAAGCTGGCTCTGGCAGGCGTGGTGGTGGGGTTGGTTGGGGCCTTCGCATTGACGCGGGTGATGGCCAGCTTGCTGTTCGGAGTGAGTCCGACCGATTTAGGTACTTTCTCGGTTGTGCCCTTTATGGTTTTTATTCTGATCTTAGTGGGTTGCTACGTCCCTGCACGCCGGGCAACCAGGCTCGATCCCGTGGTTGCGCTGCGGGAAGAATAGAGACGAGTAGAAAGACGACAAAGGTCGTGGATGGAGAACAAATGATTCAGCTACGCAACGTCGAACGTACTTACAAGACAGGCGCCGGGGTCACTTACGTTCTGCGCCGCATCAACCTTGACATTCGAGATGGTGAGTTCATCACGATCATGGGGCCGTCGGGATCGGGCAAGTCTACACTGCTCAGCATCATTGGCATGCTGGATGACAGTTGGGCCGGCGAGTACCACCTGCTCGAACACGCGGTGCACAAGCTCGACCGCAAGAAGCGTTCGGACCTGAACCGGAAATATATTGGCTTTGTATTCCAGAGTTACCACTTGCTGGACAACCTCACTGTGTACGAAAACCTGGATGTTCCCCTTTCTTATCGCAACATCTCCCGCTCGCAGCGGGCAAGCATGGTGGCTGAGATTCTGGATCGCTTTCAGATCGTGGGCAAGAAGGATCTATATCCCAACCAGCTTTCGGGCGGACAGCAACAGTTGGTAGGCGTAGCGCGGGCGGTGGTGGGGAATCCGAAATTGATTCTTGCTGACGAGCCCACCGGCAACCTGCATTCCAGTCAGGCACAAGAAATCATGGAGTTGTTCAAGAAATTGAATAGCCAGGGGACCACCATCATTCAGGTTACGCACTCTGAGGCCAACGCGGCTTACAGCGACCGAACGATTCAACTTCTGGACGGATGGATCGCGAAAGATCCCGCCAATCCGGAAGTCAACCCAGCGGTTGCGGTGCCGAGGTAACAGATGGAGAGTTTACTTCAAGACATTCGATACGCCCTGCGCATGCTGCGCAAGAGCCCGGGATTCACCGCGGTGGCGGTGATCACGCTGGCGCTCGGTATCGGAGCGAACACGGCAATCTTCAGCGTGGTCAATGCCGTTCTGTTGCGAGCCCTCCCCTATAAAAACCCGAACAATCTCGTACTGATTTGGAGCGATCAGCAGAAACGAGGAGATAGTCGCTCCCAGCTTTCGTTTACCGATGTCGACGACTACCGGGCGCAGAACCACGTTTTCGAGAACGTTGTTGCCTTCGGTGACTGGAGTGCCGTGTTTTCGGGCCAAGGGAGTCCAGAGCTCATTCCCGGAATGCAAGTGGGAGATGGTTATTTCTCGTTGATGGGGGCGCAGCCGCTGCTTGGGCGTGGCTTTCTTCCGGAAGAGCAGATTGACGGAAAGGACCAAGTCGTCGTTCTTGGCTACGGATTGTGGCAGCGGAGGTTTGGAGGCGATCCCGCGATTGTCGGCAAGCAGATCACGGTCAGGCAACAACCCTACACTGTGGTGGGAGTTATGCCAAGGGAATTCCCGGCTCCTCCTCCGACTCTGGTATCAAACGGGGCACAGTTTTACCGGCCGGTCGCGGAAAAGCACGACGACAAAGAGCGGACGTCGCGTCATCTGCGCGCTATCGCGCGGCTGAAGGCGGACGCCTCGATCCAGAGCGCGCAAGCGGATTTGGAAATCATCAATCGGCATTTGGCAAAGCAGTTTCCGGATGAATATGGCAGCGACGGGGTTCGCGTGGTCAAGCTGCAGGAGGACATTGCGGGAACCCTGCGCCCGGCTCTGCTGGTGCTGCTCGGAGCTGTCGGTTTTCTGTTGTTGATTGCGTGCGCGAACCTGGCAAACCTCCTTCTAGCCCGCTCCACCGGACGCAAACGAGAGATTGCGTTGCGAGCGGCGCTCGGCGCGAGCCGTCCGTGTCTGATTCTACAAACTTTGACCGAAAGCGTATTGCTGGCGCTCGGCGGCGGCTTGCTGGGGATTCTGGTGGCGCGGTGGGGGATAAGCTTAATCTCCGCGATGGGCGTCAAGGTGATTCCGCAGCTGGTGGATGTCGGAATCGATTTGCGCGTGCTGGGTTTTACTGCCGTGATTAGTTTGATGACCGGTGTTCTGTTCGGATTGGTTCCAGCCTTGCAGGTGTCGGCTCCGAATCTCAACGATGTGCTCAAGGAAGGCGGAAGGGGCAGTCAAGGCGCTGCGCGCGGCGTTCTCCGCGAGGGCCTCGTCGTTGCGGAAGTTGCGCTCGCGCTGATGTTGCTGACTGGGGCGGGATTGCTGTTGCGCACGTTCAGCAAGCTGCACAACGTGGATCCAGGCTTCAATCCCAAAAAAGTCTTGACCATGGCCGTTGCGCTGCCGTCATCAAAGTATCCGTTCGGGAGTGCTAAGCCCGCAGTTTTCTACCACGACCTGCTCGACCGGATCAGTGTACTGCCGGGAGTGCAATCCGCCGCCGCTGTAAGTATCTTGCCGCTCGGTGGCGATTTCGACACTGCCGGAGCCGAGGTCGAAGGCCAAGTCTACGGCCCGGGCGAGCGGCCTTCTCCAGAGCGCTACATCGTCACGCCGGACTACTTCAAGACGATGCAGATCGGACTAGTTCGCGGACGGACATTCTTTGACGCGGACAACCAAGACTCCCCGCTGGTCGTACTCGTTTCGGAAACCGCGGCACAGCGTTGGTGGCCTAACCAGGATCCCATCGGCAAGCGCATGCGCTTGCCTGGAATTACGCCTGAACAGGGGCAGATTTGGCGGACCGTGGTGGGAGTAGCACAGGATGTGAAACAAGCTGGCCTGGACGCCGCACATACCACGCAGGTTTATGTGCCTCACGCTCAGTATCGGAATGACCATCTGACGTTGGTGGTGCGCACTGCCTCCGATCCACTCGGTAGTGCCAAGGCAGTGCGCCAGCAGGTGTCGGCGCTAGATCAGGATCTGGCGGTTTCTGATGTTGCCAGCATGGAGCAGGTGTTATCCGGTTCGATCGCAGCCCGACGGTTCTCGACCGTGTTGCTGGGCAGCTTCGCGGGGCTGGGCTTGCTTCTCGCGTCGGTCGGAGTCTATGGAATCCTTTCGTACTCGGTAGCTCAGCGCACACCCGAGATCGGAATTCGCGTAGCTTTGGGAGCCGAACAGTGGGATGTGGTGTTGCTGGTGGTAGGACGAGGTTTCAGGATGGTCCTGCTCGGCATGGGGGCGGGCGCGGTAGTTGCGCTGGCACTGACCCGACTGATGTCCAGTTTGCTGTTTGAGATTAGCCCAGCAGATCCAGCGACGTTCGTCGAGGTCACGCTGCTGTTGGGTATGGTGGCTTTGGTCGCCAGCTACGTACCCGCGCGTCGCGCCACGAAAGTCGATCCGATGGTCGCACTGCGCTACGAATGAGGTTTTCGATGGAAACAATGTTGCAGGATCTTCGTTACAGTTTCCGCATGCTGCGCAAGAGCCCGGGATTCACCGCGGTGGCGGTGATCACGCTCGCGCTTGGGATCGGAGCCAACACCGCGATATTCAGCGTGGTGGACGCTGTGGTTCTCAAGGCATTGCCGGTGCGCGACCCGCAGCAGGTAGTCTACGTTGATTTGCAGCATGCCGATGGACGCGACGCCGACGGTTTTCCCGTCCCCCTTTTTCAGGAACTACAACGGCAAAACGATTCTGTGGCGGGCTTGATTGCCTTCGACGGCTCTCTTTTCAATGCGAGCATTGATGGCAAACCAGAAATGATCGAAGGCCATTTCGTTTCCGGCAACTTCTATTCAGTGCTCGGCGTGTCCACGGTAGCGGGGAGAGCGCTCTCTCCCGAAGACGATCAAGTTAGCGACAAACCGACTGCGGCCGTAATCAGCTACGAGTACTGGAAGCGCCGATTCGGCCTCGACCCAGCGGTTGTTGGTAAAACCATTTACCTCGACCGTATCCCGGTCACCATCGTCGGCGTCACACCCCGTGGCTTTCTCGGCGTGCCGCCGGAGCAGTCGAGCGTCATTTCGATCCCGATGGTGATGCATTCGCGGCTGGCCCTGAAGGATCACACGACCCTCGAAGTCGTAGCGCGGCTCAAGCCGGGCGTTACCGAATCACAGGCC
>Ga0210410_10001702_pt1 | contig 20379 bp, 21 predicted proteins | sample IncBWC4MmetaG_FD_161058 | JGI IMG/M metagenome (GOLD analysis project Ga0210410, IMG submission 161058) | Forest soil microbial communities from Barre Woods Harvard Forest LTER site, Petersham, Massachusetts, United States - Inc-BW-C-4-M | ecosystem: Environmental > Terrestrial > Soil >... | reverse complement strand
GCGGCAGGAGCGGATGGGGCCGCATGGGGTTGGCTGGAGCTGTTTGTTGAAGCAGACTTCGATGGCGGTGAGGTAGTTGTTGCCGCAGCTGAGGGCGAGCGATGAGTTTGCGATTGCCGGATTGGCCGTGGTGAAGAGATCGAGGATCTGCGCGGGTGGAAGGGAGATCTGGCTGGAGAGCTGGGTTAGGGTAGGCGGGATCGCGACGGAGTGGAAGGCGGCGCGGGCGGCGGTGAAGAAGGCGTCTGGCGACAGGCCGGAGCAGGTGCCGTGGGTTCGCCATTCGTGCTGGAGGAGGCCGGAGTCTGGGTAGATGTCGGCGTATTGCGATGGGTCGGCGGGACCGGAGGCGTTGGAGCAGTTCTGCGGGTAGGAGCCGTCGGTGTTCTGGGGCCAGAGGCCGTGGAGGACGAAGGCGGGGTGACTGGCGCACTCGGCAGCGGCGGGGTGGGAGTAACAGAACTCCGGGGACCAGGAGAGGTTGAGGAGGTAGTAGTCGAAGGGTTGGGTGGCGCTGGGGGCGCTGGGTTGGATGGCGAGTCCCGCGGCGTGCGGGCGAGGGTTGGGTTCCGGCGTGGGACTGGGATGCGGATCGCAGCCGGTGAAAGGGGGAAGAAGGAGGAGGGCGAGTACGAGTCTCTTCTTCATGGTGGAAGAAGGATAACAGGGCGCTTGATGAATGGGGCAGAATAGCCCTCCTCGAGATGTGCGTTATGCCAGGTGCCGGCTTTCCTGTACTGCGGATACATTTTGAGGTTGCAGCAGAATCCGGAAGGCGAGTCCGTGCGTGATCAGCAGCAGGGGCACGACGAAGGTCGGAATGAAGTAGGTGGCTCCCAACTGCCCCGGGGCGAGTCCGGCGTGATTAGCCTGGTAGAAGGCATTGAAGAGATCGACTGAACCCCAGAGGCTGAAGATCCATGTGATGACAACGCCAGCCGCACTGGGCAGCGATATCAGCGCAAACAAAGCGAGTATCGCCGCGATGATGTCCCCATAGGCCGCTGCGTGCGCGAAGGTAGGCGGCAGGTCAGGCGATACCACCCCTGGGATAAGAAATGCTAACCCGAGGAAGCGGAAGCTGTGCAGGATGAGCAGAGGCCGTAACGCTTCGGCCCGTTGCCGGAGGCGGAGTTCCGGCCAGATATATCGAGCGGCGACTATTCCCCACGCGATGCAGCTGAAGGCGATGCTTGTGAAAAACCAGAGTTGTGGCATGATAGATTTCTCCTTTTTTAGATTCCAGCCATTGGCATGGCTATGTCTCTCTTAACCGACCGCGGCTGGCCTGGCGGCGGAACGAGCCTTGTACGGGCGTGGCGTGCTGGGCTCGGCGATGTCGCCGATGGCGTGCTCGCGCCGCCAGACCTCGGAGTCGGGCGCAAACTGCGGGTGGGACGGGAACGGACGGCGCAGTTCTCGATCGTAGTGATCAAAATTGTAGCCAGGGCTTAACGGCCCCATGATGAACTCCGCAAACTGGCGAACCCAGTTGCCGAAGGTCCGCTGGTTGCGCGGCTGCGCCGCATAACGACGAGCGATTGTCTCGAAGTCTTCGGCAGGGCGGCCGGTCAGGTCGAGCACATCGTTGGTCGGCGCGCCCAGTTCGAACGCCCCTCGCTTGTGATCGTCGACGTAATAGCGAACGTTGCTCAATACATCGATCGGCAGCCCGCCCATCTTTGCGGCCTTCATAAACAACCAAGCCGGCGTGGGCATAACCTTGACCGATCGCCCGACGGCCCGGCCGATCGCCTGGGCCATGTCCTTTGCACCGAGCAACTCTGGCCCAGTGGGGCGGTAGGTCTTTCCGGCGTGTCGAGCGGGATCCATCAGGGCCGCGACGACGACTCGCGCGATGTCTTCGTTCGAAGGCGGCGCGTTGCGGCTGTCACCGTACATCCAGGGAAACAAGCCGAAATGTGCGGCCAACCCAATCGGCACCAGATAGGCGTCGGCAAAGAACCCCGGGTTGACGATGGTATGCGCGACTCCTGGCGTCATCGAAAACAACCTGTCGATCAGCCAGCTCTGGCGGGTCATGAGCGCGGGATGTGAGGGGCTGGCCAGCCATTGGGTCAAGCCGACGATGTGCTCGAGCCGGGCCTCCTTCGCGGCAATGGCGAATGCGACCGCTCCCTGAATCGTGTACGGATCTAACGGCGGACAATAGTAGGCACTCTGAACGTCACGCAGCGCGTCGAGGAGGCGCTCGACGTCGCTCATCTCGGCGACTACGATCTCGGCCCCTTGCGTCTTCAGCCGCGCGCTGCGGCCATCTTCCCGGTGCACCATGGCGCGGACGGGGTAGCCTGCCTTTAGCAACTCGCTAACGACGACGCTGCCCGTCTTGCCGGTTGCGCCTGTCACAACAATCCTTGGCTTGATCATGATCGTCTCCTTCTAAGGGTCCCTTCCAAGCGGGACGAGAGTCACTGCTGCGCTCCTGGGCCTATCAGTGCCCTCAGCGGCATTAAGGGTCCGACGGGAATGTACTGGTGATCCATCAAATGTTCCTTCGCGAGCGGCAGCGTTTCCATAAGGGCTCGCGCCTCGTCCTCGGTCTTCGCGTCGACGAGGAAGATGACGCCTTTGCCGTCGCCGCGCGAATACCACTGGCGGATTTTCCCGTCGAGGTAGAGCTTCACAGTTGCCCGAATCTCTGCCGGGATGACGGCCATGATTTGTTCAGCGGTTACGCCCTGCCTGGGAGTCTGAATGACCAACACTTCGGTGGTTTTAGGTATAGCTATGCTGGGCACGCCTGAGGCGGCCGCGGACTGCGATTGCGCTACGGACGCTACCGGTAGCATTGCCATGAGAAACGGGATCATGAGTTTCATCGGTTCACCTCTCGATTCAGTTGGGGTATCGTTGCGCTCGTTTAAAGAGTACGATCGTACTCTTTGCGGACAAAAAAAATTACTCTTCAGCGAAGCACTTTATGAAAAAGTTCCTCGCCTCCAACAACATCTGCTCGCGCCTTTGGGGGGACAAGGTCATCCGGGCCGTAGTCAGGACGCCGGCCATACTGGGGAACAACAGCTGAAACTTCGCCACTTTTTCTTCTCGCGTCTGACCAGGCAGGAATGGTAGGAGCCGCTCGCGATACGCTTCTCGCGACGCTTCAATCCGTTTTCGCACGGATAAGGGCTTTCGTGCGAGTTCTGGGCCGAGGGCGGAGACCACACAACCCATTCCTGGCGAATTCGCGTGGCGTGGGCTCAGATAGTGTTCGATGATGGCCCGCAGTGCCTGACCTTCGGGCGCGGAGTTTGCAACTTCCAGCATGCCGCTTCCCATCTCGTCGAAGGCCCGTGCCACGGCTTCGACGAACAGGTCGTCCTTGCTTTCAAAATGCCGGTAGAAGCCGCCTTTCGTCAGACCTACCTTCTTCATCACCGTGCCGATGCCGCTGCTGTCACTGCCGTGCTCGCGGAAAGAGCGAGCGGCTACGGCAAGAATGTTCTCGTGGTTCTGCGCTTTGTGTTCGAGGGAGTACCGCATGGCTAAAAGAGTACGCTCGTACTCTATTGCCTGTCAAGACCAAAATTGGTCCTGCTGATACCGGACCGATCAAATACCGCTGAACAGCGCGAAGACCGCCCAAGACAGAAAGCCTCGGAATCGATTCTCTCTGGGTATTACAGAATCACATGTCGTGGGAGAGGTTGAGCTGAAAGGATGCCCTTGATTTGCGATGTTGCGCTACCGGTGCCACTGGACCAGGCTAATCTCATGGTTGTTTTTTCGTTCAATCTCTCCCTGAGCGTCAAGGGGTCAAGGATACGATGACAGGCCATTTACAACCTGAGAGCACAAGTGGCGGCTCTAAGGCTGTGACAGTTTGGTTAATGAAGGAGCGCCATGGCAAAGAAGAATTTGATCGATCCAACCCGGTTAGAGCCGGTGCGCAAAAAAGATGGGTTGCTGCAGGTAATCGTGGAGACGCCGAAGGGGAGCCGAAACAAATTTTCCTTCGATGTGGAGCAGGAGATTTTCTCTCTGAAGAAGGTGCTCCCGGCGGGAATGGTGTTTCCCTATGACTTCGGATTTCTTCCGAGAACCCTGGCGGATGACGGCGATCCGATCGATGTGCTGCTGCTGATGGATGAACCGGCGTTTCCTGGCGTGCTGGTTCCGTCGCGGCTGATCGGCGTCATTGAGGGAGAGCAGGTCGATGGCAAGAAGAGGATTCGCAACGATCGGCTGGTGGCTATTGCGGATGCGAATCACATGTATGCAAACGTCCGCAAATTGAATGATCTGCCGAAGCAATTCCTGCGCGAGCTGGAGGATTTCTTCGTCAACTACCACAAGCTCGAGGGCAAGGAGTACAGGCTGTTGGGATGCAAAGGGACTGCGGCGGCGGAGACGTTGATTAAGAAGGCAAAGAAGGCGGCTTAGGCTGGACGAGTTGCGGACGATTGTTCGGGCGGCATGACGGATGCAAGAGTTTGTTCTGAGGTTTCTCATCGGTGGCGCGGTGATCAGCGCATTTGCGTTGCTGGGAGACGTGCTGCGGCCGAAGAGCTTTGCCGGTCTTTTTGGAGCTGCTCCTTCGATTGCCCTGGCGACGGTGGGGATGACGATTGCGCGGCACGGCAAGGAATATGCGGCGACAGAGGCGCGATCGATGGTGCTGGGGGCGATTGCGTTCTGCGTGTATGCGTATCTGGTGAGCCAGGCGCTGGTGCGTTACCCGCGTTCGGCGATGGCGACGACGCTTGTCTTGATGCCGGCGTGGCTGGGAGTTTCGCTGGGTCTCTGTTGGATGTTGCTGCGGTGAGCGCATGAGAATCGCAGCCAATTCTTCGTCGCTCAAACAGACAAGTCTCCGCGAGCATGGGGTGCGGTTTGTTCTGGGTGGGGCGGTGACGGTAGCGGCCGGGCTGATTGCACGGAAATGGGGGCCGGTGATCGGTGGACTCTTTCTGGCGTTCCCGGCGATCTTTCCGGCGGCCGCGACGCTGATCGAGCAGCATGAGGTGAAGAAGAAGCGGGAGATCGGACGGGATGGCCGGAGGCGGCGGCGCTCGACGCGCTGGGCGCGTCGTTGGGGGCCGTGGGTCTGGCGGCGTTTGCGGTGGTCTTGTGGCGATTTCTGCCGGGACGCAGCTCGTGGTTGGCGTTGGGGCTGGCGGTGGCCGCATGGGTGGCGATGTCGGGTGTTCTCTGGGTTTTGCGAAAGCGGAGTTGAGGTCTCTGCGGTTGAGATGCAGCAGCGGCGGGTGGGTGCCGGAGGCATTAGGCTAAAGGAATGGGTTTGTTTTGCGATGTCGCTCTGCCGGTGCCGCTGGACCAGACGTTTACCTATTCGGTGAATGGGGCTGCACCTGGAGGCGGGCCGGTGGTGGGGGCGCGGGTGCTGGTGCCGTTCAGCGGGCAGAAGCTGATGGGAGTGGTAGTGCGGGTGCATGACGATGCGCCGGCGGATGATTTTGAGATCAAGCCGGTGCAGCAGGTGCTCGACGATACCGCGATACTTCCAGCCGAGTTGATGAAGCTGGCGGAGTGGATCGCTTCGTACTATGTTGCGCCGCTGGGCGAGGTGCTGCGGGGAATGTTGCCTCTGGCGGCGGAGGTGAAGCGGCATTTTTTTTACCGGATCGCGGAAGCTGGGCGGAAAGTTTTGTATGAAGGGGCGGCGAAGGGGTCTTCGCGGCGGTCGAAGCTGACGGCGGAGGAGCAGAATCGCGAGTATGCGGTGCTGAACTATCTGGAGGGTGGAGAGCAGGCGAAGATGTCGGCGCTGCGATCGGCTACGGGGGCGAATAAAGGGCTGCTGGAGGGGATGGTCCGGAAGAAGTGGCTGGTGCGGGAGGCGGTGGCGGAGGAGCGCGATGCGCGGCGGCTGGAGAAGATCGCCGTGCTGGCGCACGGTGCAGGGAGTAGGGAAGAGGGAGTAGGGAGTAGAGAGCCACTGCCTGGCGTGGGCGGGCGGTTGCCTCGGTTGAATGAGAATCAGTTGGCGGTGATGGCGGAGCTGGCTGCGGTGGGTGGGAGGATGCGGGTGAGCGATCTGCGGATTGCGTTGACGCGGGCTGGGGTGCCGGGGTCGACGCTGGGCACACTGGTGAAGCGTGGGCTGGTGGGGATTGAAGAGGCGGCGGAGGAGTTTCATTTGGGGGGTGTCTCGGCGCTGGGGAAGAAGCATGCGCATGAACATGCTCTGAACGAGGCGCAGATGGAGGCGCTCGGTACGATTGCGGCGGCGATGGATAAAGGTGGTTTTCGGCCGCATTTGCTGTATGGGATTACGGGATCGGGGAAGACTACGGTTTATTTTGCCGCGATGCGGCGGGCTTTGGATGCCGGTAAGTCGGCGCTGCTGCTGGTGCCGGAGATTGGGCTGACGCCGGCGATGGCGGCGCAGATGTACGCGGCGTTTGCGGGCGAGGTGGCGCTGCTGCACTCGCAGTTGACGCCGGATGAGCGAGCGGAACAGTGGCACAGGATTCGCAGGGGGGAGGCGAGGATTGTGGTGGGGACGCGGTCGGCGGTGTTTGCGCCTATGGTCGATCTGGGTTTGATCATCGTCGATGAGGAGCATGATTCGAGTTACAAGCAGGAGGAGACGCCGCGCTATCACGGGAGGGATGTTGCCGTGATGCGGGCGAAGCTGAATGAGGCCGTGGTAGTGCTTGGGTCGGCGACGCCGTCGCTCGAGAGCTGGGCGAATGCGGACAAGGGGCGATATGCGCGGGTGGAGTTACGCGAGCGGGTGATGGAGCGGCCGCTGCCCGCGGTGGAGCTGGTGGATATGCGTGCGGAGTTTCGCGAGACAGGGCAGGAGCATATTTTTTCAAGGAAGTTGATTGAGGAGACGCAGCTCACGCTCGATCGCTCGGAGCAGGTGATTTTGTTGCTGAACCGGCGCGGGTATTCGACGGTCGTGATGTGCAGGAGTTGCGGCGAGAAGATTGAGTGCGAGAACTGCGCGATCTCGATGACCTATCACAAGAAGGTGAGCGAGAACGATGCGATTGCGCAGCCGGGGCAGAGATTAGAGTGTCACTACTGCGGGTTTCGACGAGCGGTGCCGAAGGTTTGCCCGAAGTGCGAGAGCGAGCATCTTTATTTTCTTGGCGCTGGGTCGCAGCAGGGCGAGGAGAGGCTGCAGGAGTTGTTTCCGGCGGCGCGGATTGGACGGATGGATCGCGATACGGTTCGCGGACGCAGCGATATGGAGCGGTTGCTGGCGCGGTTGCACGGGGGGGAGATCAATCTGCTGGTGGGGACGCAGATGATTGCGAAGGGGCACGATATTCACGGCGTGACGCTGGTGGGCGTGGTGGGAGCGGACTTTCAGCTTGGGTTGCCGGACTTTCGCGCAGCGGAGCGGGTGTTTCAGTTGTTGACGCAGGTGTCGGGGCGCGCTGGGCGGGGGGATCTGCCGGGGAAGGTGCTGGTGCAGACGTATCATCCGGATCACTATGCGATTCAGTTTGCTGCGACGCATGACTATCCGGGGTTTGTGGCGAAGGAGATGAACTATCGGCGATGGATGCACTATCCGCCGTTCGCGGTGCTGGCGAACGTCGTGATTCAAAGCGAGAAGTTAGAGGAGGCTACGGCGTGGGCGGGGACGCTGGGGCGACGGTTCCAGCAGGCGAGGCTGGACAAGGTGCGGGTGCTGGGGCCGGCGGCTGCTCCTATCGTACGGCTGAAGCGCATCTATCGTTTTCATTTTGTTCTGAAAGCGGAGCGGCGGCAGGCACTGGGGGCGACGCTGCGAGCCATGCTGGCCTACGCGGAGACACAGGGGATTGCCCGTCGGAACCTCGTGGTCGACGTAGACGCGGTGCATTTGATGTGACGCGGCGCAGTAAGGAACTAGTCGAGCAGATGAAGCTCTTTGCCTGGCTTGAAGCGAACTGCTTTGCCTGGAGCAATCGTGACCTCGGCACCTGTTCGAGGATTGCGGCCGATGCCGGTTTTGCGTGGCTTCACGGTGAAGACACCGAAGCCCCGCAGTTCGATGCGGTCACCCGCGATGAGGGTCTGCTTCATGCTGTCAAAAATGGCGTCAACCGCTGACTCTGCTTTAGTTCGTGGCAGTCCGGTACGCTCAACAACCCTTTGTATAAGATCCTGCTTAATCATCTGGGCCGCCGTCCTTGGGCTGTAATTTTATAAAGATAGTACTGACCGGGTTTAGTAACGTGATGTTAGAAAGTCGGGGCAAGATTGTCAACGAAAGAACACTACCGTAAGATGAAGAATCTAATGAGGCAAGAGTGCAGGGTTACCGATCGCCCTTAAATCTACACCCTTCTGCTGAAATTAGAGACCGGAATTATCGAATTGTTATTACAAAGGGAAAAGAGACTTCAGTGGCTATAAAGAGCGACCGTTGGATTCGCCGGCAGGCGATGGACCACGGCATGATTTCCCCGTTCAGCGAAAAGCAGGTCCGGGAAGGCGTTATCTCCTACGGGCTCTCCTCCTACGGGTACGACCTGCGGGTTTCGGATGAGTTCAAGATCTTCACCAACGTCAACAGCGCCATCATTGATCCTAAAGCCTTTGATGAGCGGTCGTTTGTAACGGTTGTGGCGGACAGCGTGATTGTGCCGCCCAACTCGTTCGCCTTGGCGCGGTCGATCGAATACTTCAAGATTCCGCGCGATGTGCTGACGATTTGTGTCGGCAAGTCGACTTATGCGCGGTGCGGCATTATTGTGAATGTGACGCCGTTCGAGCCGGAGTGGGAGGGGTTTGTGACGCTCGAAATCTCGAACACGACACCCCTGCCCGCAAAGATTTATGCCAATGAAGGGCTGTGCCAGATCCTGTTCTTCCAGTCCGACGAGATGTGCGAGACCAGTTACGCGGACCGCAAGGGCAAGTACCAGAATCAGCAGGGAATCGTTCTGCCGAAGCTCTAGTACCGGCGCGGGCGTCGATTCCCAAAAACGCTAAAGTCGGCCTGTTGAATGCACGATGTCGAGTAAAAGAGGCTTGCGCAGGCGATGGTAGACAAGACAGAGAAAAAAACTCAGGGACCGCTGAAGCTTGGTCTGGTCGCCACGGACCCGCTGCGGATTCTTGGCTTGCAGACGATCTTCTCGGAGGAGGGGGTGAAGGGCTGCCCGGTGGAGATTGTTCCCCTGTCGGTTCCTGGGGCGCTCGACGCCTCGGGTGTTTCGCTGATTCTGATCGATGCCGCGTGCACGGACCATATCTTTGAACTGCTAGCTGCGTTTCGCCGCGCTCGTCCCCATCTGCGTTTGATCGTGCTTGGCCTCGAAGAGGATCACGGATACATCCAGCGCATCATCGGGGCTGGGGCAAAGGGCTATCTAGCGCATACGGCGAAGCCCGGCGAGGTTCGGCTGGCTATTGAAATCGTCCAGGATGGTTCGGCGTGGGCTCCGCGGAAGGTGCTGGCCAATCTGCTGGATCTGTCCTCGGCCGAGGACAGGCGAGCCGCTACGGCCAGCGAACCGACGTTCACTGGACGCGAGGCAGAAGTGCTGAAGCTGCTGGTCGAAGGGCATCCCAACCGGGTGATTGCGGGAGAGCTTGGAATCGATCTGGCGACGGTGAAGAAGCATGTGGGTGCGCTGATGCGGAAGGTTGGGGTGAAAAACCGAATCGCCCTTTCGGTACAGGTGGTGAACCGAAAGCTTCTTCCCGGTAATTCCTGAGCCGCAGGGGAGGTCGTGAAGTACGTTTGCCTGTTAACGCTTCAGTTAACAAAAAACGCTCAAAGGTCTACCTACCTTCGTACCGTTGTGAGGCGGGATGATCTGAGGCACAGTGAATCCAGCAACACAGACCTGGGAGAGGGGTTGTAGAGAGAGCGTCGGGCGATCCCCGGCACTATCTCTACAACCCCCATTTTTTTCACGCAAAGGTCTTTTGCGTTCGTATAAGCTCATCGCCAGGAGGGTACAACCTCCACTCCCTATTCTTTCATCTCATATAGTGTTGGAAATAGGCGATTTTTCCAGGCCCCCTCCAAAAATTAGATTTATAGAAGTGAAAGGGATAACGATAATGATGAAGAAACTATCAGCGGTTTTTTGTGGAATGGCGTTGGCGGTCAGTTCACTTTCTGCCCATGCCGACGGCGACAAAGCAAAGGTGGCGGAGCGACTGACCGCTGCAAGCCAGGTAATTGAAGAGATTATGGCGACACCGGACAAGTCGATACCGAGCGGTGTTCTGGCCGGCGCCTCTTGTGTTGTGGTGATTCCCAGCTATAAGAAGGGCGCCTTTGTGGTTGGCGCTCAGTATGGCCAGGGTGTTGCAACCTGCCACACAGCAAGCGGCAAGTGGAGCGCACCCGTCTGTGTCCAACTGGCGGGCGGCAGCTTTGGATTTCAGATCGGCGGCCAGGCGACAGACCTGGTGCTGATTGCGATGAACCAGCAGGGCCTGCAGGACATGCTGAAGAACAAGTTCAAGCTCGGTGCGGATGCCGCGGCTTCGGCGGGTCCGGTTGGGCGTAATGCGCAGGCGGGAACGGACTGGAAGTTGAATGCGGAGTTCCTCAGCTACTCGCGGAGCAAGGGGTTGTTCGCAGGGATCAATCTGGATGGCACGGTGCTGTCGCAGAACCAGGACGATACGCGCGCGCTGTATGGGGCGGATATTCCTTTCGCCACGATTCTTGGCGGCAAGCAGGTAACTCCAGCCGAGGCGCGTCCGTTTGTGCGTACGGTGGCGAAATACTTCGTCGTTGCTAAGAACCAGTAAAGAAAAAATCAGCAGGACATGTGGTTTGTGCGAGGGGCGGCTATTTCAGCCGCCCCTTCTGTTTCTCCAGGTGCCGGGGATTGAAATCGGTAGACTAGAGGCTTGAGCGAAGTGGAACAGAGAACGTTGCCGGCGGACAAGGTCAGCGTCCGTGAAGCGGTGGAGTTTGCCGTGGTCTGGCTCTTCGTTCATGGCGTTCGACTGCTTCCCCGGAGAGTGGCGCGAGCGATTGGCGCTGCGATCGGTGCAATTGCCTTTCGCGGGTTGGGGCGGCTGCGCCGTGTGGGCGTTCGCAATCTGGAGCTGGCGTTTCCCGAGATGACTCCCGCGGAGCGCGAGGCGACTCTGCGGTCGGAGTATCGCAATCTGGGCTACCTGCTGGCGGAGTTTTGCAAGATGCCTGACTATACGGCGGCGACGGCGAGCCGCTTCATTCGCTATGAAGGGCTGGAAAACTACCTGGCGGCGCGGGAGCGGGGCGAGGGCGTTCTGGTACTCACCGGACACCTGGGGGCGTGGGAGCTCTCCAGCTTCTACCACTCGCTGATGGGGATGCCGATGGGGATGGTGATACGGCGGCTGGACAATCCCCTGGTGGACGCGTTCGTGAACCGTATTCGCTGCCTGCATGGAAACCGCGTGATCCATAAGGACGACTTTGCCCGCGGGTTGATTGCGTCGATGCGGGCTGGAGAGACGGTGGGAATTCTGATGGATACGAATATGACCCCGCCGCAGGGTGTCTTTGTGCCCTTCTTTGGCGTGCTGGCGTGTACCGCATCGGGTATGGCTCGGATTGCGGCCAAGACTGGAGCGGCGGTGGTTCCAGGGTTTTTGTTGTGGGAGGAGAGCGAGCAGAGGTATGTGCTGCACTTCGGCGAGGAGCTTCAGGTCGTCCGGACCGGCGATGCAGAGCAGGATGCGGTCGCCAACACAGCGTGCTTTACGGCAGCGATCGAAAGATATATACGGCAGTATCCTGAGCAATGGCTGTGGCTGCACCGGCGCTGGAAGACGCGGCCTCCGGGCGAGGAGGGGATCTACTGATGGTGAAGATAGGCAAGGTTGCCGACTGGCTCGGGATAAGCGCGCCCCTGCTTGATGCGGAGATCACGGAGGTCGCCGGTATCGAAGACGCCGGGCCGGGCTCTGTGGTGTTTGCCGTGGACAAAGAGGCGTTGACCCGTGCATTGGCGTCGAAGGCTGGGGCGATCCTCGCGAACACGAGGCTCGAAGATGCGGAGTTGCCGCTCGACCCGCGTGTGTTGTGGGTAGGGGATGCGCGTTATGCCTTTGCGGTGGTTGGGCAGCGGCTGCGGGGGCGAGGCTTTAAGGCGGGAGTTCATCCTTCGGCGGTGGTGGGCGAAGGCGTCAGGATTGGAGTGGGAACCAGAGTTGGCCCCGGGGTGGTGCTGGAGGATGGAGCTGTCGTGGGGAGCGATTGCAACCTCATGGCTCGGGTGGTGATCCATGCCGGGACGGTGCTGGGCGACCGCGTGGTGGTGCAGGCGGGCGTGGTGCTTGGGGCGACGGGGTTTGGGTACGCACGGCACAGCGAGACGGGAGAGTACCTGCTCTTTCCACAGCAGGGACGGCTGGTGGTTGAGGACGACGTCGAGATTGGGGCGAACACGACGATCGATCGCGGAGCGCTTGGCGAGACGCGGATCGGGCGAGGCACGAAGATCGACAACCTGGTGCATATCGGGCACAACTGCATCATCGGCAAGCATGTGGTGATTGCGGCACAGACAGGGATTTCGGGTTCGAGTGTGGTGGAAGACGGAGCCATTCTGGGGGGACAGGTGGGGATTGGCGAGCACGCTACGGTAGGTGCGGGAGTGATTCTTGGAGGGGGAGCCGGTGTGTTGAGCGGAAAGAAGATGCGGGGGGCGGGAGAGGTGTTCTGGGGCCGTCCGGCGCGGCCGTTGAAGGAGTATCTGCGTGACCTGGCGCGATTGAAGCAGCGCTGACTTCGATAAAATTGATGGTGTAGTTGTGGTGAATGGCGTGGTGGATGATGGCGATTGTGGTGGTTGGCGGACACACGAGAAATATCGGTAAGACGAGCGTGGTTGCCGGACTGATTGCGGCGCTGCCGGAGATGCACTGGACGGCATTCAAGGTGACGCAGTTTGGACATGGGATGTGTTCGGCCAATGGCGAGCCGTGCGACTGCGAGACGGCGGAGCATACCGTCGCTGTGAGCGAGGAACGGGTTGGTGGGGATAGCACGACGGATTCGGGACGGTATCTGGCGGCAGGGGCGGTGCGGTCGTTCTGGGTGAGGACTCGGGCTGGGGATTTGTCGGAGGCGATGCCACGGATTCGCAAGGAGATCGCTCGGGCGGAGAATGTTTTGATCGAGTCGAACAGCATTCTGCGGTTCTTGCGGCCGGATTTGTATCTGAGTGTGCTTGATCCGCAGACAACGGACTTCAAGGATTCCGCGAAATATTTTCTTGATCGGGCGGATGCGGTGCTCGTGGCGGAGGGTGAGCTTGGACGTCCGGAGTGGAAGGGTGTTTCGTTGAAGCTGGTAGAGGGAACGCCTGTGCTGGCGATGCGGCCTCCGGTGTACGTGACTGGCGAAGTGGTGGCGTTTGTGAGATCGCGGCTGCGTGCCGGTTCGGTCGTCTCTGCTTAGGTCGGCTCTGTCTAGATCGTCTCTGCCTAGATGGATTGCACCGGTAGAAGCATGAGGTCATCGACCAGGCCGACCTCTTTTTGAACGAAAGGCTCGGCGTAACGCACGCCTGCGAGCAGGCCGTAGTGGCGCGCTTCGGCGAAGGTTCGTTCGCGAATCTCTTCCTCAGGCACAAACAACGCTCCGCCCTGAGGCTGAGAGGCGTACTGCGAACGATAGGCGAGAAGCGATTGCAGGCGCTGTTCGATGAATGGCGTGATGTCGACGACGAAGGTAGGACGAACGTCGGCATAGAGGCTGGCGTAGAGAATCTTGAAGGGGCGATGCGGCGGGTTGGGCTCGCCGGGAGTCTCGACCTTCGCGAGGCCGCTGACGAAGCAGGCTTCGTAGCCCAGGGTTGCGCTGGTGTAGTGATCGGGGTGGCGGCCACGCCAGTAGGGCAGGATGACAATGCGAGGGCGCAGCCGGCGGAGGACAGCGGCTACCTTGAGGCGATTCTCGTAGGTGTTCTGGACGTTTCCGTCGGGAAGGTCGAGGGCCTCGCGGTGGGCTACGTTGAGGATGCGGGCTGCGGCAGAGGCTTCGGCTGCTCGGTCGGCGGCAGTGCCGCGGGTGCCGGATTCGCCCTGGGTAAGGTCGAGGATGCCGGTACGCCAGCCGTGAGCGTGCATGGCCAGAAGCGTGCCGCCGCAGGTCTGCTCCACGTCGTCGCGGTGGGCGGCAATAGCAAGGATATCGACCGGCATTGAGCGTCGAGCGGCGAGCTCTGAATCGGCTTTGATCTGAGAGCTCATGGCTGAAGGCTCATCGCGGTTTAGTTATCGGCGTCGGTGATGGCGTCCAGGTAGGCGACGTCGAGAGCCGTGCCTTGCACGGTTACGTTTTTGTTGTCGATTTCGGAGCCGTCGACAGTGCTGAAGACGTGGACCTGGCCGCCGTATGCGGTGTAGATCTTGTTGAAGCCTTGTACCCAGCACAGGCCCGTGAGGTCGCCATAGTAATACTGGTTCTGGTTCGTGTTAGGAAACTGAACGACTGCTGTGGCGGAGCCTTGAGTGACGAATGGGACGATCGATACGGTCAGAGCGCCGAGGTCGAAGCGGGTGAGGCAGTTGTAGTTCGCTGCCTGGGAGGTGACGCCGAGAGAAGCCTGGTGGGCGCGCTCGCCTGTGGCGCAGAACTGGGAGCCAATCCAGAGCGTGTTGTTGTCGGCGAACAGCATCTTGGAGTGGTTGCCGTCCGAGATGGAGTATTTGCCCGTGACCGTATTGGTGGCGAGATTGATGATGGAGAGGTTGCCGGCGAAGAGCCCGTCAGACTGCAGTTGCTGCCCCGAGACATAGAGCGTGGTTCCGTTGGCCACGGCCGCGGTGACGCCGCCGGGGACTAGAACCTGGTTAGTGAAGGCAGAGGCGTCGGGAATGGTCTTGGGAATGTTGTTGTATTGCAGGACGCCCTGCTGCAGGTAGGTGACGCTCGAGGTCGTTCCGCCGCACTCCTGGCCGCAGTTGAGCACGTAAACCGTGCTTCCATCGAGCGAAAAGTAGGCTCCCATCGGACGATCGAAGGCGTTGGCGTGGCCTCCGGTGTTGACCGGGACGACGCAGTAAACGGGAAGGTTGAAGGGCTCGCAGTCCGCGGCGCCGGTTGCGACGATGGCGGCGGTGGAGGTGGGGAACTGGTTGTCGTTCAGCTTTACGAGGCGGTAGATCGTGTTGGAATTGCGAACCATTGCCAGAACGACGGAGTCGCCCTGGTTGACGACTACCTGGAAGACGTTGGGGAGAACGAGTCCGTAGGTACGGCCGGTCGCGTTGTCGATGACGCCGAGTTGTCCGATGGTCTCTTCGGCGGAGTAGATATGGCCGCCGTTGGGGGGGATAGCGAGGCCGGTGGATTTGGCGGGGAAGGAGCCTGCGGCGCCGGTGACGGACTCTTTGCCGTAGTTGACGATCTGAATGTCGCCCTGGGCATTGGAGTAGACGAAGCCTGTGATCTCAGCGGGGAAGTTGAGGATGAGGTTGGGGAAGCCCGAGCCGTAGCCACTGATCGAGAACGAGGTTCTGGTGTCCTGGATGTTGCTGCGAAGGTCGCGCTTGGCGTCGAGGATCTGCAGGCTACCGGTGGAGGTGCCGTTGGCCGTGACCGAGACCATGACGCGGTTGGCGAGCAGACTTGGAGGGACGGGACGATTGGCGAAGGTGAACGTGGGAAATTTATACGCGAGATAGTTATTGCTATGGCAGGAGGTGAGGCCGGCGGTCGCGAACGCGATCAACATGCCGCAGAGGAACTGGGCGCAGAGGGGCTTGGCAAAGAGGGACTTGGCAAAGAGACTTCGATTCGTCAACGGTAACAAACTCCAACCTGAGCGCTGCGGCGTGTTTGGCGGGCCACTACTCTGTGCCGAGTATAACAAAGGGCGTGAGTTGAACCGGGTGCGGGAGCCAGGGAATCGAGCGCTGGAGGAGATTGATTTCGACGGGTTTGGAGCGAGTCCGAGTGGTGGCTTAGGATGAAGGTAAGCAGATGGAGACGATCATGGCAGATGGTTTGGACGGTGCGAAGGTAAATTCTGTTGCGGGAGACGCTGCAGTCGACAGGCTGTTTGCCGGGGGCACTGTGCTCTGTGACGGTGCGATGGGCACCATGCTGTATGCGCGGGGCATCTTCATCAATCGCTGCTACGACGAGTTGAACCTTTCGCAGCCGGAGCTGGTGCGCGAGATCCATGCCGAGTATCTGCAGGCGGGCGCGGAGGTGATCGAGACCAACACGTTTGGCGGAAATGCGTTTCGTCTCGAGACGCACGGTCTGAAGGATAAGGTTCGTGAGATCAACCTGGCCGGGGTTCGATTGGCGCGGGAGTGCGTCAATCAAATTCGGGAAAAGCAGGCCAGCGAGGCCTTTGTCGCCGGGGCGATCGGGCCATTGGGCGTGAGGCTTGAGCCGCTGGGTAAGGTTGGACTCGATGAGGCGCGGGCCGCGTTTGCGGAGCAGATTCGCGCTCTGGTCGAAGGCGGGCCGGGAGTGGGAGCCGATCTGCTGGCGATCGAGACGATGACGTCGCTGGCAGAGGCCGAGCAGGCGATTCTGGCGGCCCGGAGTGTCGCTCCCAAGGTGCCGGTGGTGGTGATGATGACCGTCGACGAAGAGGGAAATTGCCTCGATGGCTCGTCGGCGGAGACTGCGGCGGTGAAGCTGACGGAGTGGGGCGCCGACGCCATAGGATGCAACTGCAGCGCGGGACCGGCGACGGTCTTGAGTGTGATCGAACGGATGCGGCCGGTAACCGGCAAGCCGTTGGCCGCGATGCCGAATGCAGGGATTCCGCGGGCGGTAGAGGGGCGGACGATCTATCTCACGTCGCCCGAGTATATGGCGAGCTTCACGCGCAAGCTGGTCAAGGCGGGGGCGAGCATTGTAGGCGGGTGCTGCGGGACCACGCCGAGCTATACGCGGGCGATGAAGAGTTCGCTGCGGGCGCTGGAGGCGATGGAGGGCGGCGTCCAGGTGATGGAGCTGGGCCGCGCGGATTCGAGCAAGGCGGCGATTAAGGCCGCGAGTAAGGTAGATCCGCCTGCGCTTGCCGAGCGGTCGAAGATTGGGGCGATGGTGGCGGCCGGAGACTTTGTCACCATGGTGGAGATTGTCCCGCCAAAGGGCATCAATTGCAGCAAGGAGATCGATGGCGCGGAGATGCTGCACCGGCTGGGAGTGGACGCGATCAATGTTCCGGACTCGCCGCGCGCCAGTGCGAGGATGAGCGCGCAGAGCCTGTGTGTGCAGATTCAGCAGCACGTGGGGATCGAGACGATTCTGCACTACACCTGCCGCGACCGGAATGTGTTGAGCATTCAAAGCGATCTGCTGGGGGCGTCGTCGATCGGGCTGAAAAACATTCTTTGCCTCACCGGAGACCCGCCCAAGCTGGGCAACTATCCCAATGCGACGGCGGTGTTCGATGTGGATGCGATCGGGCTGGTGAATGTCGTTCACAATCTGAACTACGGACTCGACATCGGCAAGAACTCGATCGGTGAATCGACCGGGTTCACCATCTCGGTTGCCGCCAACCCGGGCGTGCAGGACATGGACCAGGAGGTCCGCAGGTTTGCCTTTAAGGTAGAGGCGGGCGCGGAGTTTGCCATTACTCAACCTGTCTTCGATCTGCGGGTGCTGGAGGAGTTCCTGCGGCGGATCGAAGGCTTCCGCATTCCGGTGATTGCAGGCATCTGGCCGCTGACCAGTTTGCGCAACGCGGAGTTCATGAAGAACGATCTGCGCGTCAGTATGCCGGACGACATCATGGCCCGGATGGCTGCAGTGACCACCCCCGAGGCAGGACGCGCCGAGGGCGTGAAGATCGCGCAGGAGATGCTCGCCGAGGCACGGCCGATGGTGCAGGGAGTGCAGGTCAGCGCGCCGTTTGGACGATACAACGTGGCCGCCGATGTGCTGGGATTGAGCGGCAATGACGAGGAAGGTCTGGTTGAGGTCGCCTGATGGCTAGCTTTGAAGAACACTTGAAGGCGCTGGAGAGCATCGTGGAGCGGCTGGAGCGAGGGGAGCTTTCGCTCGAGGATTCGGTGCAGCTATTCGAAGAAGGGATGAAGCTTTCCGACGCCTGCAAGAAGGAACTGGAGGTGGCCGAAGGGAAGATCCAGCTGCTGGTCGACCGCGGAAGAAACGGGATGAAGGTGGTGGACTTCGACGTAAAAGAGGGCGTTGGCGACGACGAAAAGTAGCTGTTGAAGGCCAGGGCGGAAAAGCAAAGGAAAAAGAGCTATGGGTTGCGGAGGAGGGCTTCTACACGGTGGAGGTCTTCTTCGGTGTCGACGCCGATGGTGTCGAAGTTGGTGGGTTCGACGTAGATGTCGATGCCGTTTTCCAGGAAGCGGAGTTGTTCGAGGCGCTCGGTCTGTTCGAGGGCGCTGGGGGGCAGGGTGGGGAAGCGCTGGAGCGCGGCTTTGCGGTAGGCGTAGAGGCCGATGTGCTTCCAGTACTGCGGCGATATGTTTTCTGCGGCTTGTCCGTTGCTAGCTTGGCCATCACGGTCGAAGGGGATGGTGGCTCGGGAGAAGTAGAGGGCGCGGCCGTCGGCGGCGGTGACGACTTTGACGGCGTTGGGGTTGGCGATGTTCTCGGGGGTGCAGAGGACTTTGAGAGTGGAGACTTCGACCTGCGGGCGGGCGAAGGGGCGGAGGAGTGCGGTGAGGTGCTCGGGCTTGAGGAGGGGTTCGTCGCCCTGGATGTTGACGTAGATGTCTGCGGAGATCTGCTGGGCGACGGCGTGGACGCGGTCGGTGCCGCTGGGTAGATCGGCGGAGGTGAGTTGGACGGGCCAGTTGTTTTGGCGGCAGAGTTCGGCTACTTCTTGGGAGTCGGTAGCGATGACGACGCGGTCGAGTTGGGGGCAGGCGATAGCGGCTTCGTAGACCCAGGCGAGCATGGGCCGGCCGGCGATGGTGCGAAGGACTTTACGGGCGAGACGGGTGGAGGCGAGACGGGCGGGAATGACGCCGAGTACGGTGGCGGGCCGCTTTTCGCTGGGCTGGGAGTCCGATTGGGAATCCTGCTGGGGTTGCGGCTGGGAATGAAGCTGCGAATCAAGTATGATGGAATCTGGCTGCGCCGTGGCGATGTCTCTCTGTCTGCAAGAGAATTTTGTGCCGGCGTAACCCCTTTACACACATCGGCGGTGTAGCTCAGATGGTTAGAGCGACGGACTCATAACCCGTAGGTCGACAGTTCGATTCTGTCCACCGCCACCAAAGTGCTATCGTGCCTGCCAGCGCACTCTTACGGTTCGAGAGTATCATTTAGCTATATCATTTTCGGGGTGGGATGCGTCTAATTCCTGTGTCGTTCCCTGTGCTGTGCCGGGATAACCCCGTGGAGTCGTTCTAACTATGCCCAAGCTTTCGAAGATTCTGCTGCTTGCCGTGTCGGTGGTTTTGGTTGTTACGGTTTTTCTCGGCGTGAACTCCAGCGGCGTCAGCGCCGCGACGGAACCGCAGGATGGCGCTTACCGTCAGATCAACGTCTACAGTGAGGTGCTGCGGCACATCCAGACCGACTATGTGGAGCAGCCGAATATTGCCGCCGTCACCAATGGCGCGCTGCGCGGGCTGCTGGAGTCGCTCGATGCGGACTCAAGCTATCTGACGCCGGAGGACTATAAGGCGTACAAGGCGGAGAAGGCCGGCAAGGCGCAGGTGGGGATCAACGTTTCGAAGCGCTATGGGTATGCGTCGGTGGTCTCGGTGGTTCCGGGCAGCCCGGCGGACAAGGCCGGCATCAGCGATGGCGATATTATCGAGGCGATTGGGCCGGCGGATACGCGCGATATTTCACTGGCGATGATTCAGTTGCTGCTGGAGGGGACACCGGGGAGCGAGTTGACGCTGTCGGTGGTTCGGCCACGCAAATCGGCTCCGGACAAGATTGTGCTGATGCGGGTTGCGCCGTCGCTGCCGCCGGTTGCGGAGACGATGTATGAGAATGCGTCGATTCTTTATCTAAAGCCGGGCGTGCTGGACCACGACCATGTGCAGCAGATCGAAGTGAAGCTGAAGGGCATGGCGAAGGCGGGGAACAAGAAGGTATTGCTGGACCTGCGCGATGTGGCGGCCGGGGATATGGCGGAGGCGACACGACTGGCGAACTTCTTCCTGAAGGATGGCACGATCGCGATGCTGGAAGGACAGAAGGTGCAGAAGCAGACCTTTACGGCCGATGCCTCGAAGTCGATCAACGCCAGCGCTCCAGTGGTGATTCTGGTGAATCGCGGAACGGCTGGGCCAGCTGAGCTGGTGGCGGCGGCGCTGCTCGATAACAAGCGGGCCGATCTGGTGGGGGAGAAGACGTTTGGGGAAGGGGCTCAGCAGAAGACGTTTGAGCTGCCGGATGGCGCGGCGCTGATTCTGTCGGTTGCGAAGTATGAGTCGCCTTCGGGCAAGAAGCTGCAGGATGAGGGCGTTACGCCTGGCGTGCTGGTGGCTTCGAATGTCGACCAGACTCCT
>Ga0210410_10001701_pt1 | contig 20390 bp, 17 predicted proteins | sample IncBWC4MmetaG_FD_161058 | JGI IMG/M metagenome (GOLD analysis project Ga0210410, IMG submission 161058) | Forest soil microbial communities from Barre Woods Harvard Forest LTER site, Petersham, Massachusetts, United States - Inc-BW-C-4-M | ecosystem: Environmental > Terrestrial > Soil >... | reverse complement strand
CGGTGGTCGCGCTGGTCGACGCGGGCGATCGCGTGAAGCGAGGTCAAGTGCTGGCCGAGCTCGACAAAGAAGAGATCGAGGCCCATGTCGCGCAAGCCAAGGCACAGGAGGAAGCTGCCGAAGCCAGCTTGCGCGCAACCGAGGCCGACATGGAGCGCGCCAAAGTCGATGCTGAAGGCCCGGATGTGCCGACGCTCAAGCGAGCTTACGAACGCGCCCAGGGGATGGCGAAAGAAGGTGTGGTGTCGGTGTCCGCACTCGACGACGCGCAAAGAGCCTACGAATTGGCCGTGAACAAGCAAAACGTGGCCAAGGCTCAACTGCAGGTTCTGCACGCGAAGATCGGCCAGGCGCAGGCCCAGGTCGCGCAAGACCGGGCGAACTTGAAGCAACTGGAAGAACAGTACAGCTACACCACGGTCGAGTCGCCCATCGATGGCGTCGTTCTGTCGCGCGACGTGGAAGTGGGCGATGCGGTCAGCTCGATTCTGGTGTTGGGATCGTCCGCCACGCTCATCATGACCCTGGGCGATATCAGCGAAGTTTATGTCAAGGGCAAGGTGGATGAGAGCGATATCGGCAAGGTGTACTTGGGACAGCCTGCGCGCATCAAGGTGGAGTCATTCAAGGATAAGACGTTCAATGGCAAAGTGACGAAGATTTCCCCGATGGGCGTGGAAAAGGACAACGTCACGACTTTTGAGGTTCGCGTTTCGATCAACAATCCGGGAGGCGAACTGAAAGCAGCGATGACCGCCAACGCGGAAATCATCCTGGAAGAGCACAAGAACGTGCTTCAGATTCCGGAAGGCTCGATTCTGTACGATAAAGATAAGAAGGCGTCCGTCGAAGTGCCCGATCCGAAGGGCAAGGAAGGCAAGAGTAAAGTAGCGGTAAATATCGGAATCTCGAACGGCGCCAAAACGGAATTGCTGAGCGGCCTGAAGGAAGGCGATCAGGTGGTGCTGCAATAAAACATGGAGAGGCGGGCGTACCCGCCCGCATGGACGGGCGAGACGCCCGTCCCTCCATATCTGTCTCGCGCGGAGATTTGTGCGCCGCTTGGAGCCGGGAAATCATCTCAGTAGTATGTCTGATGTGCACAAAACCCTCCGCTATGAACGCGTATTCGAGCTACCCAGCCCATCCGGCAAGATTGAGCTGAAGATCCAACAGGGCGGTGCCGGACGGTTCTACATCATCGCGTCGCTTCCTACGACACCCCAATCGGGCGAAATCGTGCTTTCCGTGCCCACGGAACTGGCCGATTCCCTGAACAATGCCATCGGCAAGGCTGCGGACTTTTCGGGGGAGTAGGACCGTTCAAACTTCTCAGAAACACGATGAGCACGGCGAGGCATCGACTAAGCCGGGCTGGCACCCGCCGCCCAGACGAGGGCGTCTAGGCCTACGTTTAGGCGCTCACGAAACATTTCTCAAACCTTCTCCGTATAGTTCATTGAGGGCGTAACAACCTGGTTGTCTGCCCGTCTAAGCGTCGGAAGCCAGCCGATGGTTCGACTGGAGCCCCGGGCGGTTACATACGAATGTGATCGAAATTCTCCGCCCGATGCTGGCTACGCTTTGAGAGCACAAGGCGAACTGTGGTCGGTCGACCCGTTGCGCGCTGAATGAGTTCATGGAAGGAGCGAACCATGCGAAAAGGATTTGCGAAATTATCGGCAGTGGCCCTGGGTCTTTTGCTCGCAACCACCGTGGCATCGGCTTCCGAGCAGGGGCGTTTTGAAAAGAGCCTCAATGTGACTGGAGCGGCAGACCTGCAGGTGTTCACTCGGTCCGGCGATGTAACCATTCGCAGCGGACCCGCCGGCACCATTGGCATCATCGGCCATATTCACGTCGGAAACCGCTGGTTCACCGATAAGAAGGCGGACGTCGAGGACATCGAACGGAATCCGCCCATCCAGCAGAGCGGAAACAATATTCGAATTGACTATGTGAACCATCAAAATATTTCTATCGACTACGAGATCACGGCACCCGCGGACACGAAGGTTCGGACGAAATCCGGTTCGGGCGATCAGACGATTGAGGGCATGCACGCCGGCATCGACATCGAAACCGGATCGGGAGACGTGCGCTTGACGGATCTGGCGGGTGATCTCCGCATTCAGACCGGATCGGGGAATGTGCAGGCGCGAGGCGCTGCGGGGCCTCTTCAAGCGCGTGCCGGGAGCGGCGACATCACGATCGAAGAACGCAGCAAAGGTGACGTGCGCCTGGAAACCGGTTCGGGAAACATTGAGGCCCGGGGAGTCGATGGTGGACTGCGCGCCAGCACCGGCAGCGGCAACGTGCGGGTGGACGGAACTCCCGCGAACAGCTGGTCGGTGCGCACCGGATCGGGCGATGCCGAATTGCGCCTGCCCCAGGAGGCCGCGTTTGATCTCGACGTCTCCTCTAGTTCTGGCAGTGTTTCAGTGAATCATCCCGTCACCACGACGGTGCAGGGCCGCATTGAAGAATCGCGCAAATCGATTCGCGGCAAAGTGCGCGGCGGCGGACCGGAGATCAGCGTGCATACCGGATCGGGAGACGTGCGGGTGGACTGAGAGAATCAGTCGTCGGTCTTCTGTCTCTGTCGTCAGCAAGAACAAACTGCGTTGCGGGCGAAATGGAGCGACGGGCATCTCACCCGTCGACCCGGCAGGTAATCCATCGATGCCCGAGGGCAAACGGAACTCGGGCAAGGATTTGACCCCGACCAATTCCATTACCTCGGTGCCTTGACCCTGCCTCTCATGGAGATTACTTTCGTCTCTTAGGAAAGAATCTGCCCGGCGACGTGTGCCCGGGCATGAGGGAACTGTGGCGAAGAAACCCATCATCACGCTGACCACCGATTTCGGACTCAACGATCATTTCATCGGCACCATGAAAGGCGTCATCCTGTCGATCGAGCCGGAGGCGGAAATCGTCGACATCTGCCATTCGGTGCAGGCTTTCGATGTGCTCGATGGAGCCCTGACGATTTCTCAGGCATATTCCTATTTTCCGACCGGTACGGTGCACATGGTCATCGTCGACCCGGGCGTTGGCACGGCCCGCAGGCCGCTGCTGGTCACGAGCGAACGGCACCATTTCGTGGCGCCTGATAACGGAGTGCTTTCCCTGGTCTACCAGAAAGAAGAACGGCTCTCGGCGCGCCATGTCACGGGCGAGCATTACTTCCTGCAGCCGGTGAGTAACACGTTTCACGGGCGCGACGTGTTTTCGCCCATTGCGGCTTATCTTGCCAAGGGGGTAGACCCGACGAAATTCGGCGAAGAAGTCAAAGACTTCGTACGCTTCGGGGCACCCAAGCCGAAGGCGGTGAATGAGAACACGCTGCGCGGGGTGGTGCTGAAGGTCGATCGCTTCGGCAACCTGATCACAAACATCACGCCGCAGGACGCTCCCATGCTTTTCACAGAGAATCCGGGCGCGTTCAAGATTGTTCTCGGCCAGCGGGAAATCACGGAAATCAAGGACGCTTATGCGTCGGGCGCGCCGGGCGAAGTTTTCGGGATTCTGGGCAGCATGGGATATCTCGAGATCGCCGCCAATCGCGGGGCTGCCGCCCAATTGCTCGGCGTTGGCAAAGGAACCGATGTAAACATTGTGCTGGGTGGGGCGGCAGCGGCGGGAAAGTAAAAGCGCAGGTGCCAGGTCTCGGGTGTGAGGTCTCGTTCCTGGCTGCTAGCTGACAGACAATTGAGGGCGTTCGTACGAAAAATATCTGCTTCTGAAGAGCTCCGAGCGGCGTTGGGGTCTTTCGACTACGTTCGGCTGCCGCCTCACTACGCTCAAGATGACAAGCTTGCAAAGGATGACAAGCTTGCAAAGAGCGACACCGGCTCTGCTTGACTGAAACCAGGAGTCGGCAGCCAGGAGCGCGACCTGACACCTGGACTTGATACCTGATACCTAGCTTTTCGCTTTCGGATGCGCGTACCGCTCCATCTCTCCAGTCCACTTCAAGAATTGCCACAGATGGTGGCGCTCCCGCCAGGTGAAATGCCAGAACTCCAGAAAACCGATCTGCGTCATCTTCACGCCCGTATAGGTCTCGATGCGCCAGAGCAGGTATGGACTGCGCCACGGGGTGAGATGGTGACCCTTGGTGGCATTCCAGAGAAAACGAAAAATGTAGCGCATGGATTGCCCGTAGTATAGCCCGCGACGCGCGGGCAGAGGCCCGGAATACGCATGCTAGAATCAAATCTCTACCCGAGGGGATTTGGGCATCGATGTCCGATGAAAAAGCGCGCCAGGCGGCCGAAGACTACTACTATGCCGCGCTCGACCTGGTAGCCGAAGGACATCACGAACAAGCGGTCGAGCAATATCAGAAATCGCTGGCGTCCGATCCTACCTTTACGGAAGCCATGCATGGCCTCTCGCGCGCACTGCAGGACCTGAATCGTTTGGATGAAGCCATCGCGGTGGCCAGGCGCATCTCGGAATTCGATCCCGACGACGTGCTGGCCCACACCAGCCTCTCCGTGCTCTATCAGAAGAAAGGTATGATCCCGGAGGCCGAGGAGGAAGGCAACAAGGCGCGGATTTTGGGGTGGAAGCAGCAACTGAAGAAAAGCTAGGTGTCAGGTTTCAGGGCTACTCGCTTCTGGGCACTGGCTTGTGGCAGACCCACACGAGAGTCCACAGACAAGTTGGCAACTGTCAACCGGGGAAGCCATACTTGAGAATCGCTCTAGTGGGCTGGATTCGCGGCCAGGCGCGACTTCGCGGTGCGAACCAGCACGCTGCTTCGAGGTTTTCGCTTATCCTGCTTTGACAGCCACGCCTTCAACTGCCTGCGCGCGGCCGGGGTTAATTCGCTGAAGAAAATGCCGGCGCGACCCGTATCGTCGGCCCAGGTTACTTCCCCGCTGCCCTCGATCATGTAGGTGGTGCCGGGCAGAATAAATCGCAGGGGCAACTCGGCAGCAGGCAAAGGCTCGGAAGCCTGCACGGCGAGTCCATCTTCACTGATGTCAAGCACCAGAGCCGGGACCGGACAGACATCTCCGAATCTCAGATAAACCAGCGACTCGGCTTTTTGTCGCGACGAACGCCGCCGATCAGGTTGCATGAATGCCCGGCCGGCGCGCAGCGAACGCAACACCTGCTCGCACACGAGCGGTTTGTACAAAACGAAATTAGCTCCCGCCTGAAACACGCTACCGACATCGGTGAGTTCGCTGATGACCGCGAATACGACCGGGCGTCGTTGTGCCGGCGCCAGACGGGCCATATGCACCACCTGCGCCGCACCCGGTAAATCGAAGTCCACCAGCAGGGCCGAATAATGCCCCAGCGCCAGCAACTCCATCGCGTGCGGCTCGGAGACACAGGCTTCCTGGTCGATCGCGAGTTCGTGCAGGGCGTCCGCCAGCATGGTCAGGGACTCGTGCTCGCGACACATCAGCAGCGCATTGAGTTTCATAGGCCGAAGCTTATGCCCGCGTCTGAGGGGGGTAAAGTAACGCCGGTAATCCGCAATTTCTTACTAAAGAAGGAAATGTCTAGTGGATCAAGGATTAGCGACTAGGTCTCGATGAGGCGTTCCATTCCGGGCTTGTCCAGGATCATTAAAGTAGAGCCCCGCAACTGTGCCAGTTTCTTGTCCCGGAATTCGCTCAATACGCGTGTCACAGTTTCGCGTGAGGTTCCGATCAACTGCGCGATCTCTTCATGGGTGAGCGACACCTTGATGCGAATTCCTTCTTTCGTGGTCTCGCCATCGGTTGCCCATTCCAGAAGCAGCCGTGCCAGCTTTTCTGAGACCGAATGCGACAGGCCCAGCGAGCGGATCATCTCGTACGCACTCTGACAATTCTGGCTGAGGTGCTGGGCTGCATTGAGGCAGGCATCGGCGTGATGTTGCAGGAGACGGAGGAAGTCGTCGCGGCGAACAAAATCCAGCTGGCAGGGTTGGAGGGTTTCGGCGGTAAGTTCGTACGGCTTCCCGGAAACGGTCGCATGCAAGCCCAGCACTTCACCAGCCTGCGCGATGCGCAGGATCAAGGTCTTGCCATCCCGCGAGGTGGTGGACAATTTCACACGCCCGCTGCAAATGACGTAAACGCCCCGAGGCGCCTGCCCCTCCACGAACAACACCGCACCTTGAGGATAGGCACTGGCATACTTCACCTTTTCCATTTCTTCCAGCGCGGGTTTCGGCATCTCGCAGAAGAACCCTTTCTGCCGCAGCTTGCAGAGCATGCAGTTCTCGGTGATCTGGATGCCGTAAGGAGTGCTCATGGTCGATCTACTGCCCGCACTATAGCAACAGACCGTCACTTTTGCCTGTGACGTAAATCACACCAGTTGTTGCCCGGAGACACTCCGGCAGGGCCAGGAAATGGCCGCAAGTAACCAACTGTGTTGTTGCCAACTGCTCAGGAGTTCAGACTGGTGGAGCTAGGAGACTGCTTTCACCTCGTCTTCGTGGTAGAAGTCGTCCATGGGGTAACCCTGGTTTTCCCAGGCCTGCAGACCACCCATCAGGGGGCGAACGCGGGTGATCCCGATCTTTTTCAGCTCCATCGCAACTTTGGCGCTCGTGGCCTCGCTGGGACAAGTGCAGTAGAGGACGACCTCGCGATCGCGCGGGATCTCGGCATGGCGAAGAGAAAGCTCGTCAGGCGAAATGCGTATGGCGGTTGAGACGGTGCGCGGATTTACCAGGAACTCCAGCTTGTGGCGCAGGTCCACGACAAAGGGACGTTCTCCACGATCGATTGCCGCCTTCAACTCGTCGACGGTCATCCGCGAGATGCGTAGCGAGCGGATAAATCTCTGCCGCTGCACGTATTTCCAAATCACGTTGGCGGCCAGCGCCACGACCAGCAGGACCAGAAACCATCCCGCAGCCTCTTCCAGAAGCAAATCAATCGGCAGCTTGCGCGCGGGAATGTAACCGACGAGCGCAAAGACCAAGGCCCAGAGCAGCGAGCCGAGCCCGTTCAGCAGCAAGAATTGATCGCGGGCCATGCCTGACATACCAGCGACCGGCCCGGCAAGGCGGCCTACACCCGGAACGAACTTCGAGGAAATCAAGGAAGTTGTCATGTGCCGGGCAAAAGCATCTTCCGAGCGGCGCACGCAGGAATCCGGCTCCAACGAAATCTTGCACAGTAGCCGCAACACCGATGGACCCCGGTTGCGACCCAGTTCATACCAAATCAGGTCGCCAATCTCGGAGGCAAGTACCGTGACCAGAATAATTCCCAGCAAGCTCAGGTCGCCGAGGCCGGCGACCGCGCCCGCTGCAATCACGAGCGGCGTCACCAGCAGCGGAAGTCCGATCCTCTCCAACAGGGCCGCCAGAAAGAGCCATAGGTAGCCGTGGCGGAGAATGTCTTGGACGTGTGGGTTCATGGGTAGTCGGCCAATGGCTGGTAGCTGCTGGCTACCAGCAAGCAAATAAATTAAATTAATTCAGTACGATACAGCTAGCGCTTCACCCTGCTCTTCAATACACCAGGCGCCGTACGCTCCTTTATTTCACTTTCGCCAGATACTGGTGCACCATCTGCACCGTGATGGACCCCTCTCCCACGGCTGACGCCACGCGCTTAATGGAAGAATGGCGGGTGTCCCCCGCGGCAAACACCCCCGGAATGATGCTCTCGAAAATAAACGGATCCCGTTCTTCTTTCCAGCCTTTGGGGCGATCGCCGTCCTTGGGCAGAAGCGCACCCGTCAGCAGATAGCCGCGCTCATCCATGGGGAGCATGCCACGCAACCAGGCCGTACAGGGCATGGCGCCGATAAAGATAAAGAGGGCGCTGGTCGCCTCGGTGCGGATGGTTTCGGTGGCATGATTCGCGATAGTAATCGACTCCAGGTGCCCATCGCCATGCACTTCGACCACTTCCGCCTGCGTCTCCACCCGGATATTCGGAATCTCGCGAATCTGGTCGATCAGGTATTGCGACATACCCTTTTCGAGCGAGTCTCCGCGCAGCAGCATGGTTACCGAACGCGCGAATTGTGCGAAGTACACAGCTGCCTGACCGGCGGAGTTGGCGCCGCCCACGAGGTAAACGTCTTCGCCGCTGCACAACTGGGCTTCGGTCATGGCCGCGCCGTAATAGACGCCCGCTTCCTGGAGGCGCTCAACCCCAGGGATATCAAGTTTCTTCCACGAAAGGCCGCTGGCAATGAGGAGTGCATGACAGCTGACTTCATTGCCGTCGCGCAGCTTCACGAAGCGGTACGGTCCATCCACCCGTAATCCGACAACTTCCTGTGGAGAAAGGATTTCCGCGCCAAACCTCTTGGCTTGCGTAAAGGCTCGGCGCGCCAGATCTGCCCCGGTGAGCCCGGAGGGGAAGCCCAGGTAATTTTCAATGCGCGAACTCATTCCCGCCTGACCGCCGGGAGCAGACCGCTCCACCAAAAGAGTCTTCAATCCTTCCGACGCTCCATACACCGCGGCCGCGAGACCAGCCGGTCCCCCGCCCACGATGACGAAATCGTAGAAAGTGGTTTCGGCACGGGTACGTAAGCCGATTCTCGCCGCCAGTTCCTCGACTGGAGGATTCTCCAGAACTTCCCCTCCCTGCAACACCACCAGGGGCAGCGAGACCGACTTCAAATCCACATTCGGAATGAGTTGCTGCACTTCCTGGTCCGGGGTCGCGATCTCGACATCGGTCCATTGATAAGGAACCTGGTTTCGGCCGAGGAAATCTTTCAGCTGGTGGCTGGAGGGAGACCAACGCGTGCCCAGCACCCGGAGGCCGTGATATGGGGCCTTGTATTCCGCCTGCCAGTCTTCCAACAAGTCGTCTAAAACCGGGTAGAGCTTCTCTTCCGGCGGATCCCAAGGCTTGAGCAGGTAATAGTGCACCTTGGCCGTATTGATGGCGGCGATAGCGGCATTGGTGTCCGCGTAGGCGGTCAGCAGGGCGCGCTTGGCCTGCGGGAACAACTGCATCGACTCCCCCAGCACATCGAGGCCGGACATCTGCGGCATGCGCTGATCGGCTAAGGTGAGCGCCAGGCTGTCGCCTCGCGTCTTGAGCTGCTTCAGCAAATCCACCGCGCCGCTTCCGGAATCGGTTCCCAGGATGCGGTAGTCCTTGCCATACTTGCGCCGCAGATCGCGTTCGACCGCGCGCAAAACTTCGGGTTCATCATCCACTGTGACAATTGCCGGTGCTGGCATTGAAATAACCTTAGTCCCACAGAATGAAACTCAGACTACGGGCCGCAACTCACCCGCACTCGGTGCTTTAGACGATGGAAGGCGCCATTTGGATTCGGAACCCGGGTGGCCGGGTATTTTTCTGAGTGTCTATGGTACCCGCAACCAGGTAACTGTGCACGGTCCCATGGGCGCAATATGTACACCGTGAACGGCGACTCCGCGCTTCAAGGGTTGGCTTAGCTTTTTCGGTAAAATAGTTGTCGGTCTTCAATCAGATTGTTTTTGGGAGGCAAATTCCCCATGGCCGTTCAACATCCTCCTCGCTTCCTGAAGATTGTCGAGGACGCCAAGACCCGGGTGCGCGAAACCACCGTTGACGACGTAAAGGCCCGGATCGATCGGGGCGACAAGTTCGTGCTGGTCGACGTCCGCGAAGAAAGCGAATTTCAGAAGGATCATTTGCCCAACGCGATTCATCTCGGCAAAGGGGTCATCGAACGCGATATCGAGCAGAAAATTCCCGACTTGAATACGCCGCTGGTGCTCTATTGCGGCGGAGGTTTCCGGTCCGCGCTGGCTGCCGACAATCTGCAGAAAATGGGTTACACCAACGTGATCTCGATGGATGGTGGCGTCCGAGGCTGGCGCGAGAAGGGTTATCCGTTCACGAAAGGCTAAGGCTGTTCCGGTCGAGAGGCGGGCGTCCACGCCCGCCTGGACCGACGAGAGGCCCCTCCCTCCACAATCTCGAGAAGCCGGTCCAGGGCTGTCTTCTCCTCAGGCGTGAGCCGCCGCATTCTCCCTTTTGCAAGTTCGCCCAGGACAATGTTTCCGATTGCTACCCTGACCAGGCGGAGAACTTCAATGCCCAGAGCCTCGACGATTCTTCGAATCTGACGGTTCTTCCCCTCATCGAGCGTCACCTCGATCCAGGTATTCTTCTCGCCGCCGCGTAGTTTTCGCGCGCTCTTCACGCGGAGTACCTCGCCGGTCTTGGTGCGAACGCCTTTCACCAAGGACTCCAGCAGCTCTTCCTGGGCCCGGATGCCTATCTGCACGTGATAGGTCTTGTCGAGATGAGTTTCCGGCGCGGTGATCCTTGCGGCCCATTCCGAGTCATTTGTCAGCAGCAGCAAGCCTTCACTGGCTTTGTCGAGGCGCCCCACGGGGCCTACCCATGGGGTATCTTTTTCCAAGTACCCGTACACGGTCTCTCTTCCCTTCTCATCCGAGGCTGTGGTCACAACGCCACGAGGCTTATTCATCATGAAATAGATTAGGGTGCCGGCCTGGACGGAAATTCCGTCGACCTGGATCTGATCCCTGCCAATATGGACTGGCGACTCCGGATTTCGGGTGAGATTTCCATTCAGGCGAACATGGCCGCTGCGAATCAGCCCGAATGCTTGGGAGCGCGAACAGTATCCGAGCTTCGAAAGAGCTCTCGCCAACCCGATTCGCCGCGATGGATGAGCCACTTTCACGGAACAATCCTAATTCACTGAAAATGAACGTGCTCAACCTGCCGAGAGAACTCATCCGGGCGCTGGACCATACCTCGTCTATAATGTTCGCTTCGACGCGCAGTTGCTTCCGCCAAGCTCGCCGGACAGATGCAGCCCGGGACTGTCGATCTCTCCCGCGCTGCGCCCGTCAGATAAACGATTTTAAAAAGATGAAATCGTCAACACTGATGTGTGTGAGCGGACTCGCGGTACCGCACACTGCCGCCGCATTTGATTTTCATATATGAAGCCACGGTCTAAATCCCCGAACATCGCATATTTTTCCATGGAGATCGCGCTCGATCCCAACATGCCCACCTACAGCGGTGGTCTGGGAATGCTGGCGGGCGACACACTTCGCTCGGCGGCCGATCTGGGAGCGCCTGTGGTCGCAGTCACTCTCGTCTACCGCAAAGGATATTTCCGGCAGCTCCTCGATACTTCGGGCAATCAGAGCGAGCAACCGCAGCAGTGGGAACCCGAGCGCACGTTAAAAGCGGTCGAAGGCCGGGTCAGCGTCGAAATTGAGCAGCGCCAAGTCTGGATTCGCGCCTGGCAATATGACGTGAAGGGCGTTGACGGCGACACCGTCGCGGTCTACTTGCTCGACACCAACCTACCGGACAATTCCGATTGGGATCGCCAACTCACCGACAGCCTCTACGGCGGCGACGAGAAGTATCGCCTGGCGCAGGAAATCATCCTCGGCCTCGGGGGTTTGAAGCTCTTGCAGAAGCTCGGACACGACAAGATCCAGGCCTATCACATGAACGAAGGCCACTCGGCCTTGCTGGCGCTAGGCTTGCTCGAACGCCGTCTCGACCAGAGTTTCGCCGGGCGCGCGCGGCAGCTCGACATCGACGGCATTCGCCGTATGTGCATCTTCACGACGCATACCCCGGTCCCGGCGGGCCACGACCAGTTTCCCGAGCCGCTCGTCCGCCAGTTGCTGGGCGACGAGCGCTACGCGCTGCTCGAGCAGACTCAGGCCTTGCACGACGATTCCTTGAATATGACCTATCTCGCGCTGCGCTTCTCCGGATACGTCAATGGAGTTGCCATGCGCCACGGAGAAGTCTCACGCGGCATGTTCCCGAATTACGACATCAGCGCGATCACCAACGGCGTTCACGCGCTCACTTGGACTTCGCAATCTTTCTGCGAGCTGTTTGACCACTACATCTCGGGCTGGCGCACGGACAACAACTATCTCCGATACGCGATCAGCATCCCGCTCGAAGATATCCGCGAAGCGCATGCCAAAGCCAAGGAAGCGCTGTTCACAGAAATCCGCCACCGGACCTCGGTGTCGCTCGACCCGAAGGCTTTTACGATCGGCTTTGCGCGCCGCGCCAGCACTTACAAGCGGGCCGACCTCTTGTTTCAGGACCGGGAACGGCTGAAGCGGATTGCCCGCGATGTAGGCGCCATCCAGCTGGTCTACGCCGGCAAAGCCCACCCGCGCGATGAAGGTGGAAAGCGGCTCATCCGGCGTGTTTTCGAAGGAGCCTCGTCTCTGTCGGAAGTGATTCATACCGTTTACGTCGAGAACTACGATATGCACTGGGGCCGCCTGATCACCAGCGGTGTCGATCTCTGGCTGAACACGCCCCTGCGCCCGCAGGAAGCCTCCGGCACAAGCGGCATGAAAGCCGCTCTGAACGGCGTACCCAGCTTCAGTGTGGTCGATGGATGGTGGGCGGAAGGCTGGATTGAAGGCATCACCGGCTGGGCGATTGGTAACACCGAGATCGTTGAGGATCCCGCCTCGGAAGTCTCCACTCTATACGACAAGCTGGAACGTCAGATCCTGCCGATGTTCTACGGCAATCCCAACCGCTACACCGAGGTCATGCGCTCGGCGATCGCGCTGAACGGGTCTTTCTTTAATACCCAGCGGATGGTGCAGCAGTATCTGGCAAACGCCTACATGCTGCGCGAAGTAACGCCCCCGGCGACGCGGGTAAAGCAAGCGATTCCGGCTCTGACGAGCGAGTAGTCCATTCACCACAGAGTCACAGAGGCACAGAGAGCGAAACGCCAGAGCATAAAAAAAGGTCTGAGCATAAATCTGAGCATAAAAAAGAGGACGGGAGCTTGGCCGTCCTTCGAATCAAACCTTCGTGAATCCTTTGTGAGTCCTTCGTGCCCTTAGTGGTTGCTTTTGATTCTTAGCATCTCTCGAAGACGGGCCACTAACTCCGACCTTGGCACAGAAATCTGCTCACCGGTTTCCTGGTTCTTCAGCGGAAACGTGTTCGATTGCACTTCGTTTTCGCCGAGAAACAACACGTATCGCGCTCTAACTTTCGCCGCCGCTTCAAACGATTTTTTCAGTTTGAAGCTGCCATCTCCCAGCTCGACGATGAAGTCCTCCCGGCGAAGCTCCCGCGCGAGTTTTCCCGCCTCCCCGTTCATCTCTGAACCTAGAGGCGCGATGTACAGATCAGGCTTTAACGCAACAGCCGGGGCCGATTCCGCCAACGACATCACCAGCCGATCTTCGCCGATGGCAAACCCGATTCCCGGTGCCGCAGGTCCGCCCAGCGCCTCCGACAATCCGTCATAGCGGCCGCCGCCCAGAATTGCATTCTGCGCGCCCAGCGCGCCATGCGTGAATTCGAACGCGGTGCGCGTGTAGTAGTCGAGCCCGCGCACCAGGCGGTCGTTCAAAGTGAAGGGCACGCCCACCACCTTCAGGATGGCCTGCACCTGCTCGAAGTGCTCGCGGCATTCTTCATCGAGAAACTGGCTGATGCGCGGCAGGCGGTCGATGATCGGCTGATCGCCGGGCACCTTGCAATCAAACACGCGCAGCGGATTGGTGACGGCCCGGCGCTGGCAATCGACACACATCTGCGAGACCACCGGCTCCAGTGCTCTCTTCAAAGCCGCATTAAAGGTGTCACGATCCCCTGGGCAACCGACGGAGTTCAGTTCGAGATTCCAGCCCTGGATGCCGAGACGATCGAGCAGGGTGGCCAGCATCTCGAGGATCTCCGCATCGCGGGCAGGCGACTCACTTCCCGCCGTGGGAGGACCGATGATCTCCGCGCCAATCTGATAGAACTGGCGGTAGCGGCCCTTCTGCGGACGCTCCCGCCGAAACTGCGGCCCGATGTAGTAGAGCTTGTTGAGCCCGCGATCCCAAAGCTTGTGCTCGATGTAGGCACGCACCACGCCGGCAGTGTTTTCCGGACGCAGCGTGAGCGATTGCCCGGAGTCGGACTGCGCCCGTCCGCGGTCCTCCCACGTGTACATTTCTTTCGCGACGATATCGGTTTCTTCGCCGACCCCACGCGCAAACAGCTCAGTCGCCTCGAAGATGGGCGTACGAATTTCCTGAAAGTTGTACGCGCGCATCACCTCGCGCACCTTCGCCTCGACGAAGTTCCACAACTGCGTCTCCGGCGGCAGCAGGTCCCGGGTTCCACGAACAGCTTTGATCATTCAGTTCTCAGTTCTCAGTTCTCGGTTCTCAGTTCTCAGTTCTCGGTTCTCGGAACTCAGTTCTCGGAACTCAGTACTAGGTACTCAGTACTCCCTACTCTCTTTCAAATACGATTCCTTGTACGCCAAATAATTGCGCGCGTATCGCAGAATGGTCTCGGCATCTTCCGGACCGAGCTTCCTCCGGAATTTCCCCGGCGATCCCATCCACAGCGAACCGGGCTCGACCATCGTTTTCTCTGGGATCAACGTGCCTGCTGCGATGATCGATCCCGCGCCAATCTTCGCGCCATTCAAAATTGTGGAACCCATCCCGATCAGGCATCGATCTTCGACCACGCATCCATGCAGGGTGACCGAATGGCCCACCGTGACATACTCGCCCACATAAACGCCGTACAACTCCTTCATGCCGTGGAGCACGGAGCAATCCTGCACATTGGAATGAGCGCCGATGCGGATTTCGTGCACATCGCCGCGCAGCACGGCATTCATCCAGACGCTCGCGTGTTCTCCAAGCACCACGTCCCCGATCAACTGAGCTGAGGCATCGACATAACACGATGCAGGAACCATTGGATGCTTGCCCTTGTAGGAACGAATCATGGCAGCCTCAGTACAGAGGAAACCGTCTCCTTCGACCGAAGTAGATGAACATACCACGCACGCCGCTAGAGGTGCGACCGGGAGCGTGATGGCCGACAACAGGCGGCGAAGACGCCCGCCTCTCCCTGGGCCTGCCCGGTTCCATCGTGATGGACGTCACATATCCCCGGCTTATCCGGCGTATATTGGTTTTTCCGAGCGAAGGTCGGCTGTCCCGCGCCGTGGGCGAAAGACGAACGATGAAATCCCCGATCCGTAATACTCTTCTGCTGGGAGTGCTGCTGGGTCTGGCGATTGGCTTGGGCGGCTACACCTTTATTTATTCCAAGGGCTACTCCTATCTCACCAACAATCCGGCCGCCTGCGCCAACTGCCACGTCATGCGAGCGCAGTACGATGCCTGGCTGAAGTCCAGCCACCACTCGGCCGCTACTTGCAATGACTGCCACACTCCCCACAATATCTTCGGGAAGTACGCCGTGAAGGCGAACAACGGATTCTGGCACTCGTTTTACTTCACCACCGGCTGGTATCCCGACACCATCGAGATCACCCGGTTCGATCATCGCGTCACGGAAAATGCCTGCCGCCGCTGTCACCAGAACATCACTGCCGCAATCGACGGCAACGTGGTGCACGGCAAAGCGCAAGGCATCGATCTATTGAGTTGACTCACCCGTGCGATCGCCTGTGAGAAAGACCACTTTGCAACCCAAGCTGTGCACAATATCGACGACGTTTACGACGTCAGCCCAACTCACGTCGTCCTCGCTTGTAACGTATGCGGTTGCATCAGATCCGCGGCCAATGTAGCGCTGCACAGCCTTCGCTAAATCCGCGAATTCCACAGATGTTGCATTCACGTATATTTTGGGCGCCTGGCCCCGTTCCCTTGCCACGATCCGAAGAGTGATCGCTATCCTCAACGTCTCGTTATTATTTAGCACGCCTCGCTTAGCCTGAACGTAAAGACCACGAGCCCGGAAAGCATCAAAAGCGATGGCATCAAAGAGCCTCATTGGAAGCCAGACAACGACGAGGACGAGCGCCCCAATCAGTCCAAAAGAGGGTAAGCCGGAGAAGCTTTGCTTCAAGGGCAGTTGTTGGGCCCACCGGAAATTCTGGCCCACGCTCACTTCGCCCGTCAGCGCAGAACCGGTGTCGTTTTTCTTTTTGAACCGCGTCCAGCAGCCCAGCACCACGAGGCTCGCGCCGCAGGTGATGCCCAGCGCGCTCAGCCACAACCATGGATTCAGTTTTTCTTCGAAATCGTAACGTTCCGTGGAGATTCGCAACCGCGGATGACCCGCATCCAGGCAACCGGTATCTGAATCAATTTGAAGCTCCAGATCGTACGTACCATCGTTCCCATCGAAGCCTCCCAAACTTGCGTAAGGCGATGGATCAGAGAAATCCTCAACGTGCATTCCATTTCGATAGAGCGACCATCTCGCCTTGCCCCGGCCATACCAGAAGCAGTCCACACGTTCGGCAGGCGAGTCACAGTCAATTCTGACGCCGTAACCGGCTTTGACATTAAGCTTGAACGGACCTGTACGTACTCGCCCGCGCCCGAGAGAGATCGGAATATCGACCGGTCTCCAGATTCGAGTTGCCAGCCAGCCTTCGATTGCAATGAAAGCTGCGAGTCCCCCGATGAGTAGGAAGGCTCCTAACCAAACCTGCAACGAGCGATTGGGCCGTGCCTCTTCCAGATCCGCAGCTTCGTATGCTTGTTCTTTCTGAAAAAACAGCTCTCGAGGCTGGGGACCAATCGAGGTAAGACGAACTCGGCCCCGCTCCTGTCGCTGCCGCGTCTGGCTCACTATTGACGCGATCAAGACTGCAGCGCCGGCCGAGCCTAGCACCAGGGCGAGCAAAACAATATTCGTCCAGTAGGATTCGTATTTCCAGTACGGCCAGTACTCAGCTTGGACGATCAGACGTGGGTGCCCTGCATCCAAACGGCTCCCGTCTTCAAGCACATTGAGGTTCAGGACGTAGTGTCGAGATTCGCCGGCAAAAAACCAGCCAAGGTCGCGGCCCATGGTGACATCGCCATAATGCCCGCCCTTCCCTTCGCTATAGCCACGAGCAATCTCTTGTGCCCCATCCAAAACCGACCATGTCGCTTTGACGATGCCCGGACTATTCCGACATTCGGGAAACCCAAGTCCCAGCAGGCAGGGCACTCCTTCATAGTCGAACTTGCGCTCGACCTCGATATAAATCCTGTAACCACCTTGCAGATTGATCTCGAATTCATTGCTCTTAATATGCCCGCGGGCCAGCGAGATCGGCATATCAAGCGCGACCCAGGTACGTGTATCCCACCACCTCTGCCATCCCAGCGGCAACGCAATTCCAACCAGCACCAACGCTAGTCCGACCCATCCGCTTCGTGACAATCGCCAACTCATCCGTTCACTTAGACACCCAAGCACCTCCTTTCCACCAGATGTCCAAAGTTACTAGCAGCTCGCGGCTCGTAGCTCCTGGCTCGCAGTTCCCAGCTCCATTCCCCTTCCGGAACGGAGCGCACACCATTCTGTGTCCTCCAACACATTCCCCCAAGCAACCCAGTGATACAACTCTATTGTTTCCCCATCCCCTCCGAGCCCCATTCCAGTCGCGGTGGGACTCATGCCATCTGCTCTGCGCCACTCTGCCCGCATCGCCATCGTGCTTGGCTTTTTGCTGCTAAGCGTACGCCTTCTGTCGCAAGACGCCTCCACGGGCGCCATTCGTGGCACCGTGCTTGACCCTGACGGGCGGCCGGTCGCCCAGGCCACCGTCGCGATCGTCAGCGCGGCCAGCGGCATGTCCCGTTCAGCTCTCACGGATGGCGAAGGGCGCTTCGCTATGGAACTGCTTCCGCCCGGCGACTACTCCGCCCGCGCCGAGATCAAGGGCATGTCCCCGCAAGAGACTCCGCAAATCCACGTAGATGTGGGCGGCACGGCCGAGCTTTCGTTTCGCTTGAGCCTGGCGGGAGCGAGCGAGACGGTCACAGTTTCGGGTGCTCCTCCGCTGGTGGAGACCCTTCCGAGTTCGGTCTCCACCGTGATTGACGAGCGAGCGATCAATGACCTGCCCCTGAACGGTCGCCGCTTTACCGACCTCTCGCTGCTGGCGCCAGGCGTGACCCAGGATCCGCGCGGCCTGACCTCCGCCTCCAATGGAGACCTCGCTTTCGGCGGCATTCGGGGATATCAATCGAGCTACCTGGTCGACGGGGCCGACAACAACAACGCCTTCTTCGCGCAGGCGCGCGGCCGTTATCGCGCACCTTACCAATTCTCGAACGAGGTTGTGCAGGAGTTCCGCGTGTCCTCGAACACCTACGGCGCGGAACTTGGACGTGCCGGGGGCGCCGTGGTCAATGTCGTGACCAAATCCGGATCAAATCATCTGCACGGAACGGCCTTCTATTTTCTGCGCGACAGCTCTTTTGGAGCGCAGCCTGCGTTTCTCGACTTCAAGCCCCAAAGCCGCCAACATCAATTCGGAGGGACCATCGGGGGACCGATCCGTTCGAACCGCGTCTTCTTTTTTGCAGGCTATGACCAGCACATCTTTCACGTGCCCACGGTGGTGAATTATCTCAGCGGAGGAACGGTGCTCGTTCCGCAAGCTGGCACCGGACCTCTTCGGGACGGCGACTTCGAAGCGAGCGACCGGGATCTGGTTTTCGCCACTGCGGCCCAGCTCAACAAACTTGCCGGCAACTTCCAATCCGATCTCCTCGGAAACACCGGCTTCTTTAAACTGGATGCGACTCTGACGCCACGGCAGCATCTTTCCGCCCGCCTTAACACATCGCGCTATTACGGAACTAACAACGTCTTCTTCGATCCTGCCAGTCCGATTACGAACTCGACAATGAGCGACAATGGCGAAGAAAATGTCACCACCGAATCCGCATCGCTCGCGTTGACCAGCGGCATTTTCAGCCGCTTCGTGAGCCATTTCCGCGCGCAGTTTTCACGCGATCTGCAGGCCTCGAGCGCCAACTCGGCCGATGTCCGGACGCACATCACGAACGTGTTCGATGGCATGGGCCGCTCGACTATTCTTCCTCGGGAGACGCGGGAACATCGTCTTCACCTCGCCGACACACTGAGTTTCGAACAGGGCCGCAACTCCTGGAAGTTCGGCGGCGACACGCTGTTCACCAGGATCTACAACTTCTTCCCGTCGATGTTCGGCGGCGAGTATTACTACGACACGATTGCGGTCGATCCCTGGACTTTCGAACCCATGCGCTATGGGCTGAAACTCACGCCCCTGCGGGCCTACGCCCACCAGGTGCCGCGTTACTACATCCAGAATTTCGGCTCGGCGGTATCGCATCCTGACACCAACGAGTACGCGGCCTTCGTGCAGGACACGATTCGTGTCACGGGAAGATTGGCCATGAGCCTGGGTGCTCGTTACGATCTGCAGACGTTCTCCACCAAAGGTTTGGTCAGCAATCCGCTCTGGCCGCAGGCGGGAAAAGTTCCGCTGAATAATCGCAACTTTTCCCCGCGCATCGGCCTGGCGTACTCGCTTGGCCATGACCACCCGCTGGTTGTGCGCGCGGGATATGGTTTGTTCTACACACGCATTCCGCAGATTTACACCTCGACCATCGCCACCGACAACGGCCTGACTTCCGGCAATCTTTTTCTCGACAACATGGACTTCTACCAGCGCCAGGTTTTTCCGGCCTACCCCAGCGTGCTCGCCAATTGCGCGGTGAAATCGACCTTCTGCGCGCCGCCTGCGAATGTGGCCAGCTATCTAACCTCCGATGTAGCCGCGTTCGCGCCCAACTTCGTTACGCCGCGCGTGCATCAGGCCAGCCTGAACCTGGAGCGCGAACTCGCTGACCGCTTTGCAGCCGGAATTTCGTATATGTATGTACACGGCCAGAATATGATCCGGGCACGCGATATCAATCTCCCCGTTCCCATCAACGTCACTTATCCTGTCTACGACGCGACGGGCACAACCTTTCTCGACACTTACTACGACGTGCCCTCGTTCTCCACCTGGCAGATGACTCGCTCGATGACTTGTCCGTACCCACCCTGTATCAACCCGCTGGCACGACCCATCTCGCGCCTCGGTGCTATCAATGAATTCGACAGTGCGGCTTCCAGCATCTATCACGGTGCCACTATTTCTATTCGCCGCCGCATGACCAGCTGTTTCTACTTCCGTCTGGCTTACACCTTCGCGCACGCGGTCGATGACGGCCAGGATGCGCTGGTCGCCGGCCGTCCTGTCACCGTGCAAAACGCCTACTCCACCGCTTCCGAGCGCGGACCGAGTGTGACCGACCAGCGCCATCGTTTCGTGCTGTCGGCGATTGAAGAAATCAAACCTTTCGGCCGCGATCACGAGTTGCTGGCAAAGATTTTCAATGACTGGAAACTTGCGGGCGTGATGACTATCGGCAGCGGTCGTCCCATCGACGCGAAGGTATTCGGGGATCCCAACCAAGACGGCAACAGCTCGAACGATCGCCTGCCCGGTTATGGGCGCAATGCATTCCTCGGTCCGGACTATGCCACCGCCGATTTGCGTCTTACGCGTCGTCTTTATTTGCGCCCTCGTTACAAACTCGAGTTGGTAGGCGAAGCGTTCAATGCTTTAAACCGCGACAACAAGCGCGTGAC
>Ga0210410_10001700_pt1 | contig 20404 bp, 17 predicted proteins | sample IncBWC4MmetaG_FD_161058 | JGI IMG/M metagenome (GOLD analysis project Ga0210410, IMG submission 161058) | Forest soil microbial communities from Barre Woods Harvard Forest LTER site, Petersham, Massachusetts, United States - Inc-BW-C-4-M | ecosystem: Environmental > Terrestrial > Soil >... | reverse complement strand
ATTCTCACCGATTGGCGGTTCTTTGCTTGAGGGCTTTGCGGTTTTCGCGCGCTTGGCGCCCTTGCAGACTACAATAGCGGGATCGGGCGCTAAAACCGTTTCCGATGACACGAGGACGATGGCGAGGCTATCCGGAACTCTTGTGAGTCCCAACAGACTGACTTCGCGTTGACCGATTTCTGACCAAATGAGCAAGGAACGCGAGTAGTTGCCCAAGGCATCGAGTAGAACCAGGAATCGATCTCCGGGATGGGCCTTTTGTCGTTCTACGCCTTCGACGCCCAGGTCCTCAAAGATTGAATCGTCTTCGAGGGCCGACCTGCTTCGCAAGTGCACCACAGGACCGTCATATTCTTTGACGAGATCGAGTGGAAGCGCCTTTGGCAAATCTTCTCCGGTGATCAGCACAGTTCGTCCGGGCACGACACTCTGGGCAAAGATCGTAGAAATGCCGGGAACGTCGGTAGCCTTTCCTTCGCTCCAATGCTGGATTCCTTGGGGCAAACGCAGGCCTTCGAGAGCAGCCGGAGAGGTATCGAGCGGGTGGCGTAGCCAGGCGGTCATGCTGGCCCATTCGCAGGAGTTCAAATCCAAGCTATAAAGTTGGGATCGCTGTTTCACAATCGCCGACTCTGGGTCAACTACTTTGCGATCCGTAAACACGTCATGATAAAAGCTCGAAGCTAGGGCAGCGCTGGATTTGTAACGAAGGGGCGTTGCGAAGCCCAGGACAAACACGTTGTCTGAGCGGTGCAAACTATGCGCCAGGGACGTACCCCAGGAGTGGATAGCTGCGGAATAGCAGCTCCAGAGCAAGATCATCTTGCGGTTCCGCAGCCATTGAGCGAGCTCATTGGAATCGAGCAATCCGGATCGGCCGGGGGCACGCTCGGGCAGTTGGGTTTCGCCGGTGTCCGGGTCGCCATGGGCCTCTATATGCACCACAGCAGCGTCAAAGCTTTCAAACCAGTCGCGCCGCACATCGCTTTCCACGACGGGCTCCGCTACTTGTATCTTTTGAGTGTGGTGCCGGGTGAGTTCGTTGCCGAGGGCCTTGAGAGCTTCGGCGGTTTTTTGTTCCGTGGCTGGGCCGAATATGGGTTGGATGACCAAGGTTCGCGCGATTTGTTCCGGAGCCAGGACAAAATTCTCGCTGGAATGGACGACGGAGATATCGAGTTGGGAGAGCAATCGCCATTTTTCGTCCACCATGGCCTCCCAAGGCAACTGGTGAATCTCCGGGCGCAAGCTCTCAATCACGAGGCGGCGCGGTTCGGGATCGTTGCGTAAGAAGTTGCTCAGTTCGGGACTCATATTGCACAAACAGTTGTACAACTGCCTTCCTGCAGCGCGGACATTATCGGTGATGTGGCGTTCGCCTTTGATCTCTGTGGCCGTCCGCAGGTCCTGGATTACGTCGCGCCAGCGTTCGTCGCCGAGGGGAGAGAAAAAGCTGCCGCCGGATTGGGTTTTGCCGTTGATGGTGAGGTCGAAGAAGTACTTTCGCTGGACGTCCAGAGCCAGGAGCTCCTCGCTATCCTTGTTGCCCGAGAGTGTGATGCGAAGAACAGCAGTCGCGCGCAAAACTCCAGCCATTGGGGGAACCTCCTTCCTGCGCCGTTAGGCTCGGGGAACGGACACGGTCGCCGAAACCGCATAGTGGTCGGACGCAGCGGCGGCCGCAGGGTTGGTTCGATGGATGAGCGGAGACTCCAGGTGGATCGTCGGTGACGAAAAGACAAAATCTAGCCTGGTCTTTGCATACCTCGTGTGGGTGGGAAAAGTAAAATCGGGGTCGACGCCAGCCAGAACATCTTGCAAGGCGGTTCTACCAGTTCCTTGCAGGATTTTGATGACAGTTGATCCCGGACTATCGTTCATGTCTCCCGCGAGGATCATGTCCTGTTCAATGAAGGTGCGTGGGCTGCCAAATGTGGGTTTATCCAGAATCGAGCGAATCTCCTTTGCTTCGAGCCTTCGCTTGGCTTCCGCCGTTTTGCCTCCGATCTTCGATTTCAGATGAACCACGAAAAAGAGGAAGCGATAGGTTGGCGTGGCATAAATCTCAACACCTAGCAGATCACGGGAGAACCGCGTGGCGCGTTTTGATTTCGGACCAAACTCGCGGTCATGAAAGGTCATGGCCCCGTTGACGGCGAGTCGCGTAGCCAAAGCCACGTTGATGCCCCGTGGATCACGAGCCGGAACCAGGACAAACGATTCGAACGGCCTCTGTTTTCGCCGCTTAAGCGCGGGATTGACCCTGGAGCGAAAGAGATCGGAAAGTACCCTTTCGTTCTGAACCTCTTCAAAGGCAATGGCGTCGGCGTCCAGGTCCAGAATCATCTTGCCCAAGGCATCCAGTTGCGTCTTGCCGGTGGGAGAGCCGGGACGTTGCGAATAGACGTCTCGCCTTTTCCCAAACAGATTGTACATATTGAAGGCGCCAATTCGGATACTCGGTACCTCGCGCAGTTCCGTTCGCCGCGTAAGAGTCTCGGTGAGACTCTCGACTTGGGCTTCGCTCGATCCAAACTGTATGTCTTCGTTCATCCGGAGCTCCTGGACCGCATTCCCGGTCGTGCCATGGCCGGGTCGCGCTCTTCTAAGGCGCGTTTTCTAAGGCACGGTCACGGTAACGGAAATTGGATAGTGGTCGGACGCCCTGCTGGCTGCGGGGTTGTCCCTGTGGATGACGGGAGACTCGACGCGGATGGTGGGCGAGGTGAAAACAAAATCCAACCGCGTTTTCGCATATCTGTCGTGGGTAGGAAAGGTAAAATTGGGCTCGACGGGGGCAAATACGTCGCGCAGCCTGGTTTTGCCCTCGGCGCCTTCCAAGATTTGAATCACTCTCGTTCCCGGGTCGTCGTTCATGTCTCCCGCCAGGATCATGTCCTGTCCAATGAAAGCGTTCTGGCTTCCGAAAACAGGCTCGTCCAGTATCGTTCGAATCTCGTCGGCTTCAAGTCCTCGCTTGGCTTCGGCCTGTTCGCCTCCGATTTTCGATTTCAGGTGAGCCACGAAAAAGAGGAAGTGATAAGTTGGCGTGGCATAGAGCTCGACGCCGAGGAGATCGCGGGAGAAGCGCATGGCCCTCTCACTTTCGGGACCAAATTCGCGGTCGTGGAAAGTCATGGTTCCGTTGACGGCTAAACGGGTCGCCAGGGCCACGTTAATGCCGCGTGGATCGCGGGCCGGGACCAGAACGAAGGACTCGAACGGTCTCTGCCGCTGCCGCTTGAGCGCGGGATTGACCCTGGAGCGAAACAGATCAGAGAGGACTTTTTCGTTCTGGACTTCTTCGAAGGCAATAGCGTCGGCATCCAGGCCGAGAATCATCTCGCCCAAGGCATCCAGTTGCTCCTCGGGAGCGGGAGGGTTGGGGCGGCGTGAGTAGACGTCGGGGTCCGCGCCGAAAAGGTTGTAGACGTTATAGGCGGCGAGGCGAAAGCTAGGCACATCTTGTAGTTCGGCACGCCTGGTAAGGACTTCGGCGAGATTTTCCGTTCGCGCCGGCGCGAACCCAAACCGTGTCTTATCGCTCATAGGGATCCCTCCTGACGCAGTTGAGGGCGCCATTCTGTGCCAGTTTTGAGTTGCTGACAATTGGTATTTGGGCGGAGGAGAAAAATTCGGTTTGAGAGCATGGTACTTGACTCGTTGTGATATGATTTCGAGCCTGATGGAGACCTCGGAGCCGTTCTGCCCAGCGTTTGGTTGGGCCATCATTCGCCACCGTTAGTCAGATTGGGGTTTCGAGGGATCTTCGCTCTTGCGGCTTGGTGTGCGCCTACACACACGAAGTCGTTCTCTTTGCGAGGTCCACGCCATGCCAGCAACAATGCGGTTTTCCATAAAAGAGGGAGCGTACACGGCAGCGAGTGAACGAGATCGCGAGGGCCGCGCCGGGAGGCGTGGTTCTGTGTTTGTGGATCAGCTGCTGAACGACGAATTGGTGTTCAATCCCATCCCTTTTCGGGGAGCTGGAATTTCGAAGGTCGGTAATCCCCGTGAGGTAGTGGACGTCGATATCGCGGCGGCGACGGAACGGAGCGTGAAGAAGGCGTTGGCTGCCGGAGCGCTCTCGGCCACGGTGGTGGACAGCGTTCTAGCGGAGACTAGGTTGAGTGCGTCGGCGAGGAAACTGAAGTTCCGTGCCCCGGTGATTCGGCACAGTGAAGATGCGCTGAAGGTGGAAGGGGCGCTCGCGGAACTTGGGTTATGTGCGGTGCGCGTCGCCCGGAATGTGCATGACAGATTGCTGCGGGCGCGTTCGCCGTTTGCAGAATTTCATTTTCAGTTGACCCCGCGAGCCAAGGTCGCCTTGGCGCTGGGCTGGGAGGCCATCGCCAGGACGGGGAAATATCCGCTCCCCCCGTACGGTTTGAAACGACTACAGGGGATTGACGAGGGACCTGCGGGAGCGTTCCATTTTGTGAGCGCCAGCGATGCGGATGCCGGCTATCACTACACATTGGGAATCGCGCTGTCACCAGAAGCGCAAGCACTCAACACGACGAATGTTTCGTTTGGTCTGGATGGGGAGCTGATCGTCCCAGGTCAGGCGGTTTCGCCCATTCCGCCACTGTTGTCTTTGGCGACGCGACTGTTTGCTTCCGGCATTATGACCAGTTCGAATATCTCGGAAGAGCAGCAGTCCATCCCGATTCGTTCTTTTCCGCAGCCTGACAATTACACCGATCTTGAGCCGGTGCGGCCTGGCTTAAACCCGTATCGGAGAGCCGCGGCGGATCCAAAGATTGCCATCCCCGCGATCGTAAATCAATTGAAACGCAACAATGGGCGCTACCAAGTAGATGCGGTGATCGACATTTCCGGTGTGCCCCCAGATGAAGCGATGACCTTTGCCAAGAAGGTCATGGAATCGCCGGAGATCCTCAAGGCCCACTTAGAAAGTGTGGCGCGCCTGCCTGACGGAAGGCGAAGGCGGATGGAGGAAAGGATTGCGTTGTTTTTTAACGTGGCCCGGACTGTTGGGGAGGCTTCCCGGAAAATGGCTGTGCAGGGCGCGATAGATTTAGCGGCGAAGCTCGGGCTCAACTGCCTAGCGGTGACGGATGACGTTGAGGATTCCTGGCTGCCGGGGATCCATGAGTATTTCGATGCGGAGTTGATGAATGAACTGATGAAATACGCCGATGGCAAAAAGGTCCTGGTGATCGACGGCCGTCCCGTAGATCCGATGTACACGGCCTCAACAGCGCTGCAGCGGATTCAGTCGGTGATGACGACACTGGCAGTGGACATCCTGAAGGCGGGAATGTGGCTGACGCTGGACGCCAAGGCGGCGGAAGCGGTGTGGCTACAGCTACAGTCTAACCCGGCAATCTCGAGAGGGATGTGTCTGATGCCGATCGGGATCGTAGAGCCGTGGTCGGCGTTTGTGGACAATCGGGACGCTGGCAAGAATCCCCGAGCGATTCTGGAGCCCTTCGAAAAAATCAAATTCATGATCGAGGAAGCCAAGCGGCTGGAAATGCCTTCGTTGCTGACGGACACCCGGCACAAGCATCAGTGGGTGCTTTTGGGCGGGAAGGGAGGCGATTTTCCGAAGCATCCTCGGGAAACGGACGAAGTGAAGTCACTGTTGTCCTGGGCGGAATTCATGGAGTGCGAGCGGCTGGCGCGAGAGGCGAATTTGCTACTGGGACAGGCTGGATCGATCGAAGTGTCGCAGATTTTTCAGATAATCACGGAAACCACGTTTGACGCCGCGAAGGTGGGCCGAAATCCCGCGACGGCCTTCTGGACTGCGGAAACAGAACGGGTTCTGCGAAGCGCGCACTACAAACCTCCTGAAGAGGACCTGCAGAGCCAGCGAAGTGCATCAGTGGACGCGTATCTGGCGGTAGTCAATCGAATCTATGAATCGCACGCGAAACTCGACGGGTGGCTTCGGTTTATGATTGAGCGGCGAGCGAAAAATGGAGCCGAGACGGATGCTTTCGAGAAGTTGCGCGAAAAGTTGTTGCGTCAGAAAGAGGCGGCCGAGAATGCCCAGGACGAATTTCTGCAGCTCTTGGGCAAGCGGGCGCGGCCCGAAGAAGAGAAGATTGCGGAGGCCTGGGAAAATTGCCGCGTGGCCTACACGTCGTATCACAAAGAGGTGAAAGCGCAGTTTGAGGGAATCCGCACGCTGGTTGGCGGAGAGTGGACAAAAATGAAGCAACCAGAGGCGCGGGCGCGAAAGAGTGCCGGAGCTTAGGCCCGGCAAGAGGAGAACAATGCCGCCGAAAAAGGTGCGCAAAAAACGCGGGGCTCGCCGGCGCCGGAGAAACCTGCTTAAGGGTTCGCGTGTATACCTTTCCGGACCGATGGATTTTGTGGCCTCACGGGCCGCAGAGCAAAAGTTCGGCTGGCGAAACCGCGTCAGCGAGTTTCTCGGACGTCTGGGCGTGACCGTTTTTGATCCCTGGTTCAAGCCCGGGGTGCGGGGCTTTCATGAGTATGGACTGGAAAGTGAAAAGAGCGCGAAAGGGCGGGAGAGCTGGAGCTTTGCTTCCGGCAAAAAAGGCGCGAAGGCCAGGGCCTCGTGTTCGGAAACCTTTTGGCCAACCCTGCACATCGATTTGCGGATGGTGGACACGAGCGACTTCATCATCTGCTACTGCCCCACGAACATCTACAGCGTCGGTACGCCGCACGAGATTATTCTGGCGCGCCAGCAGCGGAAACCAGTCCTGTTTGTGAGTCCGCATGTCGAGTTTCCGGCGCTCCAGCACTTGCAAAAACATCTTGGGGACAAGGATCCGAAGGGCCTCAAGCTGCTGCAGGAGCTGGAAAGCCAGGTGCCGATCAAGGCAAATCCACTCGGCATTCCGAGTTTGTGGTATATGCCCCTGGTAGCGAGCGATAGTTTTTTTGATGGCTTCGGTTTCGACAAATACCGGAAACGCTTTCGCTGGAAAGAAATTCCCCTGGATGCAAATGAGCAACGCCACCACCCGAAGCGTCCCCTGCTTCCGTTTCTCGAAAAACTGCATCGCAGACTGCCCAGGAAGTGGGACCGGCGATTGAACGATTTTGTACCCGATGACGACTGGATGTTATGGGACTTGAGGCGCTCGCAGTAAGGCGGAAGGAAATAGGCTGCGGTTGGGTTTGCCGGCGTGACGCGCTTCACGTTTTTGGACAGGCTTCCTTTCCGGGTATGCGCCCGAACCCGGGAGGCTGTCTGAGATTTGTTTCGGTGGCTCGCTAAATAGAGAGCCCAGAAAGGACCACCCGATGGCGCAAGGACCGTGGACTCGCATTCGACCGTTGCAGATTACTGAAGTCGATGACTATACGGCGTCGGCGTTCAAGCAGGGAGAGCTGACCTGGGGGCATTTTCCCAACAACCTCATAAAGGTGATGGGTCATTGCCCATCGCTCGTGATTACTGAGGTGCCGTACGCCAATTCCTTCATCTTTGACACCGACGTCTTCAACAACGGCAAGCAGTTTGCCGGGTTTCTGGACCGTCCCTTAAAAGAGCTGTGTATTAACCGAACTTCTCTCTACAATCGCAGCCGCTACTCGGTAACGCACCATTCTTTCATCTGCTACGTGGTATTTCGGACCGCGGGACGCGAGCAGGCCGGGCATCAGAAGCTGGTCCACCTGCACGAGCATCAGAACCATCGCGGTTTGTATACCGCGAGGGAAAATGCGTGTCTGGATTTTACGGTAAAGGTCTGCAGGGACGCGCACGAGGTTACCGACGCGGAGTTTAGGGCTCTCCGGGACACACTCGAGAAGTACAATCGGGGCACGGCGGTCGCAGCGGAGATGACGGACTTTGACAAAGCGTTCATCCGAAAATGGGCGTCGTATACGGACGCGCAACACGCCGCGTTGTTGGACTCGCAACTGGTGGAACTGACGTGGCTAATTGGACAGTTCTGCTTGCTGAATCGTTGGTTTACGGCGCTACAGGTGCCCGACGAAGGACCTCAGGATGAAGCGGACTTTCTGGGCGCCTATCAAGCGAATGTTCCCGAAGACATTCGCAAGCGCAACGAGGATTTATTGAAAGGGGACTTCTAGGCAATGGCCGGTTGGAGGAGGGGAGTAGAGTCAGGCGGATGCACTAACAACTACGCAAGTTGAAACTGGTTCTTGGGTGTCTCGCCCTGATTGTGATGCTGCAACTGGCGGTCTCCCGATTGCTGATTGACGATTCTTGTATCCAGCTTGTGCTTTTCCGAGCAGCGGGTTTCGAGTTCTACCTGCTCAAGGTAACCTCGCCATTTTTTCGAGTGTGCTCAATAATTTGGTGCTGCTAATTGCGACTCTGAGTTCCACTCTCTTCTGGGACCGCCGCGGCCACTCGATCTTCCCGGAATGGGAATCTGCAGCCAACCACTTGGGGGGATAGGAGATAGGAGGGAGCGAAACTGCCCATCCTCAGATGCACCGGACCCGGCTCTGGCGGCGCGGCGTTTTTTCTCTTCCCGGTGGTTACTTGTCAGCGGGGGATCGCCTAGCGCTCACAGACCCATTTGCAAAGTGTCCTCGTCGACCCTCACAGCTAGGAAAACCCCCCTCGTTGTCCTATACTCTGCGCCATGTCAATAGGAGAACACGTTCTCAAGAATGCTGACTATGTCGCATTGATTGAGAGCGGTAAGCGGCTTACTGCCGAAATCAATATCGACGACCTGCTTCGGCAGATCCTTCACACTGCCGGCCAACTGACTGATTCTCCCGACGGCTCGATATTGCTCTACGACCCAGAGCGACGAGGCCTCTATTTTGCAGCTGCAATTGGCGAAAGCGCTTCGATGCTACTGAAAAAGTGGGGAGAGTCATCCAATCAGCGTGTGCCTGTTCAAGGGAGTAAGGCAGGTGTCGTTTTTTCGACGGGTAAGGCACTAGTCGTCGATTCTTTGGAGGCTGACCCGGAGCATTACAAGGGAGTAGACCAGCAGACTCAAAGAAAAACTAACTCCATGATTTGCATCCCGTTGACTTTCGCCGGCGAAAGAATCGGCGTAATCCAAATCTTGAACAAACGAACTGGGAACTACAGTCAGCGTGACCGCGTGCTTCTAGAGAACTTTTCTGGCCAGGCGTCTGTGGCCCTGCGTAATGCTCGCTTATTTAAGGATGTTCTCGCACATATGGGCCTTTATACTTCCCGAGACGCGACTGATCTCGTGAATCAGCTGCGGAAACCCGCCCATCAAGAGACACTAACCGTTATGTTTGCGGATATGAGAGGGTTCACTCAGTTGTGCCAAGTCCTGAATAATCCAGAGCGAATCCAAAACCTGCTCGATGAATTTCTGAGTATGCTGTCGGAGCAGGTTACTGAGCATGGCGGTATTGTAAATAAGTTCTTGGGAGATGGCTTACTAGCGTTATTCCGTCAAACAGACTCTGCCACGCCCGCCGTTAAGTCGGCCTTTGCCATAATGCATCGGTTTAACAGCCTGCGCGATAAATGGGAAAGCGCAAGTAGTCAAGAGCTGAGTTTTCTGGATATTGGCATTGGTGTTGTGACGGGCGAAGTAATTTTGGGCACGATTGGTAGCGCCAGGGTGCGCGATTTCACTGCTATCGGTACGCCGGTTAATTTGGCAGCTGCGTTTGAAGCCAATGCGAGAGGAGGAAAAAGAATACTCGTCAACCAGATTACATACAACGCCGTCAAAGAAATCGTAGCCGATGCGATAGGTCCTCTTGCGTTCGAGCTTCGCAAACCAGACCAGACTGTGGGGATAAAATACAAGCAGTATCAGCTCGTTCGGCTGAAACCCGATGCGCCAACCCGGGTTTTCATCGCACACAATAAGCGTGACCGGGAATTTGTCGAGAAGGAACTGACAGAAGCGCTTTCCAAGTATGGTATTGAGACGTGGTATTCGCGATTCGATGTGCTGCCGGGTAAAGATTATGTTGAGGCAATTAAGGCTGGTCTACTGAAATGCGACTGGGTTGTAGTGGTAGTCTCCAAGAACTCAGCGGCCTCGGATTGGGTTGCAGTGGAGGTTAGCACCGCGTTTGCTGATCCAAGACTGAAGACAAAGATCATCCCGGTAGTTCTTGATGACACAGAATTGACGTCGATCAGCGATCAGATGCGCCAACTTAATTGGGTCGATAGTCGGGAGGTAAGATCTGTAGCAGAGTGCCTCTACAAACGATTCATTGCCGAACCTAGCGAAGTTTCCCTTTCAGACAATGAAAACGGTATGGCTTCACGTAGCTAAGACGTTTGACTTGGTAAACGGCTCAAGATTTTCCGGCTCCACTTTCGCCAGAAATAACCCCTTCTTGCGCTTCAAAAACTCGCACGTCGACCGATATCTGATAAATTGGGTTTATCCGTCCCGAACGGTAGAAGACAGTAAAGCAATTTGGAACGGCACCGAAGATAATCCGTGCTGCCTGAGCGCAATCAGCTCTTGGGATTCTTCTCAAACACCGTCACGTGCCCTTCGTGCGCGCAACCTTTGATTTCTTCCATCGAAATGGAAGTCCCTTTCTCAGAAATCTGTCAGCGCGAAGAGCCGAGTGTCGCAAGACGCTCGGTGCAGCCCTGGGACCCGTCAGTGAACCTGCCTCGGCACGGGCCACGCGTTTGCCTGGGTCGACTTCTACGCGCTGCATGCCGGAGAGATCGATCACGACGCCGCCATCGCACACCCCGAATCCGGCGCGGCTGTGACCTCCGCCACGCACCGCCAGTGGCAAATTGTGGTTCTGAGCGAATTCAAGCGCCCGCGCGACATCGGGGCGCACCGTCACAGCGAACGATTACAAGAGCATACGGCCCGCTGATTCTGTGCGACTTAATTCAGTTTTTGGAGTTTGGAGTTCTTTCCCAATTCTTTCCCAAGCCAAAACGCGTACACCATCGTGGTATCGGCCAATGGTCCGGGAGAGGTAGAGAAAAAGCAGTCCATCGCGTGATGCGCTGCCTCTTCCGATCCTGCAGAGTACGAGATGCGGCCGGACGACAACTTAGGGATCCCGGCCTTGAAACCGAATACCTTCCGAAGGAGCCAATCCATGAGACCAAAATCGATCCGTGATTGGTATCGCATTCTGCGAGTGCACCACCGATTCAGCAGGACTCAGTCGATTCGATTCGCGTTGTGGTTACACGCGGGTGTCTAAAGCTGTTGGCCAACATCTACGAAGAGCCGGGTGCCCCAGGTTCCGTTTCTTGGCACATGGGTCTTGCGGTGCTCCGGTCCCAATTGCGACTTCTCGCTCTGAAAAAACAAAAAAGGGTCCGTTCCTGGCACCCGCCCTGAATTTCAAAAATTGGTTGCGGGGGTCAGATTTGAACTGACGACCTTTGGGTTATGAGCACCTAATCGAACATAGGGCCCCTTGATTCTGTGCGACTTAGCTGGCATTTTGAGATTTTGAGTTCTTTCCCAAATCTTTCCCAACCCTTTGCTGGCTTTTTGCTACCTTCCGTTGGCGCGATCTGACCCATTCGGGGGCTAGGCCTGGGGAAGCCAATAATCGAAAACTAAGCCGGATTTTTCGGGTTAGCTACCGGACTGGGACGGTGACTACTCTGCAGCCACGCCTGCCGCGAGTACCTTTGCCCAAGACAGCCCCCAGCCGTCTCCCTTTCTGCTGACAACAAGGGAATTTCCATCAGCACCCCAAAGGCGCAGGAAGGTCCCGTCGGGCACTGCCTCGTATGAATCAAAAGCTGTGACTGTTCCGTCTACGGCTGTGAGGGAGGCGACGGGACTGCCCGGAGTAGCTTTCAATTCGTACAGTCCGTGCTTGCGCTGGCCACTAGGGTCTTGGTCATTGGCGAAAGCCACGAAAACCTTTTCTTCGTCGGTGATGGCAAATCCATGCGTTTTGGAGCCGACAACGGAAGACATTTCGACATTCCAGCGAGTGAGCTTACCGGTGGAAGCATCCACTTCAATGTACTGGGCAGCTGGTCCAAGGTAAGCCGAGACACGGTCCTTACCACAGCGCAGATAGCTTTCAATGTAGGTAGCCAAATAGGAGTCGGGAGATTGAGATATGGAATCGAGTGAGAAACTCCCGAGAAGGCCGTTCTCGAAACTGTAGTGGCGCAAGACGTTTTTATCCGCGTCAGGCGAATCATGGAGGTTCATGTCGAAGCCGAGGGCCCAAACGGTGCCATCGGGAGCCTCGCATACGTGCCGTGAGGTGAAACGGCCCATGCGCACCGACTGCACAGTGCGCCCTGCGGGATCGACCTTGGCGATGAATCTCTGATCGGAGCCATCGGCAAAGGCGGCAGCGCCAGTGGCAAGAATTCCTCCAGCGTGCGTGGCACCCGCACTAAGCAGGGAAACTCTTGTAGCGTCTTGAAGAACTACACGAGCTTCGAGCACTTTCTTTCCATTTCTGTCGTACATCGTGACCAAGGCGAGGTCCTTGTCGAGCTCCCGATGCAGAAGATAGTTGCGGTCCCATTCGGGCACGATGCAGTGCCCACACATTACTTCTGGATAGAGCATTGCGCGCATTGACTCTGACAACGTAGCGACAGTTTGTGGTTGAGATGGCTGTTGCGCGCCTGTGACCAGCGCAAGGCAGGGCAGTAGAACCGTCGCCAGAGTCACTTTGCAAAATAGAGATTGGAATCTCATCGCAGAGAACCTCCTGCAGCAGGACAGCATTTTGGAGATTTTACCAGACCTTGTGAATATGGGGTTGATGTAATTTAGCCCCACAACGAACATAAGTTTTGCGGAATCTGGTCGGGCAGCCGGAGGTCTATGTCGGATTGCCGCGCAACTCAGCTAGGCGCTTGACGACCGGTACAAGCTGCCACCATCGACCATCGTTTTATGAGAACGTACTAAATCAAGTGGCCCGTTGATTCTGTGCAATTTTAGCTCTCGTTTTGTGGTTCGACTTCTTTCCCAAGTCTTTCCCACGAAGGACCTGCAACCGCGCCTGCCTAGCATTCACCCTCAACCTGAGGTTGCTTGCGCTCCCGTTCGATGAGCATTTGCAACACGGTTTTCAGGGCGACCTCTCCTTTTCGAGAGCTGGCTTCACCGTTCTCGAACTCGATCCAGCCTTCGTTGAAGCCATCCAGCATCCGAATACGGGGTGTCGGATTCTTCGTGCCCTGCGATCTGAATAGGGGTTCCCAAGTCTCGCGCGGCACGGCGTCCATTCTTACGGGACGGCCAAGAAGTTCAGCGAAGGTAGCCGCAACCTCGCCCGGCGTCACCCGGCGCGGCCCTTCCAACTCGACGACTCTTCGGCCGTTCCAAATTCCCTGGAGCTCTTCCGCGGCCACACGTCCGACGTCGGCGGTGGCAACCATTGGTACCGGTTTATCAAGAGGCTGCAAAAAGCTCGGAATCACACCGTTCTCGCGCGCTGCAGCAACATCCCATCTGGAATTTTCCATGAACCATCCCGGTCGCAGGAAGACAATGGGCATCGACAGCTCTCCCAGCACTTGTTCGATGATTGTGTGCTGTGTGAGCAGGTTCGGTTCGCCCGCTTGCGCGCCGATCGTCGACAGGTACACGACCCTGCCCGGACGTGCTCTTTCGATCGCCGATTTCAGAGTGGCGGCGGTGGCCCGCGCCTCGGGAAAGCTGGGTGCCGGATCGAAGTTCGGCGGAACCAGCACGAAGACGCCTTCCGCTCCCTCGAACGCGGAGGCAAGTGCCGCGACGTCAAGGATGTCCGCTGTCGCTAATTCGCAGCCGCGCTGTGCCCAGCCGTCACCTTTGCGGACGTCGCGCATTACAGCCCGAACTCGCCGCCCAGCGGCCAGGAGGTTACGCGCTACGTTGCCGCCAACGTTGCCAGTGATTCCAGTAATTGCGAACATCGTACCTTTCTCCTTGCGATCCATTTTCCACGTTATCCACTTTCATGATGTCTGCGTTGTTGATCAGTACATTGAGTTCCGGAGGCTGCTTCGCCAACGAATTGCTGACGGATGTAATGCTCTTGGGATTTTCGATGTCGAGTTCAACGAACTCAATCCCCGGATTCGCTCTTCCCACCTCTTCCAGCGCACTTTTGCGCCGTCCCGACATGATGACCTTGTTGCCTTTCCATGCAGCGTTTCAGCGAAACTGCGCCCGATGCCTGAACCTCCACCCGTGATAAAAATCGTGTTTCCCGTTGGGTTCATCGTTTACTCCTGAAATTCCCATGCTCGCGGACACCTTTGAGCCTTCACTCAGGCGTTGCTTGCGGTTCTTGACTCCGCGCCCGCAGGCATCAGCAATTCGCTAAGGCCCACGCGATGCAGCATTTCCGTCCGCACGCGGTCCATTACAGCAAATGCAACGTCCGCCCCGTCCTGCGTTGGATCTATATGAACGCGGAACGGGCGTTTGCCAAACGGCGCGTCCACGACTTTAACGATTGCGTCCGCCACAGAGCCCGCATCCGCGTTGGGCGGAACAATGGCGGCAAAGGCTTCCTGTATTTTCTTTCCATAGCCTTTGTATGGACCTGCTTCATACTCGACTGCGCGCTCCTTGTCGGCGGGCGTGCCGGAATGCGCGAAGTGATTGGTGCCGCCGGTGAATGCGCCGGGAACGATGATCGAGGTTTCGATGCCCCACAGCGCCAGTTCGCGGGCATACTGTACCGCCATCGCGTCCATGCCTGCCTTCGAGGCAAAGTAGGGCGCGAGATACGGGGGCGTTCCGCCCGCCGAACTGCTGCTGGACACCCAGATGAGCAGCCCCTGGCGCTGTTTTCTCATTTGGGGCAGCGCTACGCGGTTTACCCTTTGGGTGCTGAGCACGTTGATGTCGTAGAGTTCAGCCAGTTGCTCCGGCGTGAACGCTTCCGCCGGTCCGAAGACCATGTGCCCAGCATTGTGCATGAGGACATCGAGCCTGCCCTGTTCGGCGACAGTCTGGCGGATCGCCGCTTCGATGGATTTCTCCGAAGACACGTCCAGTTCAATGGGACGCAAGTCAACCTTATTGTCGTACGCAAACTTTTTCACGTCCGCGACTTGCGGCGCGTTGCGGCCGGCGGTATCCCGCATCGTGGCGTAGACAGTGTGGCCGGCCTTCGCGAGGGCATTGGCGGACAGACGGCCAAAGCCGCTCGAAGCTCCAGTGATTACGATTACCTTCTTCATGACTAACTCCTCCTTCTACCTGGTGTCCCGTGTGTTTTGCAAGGTTTCGAACTCCATTCAGTAGGCAAACCCACCGTTAGCACGCAATACTTGAGAGTTCATCCAAGCGCCGTCTGGACCTGCCAAAAAGGAAACCACTCTGGCGATGTCTTCCGGCTGTGCCAGACGTTCCAGCGGTGGCATCTTGCTCAGTTCCGCAATCTGTTCTTCGCTCTTCCCCTTTAGGAAAAGCTCGGTGGCAACGGGTCCTGGAGCGACGGCATTGACCGTAACGTTTCGCCCACGCAGTTCATTTGCCAGAACATGCACTAATCCTTCGACGCCGGCTTTGGATGCGATGTAAGGACCGTAAGTGGGGAAAGACTTTGCCAGTACGCTGCTTGAGAAAGCGATGATTCTGCCGCCGGAGGCCACGTGCTGCGCTGCTTGAGCCAGGACCAGGAAGGCGCCGCGCAGGTTGGTGGAGATGACTTTATCGAACAGGTCGAAGTTATTCTTGCCGATGGGCGAAAGTGGCATGATCCCCGAGTTGTGAACCACAACGTCGACGCTCCCGAATTTTGTACTGGTTTCATTGAAGAGCCGCTCGACGTCAGCAGAGCTAGAAACATCTGCTTGGATGGCGACGGCATCGCCGCCGATCCCCTTGAGTTCCGCCACGACTTCCTCAGCTTCCGCAGCGTTGCTCAGGTAATTCACCACTACAACGAAACCGTCCCGTGCCAACCGTTTCGCTACGGCTCTCCCGATTCCACGGGATGCCCCGGTTACGATCGCGATTTTCTTCATGACCCGCTCCTTTTGCGGCGGCGACTAAGGATCGATTCCTGCCGGCAGAAGAGAATATCGCTCTTGGCAAGATATAAATCCAATGCATAATAGCTATATCCGTCATGCGTCTAGCACAATTGCGTCAGGCAGACCTCAACCTTCTTATCGTATTTGCGGTCGTCTCGGAAGAGCGGAACGTCAGCCGCGCTGCCGCACGTCTGCATTTGAGCCAGCCGGCCGTGAGCCGTGCCTTGCAACGATTGCGCGAGATGTTCCATGACGATCTACTGCTCCGCACCGCGTCGGGATATGAGCCCACTCCCAAGGGCCAACGCCTCCTGCACGAATTGGAGTCGATGTTGCCGCGATTGGATCGCCTGCTGAGCGGCGCAGAATTTGATCCAAACAGCGAAGAAGCCTCGTTTCGAATAGCTGCTACTGACCATGCTTCGCATGTACTCTGTCCACTTTTGTGCCGCAAAATGCTGCCGTCGGCACGCAAGGTGTCATTTATTTTCATTCCGCTGCACGAGGGGCAATTCGAAGCGACGGAGAAGGGCCGGGTCGACCTTTTGCTTGTGGCCGACGATGGTACCGCTCCAGCACACTTCGCAAAGGAGGTCATCTTTGAGGTTGACTTCGTTTGTGTCGTCGCGAGAGAAAGCCCGTTCAGTCGTGCCCTAACACTTAAGCAATACACGTCTGCACATCACATTGGAATCAACATCGTCGGCGGAATCCAGACAATACCGGAGAAAAGATTGTCTGCTATCGGCGCTAAGCGGCACTGCCCGATTGTCGTGCCATACCACACCGCGGCCATGCGAAGTGTTATCGGAACTGACTTGGTCGCAACGGTACCCAGGCTCATAGCGGAATTGGAGGCCTCGAATGCTTCTTTGAAGATCGTCAAAGCCCCGGCCGTGCTCGGGACATTCAAGTACTTCATGGCTTGGCACCCTCGTATGAACACGGACGCGGCACACACCTGGTTGCGATCGATCATCCGAGAAGCTGGAAAGGGAATATCGACCCAATGAATTGTTCTCCGACCGCGGACGCTGATTGTTTGTCTACTCGGCTGATGGAGGCGTTACCTGCTCTTCAGCGCTGAGGGGCCCCTGGCTCATTGGAGTTTGATCCCAGCGGCTTTGGCGCTGCGCGCTGCGTTTTCAGTCTCGCTCACCACAAAGCGAACGAACTCAGGCTGTGTCATGCTCATGGGATCGCCCCCATGCTTCACAAGCCAATCGTTCAAATCTGGGGTTGCCAACGCACGTGCGATGTCCTTCGCTAGTTTGTCCACTACTCCGGGAGGAGTGCCGGCGGGCACCCATACTCCATACCAAATCGGATAGTCGAAGCCAGCGATGCCAGTCTCCGCGATGGTCGGCACGTCCGGTAGCAAGGATGAGCGCTTCTTAGTGGTCACGCCTAGGGCACGGAGCCTGCCTGCACGGATATCGGCTAAAGCGAGCTGGATGGGCGCCAGCATATAAGTCGTACGCCCTGCGACCGCGTTGGCAATCACATCAGTGATCACGTCGCCCGGACGCGGGGGCACGTGTACCGCCTCAATACCAGCCTGTAAATTGAATTTCACAAGCCCCAAGTGCGTGCCAGTGCCGATGCCCGTCGAGCCGAACTTCAGCCCACCTGGGTTTATTTTCGCTGCTGCAATAAGCTCACGCACAGTGGTGATGCCGGAGGACTTGCCTGAGACCAACACGTAAGGCTGACTGGTCAGCGGAGCGACGGCCTGCCGCCGTAAGGTCTTTGACGAGACCGAGCGTGTTTGGTTTCCGCATGGCATAGAAACCGTTCAGGTCATTCGGAAGGAGCAGCCATTGACGATTGAGAAGCGGTTCGACAGACCCTCATCGAAAGAGACATCGAGATGGCGGAGGATACGAAGTTCCGTGCGAACAAACTATTTGATGACAGCTGGAATACATGCCGCCTCCTTGAGAAGCCGCTAACGGTCAGTTCTAATTTCCCCTTGCGCTGCTGGCGGTGACGTCGGGAAGGAAGGCGGTGAGGATGCCGAGCGCGGGAAGAAACGAGCAGACGTGGTACACGAAGTTGATGCTGGTGTGGTCGGCAAGCTTGCCCAGCAGTGCGGCGCCGATACCGCCTAAGCCGAACGCTAGTCCGAAGAAGAGTCCGGAGACGGTGCCGATTTTAGTGGGGATGAGATCCTGAGCGTAGACGAGGATCGCGGAAAAGGCGGAGGCAAGGATGATGCCGATGATGACGCTCAGAATGCCGGTCCAAAAAAGGCTGGCATAGGGCAGGAGCATGGAGAAAGGAAGCACGCCGAGAATGGACCACCAGATGACGAATTTGCGGCCGAAGCGGTCGCCGACTGGCCCGCCGATGATGGTGCCCGCGGCGACAGCACCAAGAAAAATGAAAAGGTGGACCTGGGCGCTTTGCACGGAGATATGGAAACGGTCCATGAGATAGAAGGTGTAATACGAGGTCAGACTGGCGAGATAAAAGAACTTCGAGAACATCAGGATGATGAGAACACCCATGGTGAGGGCTATTTTGCGCGAAGAAAACGTCGGACGGCGGCCGTGGACTGAGCCAGTGACGTGAATGCCGATCGGAACGGTTTTAGCGCCGGCTTGACCAAGACGATAGTGGTGAGCCCAATGACCGATCTTGAAGAGCAGGATCATGGCAATGAGCGCCAAGATCGAAAACCAAGCGATGCTGGATTGGCCGTTAGACAGAACGAACGCGGCTAGGAGAGGACCCAGCGCGGAGCCGGCGTTGCCGCCCACCTGAAAGATGGATTGGGCGAAGCCGTGCTGTCCACCGGAGGCCATGCGAGCGACGCGCGAAGACTCCGGGTGGAAAACGGCGGAACCCGTACCGATCAGTCCTGCGGCGATGAGAACGATCGCGTAGGTAGGAGAGACGGCAAGAGTCAGTAAGCCAGTGAGCGTGATGCCCATGCCTGCGGCCAGGAAATATGGTTTGGGATGACGATCACTGTAGAGTCCGACGAGCGGCTGGAGCAGCGAAGAGGTAAACGTGGCTGTAAAGGCGATCAAACCAATTTGGCCAAAGTCCAAGCGAAAGGTGTTTCTGAGCAAAGGATAAAGAGCAGGAAGAAGGGACTGCACGGTGTCGTTGAGGAGATGACAGATACTGACAGCGAGCAGGACTTTGAACGTGGAGCGCTCAGCAGTATCGGTGCCCGGCTCGGTGTGAAGCGCAGAGATGTTGGTCTCGGTTGACATGTTTGTGCCGGACGAATATGGCAGCCTTTTAAGCCAGCACCCTAGGATAAAGGGGAAATGAAAAATCGCGAAATTCGGTATTTCTTGGTAAGAGTCCCTGGTGTTGGACGAAAGAACTTGCAGAAGCGTTAGACCACCTGCTTGGTGAGGTGCTCTCGGCAAAATCGGATCCTACGAAGGGAGCGACTTCTCCGAATAGTGCTTTCCGTACATATGGCCTCAAGACCCCTTGAGGCCAGTGAACAGACAACGGTTCCATAGACCGTCGTACCTGCTCACCGCCACTTTATTAAGGCAGCGCTTCGGCGGTTTTCCAAACCGCCGCGGAGCAGAGCGGTAGTTGAACATTAAATCTGATTGCGATCGACCGATGCACTCGGAAGAATTGTTTACAACAAGAACATGCGATCCCTTGATTCTGTGCGACTTAATTCAGTTTTTGAAGTTTGGGGTTCTTTCCCAAATCTTTCCCAAGCCTTTTGGCGGCTTTTCGGCACCTTCCGTTGGGGTGATCCCACGCATCCGCGGCTAGGCTTGGGTATCCGGCGAAGTCCCGGGTAAGTAGGCCGAAGATTATCGCCAATCCTCAACAACTAGGCTAGGCACGCGCCGAAACTCTTTGCCGTTGCTGGTTACCAAAATGGCCCCAAGGCTGAGTGCGTGGGCTGCGATGAGCGTGTCGAGCGGGCCGATTGCTGCCTTCGCGAGGGCAGCGCGCACCTTGCTGTAGGGGTCCACCACGCGGTGGTCGAGCGGAAATACGTCGAACGGCGCAACCATCACGGAGAGCAAATGTTCATTCCGCGCTCGTAGCTGCGGATTCCGTGCCGCGTGAAGCTCGATCCCGTACTGTAGCTCGCACAAGGTGATGATGGAGAGGCCAATGGTGTTCTTGGTGTGCGCCGTGAGCTTGCGGCGGATGGCCGAAGAATTGGTGCGCAGCAGATCGATCCAAACGGTGGTATCGAGAAGGTACACGCAGACTATTCCTTTTCCCCATCGAAAAGCCTCTCGAGTCCAGCACGCTCTTGCCCACGCCGGTCGCGGGGGAGTAGGAAGTCCCGGGGAAATTGATCGAGCGCTGCGAAGAGTCCAGCCCAGCGGTCGCCGGATTTGGGTAAGAGCAGAATGCCGTTGCCCAGGCGCTTCACGTAAACGCTGTCGCCAGCCACGCGATACTCCTTCGGAAGCCTTACGGCTTGGCTCCGGCCGGTCATGAATACCTTGGCTTCCGCGACCGCCGCGGAGCGTGCGCCGCGCTTCTTCGCTTGACGTGCCATGCAATCCT
>Ga0210410_10001699_pt1 | contig 20420 bp, 16 predicted proteins | sample IncBWC4MmetaG_FD_161058 | JGI IMG/M metagenome (GOLD analysis project Ga0210410, IMG submission 161058) | Forest soil microbial communities from Barre Woods Harvard Forest LTER site, Petersham, Massachusetts, United States - Inc-BW-C-4-M | ecosystem: Environmental > Terrestrial > Soil >... | reverse complement strand
GGTCGCGTGATCGTCGGGGTGGCTGCCCAGCATGTGCGACAGGCACACCGCGTCCTCCATCGCCTGGCAGGCGCCTTGCGCGAAATATTGCAGCATCGGGTGGGCGGCGTCGCCGAGCAGCGCGACGCGGCCGTCGACCCAACGCTCGCTGGGATCGCGGTCGCACAGCACCCAGAGCTTCCAGTTCTTGCCGTGGCGGATGATGCTCTGTGCGCGTTCGTGTACATGCGCAAAACCCTTCAGGACCTCCTCTTCGGACACCGGCTTGCCCGCCACCGGCTCCGGCGCGTCATTGTGATAGGTGACGACGAGGTTGAACACCTTCCAGCCGGACAGCGGATAATGCACGATGTGGCATTTCGGACCGGCCCACAACGTCGCCGCGTTCCAGCGCAGATCCTCGGGCATCTCTTCGGTCGGAATCACCGAGCGATAGGTGGTGTGGCCGGATACAAGCGGCGGCCCGTCTGATGTGACCTGCTTGCGGATGTTCGACCACAGGCCGTCGGCGCCGATCAACAGCGATCCCGTCACACGTTCGCCGGAAGCAAGATGCGCCGTCACCGACGCGCCGTCCTGGTCGTAGCCGGTCACTTCGCTGCTGACGCGCAATTCGATCAGCTTATGATCCCGGCAAGCCCTGAGGAACACGCCGTGGAGGTCGCCGCGATGCACCACGCCGTAGGGGTTGCCGAAGCGCGAGCGGAACGCGTCGCGCAGATCGACATGGGTGATTTCCTCGGCGGTCAGTGCATCCATCAGCCGGAGCTGATCGATATAGACAGCCATACCCCGCGCGGCCTCGCCGACGCCGAGATAGTCGAAGGCGTGGAAGGCGTTCGGCCCGAGCTGGATGCCGGCGCCGATCTCGCCGAGTGCTGCGGCCTTTTCCAACAGGATCGAGGCAATGCCCTTCTGCGCCAGCCCGAGTGCGGCGGCAAGGCCGCCAATGCCGCCGCCCGCGATCAGGACCGGCCGTGTGTTCGAAGCTGCCATCAGCCTGACTTCCCGAGATGTTCGAGCGCGTCTTCGGCGCGCAGCGGCACCCGCGAGGCCTCGTTGTTGAGATCGACCAGTTGCGTCAGCAGCGCCATCAGCGTCTTGCGATCGGCCGGCTTCAACGGCTGCAGCATCCTGGCCTGCGCGCGGTCGACCGAGGGCATGATCTCGCGCAGCAGCGCCGCGCCCGATCGGGTCTGGTACAAGAGCTTTATCCGCTTGTCCCCGGACGACGGTTTGCGCTCGATATAGCCTTTGCTCTCCAGCCGCTCGATCACGTTGCCGAGAGTCGAGCGGTCGAACGCGATCACGGCGGAAAGCCGCGTCGCGTCGATGCCGGGGTGGGTCTGGATCGCGACCAGGGAAGCGAACTGCACCGGCGTCAGGTCGTGAGCCCTGCACTCCTCCATGAAGATCGCGACCGCGATCTGCTGCATGCGGCGAAACAGATAGCCTGGCGCGGTGTAGACCGCATCCATGGTGACGTTGTCGGGTTTACTCGGCATCGGGCTGGCGCTCCGGCGCGGCGTCCACGAACGCCTTGAGGTTCCTTGCCGCCAGCTCGGCTTTCAGCAGGCGCGGATAGGCCGCGACATCGACGCCGAAGCGCCGCGCATTGGCGAGCTGCGGCACCAGGCAGAGATCGGCCATGCCCGGCGCCTCGCCGAAGCAGAACGGGCCGGGCTCACTGGCGATCAGGGCTTCACAGGCCGACAGCCCCTCGCGATTGGCCCAGGCCGCCCATCCCGTGACCTGCTCCTCGGGCAGCCCTAGTTCACGCAGCCGCGCCAGCACTTTCAGGTTTTGCACCGGGTGGGTGTCGCAGGCCAGCACCTGCGCGAACGCCCGCACATGGGCGCGGCGCAGCGGATCCTTCGGCAATAGCGGCGGCGCGGGGTGGGTCTCTTCCAGCCATTCGATGATGGCCAGCGACTGGGTGATGACGGCGCCCTGATCCTGCAAGGTCGGCACCAGCCCCTGTGGGTTGATGGCGAGATAAGAGGGGTCGCGCTGCTCGCCCTTGCGCAGATGATGCGGCAGGTGCTCGGCGCCCAGACCCTTCAGATTCAACGCGATTCTGACCCGGTAGGACGCGCTGCTGCGGAAATAGCCGTGCAGCTTCATGTGGGCCTCCCTCGATTTTTCTCGTCAGCTAATGGCCGCCGTGATTGACGCTAGCCATATTGTAAGTATGCTGTCAATAATTTGAAGCCAGCAGGAACAGGGAGGCTCGCCATGGAAGCCGTAGAGAAGACGCCGGAACGCGAGGCGTTCTACAGGAAGATCGACGGCGAGAATCTTTCCGCGCTCTGGAACGTGATGGGCGACCTGATCACGCCGGAGCCGCGCAGCGCGTGCCGGCCGCATTTGTGGAAATTCGACGCCATCCGCGACTACATGACCGAAGCCGGCAAGCTGATTACCGCCAAGGAGGCGACGCGGCGGGTGCTGGTTCTGGAAAATCCGGGGCTGCGCGGCCAGTCGAAGGTCACGACCTCGCTGTTTGCCGGCGTGCAGATGGTGATCCCTGGCGACGTCGCGCCGGCGCACCGGCACAGCCAGTCGGCGTTGCGTTTCATCCTCGAGGGCAAGGGCGCCTTCACGGCCGTCGATGGCGAGCGCGCCGCGATGGAGCCCGGCGATTTCGTCATCACGCCGTCAATGACCTGGCACGATCACTCCAACGAAACCTCCGAGCCGATGTTCTGGCTCGACGGTCTCGATATTCCGATGGTGCAGTTTTTCGATGCCTCCTTTGCCGAAGACTCCAAGGAAGACCAGCAGAAGATTACAAAGCCGGCGGGCGACAGCTTTGGGCGCTACGGCCACAATCTGCTACCGGTCGACGAGAAGCGAAAATCCAAGACCTCGCCGATCTTCAACTATCCCTATGCCTACACCCGCGAGGCGCTGGAACAGGCCAAGGCCCGCAACGAGTGGGACGCCTGCCACGGCCTGAAGCTGAAATTCTCCAATCCCGAGACCGGCGATTTCGCAATGCCGACCATCGGCACCTTCATCCAGCTGCTGCCGAAGGGATTCAAGACCGCGCGCTATCGGTCGACCGATGCCACCGTGTTCACGGCGATCGAAGGCAAGGGCCGTTCGAAGATCGGCGACCAGACGTTCGAGTGGGGGCCGCGCGACCTGTTCGTGGTGCCGAGCTGGCAATGGGTCACCCACGAGGCGGATGCGGATTCGGTGCTATTCAGTTTTTCGGATCGCCCGGTGCAGCAGAAGCTGGACCTGTTCAGGGAAGACCGCGGCAACGCGTGAGGTAATGTTTATCGTCGTCCCGGCGAAAGCCGGGACCCATTGCCACCGGCCTTCGATATGCCGAACGCAGCAGCCACATCGCTCCATCGATAGATCACGCGGTATGGGTCCCGGCTCAAGGCCGGGACGACAGCTAGCCTCGTCGCCAGTGCAGCAGCCGCGTCTCCAGCCAGTTGATCCGCTTTCCCGCGGCGCGCCCGATCAGTTGCTGATTCGACAACTGCGCTCCGCCGTTGAATACTGCCGGTCATCGACCCGCCAGAGGTCCGGTCAATTTGGGAGGAATGCCATGCGGTCCAGCCGAGCTGTGTTGGCGCTGATCACGACTTCATTCATCGCTACGGCGGCGCCCGCCTCGAGGGCCGAGATCGCTGTCTCGGCCAATGACGGCAAGATGGTCATGGAAAACGGAGTGGCAAAAGTCCGCAAGGAACCAATGCCGGACACGGTTTCGATCATCGATCTTTCCGGCGCGGCGCCGCGCATTGTTGCTGAGATGCCGGCGCCCGCGAGCGTCGTCGGGCCGCCGCCGAGCGTCGCGGTCTCGCCCGACGAGAGTTTTGCGCTCGTCACCGGCGCGATGAAGGTCGATCCCGCCGATCCGACCAAGACGATTGCCGACGACAAGCTCACGGTGATCGACCTGAAATCCTCGCCGCCGAAGGTCCTGGCCACGCTGCAAGCCGGCGCCGGCGCCGCCGGCGTTTCGATCAATCGCGCGAGCACGCTGGCGCTGGTCGCCAACCGCAACGAGGGAACGGTCTCGGTGTTCACGATCAGCGGCAATGCGCTGACCCCGGCCGGAAAGATCGCACTCGGCGACGCAAAATCCGGCCCAAGCCACGCAATCTTTTCCCGCGACGGCACAATGGCGCTTGTCACCCGCGACGGCGACAGCCGGATCTCGATTCTCTTGGTCGACGGCGCCAGGGTCGAATACACCAGGCGCGACCTGTTTTCGGCGCTGCGTCCGTACCAGATCGACACTGCGGGCAATGGTGACACCGCTGTCGTCGGCAATGTCGGCATGGGCGGCGGCGACGCCGATTCGATCAGCCTGATCGACATGCGCGCCAAACCGATCCGCGTCGTGACCACCATCTCGGTCGGGCAAACGCCGGAAGGCCTGAAGATGTCGCCGGATGGCGCTTTCGTTGCCGTCAACGTCGTGAACGGCTCGACCAAGCCGGCGAACTCGCCATTCTTCAACGATTTTGGATTGCTGAAGATCTATCGGATTACGGGCACCGACCTGGTCCCGGTGACGGAAGCCAAAATCGGTCACTGGTGCCAGGGTATCGTATGGTCGAAGGATTCCAGCAAACTGCTGGTTCAATGCATGGTCGAGAACGAGATCGCAACCTTTGCATTCGACGGCAAAACGCTGACAAAAACGGCGCCGATCGCGATGAAAGTGAGCCCGGCCGGCATCCGCACCGCGGAACCGTAGCAGCTCAAGCGAGTGGAAAGACGACAGGAAGCAGGCTCGTATGGCGGAGAACCGCCGTCTACAAATCGCCCGTCTGGAAAAACTGCCTAACCTTCTTCACAAACGCACGAAAATCCGGATTCTCATTAGCGAGACGGCTGCACATCGCCCACTCAACTTCGGTTCGCTCGCGAGCAGGAATGAGAATTTCGCTTTCTGCTGGATTTTCCCGATCCAGTTTTATTAACCCGATATCATGCATACCATACAAAATTCGGAGCTCGTGAAGCGTATCGGCGCCGTCGATCTGGGCAGCTACTAAATATCCAAGATTCGCCCAGGATGAGTTAGATACCGCCTGATAATACGTCTCACGCACGTTAGACCGGTTGATCAAAATCTTGACCTCAAGCGACCACAGCCTGACTTTTCGCTCGCTGCTTTCCTTGATCGCAGCCATGACCTCCGGATTCAACCCCGCTGCCAAGTTCTCGATTCCCACTACGTCGGGATATAACCATCGGTTACTGCCTGAGCCGCTAGCGTTGGACGATTTGCGCTCGTCAATGCGAAAGCCGTGAATCTTTCGTTCGGCGAAAAGAAACTCTATCAAGCTCGGGTATAACTCATGTTCACGGGGTGTTTGCCGGCTTTGCCCAGGAGCCTTTTTGTCTTCTTGGGCTTCAGCCTCGACAACTTCGTCTTGCTCGGTCTTATTAGTCCAGTAAAACAACCTCGGTTTTTCCTCGGTGGTCCGCAACTCCGGATATTTTTCCTGCCAACCTGGTCTATTCGCACCTATCTCAGCAACGAGTTGATTGATCAGCTCATTTTTGGTCTTCAGGAACGTACTGCTGGCTAGTTTCGCTTCAGCTTCTTGCGGATAGGTTTCATATATCCAATTTGCAATATCTCGCGCCTTAAATCGCGTGTCTGGTTTTGCCGTCAGCAACTCCAGGACTCTCTTGCGAAGCTCTAAAGCCATTTCAGTCCTGCACGTTTCGAAGATTCTAAACCTGTAGTCTAGGCTACCCACCCTGCGCCCGCACCACGATGCGATCTACTCCGCATTTGCTCAAATGCCAAATCCTGACGCCGATCGCATGACCGGTTGCACTGCGGGGCAAGCTTGTGGAAACTCGGGAACACACCGATCCGAGCCCATCCAGGAGGAACCTTTCCCTCATGCGAATCTGCATTTTCGGCGCGGGCGCCGTCGGCAGCCATTTTGTGGTCCGGCTGGCGCTGGCAGGACATGACGTCTCCTGCGTGATGCGGGGGCCGCATCTCGAGGCGGTCAGGACCAAAGGCCTGACGCTTCGGGTCGGCGAGGCCGAGTTCACGGCGCGCGTGAAGGCATCCGACGACCCGGCGGCGCTCGGGCCGCAGGATATCGTCATCTCGACGCTGAAGGCGACATCGCTCGAAAGCCTTGTCGCGGGATTGCCGCCGCTGCTCAATGACGACACCGCCGTGGTGTTCGCCCAGAACGGCATTCCCTGGTGGTACGACATCGGCCTTTCGCCGGATCATCCAGATGTGCCCGACCTCGGCTTTCTCGACGCGGGTAGCCGGCTGCGATCGCTTGTTTCGCGGGAGCGGATCATCGGCGGCGTGATCTTTTCGTCGAACGAGGTGGTTGCGCCCGGAATTGTCGCAAATCTTTCCCCGGATCGAAACATGCTGCAGGTCGGCGAATGCGACGACCGCGCCAGCGCGCGGATCGAGCGCCTGCGGGCCTTGCTCAGCGACGCCTCGATCCAGTCGCAACCGGTCTCGCGGATCAGGGAAACCATCTGGTCCAAGCTGTTGACCAACATGTCCTTGTCGGTGCTGTGCCTGCTGACGGGGCAGACCGCCCGCGCCGTGCGGGACGACCCGGCCCTGCGCGAGGTGGTCCCGCGCCTGCTCGATGAGGCCAACAGCATCGCGCAAAGCTATATCCCCGACGTCAAGCGCCTGACCCGCAGCGGCCCGGCGCCCGATCACAAGCCCTCGATCCTGCAGGATTACGAACTCGGCCGCGCGATGGAGATCGACGTGCTGGTCAAGGCCCCGGCGGCGTTCGCGCGCGCCGCGGGACTGTCGACGCCGATGCTCGATCTAATGGCCGCGCTGGCCATCCAGAAGGCGCGCGACAAGGGGCTGTATCGGGGTTGAAGCGTCAGGGTATCGAACCAATAATCAACAAACTGTCTTGAAATCGTCATTGCGAGGAACGAAGCGACGAAGCAATCCAGAACTTCCCCGTCCGCGCAGTGGATTGCTTCGCGGAGTTTATCATCGGGCGGCGCTTTGCGCCGACCCGTTGGCTCGCAAATGACGAAGATAGAGGGATACTGAACAATGCTGGTCAAAAACAAGGTCTGCGTCGTCACGGGAGCCGCCAGCGGCATCGGCGCGGCGGTGGCGCGCGCCTATGCGGAACGAGGCGCGCGCGGCGTGGTGGTCGCCGACCTCAAGTCGTCGCGCGACCGGCTGGCCAAGGTCGCCGGCGACATCGACGGCCTCGCGGTGACCGCCGATGTCGGCCAGGAAGAAGACATCAAGGCGCTGATCGCGGCCGCCGAGGACAAGTATGGGCCGGTCGACGTGTTCTTTTCCAATGCCGGCCTGTCGCGCAAGGGACAGGAGAGCGCCGACGATGCCGACTGGGACGTGAGCTGGCGGGTGCACGTGATGAGCCACGTGTTCGCGGCGCGCGCGCTGGTGCCCGGCATGCTCGCGCGCGGATCCGGCTATCTGCTCAATACGGCGTCTGCGGCGGGCCTGTTGGCCTCGCTGAACTCGATGCCGTATGGCGTGACAAAGCATGCGGCGGTCGCGCTCGCCGAGCATCTGGCCATTCAATATGGCGACCGGGGCATCGCCGTTTCCGTGCTGTGCCCGCAATCGGTGCAGACCGGCATGACGACGGCGGGCCCGAGTGCGGCGCGGGTCGACGGCGTGATGCAGCCCGTGGAGGTGGCGCGGATCGTGATGGAAGCGATGGAAGCTGAGCGGTTTCTGATCTTGTCTCATCCGACCGTGTATGAATACATGCAGCGAAAGGCCTCCAATCCGGAGCGATGGCTGAACGGGATGCGGCGGCTGCGCGACAAGATCTACGGTGCCGCGGGCTGACGCTGGATGTTCGTAGAAGGGCCAACGTCGTTGAGATTCATTCTATCCGTGATACTTGCCAGCTTGTTCGGGGCCGCGCCCGCGGTCGCGGCGGTGGAACAATGCCGGTTCATCCAGGCCAAACCCGAACGCGAAGCATGCTACCAGCGGCAGGAAGCCGAACTCGCCGCCAAGCGCAAACCCGAAAAGCCCAGTGACACCACGACGATGGATTCGCTGAAACAGCTGCGACAGGACGACGAGGCGGTCTACCAGAGCCTGCGCAGCATCTGCCGGGGCTGTTGAGCGGCTTTTGCTCCGTCGCGTTCCCGATCGACGATGCGGCGCGGCGATCGCGGCCCCGCGCTCATCGAGCTTCAAAAGATTTGGAATTCGGCATTGCCCAACGATCTCACCCCTCGGCTCCGCCGTCATGCTTTTTCAGGGCAACCTGGAGACCCTGGGCAAGGCTTTCCCCGTCGAAGGGCTTGGCCAGGTAGCAAATCGCCCCGGCCCGAAGAGCTTGCGCGCGAATCTTCTCGTCGGGGAAGGCCGTAAAGAAAATGAACGGCACGCGGTTCCCTTGCCTGCGCAAGTGGGCCTGCAACTCGACGCCGCTCATGCCGGGCATTTGGACATCGGCAATCACACATGAGAGGTCACCAAGGCCGTTCGACTCAAGGAAGTCCTCCGCGGAGGCGTATGTGTGTGTAATATATCCCAGCGACCTTACAAGGCTGTCAGTTGTGACGCGGACCGACTCATCATCGTCAATGATTGCGATTAGCGGAAATTTTGACAAGGCAATTGACTTTCTCTGACGCGGAGACTGTAACCCCACGGCGTCGCCCTCACGTCAGATTGCATCAAGCATTTGGATTGAAAAGGATACCTGAGTATAGGGCCTAGCGTTTGTTCTGGCCGATTCCGAGCCGGTCAGCCATGGCCACTAACTCGATCACCGACCGAGCCTTCATCTTTTGCATCATATGGCCCCGATGGACCTTCACGGTAATCTCGGTGACCCCCAATTTGGCCGCGATCTGCTTGTTCATGAGACCATCGAGCACGAGCGCAATCACCTCCCGCTCGCGTGATGTCAAAGAATCGAACCGGGTCCGCAGTTCCGCAACGCCCTTCTCGCTGTCGCGTCGTTTTTGATCTCGCTCGAGCGCCCTGATCACGGCATCCAATATATCCTGGTCGCGAAACGGCTTGGCCAGAAAATCGATGGCTCCAGCCTTCATTGCCTTGACCGACATCGGGATGTCGCCGTGACCCGTCATAAAGATGATCGGAGTGCGGATATCTTTCGCAGCCAATTCGGCTTGAAAGTCGAGCCCGCTGACCCCAGGCAACCTGATATCGAGGACCAGGCAGCCGGCGACATCGGGCATCTTGACCTCTGCAAATTCTCGGGCCGAGCCGAACAGCTCGACCCGCAAACCTACCGACCGAAAAAGACTGCTGAGAGTCTCACGCATTGCCATATCGTCGTCGATGACGAAGACGATCCGTTCCGCTGCACTTGCGGGGTCGCGTAACGATTTGGAGCTCCCGGTCACGACGCTTCCTCCTGATAGATCGGCAATGTGAATTGGAACCTGGCGCCCGGCCCGGGATTGTTGGCGGCCGTCAGCCGTCCGCCGTGAGTTTCGATGATCGAACGGCAGATCGATAGTCCCATGCCCATACCGGTGGATTTGGTGGTAAAGAAGGCGTCGAACAACCGCTCGGCGCTCTCGGCAGAGATCCCGACACCGCAGTCCACCACTGCGACCGCAACCCGGTGCGCTTCGTCCTGGCGCGAAAGGATCACCAGTTCGCGCGGCCGATCCGTGACCGTCTGCATCGCTTCTGCACCATTCATCACGAGATTGATGATCACCTGCTGCAGCTGGACCCGATCGGCGAGCACGACGGGCAGATCCGGCGTCAGCTCCATCCGCAGCCGCACATGTTGGCTGGCTAGTTCACGCTGTACAAATACGACGACCTCGTTAACGACGCTGTTGATATCGAACAGTTCGTTTTGCGGGGCGGCGTTGTTCACGAGCGCCCGGACGCGGCGGATCACCTCGCTTGCACGATTGCCCTCCCTGATGATCCAGTCCACGGCCTGTCGCGCTTCGTCCAGGTTGGGGGTGGCGCCGTCGAGCCAACGCCGGCAGGCCGCCCCGGCATTGACGACGGCAGCGAGCGGCTGGTTTACTTCATGAGAGATCGAGGCTGTCATTTGCCCCAGCATCGTCACGCGCGTTACGCGGGCGAGCTCCATCCGGGCATCAAGGAGGCGCTGTTCACTGGCGCGCAGCTTCTCTTCGGCGCGCTTGCGCTCGGAGACATCGCTGCACACGTTTCCGACATTCATAGGCTGCCCGGTCTCCGGATCGTCGATCCGAAAGGCCGAATAGTGGATGGGGATCGGATCTCCGGTCTTGAAATGGCGGAGACGCATCTCTCCCGACCAGGAACCCTTCTCCAGCACCACCGGCCAGACGACAGTATTCACGAACTCACGGTCGTCAGGGAACATGTAGTGAAGTCCTCGCCTCGTCCTCGCTTCCTCCAGGCTGTCGAATCCCACCATTTTCAGGCCGGCCTTGTTCAGGTAGACCGGCGCCCCTCCTTCGAGATCGGCAATCGCCATAAGGTCGGAAGCTTGCTCGACCAGTGACGCCAGAAGTTGACGGTCGAGCTCAGCGCGTTTGCGCTCGGTCAAGTCGAGCACAAAGGCTACACCCTCATTTGGCTTGTCGTCGAACGTCGTGGCACCGACCAGAACCGGCACGCGGCTGCCGTCCTTGCGAAGGTATTCCTTCTCGCGCGGCTGGACGATTCCAGCCACCTTCAGCTCCGCGATCGCCTTGTCATCGGCGTCCCGCCACTCAGCCGGCGTCAGCTCCGTCCGTCGCAACCGACCCAAAACAAGGTCTTCACGGCTGTAGCCCAGCATGTCGAGAAAGGCCTGGTTGGCTTCGATGATCCGGCCGTCAACGGCCCATATCACGATGCCGATGATGTTGGCATCGACCAGCCGCCGGATCCGGGCCTCCCGTTCCCTGAGATCGCTGTACAGGCGGGCGTTCTCCAGCGAAATCGCCGCTTGCGACGCCAGCACTTCCAGTACCGAGATCCGGGCGGGCGTGAACACGCGCGATGCCAGCTTGTTCTCCAGATAGAGCACCCCGATCAGTTTGGATTGCTTCACCAGGGGCAAACAGAGGACCGACCTGGCATGCCTCTGGCGGATATACTCATCCGCCGAGAACTCATTCTGGACCAGGGCGTCATTAAGGATCACGCTCTCCCGCGTCCGGATCACGTAATGGAGCATGGATTCGGGAAGCTCGGCTGGTGAGGCTGCCGTCTGGCGCAGCGTGACCTCAACCTGGCCGCGGCCGCTCGTCGCTTCCGCCGCGATCCGCGGCTCGTCGTCCGGGAACAGGATGAGCAAACCACGCTCGGCGCCGGCATGCTCGATTGCGATCCGCAGCAGCGTCTTGATGAGCTCACCGAGGACGATTTCGCCGGACACCGCTTGCGCGGCCTTCAGCACTGTCCCGACATCCAGCCGTTCGACGGGCACGCCAATGGTAGTGGTGGGAGATGCAGGCACCGGTGCGTCGCGGAGATGCGGATGAAGCTGTTCGAGTTGCCGCACCTTGCCGTCGGCGCCCCAGCGCAGATAGCCTTGGCGGGCGTCCTGCAAATACACACGGGCAATCTTCTCGAAGCCGCGCGCCGCATAGAAGCGGGACGCGAGTTCGTTGGCGAGCGCCTCATTGTGAATAAAGCCGTTTGCGTGAGCCGAGCGGATGGCCTGTTCGTAGAGAGACATCGCGTCGATGTCGCGGCCGTCGATGCGAGCAATCTCCGCGCCGACCAGCGCGGCGCGGTTCTCGAAATTATCCGGGCAGTTCGCCGCCCAGAGCAGGAGCTGCCGGTGGTGAACGGCCAATTCGTCGACATGTTGCTGTCGCTGGTCCGCTGGCGCGGTATCGCAGCAGGCAGCTTGAGATAACGCGCTGTAGAGCTGATATTCCGCCTTCTCGAAGTAGGATGGTGATGTCCACATCAGCCGTTGCGCCCGCGACGAGGCCTCGATGGCCGAGCCGTAGTCGCCGGCAAAGAAGCGCGCCTGCAGCTTGCGGACCCAATACCAGCACTCGACGAACGCCAGGTCCGGATTTTCCGAAAAATGGCGTTCGATCCGATGCTCATCAAACTGCTCATCGTCGAAACAGCCGAATGTGGGCGTCAAGCCGCGCAGCGTCCGGATCAGCCCGAGTTGGGTGGCGATGGTGTCAACGACAAACCCGAAACGCGCATTCCGGGCGAACGCGAGGCCGCGCTCCGCTTCGCGTTCCACCTCGGCAAGCGCATCGCCCGCCGCAAGAAGATTCGTGTTCAGTTCGTTGCCGCAATAGGCGGCGTAGGTGAGGTCGCCAACCTTGGTTGCCGCTTCGAACGCGCGGCGCACCAGCTCGCGGCCAGCCCGCACATGCCTCGTCCAGGGCAGAACGACATTGCCGAAGTCCATGTAGGTCCTGGCCTGGAAACGCGTCAGTCCGCGCCCTTCGACCAGGTCATAGCCGAGCCGGCCGAAGCGGTATGCCGCCTGATAATCGCCGAAGCGGGGGCCCGCGATAATGCCAAGGTAGGCAAGCGCGACGCACGAAGCGTCGCAATTGCCGCGCTCGAGGCTGAGATTGACCGCTCGGCAGGTGACCAGGGCAAGCAGGTTCGCATCGGTATAGAATGCAGGCGGCCCGATCTTGGTCAGAACGTCCAGCGTCGCGAGCGATGCCGGGTCGCTCATCAAGGGCAGCTCGATCAGTTCCTCGATCGTGCGGCTCCCGAGCTGGGACCATATCCGTTCGTATTCGTGGCACGCATCCTCTTCCGTCGGATGCGGCGACCAGTCGATGCCAAGATGCCGGAGGTAGTCGAGACCGACGGCAACGGCGCGGCTGCTCTGATCGAGGGTCGTATACAGATCCACGCGCAAGCACGCGACCGTGGCACGTTCCACCGTATTCGCAGCGCGGGTCGACAGCGCCGCCAGGCGCTGCTCCGCTTCCGCCAGCGCGCCTGTAAGGAACTCGCATTCGGCCCGGTGCAGCGCCAGTGCGAAGGCGAGCTCGTGCCGGCGCTCCCACGAGTCTTCCGGCAACAGGGCCATTCCGGCGGTGAGATAGGCGAGCGCCGAGGCGTAGGCGGCGGAGGCTTTGGCGCGCTGGCCCGCGAGCAGGTTGAGCTCGGCCAGTTGCCCACGCTCGTCCTGCAAGGTGATCAAGGCGGCGCCGCGGTTGAGCTGATTGACGATTTCGAAAACGGCCTCTTCACGTTTTTCCGCAGGGGTATGCACCGCGAGCAGCCTTCCGATCAGGAGGTGCGCCTCGGCGCGCGATCGTTCCGGTATGACTGAATAGGCGGCCTCCTGGACACGGTCGTGGGTGAACCTGTACGAGCCTTCCAGGTGCTCGACCAGTTCGAGACGAACGGCGGCCCAGAGATCCGAACGGACCTCCTCGCTCGATTTCCCGAGAACAATCGAAAGCATCGTGGTCTCGGCGACGTGGCCGAGGCAGGCGAGTTGCTGCAACGCTGCCTGGGTCTCGATCGGCAGGCGGTTCAGCTTTCCGACCATGAGGTCCACGACATTGTCGGTGTACCCCTTGGCGTGAAGGCGATCGAGTTCCCAGCGCCAGCACGCGGCGTCATGATCGAAGTGGAGCAATCCCTCTTCGGTAAGCGCGGAAATGAACTGAATGGCAAAAAACGGATTGCCACCCGTCTTCTCCTGCACCAGTCGCGCCAGCGAGGCGGAATCGCCCGGAGCGCAGCCAAGCGCATCGTCAATCAGCCGTTCCAGATCTTCACGGGAGAGCGCCGCAAGGTGAATCTCCACGAACGCTCCCGCCTCGCGGATGGCATTGAACGTCCGCAGAAGGGGGTGAGAGGGAGTGATCTCGTTGTCCCGGCAGGCGCCGACCAGCAGCAGGTGCCCCACTTCCGGGTGCGTGACCAGATGCTCGAGGAGCTCAAGCGTCGCCGCATCGAGCCATTGCAAATCATCGAGGAACAGCGCAAGGGGGTGCTCCTTGCTCGCGAATACCGCAAGGAAGCACCGGAAAACCATTTGGAAGCGATGCTGCGCGTCCTGCGGCGGCAGATCCGCGACCGGCGGCTGTTTGCCAATCACGAGTTCCAGTTCGGGAACGAGGTTGACCATGAGCTGACCGTTGGGACCCAGCGCCTCGCTCAGGGACTCCCGCCACCGGCCAAGCTCGGCCTCGCTTCGGCTCAGGAGCGATCGGACAAGGCTCTGGAAGGCTTGGCCCAGGGTCGCATATGGGATGTCGCGCTTGTACTGGTCGAACTTGCCGGACGCGAACAGGCCACGTGACGGTACGAGCACCTTATGCAGTTCGTTCACCACCGACGACTTACCGATGCCGGAATATCCGGATACGAGCACGAACTCCTGTGTGCCGTTCGCCACGACCCGGTCGAAGGAAGCGAGCAGAGCGTCAATCTCGCGCTCCCGGCCGTAAAGCTTCTCCGGGATGCGCAGACGATCCGAAGCGTCGCTTGTGCCCAGCTGAAACGGCTCGATGCGGCCGGTCGCCTCCCATTCCGCCAGGCAGAGCCGGAGGTCCGCCTCGATACCGGCGGCGGTTTGATAGCGCTCCTCGGCGGTCTTGGCGAGGAGCTTCATCACCACAGCCGAGAGCGGCCCCGGGACGCGGGGGTCCCGCTCGTTGGGTGGCACAGGTTGGCGTGCGACATGACAGTGCACCCACTCCATCGGATCGGCAGCGGTAAAGGGGAGCTGCCCCGTCAACATTTCGTAGAACGTGACGCCCAGAGCATAGAAATCGCTGCGGGAGTCCACCGAGCGGTTCATCCTTCCCGTCTGTTCCGGCGCCATGTAGGCGAGTGTCCCGGCGATCACCTCGGGCGTCGCGGGGACCTGGTGCTCACGCGGCAGGCGCGAAGCAATGCCGAACCCCGTCAGCCACACCGCTCCGATTGCCGCGTCGGCCAGGATATTTGCCGGTTTGATGTCCTTATGGACAAGGCCTCGCTCATGCACTTGGCGGAGCGCCTTCGCGAGGGGAATTGCAATCCGCAGGAAGTGCGTCACGTCCAGTGGCTGGCCGAGCAGTCGGTCGACAGGCACGCCGCCGGGATCCTCGAGCACCAGCGTCAAGCGGTTGTTGTAGTGCGTCAACGCGACGGGTCGTGCTGCCCAGTCAGCGTCAAGTTCGGCCTTGAGCCCATATTCGTGTTCAAGCCGCGCGACGCAATCGAGCGCCTTTTCTTCCGCCGCGGCGAGCAGGATCGGCGCCAAGCCGTCGCCGGAACCCCGATGGAGAGCGATGTCTCCTTCCCTCAGCGGCGAAAATATGTAGTTCGATAACTCCGTCACGAGGACCTCCTGTGAGGAGGGCACCTGATACCCTTGATTAGGTTCCGATTGCCCGCGCCCGTCAACTCAAAACAGCCGGCCAAAAATGCGGGTGTTGTCATGTCAGGGCTAGACGATGACGGGAACCGCACCGGGCCTGGGCCTGGAAAATTCGTCAACCGGCTTTTGGGCTTCAACCGCTGATTGCGGTTCATCGCGCGAATGGTGGCGCGTTTCTGGTTTCTTTCTCCTGATACGGAACCGTATCTGACGGCGCGCCGCCGAAATCCACGACGGATAAGTGGTGCTAAACGTCGGTATAGCCCTTCCGAACCCTTTCGATATCGGACGCTTACCTACGTAGGATTGAGCCAACCGTCTTGATCCTCCTAATGTCCTACCAGCCGGAACAGTGATTGCAGGCGACAGAATGTCCACGATCGGGGTCAGAGATTGAACGCAACCATTGTGAGCCAGACGATCGGGATGAGCTGCGACGACGAGCACTGACCATCACCCACGCGAAGCCCACAGGAGGCAACGATGCGAAACAGTCTTCAACATCTTCGAAATGGCGGCACCACGCGTTGTGCAATCTGCGAAGGAAAATTTGGTCTGATCCGGTATTACTCCTGCAAAGCCGCCCTCTGTTCGAAAAAATGCGCCGACCGCCTCAAGGCCCGTCAGGAGTGTGACCGCGAATGGTTAGGTCGATTTCACGCCGCCTGACACCGCGAGGAGCCTCCGGCAATTTTCAGGACGTTCAGGATTCTCCAACGAGGAGCGCGTGCAATGGGAATTCCAGACAAACCAATCTTGCGGCCCGGAATAAGATTCGCGCTGGTGAACGGCAGGTCGCCCCGCCCCGACTCCTTCTGCCCGATGTGTGAGGCGCGGATCGGAGCGGGCTACCTGCGAGAAGTAGCTACGCAACTCATCTACTGCGACCAGGATTGCTATGCCGACCACTGCAGGAGTGCGGCCCGGGCTCTCGGGGCCCGTGTGAGAGCATCGTGAGTGCGCCCGTGCCATGTCGCTAACAGAGCGATTCCAGGCTGGGCCTTTGCGGCCAAATATGCCGGACCGGAAGGACATTGCGATGAGAACCAATAGCAGCCGCCGCGACATGCCCGTTCGCATGGAAACGACATTGGCGCACATTGATGCAAGGATGCCGGAGCCGAACTCCATGCGTTTGCCAAATACGTCAGCCCGGTCTGGTCCGCATCGGAGCCCGGTTCAGGGCGCGCAAATGGCAACAGGGTTGCGAAACGGAACGGCCGAGCTTCTGGCCGACATCGACGGCTTCCCCGTTCTGCTGCGTTTCTTCGTCCATGAGGTGCCCGCGGAAATGCGATCCGAGTTTGTCTCCGGGGATACGGACATCCATTCGCTGGTTTCAAGGACGCTTGAGAAGATGGTTGACCGCATGCGCGGGTCGCCCTTGCAATTTGACGATTCCTCAAAGCAGCCCGTCGCGATAGTGGAAGCGATATCGAGCCGAGACCGATTGATCCGGCAGCCGGCCCCACCGAAGGAAACGGTGCTGCGCGTGGGCCCCCTGGAGCTCGATCTCATCGATCGAACCGCGAAGCGTGGCGAACGTCAGATCGATCTGAGACCGCGCGAGTTTCGGTTGCTCAAGTACATGATGCAACGGAACGACAAGTTGCTGACGCGGGAAATCCTCTTGAAAGAGGTATGGCACTATAAGTTCGTCCCCGAAACGAACCTCGTCGATGTTCATATGGGGCGATTGCGACGCAAGGTCGACGGGGCAAATGAGGCGCCCATGATTCGCAACGTTCGTGGCGCGGGCTTCGTTCTGGCTGCGACACCGCTCTCGCATGGTTCGCCGACAAGACCAGCCGAATGATCCGGGCCCGGCCCTTCGCAAGCCGCCGGACGTGAATGGAAGTCACGCCTTGCCCGCCCGCCACTTGCCGGCGCGTTTTTCGGCGAACGAGGCAAGGCCCTCCGAGGCTTCCGCGGTCTGGCGCCGCGCCGCATGCATCCGCACCAGCCGCGCATAGGCCTCGTCGTCGACGCCCATGCCGCCGAACGAGCTTTGCATCGCCAGCCGCTTGGTTTCGGCGAGCGCCTCGGGGCCGTTGGCCAGCAATTGTTCGACCACTTTGGCGCCGGCGCTTTCCAGGTCAGCCAGCGGCACCACCTCGTGCACCAGCCCGATGCGGCGGGCGTCCTGCGCGCCAAAACGTTCGCCGGTCAGCGCGTAGCGGCGGACCTGCCGGACGCCGATGGCGTCGCATAGCTGCGGGATAATGATCGCGGCCGTCAGACCCCAGCGCACTTCGGTGATCGAGAACATCGCATTGTCGGCGGCGATCACCACGTCGCAGGCGGAGATCACGCCGGTGCCGCCGCCGAAGCAGCCGCCCTGCACCAGCGCCACGGTCGGAATCGGCAGCAGGTTCAGCCGCTGCACCGCCTCGAAAGTGGCGCGCGACACCGCCTCGTTCTCAGCTGATGATTTCGGCCGCACGCCGTTGATCCATTTCAGGTCGGCGCCGGCCTGAAAATGCTTGCCATTGCCCTTCAGCACCACGACGCGCAGCGAGGGTTTGTCGCCGAGGTCATCCATGGCCGCGAGCACGCCCCCGATGAGTCCGGCGTCATAGGCATTGTTGACCTCCGGACGGTTCAGCGTGACGGTGGCGACGCCGCGCGCGTCGAGATCCCACAGCACTGGATTGGCCGACATGGACGATTCCTCTCGTTCGATGAGTGCGATTTGTTCCTGGACAATACCGTTCGTCATGGTCGGGCTTGTCCCGGCCATGACGAAGGAGGTTTACGGAGCAAAGTTCCTTGTGCGCCGCCGGTTCCGGCCAGGCGCCTTCTATTCCGCCGCGTCGGGGATGGTCTTGGGAAGCGTGTTGTCGACCACGACCGGTGTCTCGAAGAAGCTGATCTCGGGCGGAGCGCCATAGCGCTCGGCGATCATTTGGCGCCATTCGGCGTTATAGACGCGCTCGGCAGCCTCGCGGCTCTCCCAGAGATAACAGCCGCCGCCGGTCCGGCTCTCCGCATCGAACAAATAATATTTGCGGATCAGGCCAGCAAGCCTCTGGTACTTGGGCGCCGAGCCCCGGAACAGTTCGGCCGCTTTCGCGGCATCGATGGCGGCGGGAAGCTTGAAACGAACTATGGCGGTAATCATCGGCAAAGCCTCCACCCTGTTGTGTTATTTATTGTTCCGGCATTCTTTCGGGACGGAAAGATCCCGCCACGTCACCGGGCGGGCCCGCCGGTCGAACGAACCCGTGCTTTGGAATAAGGAAAACTGGCGATCCCGGCATGACTCGAACATGCGACCTACGGTTTAGGAAACCGTCGCTCTATCCGGCTGAGCTACGGGACCGGAGGCCCCGCCCAGATGTGCGGGTGCCCGGGCGTTAAATAGCAGAGCGCGCGCATGATCGCCAGCCTCCGATCCGTCCTTTTGCCTGACGCGAAAGCCGTAGCACCGGCCGCGGATTTTGGTCGGAATCGCGACCGGGCGATTTTGTCGGGCCCGCCGCTTGTACCAGACCTGATTTTCCCGAGCGGAAACTGATCCTCCTTACGTTCCATGGCGCGGGAGCCAGGGCCCGGTTCACGTGCCGGGCTGGGTGTGACAATACGGCATGGCGCTTCACGAATAGAGCTTGCGGGTGGTGGCGCTCTTTTCGCTGGCGGCGGGGCCGCGGAAAGTGCCGAACACGCCGTCGAGCGCCGGGTTGCTGACGCCGAACCAGTGCTTCTCGCTGACGAAGTGATGGCGCAGATGATACTGCTTGATCCAGCGGCCGAGCCGCGTCCGCGGCTGATAGGGAATATGGGCGACGTAATGCACCCATTCGTAGTGCAGGATCGCCAGCATCATGCCGAGCAGCGCGGACCAGGCGGCGTCCCAGCCGAACAAAAGCGCGAACAGCCCGGCGGCGACGGCGAGGTTCGGCACCAGGAACCAGATCGGCAGGAACAACAGATCGAGCCGGTTCGGCTCGACATGATGATCGTAATGCAGGCGGTGCTGCAGCTTGCGCGCCACGGACCATGACAGCGGGGCTGCGTGAAAGGCGAAACGGTGCATGCCGTATTCGCTGAGATAGAACATCAGCGCGCCGAGCAGGATCATGACCGGCTGCAGCGCGACGACACCGAACAGCCAGAGCATGATTTCAGCGGCCGCGCCCACGAGCAGCGCGGCGACGCTGCCATGACGAAGAAATACCAGAAACATTCGGCTGCCCTCCCGTGATCCGGCCCGTCCGCAAGGACGAAGAGTATCCGCGGATCCGACCTTCGCCGCGCCGCGCCAAGGCAGGCCAGCGCTTCCTCACCTGGCGATTACGCATCCGCCGGGACCAATTGTCAAAGCCAAGCCTCTTGTGAAAGCAAAGCCTCTTGAGAAACCAAGGCGTTGGCCGGCAAATGTCCCGTCGATCCGCTGCCTGCGGCGCGGCTCCGGTGATTCCGCTCACGGACGGACTTCGTTGGCAATCGTCTCGATGATACGCTTGCGCGAGGCTGCATGATCGACGAGATCGGAGGTTTCCTCGGCCTCTTCAAGCCATTCCATGAAGCGCTGGAGCGCGTAACGGGTTGTCGTTTCGTCACGGCAGTTGGAGAGCAGTACAAACTGGATCTTTTGAAGTTTGTCCGCCGCATAGATGCCGAAGGGAGCATTTACGATCGTGGCATCGGGGAAGCCCAGTAGCTGCCGCGCCTGACTCTCGGTTACCCCGCGATTGCATCCAATCAGATGGACTGGACCAATTGCCTTGCCCATCGTCCGGACCAGTTCGTGGTCCTTCAGGAATGGACGGCCAATCATTTCCCGGGCCGCGGCAATGCTGAGCGAGGCCGGCACTGCGTTGAGCACCAACAATACTTCGGAGCCCTCAATCTTGAGTATGGCAGCATGGCTGTCGCCAAGCCTGGTCATGCCGTCCTCCACCAGGGCGTCCAGCAAGACTCCCCGTATCCTCGCCTGCCGGCCGAAAAAATCGAGTTTGCTCCATTCAAGGGGATCACCCGCATAGTAGTTGCCCCTCCGGCCTTCTCTCGCACCCCACCCGACGAGATCGGCGAAACCATGTATGACCGCCTGCTCCGAGACGTCGAACAGTTCATCGACCGTCAACGCGGATGCCACGAAGAGATCGCGCCGGTTCATGAAGGCGCGGAACC
>Ga0210410_10001698_pt1 | contig 20424 bp, 19 predicted proteins | sample IncBWC4MmetaG_FD_161058 | JGI IMG/M metagenome (GOLD analysis project Ga0210410, IMG submission 161058) | Forest soil microbial communities from Barre Woods Harvard Forest LTER site, Petersham, Massachusetts, United States - Inc-BW-C-4-M | ecosystem: Environmental > Terrestrial > Soil >... | reverse complement strand
GGTGTACAGTCGAATGTTCGCGCCCGGCTTCGGCATTCCGGAGGATCCCGCCACTGGCGCCGCCAGTGGACCGCTGGGCGCATATCTGCTCAAGTACAAGGCTGTATCGGCCAAGACTGCGTCGCGGCTCGTGAGCCTCCAAGGCGTCCGGATGGGCCGCCCAAGTCGTATTCACATTGCGCTCTCTAGCCGTGCCGGAGTTCTCGAAGAGGTTCAGGTCGGCGGCGAGGCGGTGATCGTCGGCGAGGGAACGATCCGCGCATAGCCGGCTGCTCGCTTTATGCGGTACCGGTGATCGCCTTTGTGATTGCGTGGGCATGGCTTGAAACGTTGTTTCGGACGACGTCGCGCAGGCTGAGTCCGAGTTCCCCCAAAGGAGCGAACATGGCCACAACTCAACCTGTAACCGACTGGAAGAACGAGTGGTTCGAGATTGACGATGCAGCGTACTTGAACACTGCAGCGTATGGAGCGGTGCCCCGCGTTTGCGTGCGCGCGGTGCAAGCCTCTCTCGAAGCCAAGACGTTTCCGCATCGCGTAGGCGATTCCGCTTTCTTTGAAGTGCCTAACCGCCTTCGCGCCTCAATCGCCAGACTCATCGGCAGCAAGCCGGAAGAGATCGCGCTAGCGACGGGTGCAAGCACTGGCCTCGCGGCTGTCGCGCATGGCCTGACCTGGAAGCCGGGCGACGAGATCATCACGGCCAAGGGAGAGTTCCCGGTGCAGTACGCCACCTGGAAGCCAATGAAAGAACGCGAGGGCGTGAAACTGACAATCGTGGCGCCGAGGGACCGTTTTATTACGGCGAACGACCTGATTGCGGCGATGACGCCGAGAACGCGTGTCGTCTCCGTAAGTCATGTGCGCTTTGACGACGGCTCGCGGTTAGATGCGTCTCGCGTGGCTGCGGCCTGTCACGCGCAAGGAGCGATTCTTGTGCTTGATGTGAGCCAGTCTTGCGGGGCCGTACCGATGGATGTAAACCAACTTGGCGCTGACTTTCTGGTGTGCGCAGGGTATAAATGGCTCCTCGGCCCCTGGGGCACCGGATTTATCTGGTTCAGGAGGGAACAACTGGATACATTGCGTCCCGGGCCGTTTTATTGGCTGGCCCAGGGCAAAGACAGTTTTTCTGCGTTGAATTATGTCGGTCCCACACCATCCCGCAGTGCGGACCGTTGGGACGCGGCGGAAGCGGCCACTTATTTCAATTTCAACTTGGCGGGCATGGACGCCTCGGTGGATTTTGTGTTGCGCGTTGGGCCTGCGTTGGTGCTCGAGCACAACCGGAAATTGATTGAACTCTTGTTCGAGCGCCTACCCAAAGACTGCTCTCCGGCCAGTCCACTGGACTGCGCGCAGCGCGGGGCGTTCGGTTGCTTCATTGCGCCGACCCCGGAGAAAACCGCCGAGCTTTATAAGAAGTTGCGAAAGGAAAATGTTGTCGTGAGCATGCGCGAGGGAAGGATTCGCGTCTCTCCGCATCTGTTCAACTCCGAGCAGGACATAGACCGCCTCATCGCTGTGGTGACCGCCTGAATCGGGTGCGGGGTTTGTCAGGGGCGAAACATCACCACGCCCCGGACGATCTCGAATCCACAACAAAGGGTGTGCCAGACGCAAAAAAGGCTTGTCGGATGTACTGGCTGTTCAAACGGGACGTCAAAGCTGATGAACCTAATTTCCCAAAGGAATGAAAAGGAATAAATTATGACAACAGTTTATGAACGCCTGAAAGCTTTGCAGATCACTTTGCCTGATGTCCAGCCTCCCGTGGTCGAAGGTTACGTTGCCTCATTCGTTCCGTTTGTGCGCACCGGCAATCTTGTTTATTTGTCGGGACGCCTCGCAAAGAAAGATGGCAAGCCCTGGTCCGGTAAAGTGGGGGAGCAAATTACCACACTCGAGGGCAAACAAGCCGCACGCGGCATTGCCATAGAAGTGCTCGCCACGCTGCAATTCGCCCTCGGGGACCTGGATAAAATAAAACGGATCGTTAAGCTGATGGTGTTGGTGAACAGCACACCGACTTTTACGGAGCCGCACGTGGTTGCCAACGGCGCGTCCGAACTTTTTCTGGAAATCTTTGGCGAGCGTGGAGCGCATGCGCGCACCGCGTTTGGCGTGGCGCAGATTCCATTTGGGGCGTGCGTGGAGATCGAGCTCATTGCCGAGGTCATCGACCGGGCAGACGCACGGAAAGGAGCATGAGAACCCTAATCGTGGGAATTGGAGCACTGGGCGGACTGATTGCCGCCCGACTGCGGGCGGCCGGATCGCCCGTTTGGCTGGCGACCCGGAACGCCGAATCGGCCGCGAGGCTGAAGGCATCCGGGCTACGGGTGACTGGTGTGGGAGGCGCAGTGTTGGTCGAGACCGTGGAGGTCGCCCCCTTAGACGAGTATCTTACCGGCAGCAGGTTTGATCTGATCGTTCTGGCTACCAAGGCTCACGACGCCATCGAGGTGGCGTCAAAGTTGTCTGGGCTGCTCGAACCAGGTGGCACCCTGCTGCCGATCCAGAACGTCGGTGTGCCCCAGATGCTCGGGGACCGGCTCGGGGAATGCGTGCTGGGAGGTCTGTCCAATCTTGGCGCGACCATGGCTGAACCGGGTATTTACGAGCAGCGCAACGCGGGCCATCTACTGATCGGTGAACTTGCTGGTGGCGAAAGCGAGCGGACGGAGCGAGTTCGTCAATGGCTTGGCCGCGCGGTGGAGCTAAGGGTCACGCCAAATCTTCGCGGGGCTGTCTGGTCGAAGCTCATGCTGAACTGCTCGGTTACCACCCTCGGGGCAGTCGCGGGAGGGACGATGCGCGAGTACATCACCTCGTCAGAGGGTCGCCAGGTCTTCGAGCAAGCCTATGACGAGGCCCTGTCGGTGGCCCTGGCAAGCGGCGCACGACCGGAACGGATGATCGTCGAGCCGATTCCGCCAGCCCGGTCTGGGCGCAGCGTCCCGAGCGAAGAGTACGATGCCTGGCTTGATCAGATACTCCAAGGCTACGGTGATGTCAGACCCTCAATGTTGCAGGATATCGAGCGCGGGCGCATTACCGAGATCGACTTCATCAACGGATACGTCGTAAGCATCGCTCCGCAATTCAGCGTTCACACCCCCGTAAACGCCGCGATCGTGCAGACGGTCCATGCGATCACGCGCGGGCAGTTGGCTCCGGGCCCGTCGCTGCTGGAACTAATCCTGCAATCAGCCAATAAGCAATCGGGGAGGCTGTGATCTTGCCTGTAGTTGACGGGTTACATGAAGCAGGTGATGTTTTGCAATGTGCGAACGAGAGCACCGATCCGCCGATAATCCAGATCCCGGGGGTTTTCTTGGACACTAAACAACAGGGCCGCGACCTCAACCTACTGGTGCGCCGTAGACCCTTCCGCCGGAGGCGTCAAAGGCGTAATAGTTTCCGCGCCCTCCGCTTCCGCTGGAGGCACAGGCAGCGGACGCTCCAACGCCACAGCCAGCACCTGATCCATGGTATCCACGAAGTGCAGCTTCATCGCGGTGCGAAGGTTTTCCGGCACTTCGGCGACATCCTTCTCGTTGTCTTTCGGCAGAATGATCTCGAACAGCCCCGCCCGATGAGCAGCCAGAAGTTTTTCCTTCAACCCGCCGATCGGCAATACCTTGCCACGAAGCGTGATCTCGCCAGTCATAGCCAGATCGCGCCGCACCGGAATCTTGCTCAGAGCGCTAGCGATAGCGGTAGCGATGGTGATGCCTGCGGATGGCCCATCCTTGGGAATCGCGCCTTCCGGCACATGAACATGAATGTCGATGCTGCGGTAGAAGTCGCGTGACAACCCCATTCGCAGCGCGCGTGAGCGTATGTAAGACATCGCCGCCTGAGCTGACTCCTGCATCACATCGCCCAGTTTGCCGGTCAGCGTAAGCTTCCCCTTGCCATCGACGACAGTCGCTTCCGTGCTGAGAATCGACCCGCCAACTTCAGTCCAGGCCAGGCCCGTAACCAGCCCGATTTCGCTTCTTTCGTGCGCCAGTGTGTCGCGGAACTTGATCACGCCCAGGTAATCATTCACATTCTCTGCCGTGACCCCGATGTTGTAAGTCTCGCCTTCCTTCACCACTTTGCGCGCGATCTTGCGGCACACGTTGCCGATTTCGCGCTCCAGATTGCGTACCCCTGCCTCGCGCGTGTAGGAACGGATCAGCCCGGCAATGGCTTCGTCCGAAAACTTAACGTTCTTGTCGGTGAGGCCAGCCTGCACCATCTGCTTCTTCACCAGGAACTGCTTGGCAATCTCCACCTTCTCCTCTTCCGTGTAGCCGTGCAGGCGCAGCACTTCCATGCGGTCCTGCAGAGCGGGAGGGATGGTGTGGATGACGTTCGCAGTCGCGATGAAAAATACCTGCGACAGGTCATACTCGACGTCGAGATAGTGATCCACGAACATGAAATTCTGTTCCGGATCGAGCACTTCGAGCAGAGCGGCCGATGGGTCGCCGCGAAAATCCATGGACATCTTATCGACTTCGTCCAGCATGAAGACGGGATTCTTTGTCCCCGCCTTCTTCATCATCTGAATAATCTGCCCCGGCAAAGCGCCAATGTAGGTCCGGCGATGGCCGCGAATCTCAGCCTCATCGCGAACTCCGCCCAGCGACATGCGCACAAACTTGCGCCCGGTAGCCTTCGCAATCGACATACCCAGCGAAGTCTTGCCCACGCCCGGAGGCCCGACGAAACAAAGAATCGAGCCCTTGGGATTCTTGACTAACTGGCGGACGGCCAGGAATTCAAGAATGCGTTCCTTGATCTTCTCCAGCCCATAATGATCTTCGTTGAGAACCTTTTCCGCGCGCGAGATGTTGCGAATTTCCTTTGACCGCTTTTTCCACGGCACCGCCAACAGCCAATCCAGATAATTGCGCGATACCGTAGACTCCGCCGACATCGGCGGCATGGCTTCCAGTTTCTTCAATTCCTGAACGGCCTTGTCGCGCACGTCCTTGGGCATGCCGGACGAATCGATCTTCTTCTTCAGTTCGTCGAATTCGCTCTTTTCGCCGCGGCCCAGTTCCTTCTGAATGGCCTTGATCTTTTCGTTGAGGTAATACTCTTTCTGCGCGCGCTCCATCTGCCGCTTCACCCGCGACTGAATGGTGCGATCCATATTCAGCTTTTCGATCTCGATGTCGAGCACATCGCCAATCCGGCTCAAGCGCTCCGCGGGATCAAAGATCTCCAGCAGTTCCTGCTTTTCTTCGATCGAAAGCTGCAGGTTAGCGGCGATGGTATCCGTGAGCTTAGCCGGATCTTCCATGCGCACAGCCGCGATCATGGTCTCGTAGTTCAGCGACTGGCAAAGCTTCACGTACTGTTCAAACAGTCCCGTAACCCGCTGCATCCCAGCTTCGATCTGCGGATTTGTCTCGGTGGCGTATCGCGCCAGCCGAACCGACGCCTGCATGAATCCCTCAGTCTCGGTGACTTGAAGAATCTTGCCCCGCTCAATGCCCTCGACCAAAACCTTGATGTTGCCGTCAGGCAGCTTGAGGCTCTGCACGATATTGACCACCGTGCCCACCTGATAAATCTCGTTGGGCTTCGGTTCGTCAATGCTGGCATCATGCTGCGTGGCCAGAAAAATCTTCTTGTCCGCCGCCAGCGCCTCTTCCAGCGCATGCACGCTCGACTCCCGCCCCACCACGAACGGCGTCATCATGTATGGAAAGATGACCACATCCCGAATGGGCATCATGGGCAACTTCTTAGTCTCGAATTTTTCCTTCGATGTGGTCACTGATTCTCCCAAAAACTCGCTGTCATCCTGAGCGTAGCGAAGGATCTATGCACTCTGTTTGCAGTGCCAATTCCGTAAGCCTTGCCTGGATTACTCTTACCCCGCCTTCTCCATCACGAACGACGCCGTGTGCTTCTCCACCATCTGCTGCGTCACCTCGAATTCCTTTACTTTCTTCTGGCTTGGCAGATGGTACATCAAATCGAGCATCAGTTCTTCTAAAATCATACGCAAGCCGCGCGCCCCGACCTTGCGGGCCATAGCCTGGCGCGAAACCGCCCGCAGCGCATCCTCGCTGAACTTCAAACGAACATTCTCAAACTCGAACAACCGCTGATATTGCTTGACGATAGCGTTCTTCGGCCGGGTGAGGATCTCAATCAACGCAAACTCGTCAAGATCTTCCAGCACGCCAACCACCGGCAAGCGGCCTACAAACTCCGGAATCAGTCCAAACTTGATCAAGTCCTCAGGCTGCACGTCGCTCAGCATCTCGAAATTCCGCTTCCGCGCTACCGCTGGCTCTTCGGTTTCACCCTCTTCACCGAGCTTGAAGCCCAGCGATTTCTTGCCCGCCCGCCGCCCAATGATCTTCTCCAAGCCGACGAACGCGCCCCCGCAAATAAACAAAATGTTGGTGGTGTCTACGGGAGTGAATTCCTGGTGAGGATGCTTGCGTCCACCTTGCGGCGGAACATTGGCAATCGTGCCTTCGAGAATCTTCAGCAGCGCCTGCTGTACGCCCTCCCCGGAAACGTCGCGGGTGATGGATGGGTTCTCATCCTTGCGCCCGATCTTATCCACTTCGTCGATATAAATGATCCCAGTCTGCGCCCGGCCTACATCACCATCCGCCGCTTGCAGCAGCTTGAGAATAATGTTCTCCACGTCCTCGCCGACATAACCTGCTTCGGTCAGCGTAGTCGCGTCCACAATAGCGAAAGGCACATCCAGCATGCGGGCCAGAGTCTGCGCCAGCAGCGTCTTGCCTGTCCCGGTCGGCCCGATCAGCATGATGTTCGACTTGGTCAACTCGATCCCATCGCTGGTCCGCTGACGGTTCATGTAGATCCGCTTGTAGTGGTTGTAAACGGCGACGGCCAGCTTCTTCTTGGTCTGCTCCTGCCCAATCACATACTCATCGAGGAAGGTCTTCACTTCTTGCGGCTTGGGCAGCGTGTTCGGTGTGCTAGCGGGCGGCGTCGCGGCGCGGTCATCTTCCAGAATCGAATTACAGACCGCCACGCACTCGTCGCAAATATAGGCCCGGGGATAATCGCTGGGCGACGAAATCAGCTTGGCCACCGCGTCCTGCGACTTATGGCAGAACGAACAGCGTAGGATTTCCTCAGTGCCTGTCCTGTTTTTCACTCCGCTCAACTCCTTGTTTCCCTAAACTCGTCTTGCCTGATCCGGCTCCTATACGAAGACGCTGAAAGACCCCGCAAGGCACGTCGGTATGTATTGAACACTGGCAGGACCGTGGAAGCGTGGCGCTTCAGCGCCACGACAAGCACGCCGCCTCGATCTGGGCTTCAGCCCCTGTGTTCGCATTTCGCCCGTTACCCGCGAATGCCGATCATACCCTCATCTGGTCTTATAGATGATATCGTCTATGATTCCATATTCCTTAGCCTGCTGCGCGTTCATAATGAAGTCGCGCTCCACGTCCTTCTCCACCTTTTCCAGCTTTTGCCCCGTGTGCTTGGCTAGTAACTGGTTTGTAATCTCCCGCATACGCAGAATCTCCCGCGCGTGAATATCAATATCGGTAGCCTGACCCGAAAGTCCTCCCATCGACGGCTGATGAATCAAAATCCTCGAATTGGGCAAAGCCAGCCGTTTCTTAGGTTCGCCCGCCGCCAGCAACAGCGCAGCCATCGAAGCCGCCTGCCCAATGCAAATCGTAGTCACGTCGTTCTTCACATACTGCATGGTGTCATAAATCGCCATACCGGCGGTGATCGACCCGCCCGGCGAATTCACATACAACTGAATATCCTTCTCCGGATCTTCCTGCGCCAAAAACAGCATCTGCGCAATCACCAGATTGGCAATGTTGTCGTCAATCGGCGTCCCAATAAAAATAATATTGTCCCGCAAAAGTCGCGAGTAAATGTCATAAGCCCGCTCCCCCCGCCCAGTCTGCTCTATAACCATCGGAACCAGCACGCGGTCACCTTGCCTTTCTTCGGCTTTGCCCTTTTTGGAGTTTTATGCGGATTGATTGTATAGAAAGTCGAGGGTCTTTTCGTTGCGGAGTCTGTTCCGGATTCTATCCAGCACACCCTCGCGTGTCAAACGGGTGCGGATGGTTTCCAGAGGTTGTTTCGACTGCTCGGCCAGAGCTTCGACCTCGCGATCGATTTCCGCATCACTGACCTCGATCTTTTCCTCCTCGGCGATTTTTTCCAGCAACAGGGCTGCTTTGACTTCTTGTACGGCTTGATCCCGCTGGCCTCCGCGCAGGCGGTGGAGATCCATCTTCTTCATGTCTTCCGACTTCATGCCTTGCGCGGCTAGCGCGCGTAAGCCGCGCTCCAAGCGGAGATCGATCTGACTTTCTACCAGCGCTTCCGGCACTTCAAAGTCGTTGCGCTTTACCAGTTCGGCTACCAGCTTGTTCTTGGCTTCGCGTTCGGCGGTGTTTTTCTTTTCCGATTCCATGCCTTCGCGGATTCGTTTCCGCACATCGTCAAGATTGTCGAACTCTCCCAGTTCCTTTGCGAACTGGTCGTTCAACTCCGGCAGGCTCTTTTGCTTGATGGCTTTCACTTGCACCGTGTAGGTAAAAGTTTTTCCGGCCAGGCGCTGATCGGAGAAGTCCTGGGGATACGCCACATCGAACGTGCGTTCATCTCCAGCGGACACGCCTCGCAGGTTCTCGGTGAACTCGGGCATCGTCCCCTGGCCCCCGATTTCTACCAGGATGTCGTCCATGTGAACTGGGTTCGATCCGGTTGGGCCCGGACCGGCGTCGTCGGCAGCAGCTTTGTCTTTGTCCTTAGGCTTGCCGTCGAGCGAAACCTGGGCGAAGTCGCCATCGGCCAGCGGACTCCCTTCAATCGTGGTGAACGTGGCGCGCTGCTCTTGCAGGCTTTTCAGCGACTGCTCGACTTCTTCGTCGGTAATGGAAACGTCAGGCTTGTCGGCGCGTAGCTGCTTATAGTCTTCGACCCGGATGGCCGGCATGACTTCAAAGCTGGCTTTAAAGCGCAACGGCTCGCCGTCGTGCACGTGCAGATCGGTTACCCGCGGCTGCGACACCGGCAGCAGGCCGAGTTTGTCGGCTTCCTTGCGGAAATATCGGGGCACCAGCGCCTCGACCACATCGCTTTTGATGCCTTCGGCAAAGCGCTGCTTAATAACGGAGGCGGGAGCGTGGCCGGTGCGGAAGCCGGGGATGCGGGCCAGTTTCTGATACTTCTGGATCAGGGTCTCGGTCTCGCGGGCGACGTCGGCGGCCGGGATCTCGACCTGAATCTCCCGCTTGGTGGTGCTGCTGGTCTCTGTGGGGCTCACGGTTGCCTTTCGGTGTCCGCCTGCGATTCCAGAGTCCGTGCCCGATTCGGACCTGCCTAGAGCCACCGGCGTACAGTCTTGAGTGTAAAGATAGAAGGAGAGCAGCGTCAAACGTCAGGAGAGGTTTTTCTGGACCATTTTGGGACTTTAGTAACTGGGTGCCTATGAAGGACGGAATGTCATATGCGATTTCTCCAGTAGCCGGGTCGTCGATGGCCGAACAAAAACTGCTGCACGAACTTCCGCTGCCACCCCGGGCAGTTCGTCGACGAGATGACTTGTTGCGACGGATGGCCATGTTGGACCAGCAGATCGATCCGCTGGATACGGAGGTAAAAGCAGAAGCTCATCGTCGGGCAACGAAAACCTCGCCGTGCTGGAATGGCGACATGGTGCCAGGGTCGACGTTGAGGTAAGGATCGAACTTCATCAGGTTGACTTTCAGGCCACGGCTCTCCAGCAGGCAGCCAATCGAGGCCGCCGCCAGCCCTTTGCCCAAAGAAGACACGACACCACCGGTCACAAAGATGTACTTTGCCGACATCGCTTCCTCACCTTAAATTGTGTTTGAAATTTTGTGCAGGATAGGTGCACGAGTAATTACGCCAGAAATGGACGGGCGTGGCTAGGGAGTTTTCTTGAAATCTACTCTTCTATTCTTCAGGGTGCCCCGTTCAAGCTTCGCTTGGGCGGGGCTTTCGCGAACGCGAGCGGTCGGCACGATCCCCAGTCGCTCCCGCCGCCGCGCCGTCCATTGGGATTCGATCTTGACAGCTCCCTCCGCGCCGGTGAGATAGTGACGAAAGCTGCTCCACTGCCAATCCTCGGGCCTTTTTACCAATCCGCGAACGACTGGGTTGCGATGGATGTATCTCAACTTCTCCACAAACTTACTTTCGCTCCACACATTGAAGTCGTAGTAACGCGATTGCCAGAACGAATCCGCGGGTCGCAAGGCGAGGGTTCGCGCCACCGACTGCTTCAGCGACTGCAGCAGCTGTGACAGGCAGCCTCGCTCCGGTTCGTTGACCAGCAGATGTACGTGCTCGGGCATCACGACGTAACCATACACGCACAGCCCATACGACTGGCGCACGCGTTCGAGTGACGATTCGAAACATCCACGGGAGTGCGGAGTCCCAAAGTTGGCCGGCGTCGATAGCAACTGGAGGTCAGGAAATGCAGCTGTCCGGATTCCTGAAAGTGTTTGAGTCCCCAAGGCATGGGGCAAGATTAGTTGCCCAATGAAGAAGCTGTCTGTGACAACTGAACATCCCCGCCCAAGCGGAGCTTGGACGGGGCACCCTGAAGAGTGTTGGTCGGGCCAGCCCCCTGCATTCTTATGCCGCTTCGCGGCTAAAAGCGTGGGGCTCTGTTCCCACCTCGTCGCTGAAATTCTAGTTCTCACGCACATACTAGAAGCGCTCCTCCACCCACAAACGAGATGGGAAGGGTGGACCAACTCCCGGGCTACTCACGGTGGGTCTCCTGGAATGTAGCGTCCGTGGATTGATAAAATGTTGGGTAAGTGAGGGCAGGCCGAGGAAAGAAGGTTGCTCGCCGTGCATGAACGAATCCGATTTATCAGCCATAAGGGGAAACAGATTCTTCTGATTGACTTTTCGAACTGCTCGGCCCGTGAAGTCGAAAAGGTGGCGCGGGCGGTTCCTGAATATGTGACGGTTCAGCCACGCGGTTCGGTGCGGCTACTCGTGGATTTCGCCAAGGCAGCGTTTGATGAGGAAACTTTCCGGGCGATGAAGGAAGCCGCGGTCTTCAACAAGCCCTATATCAAGAAATCGGCGTGGGTGGGAGCGGAGAATGTCCCGCTAGGATTCGAGCAGAACCTGAAAGAGTTTTCCCGGCGCCAGTTCCCGATTTTCAAGAGCCGCGAAGAGGCCTTGACATGGCTGGTTGAGGAGTGAAAAGCGGGTGGGGCACCCCGTAAATCCCCGCCCAAGCGAGCTTGGACGGGGCACCCTTCGGAGTTGAATGAAGGCCATAGCCTGGGCTAGTCCGCCGCTGGCTCTCCCAGGTCTCGAAAAGCGCGAGACCTGGGGCACCCGATGTTCGGCGGAAGAGCAGCGTCAACGGCAGCGGACAGCGGTGTCTGCGCTACTCGGGCCAGGCACGGCCTGGTGGCTTGCCTAGCAGGTGCCAGGCTTCGCGGTATTTGGCGAAGGGGTCTTTGCGGGGGAAATTTGGGGGTGTGAGGAGGAGGCTTCTGCGTTTTGTGACCTCGCTTACTGGCAGGATGTACCAGATTTTTTCGGGCATCAGGTAGGCGACTACGAAATCTACTTCGGACTTTTTGTAGGCGACCACTCGGCGGTGGGTGATGCGTTGGACGCAGAGTTGGTATTTGCCGTCGCGCACGGTAGTGCTGGTTTTTACCTGCACGCGCCAGATGCGGTTTCCGCCTTCTACCATGAAGTCGTAGCGATGCATTTGTCCGTAGGGTTTGGCGACCACGTAGCCGAGGCTCATGGCTTTGTGGACGAAGGCGACCTCGCCGAGATCGCCGCGGCGGGTGATGCCGAGGCCGCGGGCGCGGGCGGCCTTTTGGGCAGAGCTTCGCTCGGACGCTGGAGTGCGTCCGGGTGAAGCGCGCTTGGTTTTGTGCATTGGCCCTGACGGGATGGTTGCGGAAAAAGAAAAGGCGCAAGCTTTGCGCTTGCGCCTGACTTGATCTCTATTTCCAGCATAGCAAATTTGAGGGGGTAAACCCGCCATGTTTTCCACTTTATGTTTGCCGTTGAATCATGGAGTTAGCGGGAATTGGGGCTCTGCGGGGGCTTGACAAGATTTGGGTGAAAAGCGGTTTTTGTGGTTTTTGGGGCTTTCTGGGCGGTTCTGTCGTTGCGGTGCAAAGTCTCCACCTTATCTCTCCATAGAACGGAGAGATAGGGGTGGGGCACCCTTTTGTCGGACGACTCCTAATTCTACAGGCTGTTTCTGATTTCTCTGACACCGTGGCCGAGGCGGCGGCGCAGGAGGGTCCTTAGGGTTACGCCGTCGGCGTATCCGACTCGGGCGGCGATCTCGTCTACGCTTTCGTGCGTGGTCTTCAGCAGGTGCACGGCGCGCTCTACCCGGAGCTCCTGGAAATAGGATAGCGGCGATTTTCCCATGACGGCTTGCATGCGGCGGGCCAGGGTTCGCTTACTGGATCGGGCTGCGGTGGCGGCATCGTGGAGCGAAAAGCCTTGCGTAAGGCGGGATCGGGCCCAGCGCTCGAAGCGCTCGACCATGGCGTCCGAGTGGGCGAGATGATCGGCGAGGATGTAGGCGGACTGGGAAGGGCGGGAGTCTACGACCAGATATTTTGCGGTCAGCGCGGCTAGCCTGGGACTTTTTTGGCGGATGATCCACAGAGCCAGGTCCATGTGGCTGAGGGCGGCTCCGGCGGTCACGAACTTTCCGGATTTTACGATCATGCGCGATTCGTCGAGGCGCACCTTGGGATATCGCTGGCGAAATAGGGGAGCGAGCCACCAGGTTGTGGTTGAGTCCTGGTGATCGAGCAGGCCGGATTCGGCGAGGACGAATGTGCCGATGCAGGCGGCGGCGGTGGCGGCGCCTCGGTCGGCCCATGAGCGGAGTGTTTTGCCCGCGTCGCTTACATCGGAGCGCGCCAGAGCGGTCTGGAGCGGGCCGGGCATCTTGAATCCGATGGCGGGAACTACGACCCAATCGGGGATGATGCGCGTGAGGACGGCGGCGACCGGGACGGTTAGACCTTGGGAGGTTTTGACCGTCTTGCGCACTCCGACGATGGTGACGTCGAAGCGGGGCGAGGCCAGGCTGGACATTTCCGCGAGTTCGTTGGCGGTCTGAAATGCGTCGAGCACGGTGGCGAGGCCGGTGTCGAAGACTCCATCCAGCGCGAGCACATGGATTCTCATGGCAAATATGATATCAACTTTGGCGATCTTGCCAATAGGCAGTTTGGTGGGGCGGGAGCTATCTTGGTGATGGCTCAGATTAATATAGCCAGGGAGAAATTCGATGCTTACAGTCGCATTGTTCGTACGTTTGGAAGCCAAGGCCGGGAAAGAAAACGAAGTCGCGAAGTTTCTGGAAACAGGACTGGCGCTGGCCAATCAAGAAATCACGACGCCTGTATGGTTCGCGCTGCGGTTGGGGCCGACGACCTTTGGTGTGTTCGACGCGTTCACGGATGAGAGCGGGCGGCAGGCTCATCTGAATGGTCCCATCGCCAAGGCGCTGATGGCGAAAGCGTCCGAATTGTTTTCCAAGCCGCCAGTGATCGAGCGGATTGACGTTTTGGGCGCGAAGCTTTCCGGATAGCGAGTCTTTTTCTTCGTGTACCTTCGTGTGCTTTGTGGTTGAGGCGTTCAAAGGCATCAACCACAAAGGCCACGAAGGTACACAAAGGAAGACCTCGAGGAAGGAATTGAAGGTGAGCAACAATATTTTGCAGTCGATTGGAAATACTTCGCTGGTGCAGCTTCACCAGGTCGTGCCATCCGATTGCGCGCAGATATTTGCCAAACTGGAGTGGCAGAACCCCACCGGGAGTATGAAGGATCGGATGGCCGTTGCGGTGATTTCCCGGGCTGAGGCGGACGGGCGGCTGTCTCCGGGCGACACCGTTGTGGAATACACCGGCGGCAGTACGGGGACGTCGCTGGCATTGGTTTGCGCGGCCAAAGGCTACCCGATTCATGTTGTCAGTTCGAAAGCGTTCAGTCAGGAAAAACTGGATCACATGGTTGCCTATGGCGCGAAGCTGACACTGGTTCCGCATGATGGGGACGCCACTGCTAAACACACCACGAAAAAGATGATCCTGGACATGATTGAAGCTGCACGGAAACTTAGCCTGAGCCCTCATACTTACTGGGTGAATCAACTCCATAATACTGACGCTATCGCTGGGTATTTTTCCCTCGGGGATGAAATCTGGAGTCAAACGGGCGGGAGAATTGATGCGTTTGTTCAATCTGTGGGCACGGCCGCTTCACTTAGGGGCGTCGCAACTGTCTTGAGACGCTATAACCCAAAAATAAAAATCATTGCCGTCGAACCGGAGGAGTCGTCTGTGTTGTCGGGCGGCAAATCAGGCGCTCACGACATTGAAGGCATCGGTGTCGGGTATACGCCGCCGCTTTGGGACCCGAACCTTGTGGATGAGGTCTTATCAGTTCGAACCGCCGATGCTAAAGATATGGCCCGGCAATTGGCCCGGAAGGAAGGCATATTTGCGGGCACAAGTTCGGGTGGAAATGTACATGCGGCGATCAGAGTCGCGAAGGAATTGGGGCCGGCTGCCAGCGTGGTTACTTTGATGGTTGACTCTGGATTGAAATACTTGGGTACGGATCTTTATCGCACCTGAGCGCGCAAGAAAGCGGGGTCAGTTCTCCTCGAAAACGGGGACAAGAGTGTCCGCGCTGCACGAGCGACTCGGGGGCCATCGTTGTAGAGTTGTATGGATGGTTCTTTCGCCGATAAACAACGACTGGCTTCGCCAATTGAATACCGAGGTCGTGGCTTGCACCCGCTGTCCGCGGCTGGTGGAGTATCGCGAAAAGATTGCTCGCGAGAAGCGCCGGGCTTACCGTGATTGCGAGTACTGGGGAAAGCCTGTACCTGGATTCGGCGATCCCAATGCACGGGTGCTTGTCTTAGGGCTCGCCCCCGGAGCCCACGGCTCGAATCGTACCGGACGTCCTTTTACCGGGGATGCATCGGGCAAATTCATGTTTCCGGTTTTGTACGAGACCGGCTTTGCCAACCAGCCCGACGCTACGGATCGTGAGGACGGGCTCAAATTGAAGGATCTCTACATCACGGCTGCGGTACGGTGTGCGCCACCCGACAACAAACCGCTTCCGCAAGAGCTGGCGAATTGTGCTTCGTATCTCGACCGCGAACTGGAAGGGCTTAAGAACGTAAAAATCGTGGTTGCGCTGGGCCGGATTGGCTTTGACGCTTATCTCAACTATCTGAAGCGGCGGGGCCAGCTAGCCAGCCGGAAGGCATACATTTTTCAGCATGGCGCCACCTACAAGATGGCGGATGGAAAGACTTTGCTGGCTTCCTATCATCCTTCCAACCAGAATACGCAAACCGGAAAGCTGACCCGCGTGATGTTCATTCGCATCTTTAAAGAGGCGGCAAAACTTGCCGATAAGTGAGTAGAGGCGGCTGCCGTCGGGGCCGGAATGCTTGCCCTCCCCATGCTGGGGATTTATCAAACAAGGGTTGCAATCTGGGGCGATGGCCGCCTTCCTTCATACTTGGGCGGGTCGTCGAATGGCAATGCTGGTGCGGGGACGATTGCGTCTACATTTTCAGAATCCTACGAAGACAGGCTCGGGCTCCAGGTGGATGCCCCAAATCTCTTCTACTCGCTGCTGAATGTCTTGCTTGAGCGCCAGGACATCGGCGGCGGTTGCGTTTCCGCGATTCACGATTGCGAGCGCGTGCTTGCGGGAAATCCCGACGGGCCCGATGCCGTATCCCCGGCTGAAACCAGAATGCTCCACTAGCCAGGCGGCTGAGACTTTCTTTTGCGCATCGAGAGCTGGGTAACTCGGAATCTGCAAATTCTTGGCGGCGGCTCGCGCGGTTAGCGCCTGGTACTGCTCGGCGGAGAGGATCGGATTCTTGAAGAACGATCCGGCGCTGCGGCAGTCATCGTCGCCGGCGGTTATGAGCATGCCTTTTCCGGAGCGGATTTTTCGCACGGCGTCTCGAGTGCTGGCCAGCGTCGGCTTCTCGCCCCATCCGGCAAAATACTTCTTGAGATCGGCATAACCGATGTAGGCCTCTCCGCCGTGCTTCAACGCATAGTTCACCTGCACGATAATGTAGCGTCCGCGCTCGGTCGTGTTGAAGATGCTGGTGCGATAGCTGAATCCGCAAGCTTCTTTGCAGAGTTCATGCACTTGCCCATCTCGAAGGTCGAGAGCGAGCACGGATTCAATGCTACTGGCGACCTCCTGGCCATACGCGCCGACGTTCTGTACGGGCGTGCCTCCCACGCTTCCGGGGATGCCGCTCAGGCATTCGAGGCCGGCACAATTGTGGGCTACGGTGAGGCCCACGAACTTGTCCCAGTCTTCGCCTGCGCCTGCTTCGAATATGACTTGGTCCCCGTGGCGGTGATTGATTCCAGTGATTCCGATTTTGAGGACCAGGCCCGGCCAGCCTGCGTCGGAGATTACCAGGTTGCTGCCGCCTCCGAGGACAAACAGCGGAAGACTTCGCGATCGCGAGAATTCGACGGCCTGGGAGACCTCGGCAATCGACATTGCCTCGATGAAATAACGGGCTGGGCCTCCGACTTTGAGGGTGGTAAGTGGGGCTAGGGGTATGTTTTCGGTGATAAGCATTCGCGGCTAGCTCCACTATATACGAACGAAAAAAAGGGTTTACTCTGGTGCATTACGTTGGTTTGTGGAATGCCGGGGCCCGATGCCCGCTGGGGTTGGAAACTTCTGATAGGCTATTAGAGACCTCTTATAGGAGAAGAAATGTATCCAGAGATTATGGTGATCCCGATGCGTGAAGAGTTGACCCGCATGGGAGTGCAAGAACTGCGTACGGCGGAGGAAGTGGATCGCGCTATTGCCAACCAGCCGGGAACGGCGATGATGGTAGTGAATTCTATTTGCGGATGCGCGGCCGGGCGTATGCGTCCTGCGGTTCGCATGGCGTTGCAGAATGGTGCGCGCCCAGAGAGGATGTTTACCGTGTTCGCCGGACAGGACAAAGAGGCTACTGACCGGGCTCGCAGCTATTTTACCGGGTATCCGCCGTCGTCGCCCTCGATTGCGCTGTTTCGCGATGGCAAGCTGATTCACATGATCCAGCGCAGCGACATTGAGCATCGGGAGGCGGCGGATATCGCGGCGGAACTCAAGAAGGCTTTCGATAAGTTCTGCGCCGTTCCCGCCGGTACGTAGAAACGTAGCCAGCTACGTTTCTACAATGTCTGGGGTTTTTCTAGAAGTGTTCTTTTAATCCGGCGAAGGTTTCCACGATCAGCAGACGGTTTGGGGGCTTGGCCTGGGCGACTTCCTCGTGCTCGAGGATCCAGGTATCGCCGTGGGGGACGAACACGGCGTTGAGTCCGGCTGCCAGCGCGGGATTGATGTCGGACTTCGGGCTGTTGCCTACCATCCAGGTGGAATCGCTCGGCAAATCGTACTTTGCCGCTATTGTGCGATAGGCGGTCACATCCTTTTCGGCCACAATCTCCACCACGGAAAAATAATCTTTGAGGCCGGAGCGCTCGACTTTGCTGGACTGTTCGGCTAGAGCGCCTTTGGTTAGCAGTATCAGGCGATGGCGTTCCGATAAGTAGCGAAGCGTTTCCGGGACACCATGCAGGAGTTCGAGCGGATGGTCGGCGATGGTATGCGCGAATCCGTTGATCGTCTCGTGCAGGGCGGGAGTGAGTGGCTCGACGGCCAGGCGCTCGAAGGTTTGCACCAACGAGTGACGGAAGCTGTGCAGCCCGTAGCCGTGGCTGACGATAGATTCACGCTCGACGTCGTTCAGAACTTCACGCACCTGTTGGGGCGAATACTCATGATGGTTCAGAAACGAAATGAAGTTGGCGATGGCGCGCTCGAAGTAAATATTGTTTTCCCAGAGTGTGTCATCGGCGTCGATGAGGAGCGTCTGCGGGCGGTTCGAATTGTATCCCTGGGTCATTAACGCAACATCCCGGCGATGTCATTGTTGATTCGCGAGATGTAAATCGATTCAGTACAGAATGCTCTGCTAAAATATAGCATTCATGTTTATCAAACTGGGCTCCTGGGTTTCACTGCTTCTGGTTTTGTTCATCCTTCCCACTGCTTCAGCACAGAAGGGCCATAAGCCGATGACTGGCTCCGCCGCCAAAGGGGCCGAGTCGGCTGGAATGCAGGTTGCTGCTGACCTGGACCAGCGGCTCGCCAAGTTTCGCCGCGTAGAAATGCCGTTTCGCGCCGCCGGCCTGACTGCCCGCGAAGTGAAGATGGTGGGCAAACTGGTGGATGCTTCGCGCTATTTCGAGGAAATTTACTGGCGACAGAATGATCCCGACGGGTTGACGTTGTACGAGTCGCTGGCATCCAGCAAGCATCCGAAGGATGAGGCGCTGCGGCGTTATCTGTGGATCAATGCTTCGCGATTCGATCTTCTCGACGATAACAAGCCCTTTGTTGGCACGACTCCCATGCCGCCGGGGCGCGGCTTTTATCCGCAAAACTTGACTCGCGAGCAGATCGAGCAGTACGTGAAGGCGCATCCGGAAAAGAAAGATGAGATTTACGGTTCGTTCACCGTGGTGCGTTGGCACGGCGATCAACTGGAAGGGTTGCCGTACCACATTGCGTACCGTGCGTTTCTTGAGCCTGCGGCCAAAGATTTACGGGAGGCGGCGGAGCTGAGCGATGATCCGGCTTTCGCAAATTTCCTGCGTCTGCGGGCCGATGCGCTGCTTACCGACGATTATTTCAAGAGCAATCTGGCGTGGCTCGATTTGAAGAATCCCAAGTTCGATATTGCGTTTGCTCCTGATGAGACGTATGACGACGATCTGCTAGGGGTGAAAGCCACCTACGGCGCGGCGGTGATGATTCGCAATGTGGAGGAGAGCCGGAAGCTGGAGATGTTTCAGAAGTACGTGGCCGATATTCAGGATGCGCTGCCTCTGGCGGCGGAGGATCGGCCTTCCAAGCGCGGTCTGGAGAGTCCGATGGAAGTCATGGACACTCCGTTCCGGGCGGGCGATCTGACGCACGGCTATCAAGCGGTCGCTGACAACTTACCCAACGATCCGCGGGTACACGAACAGAAGGGAAGCAAGAAACTCTTTTTCAAGAACTTCATGGATGCGCGGGTGAATTACGTGATCCTGCCGGTGGCGCAGCATGTGATGTTGCCGGAGCAGGCTGCCAAGGCGACCGGCGAGAGTTGTCTGCTGGCAACGATCATGCACGAGATGGCGCACGGACTGGGACCGGCGTTCTCGCGGACGGCGGCGGGCAAGGTTGACATTCGCGAATCCATTGGGCCGATCTTTAGCGGACTGGAGGAAGCCAAGGCGGATGTGGTCGGAATGTTTGGCTTGAAGTGGCTGGTTGACCACGACGCCCTGCCCAAGAGCAAGCTGGAGGAATATTACGCCTCTTACGTGGCAGGAATGTTTCGTACGGTTCGCTTCGGAGTGGCCGAGGCCCATGGACAGGCGGAGATGATGGAGTTCAACTATCTGTCCGAGCGCGGCGCGATCGTTCGTCAATCATCGGGGCGGTACGCTATTGACTACGCGCGAATGCCGGGGGCCATCAACGATCTGGCGAAAGAGTTGTTGGAGATCGAAGCAACCGGCGACCGGGCCCGGGCGGAGAGTTGGTTTAAGAAATACGGGGCCATGCCGCCAGAGTTGCGGTCTTCGTTGCAGTCGGCGGCGAGTGTGCCGGTGGATATTGATCCGGTGTTTTCGTTTAAGAAAAGCTTCTAGCTTCTGGCTCCTAGCTTACGACTTCTGTTTCGCGCCCCGCAGGTTCGTGCTACCAAGGGCAGTGTGTCATCCTGAGCGGAGTAGATGCTGCGCGTAGCGCGGCATCCGCGGAGTCGAAGGACCCCGGGGATGCAGAACTACCGGAAATGCCGAAGGGCGTTCTCCCGATGCAGCGAAGGTTGCCGGGAGAACTCCCGGAATCATCATTGCTCGAACTGGCGGGCTTGGGGTCCTTCGACTGCGTTGCCATCGCTGTGCGACGGCAACTCCGCTCAGGATGACAGCATTGATTTGTGATGCGGGCCCTCTTGACGCTCCGCTAGTCTTGTATTCGTTGGAGGCAGCATGTCGGAAAAACCGTGGCCGCGGGTAGCCGTGGTCGGCGCGGGAGCGGTGGGGTGTTATTTCGGGGGGATGCTGGCGCGAGCTGGCGCTCCGGTCACGCTTATTGGCCGCGCTCCCCACGTTGACGCGATAAATCGGGATGGTCTTTTTATTGACAGCGTTCATTTCGCGGAGCGGGTGTCGGTTTCCGCGTCTACCGAGATTGAGGCGGTGCGGGAGGCGAAGCTCGTTCTTTTCTCGGTGAAGACCGTGGACACGGAAAGCACGGCGAAGTTGCTGGCGCCTA
>Ga0210410_10001697_pt1 | contig 20429 bp, 17 predicted proteins | sample IncBWC4MmetaG_FD_161058 | JGI IMG/M metagenome (GOLD analysis project Ga0210410, IMG submission 161058) | Forest soil microbial communities from Barre Woods Harvard Forest LTER site, Petersham, Massachusetts, United States - Inc-BW-C-4-M | ecosystem: Environmental > Terrestrial > Soil >... | reverse complement strand
GACGAGCGCGCGCAAGCATTGCGCGCTCTGGGTGCGGAGGTCGTGGTCGGCAATCTACTCGATCTCGATTCCATGCATCGGGCGATCGACGGCGTCGAGACCATGTACTTTGGCCTGTCGGTTTCGGATACATATCTAGCCGCGACGGTTAATACGGCGGCAGTGGCGAAGCATCACGGCGTGAAGGCGTTCATCAATATGTCGCAGATGACGGTCTCTCAGATGAGCATTACCGAAACTACTCCGAGCCCACAGCACAAGCTGCACTGGCTCGCCGAGCAGGCGCTGAACTGGTCCGGTCTGCCGGTTGTGCACGTGCGGCCAACAGTGTTTCTCGAAGGTTTCTTCCTGACTTTGACTCCGGATTCGGTCAGGGAGTCCGATCAGATCAAGCTACCGTTCGGGGAGGGCAAGACTTCGCCGGTGGCGGCGGAAGACGTTGCGCTTGCGATTGCCGTGCTGCTCACCAATCCGCAGCCGCACATCGGCAAGATTTATCACCTGACTGGTCCGCAGTCCGAGAACATGCATTTCTATGCGCAGGAGTATTCGAAGGCGCTGGGTCGCACGATTACTTATCAGGACATTCCCGTCGAGCCGTGGCGGGACGACCTGCTGAAGCGGGGCTGGCCGGTTCACGTGGTGAACCACCTGGCGGCGTTGTGCGATCTGCATCGAGCGGGGCGCTTCGACCGGACGTCGGACGACGTGCGCACGCTGATGGGGCAAGAGCCACTGACTGTGCAAGGGTTCGTCAGGAAAAATGCGGCGACATTCAGCCCATCGGCAAAAGCAGCCTGAGTGTCTTCGGATCCTCGTATTCGTCGCTCTGCCAGCAAAGAGAACAAGGCGCTTCTCGTCATCGATCCATACAATGAATTCAGTTCCGCGGGTCCGCCGTCCATCGACAACCGGACCGCCCGGATCGGGACCGAGGAGGGTTCGTCGTCATTAACCCCCAAATCGTCGGCAACTCGGAAGTTATCCAGAAACGGGCTTGTGGGAGGTGAAGGGAATGTTCCCGGTCCGACTGGGCATTGTGCGACAACTCTGTGTGCCATTTGTGTGCAGGAGTTCATCCGGCAGTATGGGCGATGTTGATAGAACGAGTCGGCTGACTGTCAGTCAGGCGAAAATTCCTCATGCACCACGATACGAATGCCCGTATGTGCCTGTTGTGTGCTGACTTCCAAGTCCTAACAACCATCCGTCCTTCTGAAACGGAAGGCTGCGCCGTTCTTTTTCCCCACTTCGGCCTCATCCGGGCGGGCCGCCGCTTGGCCGCGGCTCGGGCGGGCGTTTCGGACTGCGCCGGTTTCGCGCCAAACTAACCCCAACCCCGTTTGGCACTCACCGCGCTTTCACTCACGCCCTGCCACCCTCCTTCGGTCTCCGTTCTGTCCCTTTCACCGTTACGTCTTGTTTCTTCCCGCTGCCGCTCTAGTGAAGAAAGAAACAAGCCGGAAACGGCAGAAAGGGAAAAAACATGAAATTAGAAGAAGTCAACACACGAACCAAAGAGGCCGTCGATTTCCTCGTCGCAGCATTGGAGTCCGGTCACAGTGAAGTCCTCACCGCATACCTCGGAGCAATGGCGAAATTTCACACCTACAGCTTCGGCAACATCATGCTCATCGCACGTCAGAAGCCCGATGCTATCAATGTTGCCGGACTTCGGACATGGAACTCGCTTGGCCGCTTCGTTAAACGGGGAGAAAAAGGCATTTTCATTCTCGCCCCGATGGTCGGAAGACGAAGCACGAAGGATGTAGCGACCGACGAGCCGAGTGCAGACGCAACCACGGAGGGTCAGCGGACGCTGTACGGATTCCGGGCCGTCTATGTTTTCGATGTCAGCCAGACCGAAGGCAAAGAACTCCCAACCCTGACCGAAGTCAATGGCGACGTGAGCGGATACCGCGAACGCCTGCTCAAGTTCGTGGAAGCGCAAAGCGTCGAGCTTAGCTTCTCCGAGAGAATTGCTCCCGCGAAGGGTCTCTCGTATGGCGGGAAGATCACGCTGCTTTCAGGGATGCAGCCAGCCGAGGAATTCTCGACGCTTGTGCATGAGATCGCCCACGAAATGTTGCATCGTGGCGACCGCCGCACCCTAACCACGAAACAAGTCCGCGAGACCGAGGCCGAAGCCGTGGCCTTTGTCGTGTGCCAATCCGTCGGGCTTCAGAACGGAACTTCATCCCAGGACTACATCCAGCTTTGGCACGGAGACGCCAATCTCCTGCGCGAGAGCTTGGAAGCCGTTCAACAAACCGCTGCCGTGATCCTCGGGGGCATTGCCCCCGAGCCAGCGGGACTCGCGGCAGCCGCATAACACGCAACCCCTGCGCCGTTTGGTTTTCACACCCGACGTGTGCGCCGAGTCCACCAACACATAGCCAAGACACATTGAGAGGAGAAAAGATCATGCCGAGTACGCAAAATGCAGTCAACAACCACGAATACCGCAGCGTTCCGATCACCGCGCTTGCGGAGTCACCGACCAATCCGCGCAAGCGATTCGATGCCAAGAGCCTCGAAGAATTGGCTGCCAGCTTCAAGACGCAAGGGATTCTGGCCCCTCTTCTGGTACGCGAACTGGAGGAAAGCAAGTACGAAGTAGTCGCCGGGGCACGTCGTCTGAGAGCGGCGAAACTGGCGGAACTCGAAAAACTTCCTGTCCGCATAGTCAAGCTAACCGATGCCGAGGCCATCGAGGCTCAGTGCGTTGAGAATCTGCAGCGCGAGGACATTCACCCACTAGAGGAAGCTCTGGGCTTCAAGTCCCTCTTGGAACTTGGAGAGCCTGTCTACAGCATTGCTACCATCGCCTCACGTGCTGGCAAGAGTGAGGCGTATGTCTACGGTCGCATTCGACTCGCTGATCTCATACCGCCCGTGGCCGAGGCATTCCTGAAAGACCAGATGACCATCGGCCACGCTTTGCTGATCGCCAAGCTCCCGGCTTCGCAACAGCAGGAAGCGTTCTCGGCTGCTTTTCGGGGCTTGTGGACAAGCGAGGGCAACAGCCAAGTCCTGATTCCCGTGCGGGAGTTGGCGGCATGGATCGAATCGAACATCTTGCTGCAACTGGCGTCCGCGCCGTTTGACAAGCAGGATGAGACACTCGTTCCCGAAGCAGGATCGTGCGCCAACTGCCCGAAGCGAACTGGATTCAACAAGCTACTTTTCCCAGACGTGCGAAAGGATTCCTGCACTTCGCCCGACTGTTTCCGGGCGAAGATCGACGCTTCCGTGAAAAAAACTCTGGAAACCAAGCCGCAGCTAATCCAGATTTCGGCGGCATGGAATTCCCGCGAGGGCGCTCCCTTGGGACGGAATCAATATGTGGAGTTGGAGATCAAAAAACCGAAGGCGAACGGCGCAAGTACCAAGCTGGCAGCTAATCAGAAGCCATGCGAGAAGATGACGGAGGCGATTGTCATGGACGGCGGTAAGCGCGGGCAGGTCGTCAAAGTTTGCGCCGATCCCGCTTGCCGCACCCACCATCCCAATACGCCTTCGCCGCAACAGGTCGAACGGGAGCGGGCGGAGGAACGGAAGCGCATTGAAAAGGAGAAACTGGCCATTACGACTCGCCATCGCGTCTTGGCCACGATCCTCCAACGCGTATCGGCCCCGTTGAAGAAGGCCGACTTGCTGGCGGTTGCCCACTACCTGATTGGCCACCTCTCCTACAGCCAGGTTCCGGCTCTGGCGAAGCGGCACAAGATAGAGGCGAAGAAAGACTCTGCGTCCGCACAGGAACTTCTGGCCAAGCAAGTGGGCACGTATGATGAGTCCGAACTCTGCAAGCTGCTTCTGGAAACCAGCCTGCTGGATTCGGCTTATCAGCGATCCAGCGGAAGCCACGACGACGTTCTCATGGACGCCGCCAAACGCTACCGAGTGGATGCCGAGAAGCTGCAAAAGGCTGTGGCAGAGGAACTTGCCGCGAAACGAGAGAAGAAGACAAAGGCGGGGGCCAAGCCAAAGAACCGCAAAACGGCCTAGGCCAATACCCTTATATTCTCTGCGGAGTGCGAGTTCGCACTCCGCCATTTTTTATGGAATTGGGGTCTGGCCGCAGCGGTGCCAACGGTCCATAACCCGGCCCGTTGAAGCTTTCTTTGGAACGCACAATCGGGAACGATTGTGCTCATGCGAGGAGGCCCATTACCCTCCCGTCCGCGGCCAGTCTGTCGAACCTAATACCCCCGGAACCTCCGTCTGGTGCCGCTTTCGGATCGATCGCTTCTAAATTTATTTTGTCTTTCTCGAAACCTTTTCCAACCGGTCGGGTTCCAATCCCCTAACCACTCGTCGCTTCGCACACAAATGGCAGGACGAAACAGCTGGTGTCACCCAATTCGTGAACGGGGCTTGGAGCAGTGTTTCCCAGCGTTGAAATCCGTCACCTGCTTGCAGTCATTGCCGTGGCCGAAGAGCTGAACTTCCGGCGGGCCGCGGACCGATTGCATATCACCCAGCCTGCGCTCAGTAAACAGATCACCGACCTCGAAGCCGAGCATCAGTTTCATCTGTTCACTCGCGACAAGCGACGGATTGTCGAACTCACGGATGCAGGGCGTCTCTTCGTCGAAGAGGCCCGCTCAGCGCTCTCGCACACGGAGCGGGCCGTGCATCTCGCTCGTGCTGCCCACAACGGGTCCGATAGTATCTTGACGATCGGGCGCTCACCCTATGCCAATCATGACTGGGTTACTGAGTTGCTTGCGATCCGTCTTCCCTTATACCCAAGACTCGAAATTCGACTAAAGACTCAGTTTGCAAGGGAGTCGGTCCATAGTGTCCTTGTAGGCGAAGTGAACCTCGCGCTGGTGACGGCGCCACCGCAGGATGCCCAGATCACCGCTGTGCCGTTCGCTCCGGCTCCGCTTTACGCTGTTCTTCCGGAGAATCACCCCGCTGCTCACAAAGAACGTCTGGTGCTCCAGGACTTGGCCAAGGATGAGTGGATTCTATTTCCGAAACGTTTTGATCCAGTAGTGTTTGAGGCAATCATGGACGCAGCGCAATGTGGGTCCATCGCTCCCAAGAACGCTCACGATGTCATTGCGCCACAACAGGCAGTGGACTTGGTATCGGAGCACTTAGGAGTAGCTCTCCTCACCCAGCCTTCGACGACAGGCTTTCATGCTGACGGTGTGGTCGTAAAGCCGCTTTCCGACGCGTCGTTGTGTTTCAATACATGCGTGATCTTGAGAGCCGATAACACTTCCCGGCTCATAGAGGAATATGTTCGCATGTTCCTCCGCCGATATTCGTCCCAGCGCCTGGCTCCAAAGCAGGTGAAACTGTCGACTTCCGCCTAGGTCTTCGACTGGAAAACGTCAACCCCGCCCTCGCGCCCTTGACCACCACATCCGTACAGTCCCACTCTCATAGAAAGGTGAGCCAGATCGTATAACCCAAAGGTCCGCGGGGCAAATCCTCCCCCAACCACAACCATCCTCTTTTCAATAGCTTACAGTATAGATCGGTGGGTGTTTTTTGACCCTGTGCACTCGCGCTCAAGTCCAAGAGAATCAAAGACCTTCGCATGCCGAAATCATCACTGAATGAAAACTGAATGAATCACTGATCGGACTAATTACTAGTGCCTACATTTGCGGTTTCGATCAGAGCGCATGGCAACCGGTAACTGAGCGCAAAGCTCCCACGGGTGATCAGGTCCAACCCCACAGCTTTTTGGCGCAACTTTGTAGGTCGAGCTAGACTGCCGTGCGCCGCAGTTTCAGCCGGCGCAGTAATTGCGCATTCACGGCCACAATAATGGTGGAAAGGCTCATGGCGACTGCTCCCACGCTCATAGGCAGGTCCACTCCCCAGCGAACAAGAAGACCTCCGGCGACTGGGATCGCGACGACATTATAGGCAGTCGCCCAAACGAGATTTTGAATCATCTTTCGGTATGTCGCTCGGGATAATTCGATTGCTCCCACGACGTCGCGCGGATCGCTGCGCACTAGGACAATTCCAGCCGACTCAATTGCCACGTCAGTGCCTGCGCCGATCGCAATTCCGACGTCTGCGGTGGCCAGCGCGGGGGCATCATTCACGCCGTCCCCAACCATCGCGACTCTCGCGCCGTCCTCCTGAAATCGGCTCACTGCAGACGCCTTGTCAGCGGGAAGGACCTCCGCTGCGACTCTGTCTATTCCGATGTCGTGGGCCACGGAATCGGCGACCTTTTTAGAGTCTCCCGTGATCATTGCCACCTGGATACCAAGCTGATGAAGTTCCTCAACGGCTTCCTTGGACTGGGGCCGAATCTCATCCTCGACCGCGAGAGCCCCGAGCAGGCGCCCTTCCTCAACCACAAAAGTAATGGTCTTCCCCTTGGCCCCCCATTCGGTCGTCAACTTTTCAATTTCGGATGGCACTGCCGCCTTGCTCTCAATCAAGAGCCGCGGCCCCCCAACTACGACGGTCTTGCCGTCGACTAGTCCGTGAGCACCGCGGCCGGGCAGCTCCTGGAATTTGGCCGCGAGCGAGTTAGGTAGGTTCCGCCGCTCGGCTTCAGCCACGATGGCCTTGGCGAGTGGGTGTTCGGAGTTGGCTTCGACAGCCGCGGCGCGCGCGAGCAAATCATTCTCGCTGCCGCCAGGCACCGCCGCGACTCCAGACACTACAGGAGATCCTCGTGTGAGCGTTCCCGTCTTATCGAAAATCACCATATCCAAATTGCGAGCGCGCTCAAGCGCGAGCCTGTCCTTGACTAGAAGACCGTTCTGGGCGCCGAGTGATGTCGAGATCGCGATCACCAGCGGAATCGCCAGTCCCAGGGCATGAGGGCAGGCAATGATGAGAACCGTTGCCGTCCTAATCAGGGCGTGTTCCCTGTCCCCGGAGAGCCACCAGTAGATGAGAGTGATCGCCCCAGAGGCGACGGCCACGTAGAAAAGGATCGCGGCAGCGCGATCGGCAAGGGCCTGCGAGCGAGATCCGGAGGCTTGGGCAGCGGCAACGAGACGCATAATGCCTGACAGAGCCGTCTGCTCACCGACAGCCGTAACGCGAACTCGAAGGCTCCCGCCGCTCGCGACTGTGCCCGCAATGACGGCAGCGCCAGGCCCCTTCGATACGGCCCGAGACTCGCCGGTGATCACCGACTCGTCAACATCGGCAGTACCCTCGACTACTGTCCCGTCCGCTGGGACCCGGGTTCCGGGTCTCACCAAAACAACGTCGCCCACGCCAAGTGCGGAGAGCGGGACCGTCTCAATTTCCGCACCGGTTATTCGATCAGCCGCGTCTGGAAGCAGCGCAGCCAGAGCATTGAGTGCGCCTTGGGCCTGGGAGACTGCTCTCATTTCGAGCCAATGCCCAAGAAGCATGATCGTAATCAGACTCGCCACCTCCCACCAGACTTCAATCTTGAGGAGGCCGATTGTTCCCGCAAGCGATGTGAAGAAGGCAACAGTGATTCCCAAGCTGATGAGAGTCATCATGCCGGGCTTGCGGTCGGTAAGTTCATTCCTTGCTCCGCGGATGAAAACCAGGCCGCCATACAAAAAGATGACCGTTCCGAGAACCGGAGGAATCAAGTTCGAGCCAGGAAAGGAGGGTGCTGTGTATCCAAGCCAATGTTGAACATCGCTCGACCAGAAGACGACGGGGATCGTGAGAGCGAAGCTCAGCCAAAACTTGTCGCGAAACATGGCCACGGAGTGGCCGGTGTGAAGGTCATGGCCCATGTGAGCTTCCGACATCTTGTGACTGACATGTGGATCGGCCGCTTTTCCGTGGACTTCGTGTGTCATGTGGTCCATTTTGTATTCCGAAACAAAGCACCGCGTCCGGCCGCGTTTCGCCAATGCACATTAGATGATTAACCGCTGGACCTTGTTTCGTAAGAGACGAATTCGGAGGCGGTTGCCAAAGTGGAGTTCAAATCCGGCCACCGCGACCGTGAACGCCACTGCACCCGCAGTGGCGTTCTAACACTAAATATTGTCGCTCGATGCGCCTTGCACAGTGTCTGCGTCGTCATCCACAGTCAGTAATATTGGCTTTGCCATGGTCTGCTTTCAGGCTTGCGCAGGAAGTCGTGATTTGGAGGTAAACCGAACCGAACATATTTTCATGCGGCCTTTTGCACCGGCCGTTCGAGGCGACGCCACCGACGATGGTCGCCTACGATGAGAGCGTCGGCTTCAGCCGGACCACTGCTCCCAGCCGCATAATTCGGGAACGATGGCGGAGGCAACTGGGCCCACGCTTCTTCGATGGGCGTGATGATCCGCCACTCGGCTTCCACTTCATCTCCGCGCGTAAAGAGTGTAGCGTCACCACGCATGGCGTCGAGCAGTAAGGTGGTGTACGCCTCGGGTGTTGCGGCGCCAAACGCCGTCCGGTAACAGAATTCCGCCTGCACCGGGGCCATCTGCATCTGGGCAGCCGGTTTCTTCGCACCAAACGTCACCGTAATGCCTTCATCAGGCTGAATACCCAAGGTAATCACATTCGGGTCGATCTCTTGGTCTGGAGTGCGCGCAAACAGCGCTTGCGGTGTACGCTTGAAATGAACAGAGATCTCAGTCATGCGTCGCGCAAGCCGTTTGCCAGTGCGCACGAAGAACGGCACGCCGGCCCACCGCCAATTATCGATATAGAACTCCAGTGCGGAGTAGGTTTCTGTTGACGAGTTTTCGCGCATGCCAGGCTCCTGGCGGTAACCGGGCACTGCGTGGCCGTTAATTTCGCCGGGGCCATACTGACCACGCACAGTCCGACGGGCCACGTCTTCGACGCTCATCGGACGAATGGAACGGAATACTTGGACCTTCTGCTCGCGAACGGCATCGGCATCGAAGGCAATCGGCGGCTCCATCGCGGTCAAGGCGACCAATTGCAGCATGTGATTTGCCACCATGTCGCGTAATGCGCCCGTCTCCTCATAAAATGAGGCACGATTTTCAACACCTACAGTCTCCGCTGCGGTGATTTCGATATAGTCCACATAGGTGCGATTCCAGACAGGCTCGAACAGAGAGTTGCCGAACCGGAATACGAGGATGTTCTGCACCGTTTCTTTACCCAGGTAATGGTCGATCCGATAAATATTCTTCTCATCGAAGGTGCGAAGGACCGTCCCGTTGAGCTGTCTCGCGCTCTCTAGGTCACGACCGAACGGCTTCTCTAGCACGATACGCGACCAACCTTGATCGTTCCGGTTTAGGCTCGCGGAGCCGAGGCCCTCGATGATGGGAGCTGCGACGGAGGCGGGCGTCGACACGTAGAAAAGATGGTTTGTGCTCGAACCTGCTTGATGCATTTCTTCGAGTTTCGCGCCGAGATGACGGTAGAAGTCGGTGTTGCTAGGATCTCCAACCATATAGAAAAGACGCTTCTCAAAGTTCGCCCACTGCTCATGATCAAGGTGGCGGATCCCACCAGACTCCAAGGCTCCCTCGCGCATGCGCGCCCGAAACTCTTCCGTCGTCATTGGACTCCGGCCAACCCCTAGCACCTCGAACTTGCGCGGCACGCAGCCGACGCAGGTCAGGTCGTAGAGTCCCGGAATCAACTTGCGTCGTGTCAAGTCGCCCGAAGCGCCAAAGATCACGAGCAAAGCTGAGCCCGCCTGTGGCAATGACGTTATCCTTGTTGGCTGAACGCTGGTTGCTTGTATCACTGCACTCACAGGCCACCTCCATTTGGACAAAGGTCTAGATAGTCGTCATAATCTGAGGATTCAGGGGTCGCACATATGAAGACTGTGGGCAAGCGGTTTTGATGTGCAATCCAAGCATTCGCTCCGCGGGTGACAAGTTCCTACAGACGCCCCAGGCTTGCGCCTCCATCCACGAATAGGGTCTGACCCGTGATGAAGGCAGCTCTCTCCCCGGCAAGAAATGCGATTGCTGCAGCGATCTCCGCGCGGCGCGGCCGATTCCTTTCGATGCTGCAGTAATTACGATGGACCTGCTCATCACAAGCCCCTCACTGCTTCTCGATTCTTAGGCGGTGGTGAGCAATTACTACGGCCGCTAGTGCTGCATCGTTCATGCGACTTGCTCTTTGGAAGGTGCACGTGCTGTGCTGGCTTCCATGGACTTCACCAGGTCGGCGGCGGATGCCCCTTCGAGCGACAGCCCGTACCCGACTTCTCGAACGATGCGCTCCTTCAACGGATGAATGAAGTGCACGCGTGTGTTGCGCCGCGTCACTTCCGGTACCTTGAGATACAGAGCGGCAAGTTCCCGCGCTCGGCTGAGCGCCTTTCCGTTCGCCACAACTTCGGCAACCACTCCCCATTCGTGAGCCGTACGTGCTGTCAGCGGCTGCGGATTCAGCAGGAACGCCTCCGCTCGCCCCGCGCCAGCGCGATAGCTCCACGCGGTAAAGATGCCGTCGCCCGGAACAATGCCTCCAGCGAAGTGTGGCAGATCGTGGAAGCTCGCCCCTTCACCCGCCACGATCACATTCGCAAGCAGGGCATATTCAGAATGCACATGCGCGCGTCCTTCGACGGCGGCGATCACAGGCACGCGTATGTTGGCTATGTTTTCGAGAATCTGCACGCCTTCGTCGTGAACCTGGCTCCAAACGCCGGGATCGGCGACGTTGCCAAAAGTTGAAAAATCGACACCAGTAATGAAGTCACCGCCCCCACCAGTCAGAATCACGATCTTGTTCGCTCGATCTTGCGCGATCCGGTAAAAAGCATCGACAAAGTCTGTATGGTCTTGCGCGGTAAAAATGAATGGGCCGCCTTTGCTGTGAAATTCAGCTACCAGCACACCCGTGGCGTCTCGCGTGAGCTTCAGACTGCGATAGGCATCGAGGTAATTAGCGTTGAGTGCGTTCATGGTATTTTCCTCTCTGGCTCGTCCCGTAGGATCAAATTAGGTTCTCAAATGTACTGGTGGCCAATCACCCAGTTAAAATGCGCAACTGCATGAGAGTTTCGGAAGGCTCCGGTCGAACTGTATAATCTGCGTTCAAATCAGCTGCACGGATGATCCCCTGCTTGTCGACCACGTATCGTGCAGGTATCGGCAATCGGAACTCCGGCTCATCGTGGAACCTGTCCAGTGCATTGCCGAACGACTTGTAAAGATCGCGTAAGTATTCCGGCAACGTAAAAACTAGGCGAAACTGCTCTGCGGTCTTCAGGTGAAGATCGGTCAGCATGTCGAACGTCAGGCTCAGCTTCTTATGCAGAGCTCGCGTATACCGTTCAAGTTCAGGAGTGAGCACGACGATCTGCGCTCCCAATGCTCGGACTTCAGAATCGATTCCTTGTAGAGCCTCCAGCTCCATGTTGCAATAGGGTCACCAGTGTCCCCGGAAGAAGCTGATAACCAGCGGTCCTTGTCGGAGGAGGTCGCTGGACGACACCTCCAGGTGGTCCTGATTGAATAGGGTGAAGCTCGGAGCAAGGTCACCGATCTTGAGCGCTTGCTGTTCAATTCCCAACGCCTTGAGCTCGGCTGTCGCTCGATGCATCTTTTCGATTGCCTCTTGCTGTGCGTTGTATGGTGGAGCTCCGGATTCGAACGTTTTCTTGAATTCATCTAAACGCGATTGAAGAGTTGCCATTTATGTCTTAGCCCTTTCCACATTTCTCGAATACGCTGTAGATCACGTTGCAGCACTCAGATTTGGGCCACGCCACCATCGACGTAAAGCTCTGCACCCGAGACATAGCTGGCCTCATCGGAAGCAAGGAATGAAACAGCTTTGGCAATCTCATCCGGGTCTCCCAATCTTCCGAGTGGAACGTTGTTCTCCATCTCCTTTTTCATCTTCAGGAGCGCCTCGCCCTGCTGAAGGTCTTCCAGAATCGGAGTGTCGATGTGACCGGGGCTGAGCACATTCACTCGGATGCGGCGGCCCCGCAAGTCATTGGTCCAAGTCCGCGCAAAGGAACGTACCGCGGCCTTGGTGGCGCTATACACGCTCATTGCGGGAAAGCCCTTGATATCGGCAATGGATCCATTAAGGATGATGGAGCCTCCGTCTTTCATTAGCGGAAGACCCTTTTGGACGGAAAAGAAGAGTCCTTTCACGTTGGCGTCGAAGTGAAGGTCGAAGAACTTCTCGTCCACCGTCCCAAAGGGGGCCAACTTCGCGAGGCCGGCATTCGCAAAAATGATGTCGATCTGTCGATTCTGTTTTTTTACGGCGTCATATAAACGATCAAGGTCAGAAAGCTTGGCCACGTCGCCCTGTACCGCCGTGACGTTCCTTCCAATCTCGGCAACTGCAGCATCCAGCGCGCTTTGACCGCGGCCAGTGATGAACACGTGATCCATCCCTTCGTGGACAAAGCGTTTCGCTGTAGCCAGGCCCATTCCCGCCGAGCCTCCGGTGACAACCGCGATCTTTCCAGCAAATTTCTTTGACATATGACTCCTTTATCAAAGCAATTGTTGTGAATGGTCTTCACTGCAATAGTCGTTGCGAGCCAGAACGTCGTTGGAGTAGGACCACTCTTCACCCTTTCAGAATGCTGCGCCGATCTACATGCCTTGTCCTCCATTTTTGTAGACGAGAACTTTAATGTCCACGTGACGATTGAGATAGCGGCCGTGAGCGTTCTCATTGCTTGCAACGGGATGGGTCGCACCATATGCGACCGGCACCAGGATTCGTCGCATGGGAACAGTTTTGATCTCCAGAAAATATCGCGCTACAGCAGCCGCTCGCTCCTCGCTGAGCTTCTGATCCTGAGCGATACTGAATTTGTGGTGCGCGGCGTAGCCGGAAATTTCGATCATGTAGCCGTTGAGCGATTTCGCGATATCGGCCAGGTTGTCCAGATCTCTCTTGGCGGTCTCACCCAGGACAGTTGACCCTTCCGGGAAGAAAACATCGACCTCAAACTCGTTTTCGTAGCCATCGAGATCAGAAACGCGTTGATTCTGCGCCTGACTTACTCCTTTGGCGGCCTGGTCAGCACTGGCCTGTGCACGCTCCGTTGACACCTTATTGGCCAGGATCTGTTGTTCTTGGGCGACCTCGATCGCGAAGTCATCGGGACTGAAAGAGATCTTGCGTGCGTCGAGTTGCCCAACCGAGTTACCGACTCCCACCGCCTCGATTGTCAGACCCGGGAGCAGCGCAGTTACATCCATGTCGAAATGACGGTAAAACGGGAAGTTGTACTTAATGCGCTCGACCTTGGTGCCGTCGTCAATTCTTACGACAATCACCCCACCTGATTTCTTGTCGTGAACGCGAATGAGCTCTCCATCACGAGACAAGATCTGTCCTGAGATTGTCGCGCTTCCGCCCTGCGAGAGTTGGCGCACTTTGCCGGCGCTATTCGCCAATGCGTGGTTAATAGGCAGGATAACGGCGAACGCATAAGCGAATAGCATCGGTGTCCAATTGCGATTGTTCGATATCACCCTGATCCTCCAGCGCCGAGAATGTTTTGAGAGGAGAGAGACTGATCCCCAGCCATCAACCACCATGCTGATCAACGGTGTTGCACTCGAACTACCAATCAGCGAATTTCGAACTCACACGCAAATGCGCGATGTGCGTGGAATCGAGGCCTCAGAAAAGGTAGCTAAGGTAGGACTTGATATCGGCTCACGTCTTGGTATCGCCCCTTCGACTCTCATGGCGAAATAGCGACAGAAGTGCAAAGTGCATGCCCGCTTGCATGCTCATGTAGTTTTGAGCTGGATCAGTGGCGGAACGCGCTCGAGGTAAGGTCCCGTTTCGTCGCCTGCCGCTGATCAGGGATCAGATTCGGAAGATGTAAGTAGCGTCGAGGTAAACAGCCCTGCGACGAAGCGCTGGCTTTGCCCAGCGAGGGCCTCATACCGCCAGTTTCGGTCCCTCGTCGACATCATCGATGAGTCGTTGATACCGCGGTTGGTATATCCCGAGCCTTTTCATCTTGGAGACTAATGTTGTACGCTTAAGCCCCAGCCGGGCAGCCGCTCCGCGCGGTCCTCCTATCATTCCTCCGGCAGCCCGTAATGTCTCCAAGATCAGCGTTGCTTCGTATTCGTGGAGTGTGCCCTGTGGAGCAACCGTGGAGACTGTATTCGCCTGTGACGCAGGCAGAGGATTGGGCAACACACCCTCGTCCGATCGAATTACGGCTCGTTCAATGAGGTTTTGGAGTTCACGTACATTGCCGGGCCAAGGATAAGCAATGAAGCCATCCATGGTTGTCTCCGGTATTTGTTCAATGTGCTTCCCCATGCGCCGGGCAAATACTTCGGCGAAATGAAGGACCAACTGGCGTATGTCCTCCCGGCGCTCTCGCAAGGGCGGAACCACGACCGGAAAAACGTTCAGCCGATAGTAAAGATCGCTACGGAATTCATTACGTGCAACCATCTGTGCCAGATCGCGATGAGTGGCGGCAACCAGACGAACGTTGATGTGATGTGTGCGGCCGCTGCCAAGGCGTTCGAAGTCTTGTTCTTGCAAAACGCGCAAGAGTTTCGGCTGTAGGGCCAGCGGCAGGTCCCCAATTTCGTCAAGAAAAAGAGTGCCGGTATCAGCCATCTCGAAACGGCCAAGTTTTTGTGCTACCGCCCCGGTGAAGGCACCCTTCTCATGCCCAAACAACTCACTCTCCAGGAGGTCGAAGGGAATGGCAGCGCAGTTAACCTTCACGAAGGGGCGTCCGCAGCGCGCGCTTAGATTGTGAATGGCATGGGCGATCAATTCCTTCCCCGTTCCGGTTTCTCCGAGAACCAGTACAGTGGAATCAGTTGGCGCGACACGCTGCACTTCCGCGAGAGCTAACTCAAGAGCGGGGCTGTTGCCGACAATGTGATCAAATTGTCGGTCTCTGTCGTCCCGTTCGTCAGAGCGTGGTCTCTCGACGGTGCCCACAACACCCCCCACCAAAAACCTGGAATCGCCTTAAATCAGCCCTCAGTCTCCAAGGCCGCTCGAACGCTCTCAAGTAGAATTGCGCAATCAAAAGGCTTGACCATAAATTTCACCGCACCGCCTCGCATTGCCTGCAATCGTAGGTCTTCGTCCCCATGCGCTGTAATAAAAATAGTCGGAATCGGGCAGTGATCAGCGTTCAACTTAGCCTGGAGGTCCAGCCCAGACATCCCCGGCATGCGGATATCGCTGATCAGACACCCGGTTTCGTGTTGCCGGCCAGAGTTTAAGAAATCCTCGGCAGAAGCGAACGATTGCACTGAAAGGCCTGCCGATTTCAGCAAACGTTGAATCGCGCCTCGATACGATTCGTCGTCCTCGATAACGGCAACCAATTTTCCCTTCGTCTCTCTAGCCATAAAGGTACAGGGTTGATCCGCTGTGCGCAGAAAGCAATTATTGATTGTGATAATGGCCGTGATGGGTATTTATAATGGAGTTCGTAGTCCAACCTGCGGGGCGGAGTAGATCGGGGTTCGCGCTAGGGGGCTGTCGGAAGCTTGAGCCTTTCCGCCATTCTTCCTAGCTCGGCAGGCGAGTTCGCCTCCATCTTGCGCATTACTTGCCCGCGTTGCACGGTCACGGTGATTTCGGTCGTGCCAAGTGTCGAAGCAATCTGCTTGGTTAGCATGCCGGAAACAATGAGACGCATGACCTCGCGCTCGCGCGCTGTTAATTTCGCGTAGCGTTCTTGCAATTGCGCAAGCTCGCTCTGTTGTTGCCGTGCCTCTGCATTACTCTTCAGCGCTTGCTGAATCGCATCGATCAGGTCCTGATCGCGGAAAGGCTTGGTCAAGAATTCCACCGCGCCAGACTTCATCGCTTTGACAGTCATGGGTATATCCCCGTGGCTGGTGATGAAAATAATGGGGATCTGAGCTCCCGCCTCGTTTAGTTTGCTTTGGACCTCCAGGCCACTCATTCCTGGAAGTCGCATATCCAGTAGGAGGCAACTGGGAGCGTCTGGAAGCTTCCGCCGAAGAAAGTCCTGTGGCGTGCCAAACGACTCAGAGTGCAACCCCACCGTCTTCAACAGACGCTGCATAGCTGCACGCATGCGGCCGTCGTCATCGACAATGAACACAGTGGGAGTATCAGAGGTCATGCTGGTACTGCCACCCTAGTGGGCAGAATAAAACTAAACGTTGTCCCCCGACCGCAATTTCTAGTGGCCAAAATCCGACCACCGTGCGATTCGACAATGGAACGGTTAATTGCCAGCCCCAGACCTGTAAGCACAACCTCATAGCATCGTCCGTCGCATCGTGGCTGAATGTAAACACCTCCGCCCATCTCGTGTTTTGGGAACCCAACCCGTTTGTCATCAAAGATGTTTATCCACAACAGATGATGAGTTCATTTCGGCTGAAGGTCGCATTCCGAATGTTCCGCAACACAGTCGGAGTATCGCGACAACTCCTGCCGCTGCGGCCATTGTACTTGGCAGGTGAACTTAAATGTTGCGCCACATCCGGAATTGGAGGTGACCCAAATCCTGCGGGTAATCGCCAAGCTCAGACCTGTACCTTGAGATTTTGTCGTAAACAAAGCGTCAAATGTCCTGTCTGCAATCTCAGCGGGCACAGGATCGTGGCACCCCATTTTGCTTTCACAATTGCGCAAGCCGCAGACGCGAATTACGAACATAGACAGACACTGACTTAACGGTGAGCGGAGGTTAGCGGCAGGAAAAGCGGTAGATGATGGAGGGCCTCAGGGCGAAAGTGATTGAATTTTACGTCTCGGAGTTCTGGCCAACAAGATCTAACTACCTAGCTCCCAAGGAAGGTGGGAAACTGATCGAGTTCCGTTCACCGAAAAGAAAGTCAGGCAAACTCACACACGCTCACTGGCCAGCAATATATGGTCTATGTTGCACCATTCGCTGCAAATCTTCGAGCGGTCGAACCGGCGACACCACGTGCGCAATGCACGAAAAAAGGTGGGCGATCCCGGCGAGGAACTTCGGTCAGATCGGCCGGCTCATTCGTCCGGTCAGATCTCACCTTCGACTTCTGCGAAGGGGACGGTGATTATCGACTGACCGTGGTTGCGTAACGTCGCGTTTTGTGTTTTCCCAAGTATCTCGCCACTGTTTTGCACATCGCCCCAGGCATCTGAGCTGTTTGGAATGCAGTTCAATCGCTCCGCCGCAATCGGGACAGAGGCAGTTCGCAATGGCAGATAGCACATTCTCCTTTGCCCGATTTGAGCCTTCTGGCCACATAGAGTTTCCGCCAATCAACAGAAATTTCCAGTGTTTCGACACCGCTCACGTTTGCGCGAAGCCGCCTGCGCGCGACGGTATTTGTTAGCAATTGCCGTCACGACTGCAGCCGTCCTCCCGCTTTCGCCGTACACCCTTCCCCATCGCTTCCCTAAGTCTCACGCGAGCTCTGGCGAGCCGTGCCTTGACCGTTCCCGTGGGCACTCCGAGGAGATCTGCTGTTTCGCGAATGCTCAAGCCATGGATGCCGCGCAATTGGAAGGTCGTCCGCAAAGTAGGCGATAGCCGCGAGGTCGCCTGTGCCAGTGTCTCCGCAATCTCTCGCTCGCGATATGCCTCTTCGGGACCTGGCCGCGTATCGGTGACAATGTCCTCCAGGAGGTCCTGTTGCCCATCGGTTTCATCCAAAGCTAATTGCACCGACCTTAAACGTCGACGTAGTCTCATTCGTGCAGAATTGATTACGATCGTCGTGAGCCACGTGGACATCTTCGCGTGCCCCCTGAACTGGTGAACGTGTGTCAAAGCAGAGAGCACAGCATCCTGCACTGCATCCTCAGCGTCGGCAACGTTGCTCAGATGACCCAGCGCGATTCGGCGAAAGCGTGCCGAGTGATGGGTAATAACATGGGTCAATTCCTGAACTTTCTTCTGATAACACTCGACTGCAGTTGGTTCCGGACTCAGTTGTAGAGCTGTCGCTGCCATAGATGGAACTCCGGTGATCTTCTAGTGTGAATGCATGCCGGGTTCCAATTCGTGTTCGGCAGCTTTCTTCCGCGTCGATTCGCTGGGGCCACCTCCAATTCAGGCATCTTCTACATTTTGCAAAACCTTGGAATGGCTACACATTCGCCAAGGCTGATCCCGGTTTTTTCAACAGTCGATGACTGGCTGCGTTGTTATCGCGACACGTGACTTAAAGACGACATGCCGCGAGGGCTGAATCCAATCAACAGTTGATGAAACGAGCGGTGATGCTGGAAAACGTTCGCATCAACATTTCTAGTGCACAAATGAACCTGCAGTGGTTACTCATCGATTCCAGGACGCTTGCGATTCAATGGAATGTGACGTGCAGATGCCACTGAGTCAGCGTACGAATCGAGTGAACCAGCGCCTGAACTTGGAGGATAGACGACAGTGAACCCGCTCTTTAAGATTCTGATTAGGCTCGGCATCCTCAAGAACGATCTTGACTATCACCTGATCCGTGCATCGATGGTGATCATTCTCCTATTTTTTGGATATTCGAAATGGTTTAGCTATGAGGCTCAGGGCCTGATCCCTCTTATCAGCCACGGACCACTTATTTTCTGGCTTTACCCCGTTTTCGGCATCCGGGGCGCCGGTCGGTTTCTGGGAACTTCTGAGTGGGTCTTTTGCGTGCTTTTATTTTCGGGGTTTTGGAACAAAAAATTGGGCATCCTCGGAGCCCTCGGGGCTTGTTTTGCGTTCATTTCGACCATCTCGATCATCCCGTTTCTGCCAGGCGCCTGGGAACAATCCGCCGGCGGATTTCCCGCAATGACTGACATGGTTGCTTTCCTAATGAAGGACATCGGCCTTCTGGCATTGTGTCTATATTTGTTGCGGCAGGACCTAATCAGAGTGTTACGTTCGACAAAGAATTCAGTCCCATCGTCTGTGGCTCGCGTCCAGCAGCAATCTGGGGTTCCGCATGGCTATTAGCCAAGCCGTCAATTTGGCTCGAAGAATCGGACGGAGTCCAGCAGATTTCACTAACACAGCCCTCCTCCACAACGCCGGTCTGACGCCAAAATAAATATAACGGATTATGCTGTTTACTTTAATGGAAGAGGCTGCGCCGCGAGAGCGAGGAAAAGGAATTGGCGCGCGGCTTGCGAACAGTAGCCCGGACCGTCATATTTCGCACGGGCCGACATTTCAACCATGCTTCAATGCAAAGGCAATCATTTCCCGTATTTCCGACTGCAGGTAATATCCACGCCCCAAGAATGGCGCCACAAGATCTGAGGAAATCCCCTGCAACAGACTTCGGGCGGCTTCGTAACCAGGGATTTGTGTCCGTTTTGCCAACTCAAGGAGTTGTCCTTTGGGTAGGTTTCCAGCCGCGAGAAGTGAGAACAGGACCATGAGGCCATCTGGCCCGACAAAACGGTCCAGTGGTAGGCCCTCCACAATAGTCTTTCCGTTTCTGAATTCCTTGAGCCGATCATACCGGCAAGCTTGTTCCCGCCCGTTTTGCAGAATCGGACCCAGGTGAACGAGCTGAAGCCCGGTCAAAACCTCCTCTTGGTCGTCGTTTTCCGACGCAAGCCACTCTACCCAGCCCTCTTCGATCGCAGTAATCAGCCAGCCGCAACGATCGCAACGCCAGCCTTTAAATCCGCCCAGTCTGAGAACATCGTTACTAAGCATTTCAGAACCTACGTCTCAACAAACGTGCGACCGGTTAGTCCTGGTTCAAATACTCACCGGGAATATCATCCTCCGGAACCTCGTGCGTAGTCACTTCGGAAACGCTAGGATCTTTGGAGTTCTCCACGCCGAAGACAACGCCTGCCTCGAACGAATTCCCCTCTTCAAGGAGTTCTTCGACGCTCTCAGAATCCGCTGTAGCATCACGCGGTAACCCTTGATCACCACCGGACTGTCCTGCAGAAGAAGAAGTCGGCCCTAGCTGGTTGTGTCTCTTTTCCTCACTCATAAATTGTTTTCCTCCTTCGTTGGCCAAACAGCATGTTTGACGATCTTACGCGGCGACTTTTCGTCGAATGTTTTCGCGGGCGAGCCAATGTTTGGCGGCTTGAATGTCATCCTCACCGAGCTCGCGTCCACCCTGGTGCCATGAAATGGTGACATCGGCGCCACCGCTTGTGAATAGGGCTGCCAGTTCTTCAGCCTGCCCCGAGGGAATGAGCGGATCTAGGCAAGCCGCGCCGATAAACACCGAAAGATGGCTAAAATCCCGAATCAGATCGGGTACCAGGGGCACCATGGCCCGGAAGAGAACTGCACCTGCGAGGTAATGGGGGTGAAGCAGAATCAAACTGGCGGCGAGATTTGCACCATTAGAATAGCCCACGACAATCAGACGTCTTCTGCTGAAATCGTATCTCTTGGAGGCAGCATCGATAAATTGTGCCAGTTCTTCCGTCCTGGACTTGATGTCTTCAACGCCGGCCTCGGTGAACCGTCGAAATGATGAAGGCATGCCGTTCTCCAAGACCTTGCCCCGTAGTCCGACGAGCGCGGCACCAGGCCATAGTTCATTTCCCACGGGTAGAAGAGCATTCTCGTCGCCTCCAGTTCCGTGCAGGAG
>Ga0210410_10001696_pt1 | contig 20431 bp, 19 predicted proteins | sample IncBWC4MmetaG_FD_161058 | JGI IMG/M metagenome (GOLD analysis project Ga0210410, IMG submission 161058) | Forest soil microbial communities from Barre Woods Harvard Forest LTER site, Petersham, Massachusetts, United States - Inc-BW-C-4-M | ecosystem: Environmental > Terrestrial > Soil >... | reverse complement strand
GAAGCCGATGACGGACGAGGAAGTGGACGCCTTCCTGGAGGGCCACTACTGATGCGTGTCCTGCTGGACACGGTGGCCTTCCTCTTTGCCATCGAAGATCCGGACAGGTTGTCGCGGAAGGCGCGGATCGTGATGGGAGACCCGGCTAACCAGCGCGACCTGAGCGTCATTTCGCTGGCAGAGATCGCCATGAAGAATGCTGCAGGAAAGCTGAATCTCAGCCGCGAGGATGCGATGGACGCGCTAAGGCGCCTACAGGTAAGCATACTGCCGTACGCGGAAGCACACGTGTTAGAGCTCATGACGCTGCCCGTGTACCATCGCGACCCGTTCGACCGCATGCTGATTGCGCAGGCGCTGGCTGAGGACGTGCCTGTGATGACCTGCGACAAGGAGTTCCGCAAGTATAAGGGACTAGAGGTCATTTGGTGATGACCAGGAAGCCCAGGAGGGAACCCGGGCTTCTTCGCGGCTCATGCTGCGAGCGATGTTCTCGGCAATCTGCTGTTCGAGATGGAATTGGAATTCTTCGGCTAATTGCTGAGTGGTACGGTTGCGGTGGAAGAGAGTTTGTAACTTGAGCAAAAATCGTTGAGCCCACATGATGACACCTACCCCTACGTCGTCTGCACAACCAGGCTGATAGCCGCAGATAGGCGATTCCAATTTGCGGCTTCTTTTTCAAGCTGCGCTCGCCCCGCAGCCGTCAGCGAATAAAACTTCGCTTGCCTTCCCGTTTCGGTTTCCTTCCATTTGGCCTTGATCCAGGCTTTTGTTCCAGACGATGCAAAGCCGGGTACAGCGAGCCCTGCTGGACTTGCAGCACTTCGCCCGAGATTTGTTGAATGCGTTTCGCAATGGCCCAACCATGCTTGAGTTCAAGCGAGATGGTCTTCAGGATCAAAAGGTCGAGCGTTCCTTGGACAAGATCGTTCGGTTTCGCCATACTATGGTTGTCTACAACAGGAATTGTCGATTGTTAAGGTATGGCGTTGCGCGCTCAGCGCAACAGAGTAAAGCCGCCGATTTCCAAGACTAGCTGTTGCCGTTCACAAGGACTTCGCAATCAGAAAAGCGAGGTTCTGCTGCAGTAGTTGGATCGCAAATCCGCAAGACGCTCCGTCGTTAGCGCTCGTGACGGGCGTACATCGGCATGATAAACGGTTGAAATTCTGGTTGCGCAATAGTTGCAGAAATGCTCCCGAACACCAGTCTGTGAAATGGGGAAATTTGCTAAACCGTTGTGGGCGTCACGTGCCGGCGTCCCACTGCTAGGATCGAGCAAATTAGCCGGGTTCCCGTAGCCGACTTTGGATGTTTCATGCGAGTCGCGCATCGGAAGGCCACGCACTACGGGATCTATGCCTACTCGAACTTTTGGCAAATTTTTGGCAAAACGGTTTTTTGGTGACATGTCCTCGAAGGGGGGAAAGTGAGAATAGCCGCGTATTTATTGGTGATTTGAATGGTGGGCCTGGGTGGACTTGAACCACCGACCTCGCCCTTATCAGTATTGAGGTCCTTGGTCTCGGAGTGTCATTCTTCGCGATACCGGATGCGGTCCGGCTCGACAATCCAAAGCTGATGATTTGGCGAGAGTTGCAGCAACACGAGGACGAGGCGTTTCAAAAGAGCAACAGGCGTTGGCTTATCTTGGGACTCAGGCCGAAAGACCACGAAGACATCCGAAGACATCTGGCTCGTTAGCTTTATGGATTATGATCTGGGATACTTCGATCTAGAGACTCGCGTGCTGGAACAGGACTCTTGTCATTCCAGTCTCGACGCCCAGGTTTCGGGCTTCGCGGTTGACGGCGAATACCTTCGTCAGCGGAGGAGCACCGACAAGGATCGCAACCGGTTGGCCGCGGAGTTCCGGTTCAAGACGGACGACGGCTTGCACCTAGAGATGCGAAAGCTAATGTGTGTCCTCTGAACCGGGGAGAGGAAAGGGAAAAAACAGGACTTTCTGGCTGCTTTTGGTGTCCGCGTTTGCGTTCAGCTCGGGAGGCATCTCCGAAGAGTTTGACAAAGAATTTCCCGCGTTGCACTCCACGGCCACGGAACAACTGCACTTGCTCTGGATTGCTTGCGGCACGGACGACCGTTTGATCGATATCAACCACAAATTCCGCGAGCGGCTGGCTTCGACACTAAGCACGTGGACATCGAGACGCCCAGCGCGCATACGTGGATGGTTTGGCTGCGGAACCTGACTGAATTTTCGTCGCTGCTTTTCGTGGAGGCCGATATGAAAAAAATGAATTGCATTTCTGGAAGAATGGCGAAATCGCTTCTTGGCGTCGTGGCGTTGATGGTCCTGCTCGTGGCCGTGGCCGCATCATCGCGGGGACAGGAACAGAGTTCAAAACGCGGTATGGTCACGCCGCTCGCGAGCGCCAATCTCGTTTTCGACGGCGAACCCGCGTGTCTCAAAGTTGCGCGCGAGAACGGCGATCCAGACAAAGGTGCATCAACTTTCCTTCTCGAAGCTCCTTCTGGGTGCGTGGTTCCCGCCCACTATCACACCGCGGAAGAACAATTGATGGTGGTCCGGGGCGACGTGCTCACCGGGATGGACGGCATGGCGGAAGCGACGCTTGGCCCCGGCGGCTTTGCTGTAATGCCCAGCAAAGCCATGCACTGGTTTACCTGCAAATCAAAGAATACTTGTCTGATGTTCGTGACGTTCGACCGCACGTACGACATCGTGTGGGCAAAACAAGCGAAGTAGCGCTCATCACAGTGCGGCGTCAAACTCCGCTTGGTCATCGTCTTTTTTAGAAGCGCGTTCCTCGTTATGCAAGTTGGCGATTCCGGGGCGCATCGCTTGGTAGGCCGGCAATTGCGCCGATCGCGGAATGCTGATCCGTTTCCCGTGCACGCGAACCAGATCACGGCGTTCAAAACTTCCGAGTCGGCCATTTCCGCTTGCGCGAAGTTCTGGCGGTTTGATTTCTTCGCCACTCTGCGCCGGCCTGGTTCTTCGGTTTGCTCGTCAACGGGTTATCCGCGGGAATCCTTGGCAAAACAGCCTTGGTGTCAGATCCGGCGTCTCCTGGAAAATATCCATCGGAATCGCCGAGGCATCGAGCTGGTTCATGGGGGCGATCCCCAGCAGCAGTTCGATAGCTCGAGTCATGCTGACCGTGTTGTGAAATTTGTGGATGAGCGCGCCCGGTCGATTGTAAGGGCTGGTCGCCAGGGCGACGGAGCGGTGCGAAGCGACGTGATCGGGACCGGATTGGGCGTCACCTTCGATGCTGAAGATAGCCGGGTCTTTCCAATAAGCCTGGAGGACACCGCTTGCACAAGCCGTCCGACGGCGTAATCGTTGTCCATGGATTGTGTTTCTGACGACAGCAATTCCATTGACTCGAAAGGAAGAGCGCGGCGAACTCCAGTAGCTAGGTTTCCCGCGTCGAGGCGCCAGCGCGCAATAACAATCGAAACGGTTCTTATTCTTTGAGGTCGTACCCGAGGAGTGCTTCCATTTTGCCGGCGTGGTCACAGTCTTCGCGATTAGCTGCGAAGTGGGACTTCTCCGCTGCCGAATAACAACGATACAGTGGCTGCGCGCCGGGTTGAGGACCGGAAAAGACCCAGCCAGCGGTTCGCAATCGTTGATAACCGTGGCTTTCACAAACACCTTTCTCGATCAGTATGTGGTCCGGATGCCCCGGCCACTGGCTGACGCAGTCTTCCAGTTCAACGGACGGACGTTTTGGATCCGCCGCAGTCATCAGATACCCGGACTCGGCTTGCAATTTGTACTCACTGTAATTGCCGGGAACTGGGGCCACTGTCGACCAGTGATCATGGATCCGGGCGTTATACCAATGGGCCAACATCACTCCCACTTGTGGCTCATCCGGTTTACGCGATCGGGATATCTCAATCGGGCGAAACACCTGGTAACGCTTATCGAAACTCTCGTGCGGTTGAAGATCCATATAAGCCAGCAGCCAATGGTCGCCGAGCTGGTTAACGCCTGCGTTCGCATCCAGCAGGCTCCAATACGCCATCAATTCGTGCGCCTCTTGCAGCCGATGTGCCCAACTTACGTTTGGATCTACCACTAGGAGTGGCTCGGGGAGGGCCGTGAAGTGCACATAGTCTCTTGAGAAGTAAAGCCGGAGGCCTTGTTGCCCGGGCAGCCACCCGAGATTCAGCGTTTCGCCCGTAGTCAGCCAGCGTGCCGTAGTGGTGCCGATGCCGCGCTCCAGCTTGGTAGCGTCGCCGCCGAGACCCGGCTGGCTCCAGCCGCCGTCGAAGTATTTCTTCCAATTCCCAGGACCTGGGTTCGCGACGGGCGCCCGCACAACAATCGTCCCTGGATTCGTGTTGCGCCAACAGAAAGCATAGTAGTAACCATCCTTGCCGTCGACCGCAGTGCAGTCTCCCTCGCCAGTGATCCTGCCGGGCGTGAGTGAATCCTGTCCGGTAATGATCTGGCCGAGACGGCGCCAGCTCAGCCCGTCGTTGTCAGAGACGACCAAAGACATGGACTTCAAACCCATGCCAGGCCGATCCCCAGTCTCGTCGTGCACCCAAGCTAAGACAGTCTTGCCTGATCGTTCGACGTGATTGATCCACTCGCCGCTCTCTCCATAGTTGCCGCGCGGTCCCGGTGGAAGGACGGGAACGGCTGTCCCACCCATGTCCGAAGGGGTCGCTCCGTCGATGGCATAGGTGGTGGAGCTGGCGCTGAAGCTGCGGAAGCGGCCGTTCGGCAGTTGTATCTCGGTGAGAGGATTGTCTGGGATTCCCGGCCCGGGGCCACGCACGACTCGGGGCAGTCCGACTCGGACACGAATGCAGTCGATGCACGTAGCGTCGATTGGCGGCGTCTTCGCGGTGTCACTGGCCTGCGCAAGAACTGCTGCTGAAGACAAAAGTACCAGGCATCCGAGAAAAATGATGCGTGAACAGCGCTTTGCAATGGGCATGGTTCACTCCTTGGTAGCCTACTGGCTCAGTGCATATCCGAGCAGCTGTTCCATGTCGCCCAATTTTTCGCAGTCCGTCTCGTTTGAAGCAAAGTGCGATTGCTCCTTGGCGTTGTAGCAACGGTAGAGAGGAATCGTCTGCTGTTGTGATTTGCTGTAGACCCAGCCCGCTGTGCGCAGCCGTTGATACTGGTGTGCCTCGCAGAATCCCTTCTCAGCAAGGAGATGGTCCGGATGGCCAGGTCGCTCACTTACGCAGTCTTCCAGCTCAACAGAGGGTTTTGCCTCGTCCGCGACAGTCATCAGATAGCCAGATTCCTTTTCCAGCTTGTAAGAGCTGTAATTGCCGGGCACTGCCGCCGTCGTAGACCAACGGTCATGCAGGGTAGCGTTATACCAACGCGCGAGCAGTACACCGACCTGCGGCGTAACCGGATGGTTGGAAATCGACACTTCCACATCGCGAAAAACGAGGTATTTCTGGTCTCGTCCTTCGTACGGCGGCCAATAGGCATACACCAGCATCCAGGAATTCGAGAGTTGATTGCGTCCTGTTTTTGCATCGAGCATGACCGGGTAGGCGAAAACCTCGGACGGATCGGGGCGCTTCCAAATGCCGGGATCGAGGGCCACAAGCGGCTCTCGCAAAGTGGTGAGAGTCGTGTGATCCGTGGAGAAGAAGAGTCCCATGCCACCGTGGACCCAGCCTAGCAGTACCGTTTCGCCCGTGGTTGTCCAGCGGGCAACGCTTGTGCCTAGACCCTTGCCGAGAGATGTCGCATCCCCGCCAAGTCCCGGCTGGTCCCACTTGCCTTGGAAGAACTTCATCCAATGGCCGGGACCAGGACTGGAAACAGGAGCGCGTGCCACGATCACCCCACCATCGCTGGGCCGTCCGCAGCAGGCGTAGTAATACCCATCCTCCCCGTTTACGACCGTGCAGTCACCCACTCCCGTGTTCTTGCCCGCCGTGGGAGCGTCCGTGCCGGTGAGGATTTGGCCGTAGTCCTTCCATGTCAGTCCATAGTCGGTCGAGACGGCAAGGGACATAGATTTATGCGTCTGGCCGCTCTGGTAGTGGCACGCAGTCTCATTGTGGACGAAGCCGAGGATCGCGGTGCCGGCAGGTTCGGCATGGTTCAGCCATTGTCCGCAGGAATCGTAGGTGCCGGGCGCACCTGGACCAAGAACGGTGCGCGCCGCGCCACCCATATCCCATGGATGGTCCCCATCAATGGCGCGTGTATCGGCGTGCGCGTCGAAACCGCGGAAGCGCCCGTCGGGAAGCCGGATTTCCGAGAAGCGATTGTCGGCGATGTCGGCAGCTGGGCCGCGGGCGACCCTGGGAAGTCCGACTCGGATACTGACACATTCATCGCAAGGCACGTCTTTTGCCGCCGGAGTCTGGGCATGGCTGGTTGCCGTATGCAACGTCAAAGCAAAAGAAAGCAGAATCAGCACTAGAAACCAAGAACGAAGAGTTGTCCAAAACATCGGCGCTCCTATTGGCGGCCTAGGGTCACATCGGGCTCAGGGCCAATCTACCGGCGCGGGTGAGCGCGCCGCATCTAAAGATCGCCATGGGATCTGGTTTCGTCTCTGGGGCGCTCCACGTGTAATAGATGATTGCGGCCAGCCGCCCCTGTTGAACAAACTGCTGGAAGGCGCGGCGCTGGGCTTCAATCACTTGCGTTCTCGTCGCATCGTTGATTGGACAAGATTGACTCGGGTTAGGAAATCCCCATTCCGTCAACCAGCACGGCTTTCCACCTTGTTTGCACTCCCCGAAAACATATTGTTCGAGTGAGGCGACACGCATCGAGACGGACCTATGCGGATCGCCGCTTGGATAAACATGTACAGCATAGCCATCCACCAGCTTATCCATGCCGTTTTGACGTAGAAACTCAATCGCGTCCGGGACACTAACCCCAAGTTGTTTGCTCCAAGACTGTGGTCCCGGCAAACCCCAATCCCCCGAAACGCCGGAAAGAATGGGCGTGTCCTTGTTCAGTTGGGAGCGGTCGCGCAAATCCTTGAGCGCCGCCGTGACCTTCAGATAAACCTGAAAACCCGCTGCGATGGGGCGCGCTTCTGCGTCATCGGGATTGTTGAGATCCCGAATTCCCAGTACGCGTCCGCTCCCTGGCGAAGCAATATCGCCGTTGTAGCCCGACGTATTGATCTCATTGCCAAACTCGATGGCGGTAAGGCGTACGTTTGCCGCCTCGAGTTCGTCCAGGATCGGTTTGAATCCGTCAGTGAATTCCTGCGGTTTGAGTTCGGACAGAGGTACATCTGCCCATGATCGCTTCTTCTTGGCCGGTGAGCCAGTATGGGGATAGACGATAGCCACGGTGCCGATGCCATGCTGGTAAGCTTTGATGATGAAATCGGCGCTGTTGGGGAAAAGGCTGCTGCGGATCGTCTTTACGCCATTGTCGGCCAATTGCTTGACCATGTCTTCCTCCGACATATTTGGAGGCGTGTACCAGGAATTCACCCCGGCAACAACGGCGCTTGTTTGAGTGGCGTGAGCGAAAAGTGTACTGGCCAAAACGCACGTGGTCATAAAAACTGACAATCTCTTCATGTGACGCTCCACAGCCATTGAAGGCAACGCACTGCATCGGACTCAGGGCCGTTTTACCGGCTCGGTCAAAGCCCGCACCGGAAGATGGCCCAGCTATCCGGCTTACCGGGCACTTCGGTCCAATCGTAATAGATGATTCCCGCCAGCCGCCCCTGGCTGACAAAATGTTCCAAGGCACTCCGAAAAGATTGAATCAACTTCACGCGCGTCCCATCGACGACCGGACAGGATTCATTGGAGTTACCAAAGCCCCATTCCGTCATCCAGCACGGCTTGGTTCGCGTGCACTCAGCGAAAATACCCTCCTCCAGCGAGGCGATGCGCGCCGAGACGGCCCGATTCAGATCGCCGCTTGGATAGACATGGACACCATAGCCATCCACCAGCTTGTCCATGCCGTTTTGACGTAAGAACTCGATGGTGTCCACGAGATTCACCTCAACCTGCTTGGTCCCCAGCTTCTGGGCCAGGCCCACCAAGATGATAGGCGTTTGCTGATTCAGTTTGGAATGGTCGCGTAAGTCCTTCAGTGCCGCTAGAACTCGCACATAAGCCAGACAGCCGACGGCGACCCGGCTCCCTTCTTGATCATTCGGATTGTTAAGATCTGACAAGCGCAGCTCGCATCCACTACCCGCATCATTACGATGCCCATTGAAGCCTGTTGTGTTGATCTCACTTCCCAATTCAATGGCGGTAAGACGAACGCCCGCCGCTTCCAGCTCGCCCAGCAGCGGTTCAAACGCTGCCGTGAATTCCTGCGAGTTAAGTTCCGACAAAGGGTATCCTCCTCATCCCCTTTCGACTTGGCCCTTGAACCAAGAAAGGGATACACAATCACCACAGAGCCGATGCCATGCTGGAAGGCATCGGTTATGAAATCAGTGGTGTAGGCCATTGGCTCGCATAAACTCTATTGTGGCGTTGATGCTCACCATGTCCGTTTGGGTTCCCGGTTTAGCCGGGGGCGGAAAGGGGCCTTCGGCGCCTCATAGGCGCCAAAGCCTGCGTTCAAGATCGGCGTGTGCTAAAGACAGGGCATATTTTGTCAGGGAGCAACTCTTGAAAGTTCGAGAACCGAGAACCCAGCTGACTCTGCCGCCTGGACCAGTCGTAGGTCCCCCGCAGATGAAGTTCCTTCTGGACGGGCGCTGCTCGCACCATATCAAGGATGCAGCAAGTTGCAGGCTACCCGCCGTCCGCAAGGAATGCTTATCCACCAACTGCGTCGCCAAATCACGAACGTGATCTCCGGGAAGAATTTCCCTCCACCCACGGCCCGATTCATTGCGACGGTGATGATGAGCAAAGCTGCGTGGGGCCGTCCGGACTTGCTCGACGTCATGGTGAGCGGTGTTGACACCGGATATTTAGTCGAGTGGCATCCAGGCGGCCGGCTGACACGGTTTCCGAACCAATTGCCAACAGCAACTGAGCAGGGATCAAGGATTTATCTACTACACGGCTTGGTCTGGCAAGCAGATTCGAAAGTACGATCGTCAAGCCGGACATGTGGTCGAGACAGCCAATGTTCGCTTTTATCCTGACAACATAAGCGTTCGCGCCGACGGCATGCTCATCGTCACTGGTATGGACGAACTTCAAAGCTGGAAGGCTTGTGTATTGGCAAGACTTAGCTTCTGTGAGACGGATTCACAGTGGTGCCTTTGGATCCACTCAGGCTGGATGTGAGGCCTCTCTATCATGCCCCTCCCGGCACCCTCTCGGCCGCTTCGGTTGCCGTTCAGGTTAGGAACACGCTTTATGTGGGGAGCGCCATGGGAGATCGACTTCTTAAAGTCGACTTCACAGACTAATCCCGCCGCCGGTTAGCCGACTGTCCGGGACTTAGGCGCCCTTCATTCTGTTTCGGCCTCCATTCGGCCTCCGCCTGCTCTTGCCATCAGCATACTTCCTATGTATCATTGAGTATGCACTCGGTAATAGAGAAGCTCCGTGGCGCGTCCTAAAAGCGAAGACAAACGAAATGCGATCCTCGACGCCGCGACGCGCCTATTTGCGGAGCGCGGTCTTACCGCTGCCCCAACGTCAGAGATATCAAAACAAGCTGGCGTCGCCGAGGGCACCCTGTTTACGTACTTCAAGACCAAGGATGACCTGATCAATGCCCTATACCGGGAGATCAAGCTGGAACTCGCGGACGCCATGATGTCGGATTTCCCCCGGAAGAAGAATGTTGGTACAAGGTTGCGACATGTTTGGGGTCGCTATGTGAATTGGGGCATTGCGAATCCCAAGCAGCGCAAGGTGCTGGCGCAACTACAGGTGTCGGAGGTACTCAGCAAAGAGTCCAGAGACGCCGGCAGCGCGCCGTTCATCGAGTTCCAAGTCATGATTCGTGACGCGATTGAGCAGCGGGTCTTTCGGAATGATGTCCCGGTGGAACTGATCTCGAAGTCGTTAGCAGCCTTGGTAGAGGCGACGATAGATCTTACGGTGTCGAACCCGTCCAAAGCGAAAACCTACCGGGATAGCGGCTTTCAAATGTTCTGGACGGGCATAACCAAGTAACGAGTCGTTGCATCTTATAAATGAGTGAGTAATCACAATAGACTCGCTCGCGAGGCCAGCTGGCCGAGTCTAAGCGCCCATCGTCTATCTATTAAGGAGAACGGAGGATTTTTATGTCTAAAGTCTGGTTGATTACGGGAAGCGGAAACGGGTTGGGGAGGGACATCGCCGAGGCGGCGCTGGCCGCCGGTGACAGCGTGGTCGCTGGGGCGCGTCGGACGGAAGAACTGGCGCCCCTGGTGGCGCAATACGGCGAGCGGGTGAAGCCCGCCAGGCTGGAAGTGCGCGATGAGGCCGCGGCAAAGGCTGCCGTGCAATTGGCGGTGGACAGCTTCGGGCGCCTGGACGTGCTAGTCAACAATGCTGGTTATGGGCAGTTTGCGCCGTTCGAGCAGATGAGTGCGGAGGACTTCCAGGCGATCGTGGACGCATGCTTTTACGGCGTGGTGTACACCACGCGCGCCGCCATACCTGTGATGCGTAAGCAGAAGGGCGGTCATATCTTTCAGGTGTCATCGGTCGGTGGCCGCCACGCGGTTCCGGGCAATACGCCGTATCACGCGGCCAAGTGGGCGGTGGGCGGTTTCAGCGACTCGCTGGCGATGGAAGTCGCGCCGTTCGGGGTCAAGGTCTGCACTCTAGAGCCGGGAGGTATTCGGACCAACTGGGCACGGCGCGCCGCTCAGAATGCGCCGGACTTGCTGCCGGAGTATGAAGCCTCGGTTGGTTCGTTCCTGAAGATATTGCGAGGCCTCGAAGGGCGTCTGGAAGGCGATCCGCGAAGGATAGCGGGTGTAATTCTGCAACTGGCAAATAGCGACGAGGTGCCGGTGCGGCTGATCCTCGGTGTCGATGCGGAAAAGCGGGTGCGGCAAGCAGAAGCTGCGCGCGCTGCCGAGGCCGACAAGTGGCGACATCTGACCGTTTCAACAGTTTTTGAAGATGGGCGCTTCGACAACCGATTGAATATGGCAAAGAGCGAAATCAATTTCTGAGTTGCTGAATCATGAGGAGCACGATTATGAAATACAGATTGCTAGGCAAGAGCGGGCTGCGGATCTCCGAAGCGTCACTAGGCACGATGACCTTCGGCGACGAGTGGGGATGGGGATCACCGAAGGCTGAAGCGCAGAAAGTCTATGAGACCTACCGCGGGGCAGGTGGAAACTTCATTGACACGGCGAACTTCTACACCAGCGGTACGAGTGAAAGATTCCTTGGAGAGTTCATTCAGGGCGATCGCCAGAGCGTTGTCTTAGCCACGAAATACTCCAACGCCGCGCCAGGCAATGATCCGAATGCGGCGGGCAATCACCGCAAGAGCATGATGCAAGCAGTGGAAGCCAGTCTGAAGCGATTGCAAACCGACTACATCGACCTGTACTGGGTGCACATTTGGGACGGGATCACACCTGTAGAAGAAGTCATGCGCGGACTGGACGATCTCGTTCGCGCGGGAAAGATTCTCTACGTCGGGATCTCGGACGCTCCCGCTTGGTGGGTAGCCCAGGCAAATACTCTGGCGGAGCTTCGAGGCTGGACACAGTTTATCGGGTTGCAGATCGAGTACAGCCTCTTGGAGCGCACGGTCGAGCGCGAACTGATTCCCATGGCGAAAGCTTTGAACTTGGGGGTTCTGGCCTGGTCTCCCCTGGCCCGTGGAGTTTTAACCGGGAAATATCACGGCGACGGCAAGGCCGACGGGGGGCGGATGACCAATGAGGGAATGAAGGAATTCCTTCCTGAGAAACAACGCGCGGCGCCGATCATCTCGGCTGTGAAGTCGGTCTCCGAACAGACCGGTCGCAGCATGGCGCAAGTCGCACTCGCCTGGTTGCGCCATCAGACGGTGCCCGTGATCCCGATCATAGGAGCGCGGAAGGTATCGCAACTTCAGGACAATCTCGCCAGTTTGGATCTGGAACTCTCCGCCGAACAATTGAAATCCCTCGATGGGGCAAGCCGAATCGAACCCGGATTCCCCCAGGGTATTTACGACAGAGAAATGGTTCGTGCAATTAGATATGGCGGCACCTGGGATCGCTTGCTGCTCTAAGCATTTCAGAGCATTTAAGGCAGAATAGTAACGTAGGTGTCGGCGTTTGGGCTTCCCGCTTGCGCCCGAGTGACGTTATCGATGTGTCCGTCAGATCGGTACCGGCAAATGCGCTTGAACTAAGCCGCTAGCGCGGCGGACGCTTCGCGTGCTATGCTCCGCGCGTCATGCCCCAGCGTAATGGATCGAATTGCGGTTCTCGCAGACGCTCATTTTCTAAGTACAGCAAGCCAATAGCTTACAGATGGGCGAAAAGATTGAATTCCCATAGCCATTAGCCCGCATCCGCCGCAAACGCCAGCGGCTTCCTTCAATGCAGGTCTCTGTCACCACAAACCGACACCCAAGCCCCGAGAACTATTTGTCAAGTCACACTGCAGATCAGAAATCTGAAATGTCGCATTTTTACTATTTCGAGATTGAGGATACGAGTAGCCTCCTGGGCAACACGAGGACTACTGATGGCCACCACGTCATATCAGACCACACCGGAACTGCGGCAAAAGGCTTTCATCGAACGCTATTTCTTCAGCGGTATAGCGATCGCCATGCTCGCCACATCGATGGCGGGATTCATGCCCTCGTTGGTGCATACCGCCGGACGGCGCGCGCCCCTTTCACCACTCGCCGCCGCCCACGGAATCGTATTTGTCGCCTGGCTTCTGATTTTTCTAGTCCAGAGCATACTGGTTGCGAGCCAACACGTAGCGCTTCACCGAAAGCTCGGCCTGGTCTCAGTTCTCGTCCTAGCTTTGATGATCCCTTTGGCCTATACAACGACCGTCGCCATGGCGCGACGCGCCTTCGATCTGAGCGGCGATCTTAGAATCGATCACGACCCGCTTTACGAATCCGTGTTTCCGTTCAGCAACCTGCTCATCTTCTCCTTGTTGGTCGTAGCAGCACTAGCTTATCGGCGCAGGCCAGAGATTCACAAACGCCTGATGCTATTCGCGAATATAGAGCTGATGCCCGCTCCGCTAGCGCATTTGATTGGCCACACACCATGGCTCGCAGCGCTACCGGCACCGATCATCATGATCCCTATCTCGATGTTCGTGGTAGCCGCAGTCGCGAGAGATGTACTGCTGGGAAGGCGAGTTCACCAGCTCACGCGGGGGCTGGCGCTTTTGCGCCTCTTCTCGGGGCCGCTCGAGGCAGGTCCTATTGGTTCGAGCGCAGCATGGCACCACTTTGCCAGTTGGCTTAGCCAGTAGCCTGCCCGCAGAATCGGTGCATACGCTAGGCGATGCATCCTGATTGCAGAAGTCCCTCGTCACCAATCCTTCCGATGCCATGAGTCGACTATCTGGCACAATAGCCCACAAGCGCACTTCTCGTCGGCCCTGGAAAGGAGTCGGGCCATGCTTCACATCCGTTTCCACACGCCCACGCCGAGCCTTAAACAATTCGTTCGCTTCTACGTCCAGCGTGAGGTCCAGATTCGCGGCGCCGCAGTGGTGCATCCCGTACCGGCCCGCGCCGCACCGGTGATCGAGTTTGATTTCGGCGATCGAATCAATGTCCTCGACCATAAGCAACTGGCACAGCGCAAATCCCCTGCGGTTGTTGTTGTGGGTCCGCAGACATATCGCAGGATCGAAATGCAACTGCAAGGGGCTCTCGAGTCTTTCGTGATCATGTTCCAGCCAGATGGATTGCACCAGCTATTCTCCATCCCCATGCACGAACTGACGGACCAAGACTATGAAGGCCATTCCGTTCTGGGTGCCTTCATTTCACGGCTCCAGACCCGCCTAGCCGGATGTAAATCAATGGAGGAGCGGGCGCGTTGCGTCGATGGATTTCTATTGCGTCGCGCCATCGATTCGCGCAGCTATGATGCCATCTCGGCTGCAGCAAATCGTATCGTTGTGGCTGGCGGCCGCGTAAAGGTCGCGGCCCTGGCGGACCGCACCGGGTTGAGCACGCGCCAATTTGAGCGGAGGTTCATTCAGCAGGTGGGCATGCGCCCTAAGCTGTTCGCAAGGATAGCAAGGTTCGAAGCAGTTCTTGATACGAAGGCGCGTTCCGCCACGAAGTCCTGGACCGATGTAGCACATGAGTTCGGATACTACGACCAGATGCACATGATCCACGACTTCGGAGAGTTCACCGACAAAACGCCGACGGAGATTCTCATTCAGCTTGAAACCGTCTTCGTGGAGCAGATCAAAACAATACGATCGGGTGCGCTGTCCGTCAAGGCTACCGGCGGTCCACGGCTGATTCTCTGACCAAAGGATCCACTCCTCGTGGATTACGGGCTTAACGGGCATCAATCCTGATGCCCGCGCAGGCTTAACTCTTTTCCGTGCTGCATTTTAGGCGCGCGTGCACAGATTGGACCGGTTAAGCCATCCGGAAGTTATGGCACAGCCACCGAAATCGAAATGCCGAGTCCGCCTTCTTCTGGGGACAGCAAGTCACTTTAGTCTTGTGACCGCCAATACGGCGTGAGGCCAAAAAGCATGCTAGTATCCCCCCGCTAATATGACGGCGAGTGGCTCAACTTCTCCCTACGCGCTTGGCAGCACGGACTGGGAGCACGAGCGCCTGATTCGACAGGGGGCGCTTCTCGCGCCTTGCACGGAACGATTTTTCCGCGAAGCCGGCATCGGCCCAGGCCAACGTGTGCTAGACATCGGCTCCGGCGTCGGCGATGTAGCCATGCTAGTGGCGCGCCTTGTTGGTCCTTCGGGAGAAGTCGTTGGAGTGGAGCGCGATGCCGCGTCAGTCGCCCGAGCCCGGGCTCGCGTGGCCGAATCAAACCTCCACAATGTGAGCCTCACGGAATCCGACGTAAACCAAATCACAAGCGACAAATCTTTTGACGCAGTTGTGGGACGTTTCATCCTGCAGTTCCTCCCCGATCCTGTTGCTGTATTGCGCGCGCTATCGCGGTTGGTTCGCCCTGGCGGAGTGATCGCTTTTCGCGAAGTGTCCTACACTCCTTTTCTCGCGCTTTCCGCGCGTTTGCCCCTGTGGTCCGCATGCGCTTCTCTCCTTCATGAGGTGATCCAGCGAGCCGGCGGAAACACGGAGATAGGACTCGGTCTTCATCGGATATTCCAGGAGGCTGGATTGCCCGCGCCAACCATGCGCGTGGAGATTCTGCTCGGTAGCGAGCCCGAGTTCACGCGATGGATCTACGATCTCCTCTGCAGCCTGCGACCGCGAATCCAGCAGCATAACCTCTCGCTTAACGCGCTTGGCGATTTCGATACGCTTCGAGAGAGGCTGCAGGATGAGGTTGCAGCATCGAAGACGGTTGTTCCTTTTGTCGCCCTCGTCGGTGCCTGGTCCAATAGGCCGATAGACCAAGTTTCCTTCTAACAGTCACCAGACATACGAGTAGTTGTCTTACGTGCTCCTTCAAGTCACTGTGGCGAGACAAGCGAAGGTGTTAATGGAGCCTCCAGTAAGTGGCGCGATCGCGGCAACGGCAGAGCCGGTTGGCGCGGAGGACAAAGTAACCGCGTACGGCTGGAAAGCGCTGGCCGGATCGGTGATCGGGTATTCCATGGATGGGTTCGACATGTTGATTCTTGGCTTCATGCTCGCCGCCATCTCAACCGACCTAGCCTTAACAAATGCCCAGGCAGGCTCGCTTGTCACCTGGACGTTAGTCGGTGCCGTGGCAGGCGGACTCATTTTTGGAACTCTCAGCGACCACTTTGGCCGAATCCGTGTACTGACCTGGACCATTCTGATCTTCGCCGCGTTCACCGGCCTTTGCGCGTTTGCGCGAGGTTATTGGGATCTGGTTGCTTACCGGGTAATCGCAGGTCTTGGCCTGGGTGGCGAGTTCGGCATCGGCATGACGCTCGCCGCCGAAGCGTGGCCGGCTAGCAAGCGCGCCCGGGCGTCGTCGTATGTCTCCATCGGATGGCAGTTGGGAGTTCTCTTGGCTGCGCTGGTCACACCAGTACTGCTCCCGGTGATCGGCTGGCGAGGCATGTTCCTGGTCGGCCTGCTGCCTGCACTCGTGGCGTTCATCGTTCGCCGCACGCTTCATGAGCCGGAAATCTTCGTCAAGAAACACGCGGCGAAGAAGGAAAACTCATTTCGCTTGTTAGTAAAGGATGGGAAGACATGCAGAACGACCCTGGGAATCGCCATTCTTTGTTCGGTCCAAAACTTCGCCTACTACGGCATCATGATTTGGATGCCGAGTTATCTCGCAAAGAACGTGGGTTTCAGCCTCAAGAAGTCCGGCATGTGGACAGCGGTCACGGTTGTAGGCATGGCCTGCGGCATCTGGGCGTTCGGTCAACTCGCCGACCGAGGCGGCCGCAAGCCCATCTTCGTCCTGTTTCAACTTGGCGCGGTAATCATGCTCTTCGTGTATTCGCGGGTCACAGGCCCGAACACGCTGCTTTGGGTAGGAGCAATTATGGGGATGGCTGTGAACGGAACGATGGCTGGAATTGGCGCGCTCATGTCGGAAGCGTACCCCACGGCCGCCCGTGCAACGGCGCAGAACGTGTTGTTCAACGTGGGCCGAGCAGTGGGGGCTCCGGGGCCGTTAGCGGTCGGCGCCTTAGCCGCGAAATACTCGTTTAACGTTGCGATCACTCTGCTTGCGTCGATCTACGTCCTCGACATCATGGCTACAGTCTTCTTGATCCCTGAGCTCAAGGGCAAGGAACTGGAATAAGCGAGCGAGTGAAAGGGCAAAACGGAAGTTACCGAATTACTTCCGGATTGCCTATTATAACCGGCCAATAATCGGACTCACTTCTCTAAAAGAGGTCTAAGTGGGAAGTGTTATTCTTTTCCAGTGGGATCTTTCTTTTAGAAGGAAAGAGCTCCACTTCCGGCTAAGATCTTGACCAAGGACGCCATAGGGTCCAACAAGCAGGATCTGGCGTTTTCGTGACGGGTGGTTCAGAAGTAGCGGACATGACAATTCCCTTCAATTCGAATTGATTCGGTGTCCCTTTCTGCTAATGCTCAACCCTTCAGGAACTGCGTAACGTGCTCAACAAACAGCTCTGGGTATTGGTACTGCGCACCATGATTGCTGTCGGGGTACAGAATGAGCTGCGCGTTCGGCAGGTTTTGCTGGAGGATGAAAGAATTCACCGTATAAACGATGACGTCGTTGTTGCCATTCACCACGATCGTAGGCTGAGTGATTTTCTTCAGGTAGGCATAGGGATCTTTCGCCGGAGCGCCCCATTTTTGTATTGCAGCCACCTGTGCCGGAGCGACCTTTTCATTCGCCAAAGGATCGCGATTTTTCTGGCGCGCTCTCTGTCGTTCTAGATATTTCCTTCCGGCGGCCTGGCTTTGCTTTGATGGAGTAAAGAAGACACGAAGCCACAGCTCGTCTGCGGGATCGTACTTGGCTCCAAAAATCTCCTGGGCTTCGTGTGTTAGCGAAGCCATCCCGTCGCCGCTCCTTGGGCCAGTGCCAACGAGAATGAGTTTTCGCACAAGGTCTGGCCGGTCGATGGTGAACTGCTGCGCGATGAAGCCGCCCATCGAGAATCCGAGAGCGTCGAGTTTTTTAATGCCGAGGGCATCGATGAAGGCGGCTGCATGCTGCGTCATCTCTTCAATCGAGGTCGGAACTTCACCGCTAGAGTTGGAGATGCCTGCGTTATTAAATAAGATCACTTCGCGGTCCCGGGCAAATCCGTCGGTCAATGCAGGATCCCAGTGATCCATGGTTCCGGTAAAGTGCATGAAGAAGAGCAGCGGGAGGCTTCCTTTCTTGCCAAAGCGACGGTACGCGAAGCGAATGCCGGCGGCCTCAACGAATTGCGTCGGCGCAGTTTGGTGAGTGTTGCTGCTCATGAAATCTCCATTGATGAGATAGGGCCGCACCCGGGAAGCTTCATCGCGCGAGCTTTCCGCCGTCGGTAGCAAGTGAAGCCCCGGTAATGAAGGAAGCCTTGTCGGAGGCCAGGAAAAGAATCGCTTCGGCGACCTCTTCCGGTTGGCCAATGCGCTTCATGGGCACGCGCGAGATCAGATCGGCTTTATTCTCGGGAGTGCCGGTGAAGCGGTTCAACATGCCGGTCTCGATTGGTCCGGGAGCCACGACGTTGATCCTGATTCCGGCCTCGGCAAACTCGAGGGCAGCTGCCTTGGTAAAACCTTCCACAGCGTGCTTGCTGCCAACATAGAGAGCAGCGCCTGGTGCTCCAGATCTTCCATAGGTTGAGGAAACATTGATGATGCTGCCGTGGCTTTGCCGAAGCATGACCCGCAGCTCATGTTTCATGCTCAACAATGTGCCGAGGACATTCGTGTCAAATGTGGCGGCGTAGGTCTCTGCCGTCTGGTCTGTAAATGGTCCCGGTTTGCCTTCGGTGCCGGCGTTATTGACCGCCACGTCCAATTGGCCGAAGCGAGAGAGGGCATAGTCAACGAGTTTCTGGATATCTCCTTCCTGGCGCACATCCGCCCGCACAAACTCCGCTTCAGCACCGAGATTTCGAAGCTCTATGACAAGCTCCTGTCCCTCTTTGTCGTGACGGCCCGAAACGACAACCCTTGCCCCTTCTCTGGCGAAAGCAATCGCAGTTGCCCGTCCGATCCCTGTTAGCGCTCCTGTAATCAAAACCACTTGCTCCGACATAAACACTCCTTCTTTGTTGAAGTGATGTTAAGGACGCAGATCCTGCGCCCTTGTTGGAAAACGGCGATAGGTCGAGGCCGTTTGGAGGCCGCTCGGAATTAGTCCGCGGTCATTCCACCGTCGACCGCCAAGGATGCGCCGATGATGTAGGACGCCTTGTCAGAGGCAATGAATGCTATGGCGTTTGCAATTTCTTCGGGAGTGCCGATGCGCTTGTTGGGAACGTGTGCGTCGAGGAAATTGGCTTTGTTTTCCTTTGTTTGCGCAAAGTGGTTGAACATTCTGGTTTCCACCGGGCCAGGGCCAACGATGTTGACACGAACGCCTGTGCCGGCGAGTTCGATTGCCGCTGACTTCGTGATACCTTCCACGGCGTGCTTGCTGCCGACATACGCGGCCGCACTCGGGCCACCGACTTTGCCGTATGCGGACGAGATGTTAACGATGCTGCCCTTGCCTTGCCGAAGCATTGCCCGAATCTCGTACTTCATGCTGAGAAGCACGCCAAGTACATTTGTGTCGAAGATGGCTCTATAGTTTTCGGTGTCCGCATCTGCAGCGGACTCGGGATTGCCCACGGTGCCGGCGTTATTGACGGCAATGTCGAGGCGGCCGAAACGAGCGATGATCTTGTCAACGAGGTTTTTGACTTCCTCCTCATGCCGCACGTCGGTGCGCACAAATTCGGCTTCAGTACCGAGTTTGCGAAGCTCAGTGGCAAGCTTCTGGCCTTCATCGTCGTGGCGTCCGGAAACAACGACCCGCGCTCCTTCATTCGCGAAGGCCTGGGCTGTGGCCCGACCTATGCCCGTCAGGGCTCCGGTAATTAGAACAACTGGTGAACTCATAGCAACTTCCTCCTTGATCTGGAACCTATGCAGGTCAGGCATACTGAATGTTTGCCAAGAACCCTTCCGGGATTGCTCAGATCACTTACTTAGATTGCGATGTCAGGCGTTTGTAGCGCGGTTAGAGCATACTTTGTTAAACTGGGATCGATGCCTCAGAGGTATGGGAGATGGGGAATGGAATTACGACACCTGCGCTATTTTGTCGCGGTCGCCGAAGCGGGAAGTCTTACGGTAGCAGCAGAGCAAAGGCTGCACACGTCACAACCTTCGTTGAGTCGACAGATTCGAGATCTTGAGAGCGAGCTAGGCGCCCAACTCCTGACACGCCGCGCTCGCGGGATCGAACTGACACCCGCGGGTCGAGCCTTTCTCGATCACGCTCGCTTGGTGTTATCGCAAGTAGACGCGGCAAGCGAAGCTGCTCGGCGGGTCACTCATCCTAGCAAGCCATGTTTCACGGCTTCCGGTTAGCTGTCGCCATCGTCAACTCCTTCTTCGATTGGTACATTCGGATCCCTACGTTCTTTTGCTGCTCGATCGCGGAGGAGGTTTTCATGCGAAGCATCGTCACGAGGAAATCGACGGCACGTCTTAAGCGGGGTTTACGGTGCGCAGGAACTTCACGATCTGGTCGTTGACCTCGGCAGCGGCTTCGTGTTGTACCCAGTGGCCCACATTGTCGATTTCGAGAGTTCCCACGAGACCCGGAAGGCCAACACCGAGTTTTTCTACCGGGGGATAGAGTCCCGACAAGCCATCCGCCTTCCCCGCAATGTAAAAGGAAGGTTGGGTGATCTTCGCGCCTTTCCAAGCACCAGACAAATAGAAATACGGTTCGGCGGCGCGGTAGTAGTTCAG
>Ga0210410_10001695_pt1 | contig 20433 bp, 13 predicted proteins | sample IncBWC4MmetaG_FD_161058 | JGI IMG/M metagenome (GOLD analysis project Ga0210410, IMG submission 161058) | Forest soil microbial communities from Barre Woods Harvard Forest LTER site, Petersham, Massachusetts, United States - Inc-BW-C-4-M | ecosystem: Environmental > Terrestrial > Soil >... | reverse complement strand
TCTTCGTTGGATTCAAGGATGGAAAAGCCGCCGTGGATCCGGTGCCGTTTCTCACGGGTTTCGTTCCCAATCCCGGCGGTCTCAGGGTGAATGGCCGCCCCGTCGGAGTCGCGGTCGCCTCCGATGGAGCGCTGCTCGTCAGCGATGACGGTGCCAACGTCATCTATCGCATCAGCTACAGTAAGTGATTGCGCGGTGGTTGAAACTTTGCGACCTACTTCACAACCAGCGTGAGCGAAATCGCCGAAAGCGAAAAGCTTTTCGTCGAACCCGCAGGTGTCGCGGTCGGGATCACCGCCAATGTGTATGTCCCACTCGGCGTTATGATAGCTGGCGGAGGAGGCGGTGGCTGCACCGAACTCGCGCCGCTTCCACCGCCGCCGCAGCCATTCACCGCCAGCGAAAGGCACGCAAGCGCGACAACTCTTTTCCAATCGAACGCGGCCGCGCAAACTTCTCCTCGCTCGCGCTTCCGCGGATAAAACCAAAAGGCCAGCAAGAGTAAGAGCAACGTCGCCAGCACGAGAAAATACCGCGGCACACTCGGGATGCTTCGTGGAGCGCCGGGCGCAACCCCGGCGCGGCCGCTGGTCGTCACTGCTACCGTGAAATTCGCGGGGGCTCCATTTGTTACTGTCAGGTTGGGCGCGCTGCAGTTTGCTCCCGTCGGCGCCCCCGAACACGCGAATGCCAGCGTCCCGCTGAATCCCGCTGCCGGTGTGGCTTGCAGGTTGAATTGAGCGGTCTGACCGGCGCTTACCGATGCACTCAATGTGGCTCCAGCAGCCGCGGCAAACGTCACCGCGGTCACCGCCGTGCCGTTGATCGTCACCAATTGTGGGGAATTCGCCGCATCGTCCGTGATGGTCAACGTCGTCGTGCGAATCCCCGCCGCCAACGGTGTGAAGGTCACGGGGATCGTGCAACTCGCGCCCGATGCCACCGCGGTCCCCAGGCAGTTCGATCCGGCCACGGAAAAATCGCCGACGTTTAATCCGCTCACGCCAACGGCCGTCACATGAAGCGGCCCCGTCCCGGTGTTCGAAACGGTCAGATTTTGTGGCACGGCCGTGGTGCCCTGCGTTGTCGTCCCCGCCAGATTGAATGTTCCCGCGGGATTCAACGAGACCGCGGGCGTCGGCGTAGGCGGTGCAATTCCCGTCCCGCTCAGCCCATATTGCTGCGGATTACCTACCGCGCTGTCCATCACGTTCAGCGTCGCCTGGCTCGAGCCGACGCTTGTCGACGCATAGACCACGAAAATAGAGCACGAGTGTTTCGGCTGCAGCACAACCGTGGAAACACAGTTGTCGCTTTCTTGAAAATCACCCGGGTTCGCCCCGGTCACCGAAACGGATTGAAAACTTACCGCCTGATCTCCGCTGCTGGTTAGCGTGATCGCTTGCGAAACGCTCTTTTGCCCGGTAACGGTATCCGGAAATGTCAGGCTCAATGCGCTGGGCGTCAGCACAGGTCCCACCGCGCCTTGGCCGCCCGACGGGCCAAGCGATGCGACCACCGGCAAGATCTGCGTGGCCTGCTGGAAAAACGGCTGGCTGATCGCACTCGGCTGGCTCGGCAGCCCGGTACCCGGATCAACCTCATAGACATTGATTCCAAAAAGACCGTTGGCCGAGCTCACGACATAGATGAAGGGAGCTTGCGGATTCTGCAGCCCGCTTAGAAAATTTGCATTATTTACGGCCATTGGCGATGACGGCAGCACCAGGAATGTGCTTGTATCCAGCAATTCGAAGCACTCGACGCAGTTCGACGCGCCCGCCAGCGGCACCTGTACATACGTCACCTGTCCCGTGGGGTCGAAGAAGATCGAACTCGGAAACATCTGATCGATGCCGTCCGGACTCTGTTCGTTTCCCAGGTCCTCGGTTCCCAGAGAAGTCAGAGCAAAATTGGTGGAATTGAGCTGGTAAATGGAAAGCGACCCGCGGCTCGAGCCGTATCCCAACGCGAGGAAATTTCCCCGCGCGCTGATTCGAATGCCCAGCCCGCGGCTGCCAACCACCGTTCCGCCGCTTGGGTCCAGCGTGGCCACGCCGGTCACCGGATCGAACGTGATCAGGTACAGCAGCGCGTTCGGAAACTGCGCCGGCGGGTTAGGGAACTGGTTGATCAAGATCGCAATGCCGTGACCGTTCGGATCTCCCACCGCGCCGCCGTCCACCCACGCGCCCTGCACCGGCAGTGTCTGGCTGCTCACCGGCACTAGCGCGGGCGTGGTCGCGTCCACGTGAAATGTATCCAGTGTCAGCGTGCTTGTGGCCGGTGCCGCCAGCAGGTCCGACTTCAAGAGGTACACGAATTGCCCCGAACTCTCCGCAACCACCAGCACTTCAAACTGCCCTGTCGAAGCCTGAAAGGGCGACGTCGCCACTTCATTTGCCGCGCCCGTGGTGGCACTCACCGAATACATCGATAGCCCGCTCGTGCAATATCCGTAGAGAAAACGTCCCTTCGGATCGATCGTGGAAGGCCCGCACGGATTCGTGAACGTCGTCTGCGAGTTCGCGAGCTGCGTCAACGCGCCGCTCGAATCGTCGCGCAAAAATGTCACCCCTCCGGTGACTTTGCCGTTCGCAATCGTCTCCACGAACAGCCACGGTTGCGGCGTCTGCGCGGTGGCACGGAAAATTCCCGGGAAGCAGGCGAGTGCGGCAACAAAGCAAAACGCAACAGCACGGCAGCAGCTTCGGCCGCCGGAAGGGCGTGGGTTCATTCCAAACTTCCTTGCGCTGAACGCAGGGTTCAGCTTGTAAACGAGATAAGAGGGAAACCTGCAGGGAGACTAACGTGGTGCGATTCTAGCGTCAACCAAAAGTGTATAAAAAGAGTAGTAAATAGCAGTGCGGGTATGTTTCAAATTGGAACAACTTGCTCGGTGCCTTTCGAGGGCGCGGTTCCAAAATGGAACTTCCTCCCCCGTCTCCGCACCCTCCGGCCGCAACGAACCCCTTTTCAAATGAAAACTCTGGGGTTAATGTCTATGAATGGATGTTAATGCGGGCCCGGTCAGACTTCGGATACATTCAAACGCTTATGCCGCCATTTAGACTTGACGTCGAGAAATTAACCAGCAGCACGGAAGCGCTCACGATTTATACGGCCAATGGAAAGCTGAGCATTGAGACCGTCAATGAATTCCTGCCCAAGCTTCGTGCGGATGCCGCGCAGCGTGTCATCCTCGATCTCAACGGCGTGAGCTTTCTCGACTCTGCCGGCGTCGGCGCGCTCGTCTCTCTCTTCGTCAGCCGCCGGAATCAGGGCAAGGAGTTCGGGTTGGCCGCACTGCAGCCGCAAGCCATCGCCGTCGTAACCGTGGCCGGCCTGCAAAACCTTCTCCCCATCTACAAAACCGTCGAAGACGCCACCGCCAAGAAAGTCTGAGTGAGCCCTGTAGCGCCGGCATCCTGCCGGCAAGCGCGAGGCAAAGTCTTATCACCTGGCAAAATGCCGGCGCTACCAGCAACTGTAGCGGCCGCCTTTTGAGGTGCGCATTTTGCACCCCGAACGTTTCTACGGGGCGGGCACATTTCTAACAGTAATGATTTTGAGAGGTGAGCGCCTTCAGGCGAACTATCTCGGCGTCCAATTCGGATGGCTTGTGAACAACCCGTCCACAAACCCAATCTGGTAGCAAACAAACAATCCAAAGCACAGGCTCAGCAATCCGGACGCGGTAACCAGCCCGCGGTTCACCCACGCAAAGCGCGTCCCCGCGTAAGAAAATGGCAGCGCCAGCGCCACCGTAATCAGCATCATCCCCGCAATCGTACCAACACCAAAAATGAGCAGATAAAAAACGCCCAAGCGCGGATCATGAATCGTCGTCAGCACCAGTAGCGCCACCGCTGCGGAACCTGCGAGCCCGTGCACGATGCCGATCAGCAGCGGCCGCAGCGAGTGGAAAATTCCCAGCTTCGCAAACGGGCCGCGCAGCCATGCCGGAGCCGCCAGTGCTTCGCCGTGATGCTCCGACGCCGGCTGGTGCGAATGCCAGTGATAGTGCAGCCGCGTCCCGTGCTCGTGAATGTGGACATGCTCACCGTTCACTCGGGGATGGGCGGGAGAAAATTTCTCGCTCAACCACCGCGTCACGCCTGTGAGATTCAAAATTCCAAGCAGGATCAGCATCAGTCCCACCGCAAGTTCCATCGACAGGCCGACGCGCACCGGAATCGCCACATTGAAAAGAATAATCGCCGTGCCGACCAGCAGAATCGTCAGCGTATGACCCAGGCCCCAGAGCGCCCCGATCCATCCCGCCCTGCCGAGCGAAGGCTCACGGCTGATGATCGTCGAGACCGCGATCACGTGATCCGGGTCCGTGGCATGGCGCATCCCCAGAAAAAGACCGATCGCCAGTATGGTTAGCCCGCTGATCATAAATGAATGGGGGCCATCTCCGCCCATCTGTCAAGCCACAAGGATACTGGAGCTTTTACACCGGCGCGAGTGATTCCTGGCACAGCTGAATCCTGGCGTAGCGGCCCCGACCGTGTCGGGTCCTGCCTGCTTTTGATACTTCCAAGAGCGGGTAGGATGCAGAATGCTCAAGTCTTCTTCAGAACGCGCATAAACTCCGCCGCCGTATGCGGTAGCCGCGCCCCGCGCCGCGTAATGATGTAGAGATGCCGCGGGATGCTCAACTGCTTAATGTGCACTTCCTTCAGCCAGCCGTGCTCCACTTCCCACGTCACGCACATCCGCGGCACAATCGCCACACCCATCCCCATTTGCACGAATCGCTTGATGCTTTCAATTGTCGGCATTTCCATGGGCATATCCAGCGCCGTGCGGTGACGCGCAAAGAGCTCGATCACTTTGCGCCGGAATGGCGATTCGACAATGTGCGCGATGAACGCTTCTTTCCCCAGCTCCTCAACGTCCACTTCCTTGCGCTTCGCCAGCGGATGCTTCGGCGGCACCACCAGCGTTAGTTCATCCTTCAGGATTTCCGTGGCCTGCAACTGAGCGTCGCGCGGGATAAAGGAAACCGCGCCCAAGTCCAGCCGGTAGTTCACCACCTCGTGCGGAATGTCGCGCGAAAACATGCGGTGCACGCGCACCTGCACGCCGGGATGCGCCTCGCGAAACGCCGCGAGCGCCGGCAGCAGCGCGTGGATGGAGCTCTCATTCACGCCCAGCGAAAGCTCGCCGCGCTTCAGCCCTTCCAGCTCCAGCAGCCCTTTTTTGACCTCGTCGCGGAGGTTCAGCAGCCGCTCGGCGTACTCCCGCAGCAGCGTCCCGGCATCCGTCAGCCGCACCGGGCGCGCCCCCCGCACAAACAACGGCTGTTCCAGCGAATCTTCCAGCTTGCGGATGGTCAGGCTGACTGCTGGCTGCGTCCGATAGAGCCGCTCCGCCGCCCGGGAGAAGCTGCCTTCCTTCGCAACCGTCAAAAATACCTGTAATTCGCCAAGATCCATGCGTAAGCCTCGGTTCGGAGGGCAGGTCGGTCAAACCCTCGGCAGTGGTGGATTTCAGGGTGCCGGCAGGCCCGGCGGGGGGTGCGGGCAGCGGCTACCCTAAACCCTAGTATAAGATAGAATTATCAATTACAGAATGAAGATAAATTGGACTAGAACCCCCTGCCGTGCGTTACTGGTAGCACAGATCTGGGAGTAGCTATGAGCCACGTACGAATCTTTGATACTACCCTCCGCGACGGTGAGCAATCGCCGGGCTTTTCCATGAATACCGAGGAAAAGATCCGCATGGCCCGGCAGCTTGCAGCCCTGGGCGTGGACATCATCGAAGCCGGTTTTCCAATCGCCTCGCGCGGCGACCTGGAAGCGGTGCAATCCGTTGCGAAAGAAGTCCGCGATGTGCCCATCGCCGCGCTCGCTCGCGCGCGAAAGGACGATATCCTTGCCGCCGTCGAAGCGCTGAAACCCGCGAAGTCTCCCCGCATGCACGTGTTTCTCGCCACCTCTGATCTGCACCTGCAGGCCAAGCTGCACATTACGCGCGAGCAGGCGCTTGAAGCCATCGGCTCCATGATCAAGCTGGCGCGCAACTACGTCGAAGAGATCGAATTTTCCGCCGAAGACGCCGGACGCACGGAAATTGAATTTCTCTGCAAGGCTTGCCAGGTTGCTGTAGAAAATGGCGCCACCGTCCTCAACCTGCCGGACACGGTTGGTTACGCAGTGCCAGAAGAGTACGGTGCGATGTTCCTGAAGGTCCGCGAGCACCTCGGCGATCCCGAGCACATCACTTTAAGCGCCCATTGCCACGATGACCTCGGCCTCGCCGTCGCCAACTCGCTGGCCGCGGTTCGCGTGGGTGTTCGCCAGATCGAATGCACTGTCAACGGCATTGGTGAACGCGCGGGAAACGCCGCGCTGGAAGAGATCGCCGTCGCTCTCGCCGTGCGCAAGGACAGCTTTGGCGTGGCCACCAAGCTCAACCTGAAAGAACTCTACAAATCCAGCCGCCTGCTCAGCGAAATCACCGGCGCGGTGATCGCTCCGAACAAAGCCGTCGTCGGCGCCAACGCCTTTGCCCACGAAGCCGGTATTCACCAGGACGGCATCATCAAGAACCCGCTTACTTACGAGATTATTTCTCCGGAAGCTGTCGGTGTGCCGTCTCGCTCGCTCGTTCTCGGAAAACACTCGGGCCGCAACGCCCTGCGCCAGTCGCTCAAGGAACTCGGCTACGAAGCCTCTGACGCCGAGCTCGCGGAGTGTTATCGCCGCGTCACCACGCTGGCCGATGAGTCCAAGAATGTTCGCGCGCGCGACCTGATGGCGATCGCGCACGAGGTGATTCGTCGCAAAGCCGTCGCGGTTGCGAACGAAACCTCTTCGGCCGCGTAATTCCGGCATAGAATTTTTCTCGGGGTGCCCAGGCCATGAAGTTGAAAAAAACAATTGTCCTTCTTCCCGGTGACGGCATCGGTCCGGAAGTCACGCGCTCTGCCGCCAACGTTCTCCAAGAGTGCGCCCGCGAATTCCAGCACCAGTTCACGTTTGTGGAGATGCCCGTCGGCGGCGCGGCCATCGAAAAGACCGGCACTCCGCTCCCCAATGAAACTCTGGACGCCTGCAAGAAAGCCGACGCCGTTTTCCTCGGCGCGGTCGGCGGCCCGAAGTGGGATTCTCTTCCCGGCGGCAAGCGCCCGGAAAACGGCTTGCTCGACCTGCGCAAAGGACTCGGCCTCTTCGTCAATCTACGGCCCGTGAAATTGCTCGAGCCACTGCGCGGAATTTCTCCGCTCAAAGCCGACCGCCTCGGCGATCTCGATCTCGAAATCGTCCGTGAACTTGCCGGCGGCATGTATTTCGGCGAGCGCGGCACGGTCAAGGAAAATGGAGTCGAACGCGCTTTCGACACCGAATCCTATTCCACGCCGGAAATCGAGCGCATCGCCGCCTTCGCGTTCACGCGCGCCGAGGCTCGCTCGCGCCGCCTCTGCTCTGTGGACAAGGCCAATGTCCTCAGCAGTTCGCAACTCTGGCGCCGCACCGTCACCGCGATGGGCACCGTCTATCCCAACGTGAAGCTCGAGCACATGTACGTGGACAATGCCGCCATGCAGCTCACGCTGAAGCCCACGCAATTCGACGTGATGCTCAGCACCAACATGTTTGGCGATATTTTGAGCGATGAGGCCGCCGCGCTCGTCGGCTCCATCGGACTGATTCCTTCGGCCAGCTTCGGCACCAGCGCGCCGATGTTCGAGCCCATTCACGGTTCCGCGCCAAGCCTCGCCGGAAAAGATGCGGCCAATCCTATCGGCGCCATCCTGAGCGCCACCATGATGCTGCGCGACACCTTTGGCCTAAGCCTCGAAGCCGACTGGGCCGAGCAATCGCTCGTCCGCGTGCTGAACACCGGCGTCCGCACTGCCGACATCGCCGAACCCGGCAAAAAAACCGTCGCCTGCTCCGTCTTCAACGACATGCTCCACGACGAAATGCAGCGCACCTTCGAGCACGCCGAAAAATACGGCTGGGGCGTCTAATCCACTGTTTTCAAATTTGGGTAAGGTCTATCGGGCCAAGACGGCGCTCGTAGATTTGGGACCTGCGCCACGTTGCAGCGCGGAAGACAAGCTGCGGCTCGGCCAGACAATTTCCAAGGCAATTTGATGTTTCACCAGCATTCGGGAACGCCGATTGATACGTACTTCCATCGTGTTGCTCCCGTCAGCGTGCAGTTCGGAATCGTTCTCTTTCTGGGCGACGACTTCCTTGGCGCCACGAAAAACGGTTACACGGAGAACATGATCCCCTGCTTCAATTGGACAACTGAAACGCAAAGTATCACCGCGATGCGCAGACTCCAGCGGAGTCGTCAGAAGAAGGTTGTCATCGGAGTAGATCGCGAGAGTCTCTTCCCCCACATCTGACACGACCGCAATGCTCAGAGAAGTTTGTCGCGTGGCTGAGGGGTTCGTGTGCGTCAGCGACCTTCCGGCCATGGCGGCTGTTTCCGGGCTTTTCGGTCCGGCGTCAGGCGCAACCGACGGCTTGTAAGCCACTGCGGGCGGCCCTGCCGCCTTATGCACACGCTTTAGTCGCGGAACATCCACCTCAGAGGGCTGGCTGCTCACAGATGTGTTCGTGGTTGGCGTCTCGGGGCCACTTGTCGGAAGGGCTCGGGTATCGGAACTCAAAGCACCGGAGTTGTTTTGTCCCGGTGAACTGTGTGAAAGCGCAGGTTGGGACGAAAGGGAAGGAACCACGGCAGGTAGTGTGGCCGGAGAAGTTATGGCGCTCAGGCTGGTCGCTGCAGGCGGTGCGGAGTACAGGGTTGAGCGGTGAAAACGCAGCTGAGCGAGGAGAACCAGTGCGAGAACCATGATTCCCGCGCTCGCGCTGGTAAGCCAAACTTCACTGCCCCGGAGCGGTCGTCTCCACCAGGAAGTTATGCCTTGCCACGCAGTTTTTTGTGACACTTGATGAATGGGCCTGCGGAGCGCGGTGGTCGGGGCTGAATTCGCCTGCAAAGACGTTCCGGATGCATTTGCCGCCGCGGTTCCTGGCTCGACAACCGCCTGCGCCTTCTTGGCACGCGCCAGTGGGTAGAGCGCAGCTGCCAGGTCTTGGGCCGTTGCAAAGCGCGTGTCGGGGTTCTTGGCCAGGCAACGCATCACAATTCGATCGAATTCCGCCGGCAGCGCGGGATTCAGATGGGAGGGCGGCGCGGGCGCCGAAGAAACGATTTGCCCGCACACCGCGGCAACGGAGCTGCCATCGAACGGATGGACACCCGTAGTCATTTGATAGAGGACAATTCCCAGGGAAAAAAGGTCCGAGCGCGCGTCCTGGGCCTGATCCAAGATCTGTTCGGGCGAAAGAAAAGCGGGGGTGCCGTTCAGCGTGCCCGAAGCAGACACCTGTGTCGCGTAACGCGCGATACCAAAGTCGCCCAGCTTTGGGCGGCCCTCTTTCGTTATCAAGATGTTCGCGGGTTTCACGTCGCCATGAATGATTTTGGCCTGATGTGCCTGCGCCAGCGCGGTCGCCAGGTCGCCTCCCCACGCCGCCGCCTTTTCCAGGGGGAGAGGCGCTGTCTCCAGGGCCTTCTCCAGGGTTTCCCCTTCCACGTATTCCATTACGAAATAGGGAAAACCGTTGTGGTCTGTGCCAACATCGTAGAGGCTGACGATCGAGGAATGCGCAAGTTGACCGACGATTTGAGCTTCGCGGAGGAACTGCTCCTGGAGTTGACGCGAGCCGAAGCCGCTCTGAAAGGTCTTCAAGGCCACCGTGCGGCCGATCAGCGTATCCAGCGCCTTATCGACGCGGCTGGTCGCACCGGTTCCCAGGGTTTCGATCACCTCGTAGCGGCTGGTTAAAGTTGGCATAGGCAGAGCCAGAACGGGCGAATCGGGAGATATTAGTGTCCCACCGCGACGGTCGGGAGAATATGGCCCGGAGGTACTAGCGGCAAGAACTTCCGTACCGCTTCCGCTTGCCAGTGCTTTCGAGACACTTCACAATTCCCCGGTACCCATGCGCTGGCTCCGGCTGCTTGCCATACTTTTTGCCCTGACGCTTCTATTTCTTCACGGCGTGTTCTATAGCTATCGCGCTGTGGCGCGCAAACAGGCCCGCGTCCTGGACGTGCAACTCACCACGCTTCCCGATCCCGCTGCCGGGATGCTCAGGAAACTCCCTGCTCGCGGCAAGCCGGATTCGCAGAAATGAGAGTAAGCCAGCTGTCAATTACCGGGTTAATCGGAGACGTGGATCATTTTCAAGCAGCCCGCCACTCTGTGGCGATCCCCAGGAACGACGCAGGTCCATCTACCGCAGGCCGTTTGCCAGATAAAGGTCAGAGAGAATCCTGTATTCGGAGTAGACGTAAGACTTACCGTCGGGCGTGGTCAGAACTGGCCCGATATTCCACAGTCCAGCGGCGTCTTTTGGAACCAGCTTGTAGACGAGCCGCCGGCGGCTCGTGAGAATTTCGAGGCGATAAACACTGGCAGGAATTTCATTATTTGCGATAAACAGATACTTGCCATCACCACTCCAGCGAATCGGGTCCTCGCCCGGTTCTATGCCAGGAAGTGCTCTCGGCTGTCCCCCGCCAATCGGGTATAGCCAGAATCTGCGCTCCGAATCAGCTGCGACAAGCAGTTTGCCGTCCGGGGACACCTGGTGCCCCACCGCTCCTTCTGGAGTGATTGGCACGGGCTCGGCGCCGGCAACACTCTGGGCCCAATTTCGGCGTGCATGCCCCGGTTCCTTGCCTTCAAACAAAAACGTCTTCCCATCCGGCATGAACGTCGCAGAATAGTGGAAGAGGGAATCGTGGGTCAAGGAGACAGGCTGCCCTGCTCCGGTCGGCAGCAGAAACAGTTGCGGGGTGGCAGAAGACGGCAGGCTCGTGGTTAAAATCCATTTGCCGTCGGGGGAGAATTGCGTCGGCAAACCGTCGCCCAAACGAACTGCCGGTGAGCCATCCGTCTTGCGGAGATAGATCGCATAACCCGTACCCGAGGCATCTCCCTGCACCGACAACACGATCGCGTTTCCGTCGGCGGTCAGGTCGGTGGCCATTGAATTTCCAAGCAACCCGATCTCGCGCTCCTGATTCTCTCCTCTCATCCGGGTGAATACCTCGCCCCGCAAAGTATCCCGCGTCAGAGCCAGAGATCCGCTGCGAGACACATCTCGGAGTGTGACGTCGCCGGCTTCTCGGCGGACCAAAAGTCGAGTTCCTGTGGTCGTCAGTTTGAATATTGCTTGTGGACCACTCTGACCGAGCTCTCGTCCCGAAAACCAGATTTCATCGCCCGCTGGACCCCAAGCGAGTCCCCCGATACTCGTGAATTCCGGAGACAGAATTTTCTTATTGCCCGCCAGATCCAGGATTTCCAGAAATCCATCATCGTCCCCTCCCCAAGGATGCTCCAGCAACGCAATCTGATCCCCGCGAGGAGAAACGCGGGGATGGCTCAGCCACGCTCCCCCCGTGGTCTCATACAACACTTTCCCTGGCGGATACTCCAGATCGCAGCGGTCGTTACTGGCGTAGTGAATCACGGCCAGCTTCGACCCATCCGGAGACCAATCCGCATCCTGGACATTGTCGAGTAGTTTGCGAGGCGCGCCCCCGGTGAGCGAAGTAAGCGCCAGTGTGCCTTGACTGGCGATGCTGCCGAAACGTTGATTCTGCAACACAGCCATTTCTCCCGAAGAAGAGATGGCCAGAATGTCGCCTCCTACACCGAGTGGCCTGGACTCGAAACTACCAGCTTTCGTCCAGAAAAGTTCAGATGGTTTTCCGTCCCACGCTGCGCCATACACGACACTTTGTCCGTCAGGTGCAAAGCGCGCTGATCGAACCATGCCGCGGCCAAAGCTCAGGCGCTGAAACTCCGGCTCAGGTGGATTGGCCTTGCGATGCTGAAACCAGAACCACCCGGCCGAGAGACAAACCGCACTAAGGAGAATTCCGGCGGTTGACCAAACATAACGTGGGCGAGCGGATTGAGTGCCAGGCTCGCTCGGCGCGACGCGATCTTCACCGGAATTTTCGGGTTTCAGTCGTTCGGAGGTTTCTAAGGGCGCGATGAAACGGTAACCCAGCCGCGGCAGTGTCTCTATAAAACGAGGGTGCTCGGCGGAGTCTTCCAGAGCTTCCCGCAATCGGTTCACAGCTTTGTTCAAGCTGTGTTCGAAATCCACAAATGTGTCTGCCGGCCAGAGACTCCTGGTCAGCTCATCGCGGGTGACCAGCTCACCAGGGCGTTTCAGCAGCGCAGCAAGAATTTGGAATGGTCTTTCCTGCAGCGTTAATGTTCGGGTGTCGCTTCGCAGCTCTCGGGTGCGCAGTTCAAGTTCGAACCTTCCAAACCGCACAGTCTGGTCGGATTCGACGGGAATTCCCATAGGGCTAGTCCAAAACTGACAAGCTGAGGAGTTTAACATCCTGCCGCCATCCAGACAGTACAAAACCTGCGACCTCGAGCGCGATGAAGACAATGCACTTGCGATATGTCCCCATCAGGTCATCTCAAGTCACCTCCGCGCCATTGACCCGAAATTTCAAGTGGCTCATGGTGGGCCTCGAACCGCAGGCCGCCTTCCCGCCGCACTCATTTCGCCGAAGCCGGCGCTGCTCGATAGGCCAAGAGGACGTGAGCACAATGAAAATCACAAAGTTCAGCCGCATCATTGCAATGTCAGTATTTGCCCTGACGGTGCCGATCGCCGCCTTATCACAAGAAGACGGAACGCAGAACAACAAGAAGCACCATCACTACAAGCTGATCGATATCCCGGCGCTCGGTGGCCCGAACAGCTCCTTTGGCGTCGGGGGCTATACTTCAAGGATCATCAATTCTCAGGGGACCGCTATCGCTCAAGCGGATACTCCCATTCCTGACCCCTTCTCCCTGGTAGGATTCGACTTTCTTGTGAACCACCCGGTCCAATGGCGAAACGGTGTCCTGACTGATCTCGGTGCGCTTCCCGGCGCGAATAGCGGTTTCGCCTTCTGGGTCAATTCGCGCGGGTGGGTCGCTGGATTGTCGGAAAACGGTCAAATCGATCCGCTGACCGGTTTCCCGGAGACGACAGCGGTGCTTTGGAAGGACGGCGAAATCATTGACTTGGGAACACTCGGTGGATCTGTGAGCAGCGCGAACGCCGTCAATAATCGGGGCCAAGTGGCCGGCGGAGCGCTGAACGCAATTCCCGATCCCTTCTCTGCCACCTTCACTCAATGCCCGCCTTGCATCTTCGAGACTTTCCCGTTCTACTTCTTTCCCGTAACCACACAATCGCATGCCTTTTTGTGGCAGGACGGAAACATGCATGACTTGGGCACGTTGGGCGGTCCCGACAGTGTGGCTTGGTTTGTAAACGAGTCCGGCCAGGTCGCCGGCCAGTCCACTATCAATTCGATTCCGAATGCCAACGGCCTTCTGACAGTAGACGCATTTTTCTGGGACCACGGCAAAATGGTGGACGTTGGCAACCTCGGAGGTACCTTTAGTTTTGTGTCTGGGCTTAACAACCGCGGTCAGATGACTGGCACCATGAATCTCCCGGGAGGCTCGCTCTACCACGCCTTCTTCTGGGACCGCGGGGTCCTCACGGACATAGCCACTCTTGGAGGCGATTTCGGAAACGCAAACACGATCAACGCTGTTGGAGAGGTCGTCGGCTTTTCTAGCAACCAGGGAAACCAGGCAGTGTTCGGGTTTCTCTGGAAGAATGGCGTGATAACCAACCTCGGAACAGTGGACGGGGACCCGTGTAGTGCCGCGCATAGCATTAATACAAAGGGTCAGGTTGTCGGTGAATCCTCGCCATCATGTTTTGATCCGTCGCTTCCTGCAGTGCACGGTTTCTTGTGGGAAAACGGCGGGCCCATGATCGACCTGGACACTCTCATTCCTCCCACCTCCGGGATTCAATTGCAAGGTGCGGTCGCTATCAACGATCGTGGAGAAATTACCAGCGATGGCCTGCTTCCCAACGGCGAAATCCATGCGGTCCTGCTGATCCCGTGTGATGAGGACCATGCGGACATGGAAGGCTGCGACTATAGCCTTGTGGACGCGGTTGAGGCTCCGGCCAAATCGCGTCCAGGCCACTTTCCTCAGCCAGCGCAGAGCCTGCATCATTCGCGACGGACCAACCCGCGCTAACTGCCGATCGGCCTGGGGGGATTCGGCGGCAGTCTGTCAAGCCAGGATCGGTTCATCAAGAGTGCAAGCGGAGTTCGTAGCAGATTTTCGGGAAGATGAAGATTATGCCGGCCGCCTTCGGCGCATCTTCTAAACGCGTCCGTCGGTTACAGGATCAGTCGCGTTCCCGAAATCTGACCCACCCCGCGAAATCCTCCCCTTGCCACTCCCATCAATCCACTTCACAATCTCTTTTCACCCATGCGCTGGCTCCGACTCCTCGGCACCCTCTTCCTTCTCGCAATCGTCTTTCTCTTCGGCGCCTTCTACGCCCTACGCACCGTCGCTCACAAGCACGCCCGCGAACTTGAAACCCGGCTTGCCACGCTTCCTGATCCCGGCGCCAACACTCCCTACCCAAAATTCTTCTTCCAGCGCGGCGTGAATTTCACCGCCGAATTTCCCGCCTTCTACGGCAACGATGCCGCCGTCGAAATGCTGCGGAAACTCCCGGCCCATGGCATCAATTCCATCGCGCTCGTCCCTTACGGCTTCGCCTCCACCAAAGAGCCCAGGGTCCGCGGCTGGAACACCCGCTGGGAAGGCGACGCCGGCATCACGCAACTCGCCCGCATCGCACACTCTCTCGGCATGAAGGTGCTCCTGAAGCCTCAGCTCTGGATGCACGGCGGTAATCCCGCCAACATTGATTTTCCCGGTGCCGCCGAAAACTCCGAATGGTTCGCGCAATACCAGCCATTCCTCGAGCACTACGCGCAGCTCGCCTCCGCGATTCACGCGGACGTCTTCTGCATCGGCGTCGAATTCGAAAAAATGTCCGGCAACGAGCAGGCCTGGCGCAAGCTCATCGCCCGCGCCCGCGAAATTTATCCCGGGCCGCTCACCTACGCCGCCAACTTCGGCGCCGAATTCGAATCTATAAAATTCTGGGACGCCCTCGACTACATCGGCATCGACGAATACTATCCGCTCCCCGACGACCTCTCGACCACCGCCGTCGTCGAAGAAATTTCCGCCGTGCAGTCGCGCTTCCGAAAACCCGTCCTCTTCACCGAAGCCGGCTTCCCCAGTGTCGCCGAAGCCAACCGCGCTCCCTGGGATGACCCTTCCCGCCCGGTCGATCTCGAAATTCAGGCCAAGAGTTACGACGCCCTCCTCTCCGCCTTCTACGAAAAGCCCTGGTTCGCCGGCGTCTACTGGTGGAAGGTCGGCACCAACGGCTACGGCGGCGCCGCCGACGCCTCGCACACTCCCTGGAACAAACCCGCTATGCAATCCATCGAACACTGGTACCGCAGCGGCAAACGCTAAGCTGATGTAGCGGCCGCCGTCTGCAGGGGCGCTTTTATCTTTCGCCATCTGACTCGGTGTGACCTCCCGACTCGGCGCGGGCTCAGAATGATTGGTGACACTCGGTTGCTAGAACCCCTTGGGGATGATAATTTTAATGATTCGTAGTTTCCCGGGCATAAGGGTTGGGGGCCTGAAACCGTGAGGTCAGCCGGGGTAATCCAGTTTTTATAGCAGCTTCTCCCGAGGGGAACCTTTTCTCCATTCATAAAGGTTGCCCTTCCCCCAGTTTGGCCGGAATTCATTGTTCATCTGAAAGATGCCAACGCCTTCTTCCAATCAGAGTCGCGGTGAATCCGGGCGTGTGCCCGGCGTAACGTATTGGCGAGTCGAAGGCTCGCTGCTCGAAATCAGCGCATTGCGCAGCGTCGGCTTCTTCAATTGGAACAGCCAGAGTTTTTTGCAACGCTGGGTGCGCCGCGCTGGAACACTCGCGATGGGCGTCCTCCGTCCCCCTGCGTATCTCGCGAGCCGCACCTTCGCCACTCGCTTGCTTCACAGTGTCCTCCGTGGGATCACTCGCGACCGCCTCGATCTTCTGGGCGAAGAGTATTTCCAGTACGAGCTTAAGCCCAAAATGCGCCGCGAAGCCGTGGACAAACTAATCGACGCGGTGCGCAGCGGCGATCGCGTCGTTCTCGTCAGCCAGCTTCTCGAACACATTCTCCGCCCGATGACTGAATATTTCGGCGCCCAAGGTTTTATCGCCAATCGCCTCGAATTTCGCGACGGCGAAACCAGCGGACGCCTCCGCGAACCGGTGATTCGCCCGCGCGGGCCGTTTGCCTGGCTGGCCAGCGGCTCCGCCAACGGCCGTATCGAAAAAGAAAAACTTCTTTCGCAACTCGGATGGAAAGCAACTCCGCAGTTCTTGAATACAGCCGAGCAACCTGCCCTCCGGTCGCAGCTCCCGGCGCGAACTTCCGTCGAACGCCTCAGCAGCACGCCGCAAGTCCCCCGCCTGTCCGTCCGCGACTCCCTCGCCGGCAAGCACCTCCTGCTCATCGGCGTCACAGGCTTCATCGGCAAGGTCTGGCTCGTGGACTTGCTCGAAAAAATTCCCAACATCACCAGGATCACGCTGCTCATCCGCCGCAACCGCACTACTTCCGCGCAGCGCCGCTTCGAAAAAATCGTCGAGGAATCTCCCACACTCGATCGCCTGCAGGAAATTCACGGCGCGAATCTCGCCGCCTTCCTCCGCGATAAAGTCGAAGTCGTCGAAGGCGACGTCAGCCAACCCGGGTTGGGCCTCGACGCCGCAACGCAATCGCGCCTGCAGCGTTCACTCGATGTCATCGCGAACAGCGCCGGCCTCACCGATTTCAATCCCGACCTCCGCGATGCGCTCTCCTCCAACGTCGATTCCACCCACCACCTCCTCGATTTCCTGCGCAAGTGCGACCACGCTGGCCTGATGCATCTCTCCACCTGTTACGTCGTCGGCATGCGCGACGGCCGCGTCAAAGAAGAACTCCGTGCCAACTACAATCCCGGCGCCCACCCCGACTTCGACGCCGAAAAAGAAATCGCTTCGCTCCGCGAAATGGTCCAGCGCATCGAAGAGCGCGCGGAAAGCCCGGAACTCGCGAAAGCCCTCCGTCGCCAAGCCCTTGGCCGCGCCGGCGATCCTTCGAAAGTCGCTCCCGACGAACTCGACGCCGTCACGAAACGCAATCGCGCCCGCTGGGTCCGCAACCGCCTGGTCCGCGCCGGCATGAAGCGCGCCCAGCATCTCGGCTGGCCCAACACGTACACCTTCACGAAAAGCCTCGGCGAATCCATCCTCGCGCAGCAGGGCCGCGATCTTTCCATCGCCATCGTTCGCCCCTCCATCGTCGAAAGTTCCGAGCGCACTCCCTTCACCGGCTGGAACGAAGGCATCAACACCTCCGGCCCGCTCTCTTATCTGCTCGGCACCAATTTTCGCCAGCTTCCCTCGAACGAACGCAAATGTCTCGACGTCATTCCCGTGGACATGGTCACGCGCGGCATGACGCTCATCGCCGCCGCGCTCGTGCAGCGCAAGCACGCGCGCCTCTACCAGCTCGCCACCTCCGCCATTAATCCCGTGAACATGGCCCGCTCCATAGAGCTCACTGGCCTCGCCCACCGCAAGCACTACAAAACGCAGCAGGGCATCGAGCACTGGCTCAAGGTAAAATTCGAAACCATTCCCGTTTCCAAGCAGCGCTACGAGCGTCTCTCCATCCCCATGCAGAAGGCCGTCGTTTCCCGCATCAACAAAGTCGCCACGTCGCTCAACATGAGCAAGCCGCCGCTCGCCAAGACCGAACGCGATCTCGTTCGCGCCGAAAAGCTCATCGAACTCTACGAACCGTTCATCCTCCACAACGAACACGTTTTTGAGTGCGAAAACGCGCGCCTCCTCTCCGCCGCGCTCTCCCCGGAAGAAAAAAAGATGTTCGACTTTTCGCCGGAAACGATTGACTGGTGGGACTACTGGATTAACATCCACATACCGGCTCTCCGCCGCTGGTGCTACCCCTTGATGGAAGGGAAGCCGCTCGAGGCTCGCGAGCCGCGCGCGCTCAACTGGTCGGCGCCGCCGGAGGAAGCCGCTTCGGCCGCGATCCGCTGAAGCGCCGTCATCCGTCTATGGCTATTTTCCTGACAGGTTCCACCGGATATCTCGGCAGCTACCTCGTTGCCGGTCTCTTCAGCGGCCATCCCGATCGTCTGAATCTTTTGGTCCGCACAAAAACCGAGCAGGAAGCCCGCGAACGCCTCTGGCAATCGCTGCAACTCCATTTCACTTTTCCCGAATTTCTGGAACACCTGAACTCCCGCGTGCGTATCTTTCGTGGCGACCTCACTAGTGAGCGCTTCGGCCTCAACGATGACGACTACCACTCGCTGGTCGATTCCACCGACTCCATCCTTCACTGCGCTGCCTCTTTAAACCGCAAATCCGAAAAGCAGTGCCTCAACGTCAATCTTCGCGGCTCGCTTGAGGTCATCCAGCTTGCCCGCCGGGCACAGAATCGCCACGGACTGCGCCGCTACTCCCACGTTTCCACCGTTGCCGTCGCCGGCAAGCGCCAGAACGAAGTTGTCACCGAAGATACATCCATCGACTGGAACCGTTCCGATTACGACCCCTACGCCCGCACGAAAAAATTCTCCGAGCACATGGTCCACCAGCTTCTCCCCGACGTGACACACACGATTTTCCGGCCCGCCATTGTCCTGGGCGACTCGCGTCGTCCGGAAACCTCGCAATTCGACATGGCGCAGGCGTTCGACACTCTCGCGCGATTTCCCGTACTTCCGCTGCGGCCCAACGACAAAATCGACATCGTCCCTGCGAATTACGTTGGCGCAGCCATCGTTAAAATCCATCAAATGGAAAAACCGAATTACGCCATTTATCATCTATCTTCTGGTACCGGCGCGCAGACCTACAAGGAACTCACGGATGCGCTGGCCGAAATTGGGGGATGGTCCAAGCCCAGTTACCAGCCGTGGCTCGGCGGGCCATTCTCCAAAACCGTGAACTGGCTGGCCTTCAAGGGCGGCCCGGTTGGCTATGGAGCTTCCTTGCTGAAAGTTTTCTGGCCGTACCTCGATTGGAACACCGTCTTCGACAATTCCCGCGTCGTTCAGGAAATGGGCGAAGCACCCGCGAAATTTTCCTCGTATGCGTATCCGCTCTTGCAGTTCAGCCGCGCCAACAAATTCAAATATCCCGCCAGGCCCTGGCCCGCCGATGCGGCCAAAAGCGTCGGCGTAACCGCCAGCGGAGCCGGCGCATGACCGACTTCCTCCTGGTCGCCTGGGTCAGCGCCATGATCGAATTCCGGCGCATTAGTTGGATGTTCGGCATCGGCAAGCGCTGGACTCCCGGCGAAAAACTCAAGCTGCTCTTTGCCGGCTACAACGGCACGCGCAATACGGGCAGCGACGTCCGCGTCCAGGAAAGCCTGCGCCAGCTTCGCCGCGTCCTCGGCGCCGAAAACGTCGACTTCAGCGTGATGACCCAGAATTTCGACCGCACCCAGGGCTATTTCGAAGGTTCGCGCCAGGTGCATCTCCCCGACGTGTTTCCGCCGTTCCTCTTCCGCGAAGTTCACGCCAATCACGGAGTCGTCGCTTGCGAAGGCTCGATGTTCAAAAGCAAATTTGCCAATGCACTGACCACTATGATGATCGGCTCGCTCGGCCTGGCCTCTGCGGAAAACAAGCTTTCCGTCGCTTATGCCGGCGATGCAGGCCACATGGACGACCTCATCGAATGGATGTGCGCGCGCTTCACCCGCGAATCGCTGGTGATCACGCGCAGCCTCGAATCGCAGCAACTTCTCTCCGGCCTCGGCGTCCCCAACGAATTAGGCGCGGACACCGCCTGGACCTTCGAGCCGCGCCCACCGGAATACGCCCGCAGCACCCTGCGCAAAGCCGGGTGGGACGAAAAAACTCCCATCCTCGTTCTTTGCCCGATTCATCCTTTCGTGTGGCCCGTGCGCGCCTCCATCGCCAAGTACATCGCCCGCGCCACCACAGGCGCCTACAAGGACAGCCAGTACCGCACCGTCTATTTCTTCGAATCCGGCGCCGAAGTCGATCGCAAGTTTGATCACTACGTCGCCGGCTACGCGCAGGCTGCCAAAGCCTTCCTGCAGCGCCACAAAGTCTTTCCTATTCTCGTGGCCATGGAGCGACTCGACGCCGTCGCCTGCCGCGCCATCGAAAAGGAAATCCCCGGCACGCCGATTTTCACCTCCGACGATTACGATATGTTCGAACTCGTCTCGATCCTTCGCGCGTGCACCTACATGGTTTCCTCGCGTTATCACGGCATCGTCACCTGCATGCCCGCCGGCGTCGTCTCCGCCGGCGTCACGATGGACGAACGCATTCGCAACCTCATGCGCGAGCGCGGCCACCAGCACCTGCTGCTCAATGTCGACGATCCCGATCTC
>Ga0210410_10001693_pt1 | contig 20437 bp, 14 predicted proteins | sample IncBWC4MmetaG_FD_161058 | JGI IMG/M metagenome (GOLD analysis project Ga0210410, IMG submission 161058) | Forest soil microbial communities from Barre Woods Harvard Forest LTER site, Petersham, Massachusetts, United States - Inc-BW-C-4-M | ecosystem: Environmental > Terrestrial > Soil >... | reverse complement strand
CCCGTTAGGGTGTTTATTCCCTAAAACGGTCTAGCAAACGGGTGATTGCGCCCTGGCTCGCTGGTATGTAGTTGAAAACTAAAGGCACGGCTCGGCTCGCTGTGGACGGTTTGGGCACGTTTGGCAGCTTATTGGGATAAATTGGGATAAGGGCTTTTGCCACCCGCAGAGGGGACGGTCAGGCTGAAAGTGGCAGTTGCCAAACTTTCCTTGAACTATTCGCGAAAATTGCATTAGGGACCTCCGAGTTGCAGCCAAACGCTCTGTTCCAGTTCTACAGTTCAACAACATAGCGATTCATTTCATGACGAACCTTGCCGGTCTCTCACGCCTGAGCGCCTGCTTTGCAAGTAAGCGGGCTAAATCACATAAGTGCCACATCTGGTGTCGCTTACACGGGAACACGCGGTGCAACCAGCCTCTCGAGGTGGACCGAAGTTGGACTGAAGTTGATGGGGCAATGGCGCTCGTGCGCTCCTCGTCGGAATATGCAGATGGCAGTCAAACTCCGACCCTTCGGTTAGCAGTCGACTGAACAATTTAATCAAAATCTTGCCGGAGTTTGCGCTAATCGAGGGAAATCAGCAAGTCGTCGTGATGAAACGGAGCGAGTCGTTTTCTCCTTCTCTTTTTATTTTTTGTTCGCAATTCGCTGCGATTCGTATGACATTTTTATGACAGCGCGGACTTGGCTCGTGGAGTTGCAGCAGTGCAGCAACCATCGTTGAGGGCCACAGGTCAGGTTGCTATACTCTGGACGATGCCGCATGCTGAATGACCGTCCTAAAGAGGGAATTCTATGAACGTCTCGCTGACTCCAGAGCTGGAACGGTTTCTAAACGAGCAAGTCCGAAGCGGCCGATACTCTTCCAAAGAGGAAGCCTTGGGCAAAGCCGTAGAGCTGCTCAAGGAGATGGAAGAGGCCGAGGGCCGGCTCGAAACACTGCTGCAAGAAGCCGAAGACAGCGGTCCGGCGACCGAGATGACGGCGCAGGATTGGGCGGACATCGAAAACGAAGGCTTAAAGAGGCTCCGGTCCGGCAAGTCCGCCTGATTCCATGGCTCGCGTGATCAAGCGCGTTGCCGCAAAACGAGATCTGACGGACCATTTCGTATTTCTGGGAGACAATGCCAGCGTGGACGTGGCGCGCCGCTTTCTTCACGCCTGCAACGTCAGCTTTCAAGCCTTAGCGCACATGCCTGAACTGGGCACGCAAAGGAACTTTAGGAATCCTCGCTTCTCTTCCGTCCGCGCCTGGCCGGTGAAGGGCTTCGAGCGCTACCTCATCTTCTACCGCGCGCTCACCGATGATGTTGAGATTCTCCGGGTCATCCACTGCGCCAGAGACATCGAACGCCTTTTTCGTTAGAGTTTCCTGATTACTTTACGGTGCTTATCCGTGGCTTTCGGCATGATCGTGGCCGTGGTCTTTCTCTTCTCTGCTGTGGTTTCCCTGATTCGGCCGGGTCCGGTTTCCAGTCCGCGTGCCTTCGCGGCAGCATCCGCTGTGGTCACTCGAATCGCAAGGCCATTATGGGATCGACCCGCGACGCGCGGCGCGCGGGGATGTAACAGGCTGCTAGCGCGACAAACGTCAACACAAATGCCGCCGTTGCGAAGGTGAGCAGGTCAAATGGGCTCACTCCGAAAAGCAGACTACGCATTAGCCGAGACACCAAGAATGCGGCCGCGATTCCAATACCCACGCCCGTTGCCGTCAACTTTGCCCCGCGCCCTAGGACGAGCGCAAGAATGTTGCGGGAATGCGCGCCAAGGGCCACGCGGATTCCAATCTCGTGATTCTGTTGCGTCACCACGTAGGCCATGACGCCGTAGATTCCAACACACGCAAGCGTCATTGCGAGGGCAGCAAGTCCGCCGAGAAGCACCGCCTGAACGCCTCTCTGCCCTACTTCCCGATTAAGAACGCCGTCCATGGTAACGACTTTGGAGACCGGCTGGTCGGGGTCAACAGACCACACGGCCTCGCGCACAGCGCCGGCAAGATTTGTGGGGTCGCCTTTCGTATGAACAACGAGTATGCTGGGGACCATGTAGTTTCCCTGTGACTGCCAATGTGGAAAATACATTTCTTCCTTTGGAGGCTCGTCGAGGCCCATCTCCTTCACATCGTCTACAATGCCGACGATCTGGAATAGGCGGAAGCTTCCGCCAACAAGGGTTAAGTGGAAACGCTTGCCGAGAGCATCTTCATTCGGCCAAAATTTTCTCGCCATCGTCTCGTTGATGATCGCCACTGATGGAGCATCCGGCCCATCGTGGTCATCAAAAAGTCTTCCGCGAAGCAGCCGAATCCGCATGGCCTCGAAATAGCCTGGGGAAACGACACGATCAAGGGCTCCATACTGTAGGTCGGGCCGCACGACTCCATCTGGTTGAAAGCCAGCCATGCCGAGAAAGCCCCCCATGCCGCTCTTCCAACTAAAGGGAAGAACGCTGGTAAAGCCCGCGCCGGTTACGGTTGGCAGGGCCCTCACGCGTTCCAAAACGACTTGGAAGAACTGCGTTCGTCGAGCGAAATCCGGATATTTTCTATCGGGCACATCAATCTGAGCCGTGAGCACCTGGTCGGACCGAAACCCTGGGTCAACTGCACGCAGATTCGCAAGGGTTTTCAGTAGCAGGCCCGATCCCACGAGCAATACGACAGAAAGTGCAACCTCGCCAACTACAAGTAAATTACCCAAGCTCTTGCTGTGGGGGCTGCTACCTGCCCTTGCGCCCTCTTTCAAAGACTCGTTCACGTCAGTTCTTGAAATTCGAAGGGCGGGCGTTAGCCCGAACAGAAACGTGCTGGCGAGTGAAATTAGAATCGCAAAACCGAGTACCGGAAGATTGAACGTCAGGGAAACAGTGCGCGAGAGGTCCTCTGGGATCAAAACCTTAAGCAAGGTGAAGCTCGCCTTTGTCAGCAGGATGCCAAGCATACCCCCTGCTGTTGCTAGCACGGCACTCTCAGTCAACAACTGCCGGACAATTCGCGCTCGACCTGCACCCAGCGCAGTGCGGAGAGCGATCTCGCGTTGTCTCACCGTGGCGCGCGAAAGCAAAAGGTTCGCGATATTGGCGCAGGCAATCAACAGAATAAACGCGACGGCGACCAGGAGTACGATGAGTCCTCCGCGCACGTCTTGGGTGTAGACCTCCTGCAACGGAACAGCAACGAAGCTGTCAACGAATCGCATGATGTCCATGTGCTGCTGCCTGAGGTTCTGAGACAATACCCGAAGTTGCGCGTTCGCTTGTGCAACGCCCACTCCCGGCTGCAATGCCGCGATAATCGTAAGGAAATGCGCGCCGCGATCAGCAAGTTGCTGAGACGTGAAAGCCGTTGGTACCCACAGGTCCGCGTCCTTGTTGGGAAAGGAAAACCAGGGAGGCATGACCCCAACGACCGAATATTTCTCGCCATTGAGAAGGACAGTTTGGCCGACGACGTTTCGGTCTCCGCCAAATCTGCTCAACCACAACCTGTAGCTAAGAAGCACGACGTGTTCGGAACCCGCTGTATCCTCCTCGGGTAAGAAAACTCGACCCAGCACCGGGTGGACCCCCAAAATCGAAAACAAATTGTAGGTCACGCCTTCAGCTGAGAGCCTTTCCGGCGTCCCTGCGTTTCCGGTCAGGTTGTAAACGCGGTCCGCGTCGATGGCGGCGACGTTTTCAAAGATGGCCGTTTGCGCTTTGCAATCCACGAAATTTGCCGGTGTGAACTGCCTGCGATGAAAACCGGTACTGCTTCTGTCCTCGTAAAGTGAAACAAGGCGGCTTGGGTTGCGATAGGGAAGACGTCGAACTAACACAGCATCAACTACGCTGAAAATACTCGCGGTCGCCCCAATGCCGAGAGCGAGCGTAAGGACTGCGACAGCGGTGAAGCCGGGAGATCTGCGGAGCATGCGGCTTGCGAACCGCAAATCTTGCCAACACGTCTCCACAAGAGATTCCCAGCCGGCAGAGCGGACCACTTCCTTCGTAACTTCGAGATTCCCCCGCTCCAAGCGCACGGCGCGAAGCGAATCCTTGCGACTCATGCCCTGCTTCATCTTTTCCTCGGCTGCCATTTCGAGGAAGCCGTTAAGTTCTTCGTCCAGCTCTCGACCCACCCATTCCTTTCGGAACAGCGACCGCAATCCGTCAGATAGGCTTCGCAGCAGGGACATGCACCCTCACTCGCAACGCAGAGCCACAATCGGATCGACTCGCATCGCTCGCCGCGCGGGGATGTAACAGGCGGCAAGCGCGACGAGCGCGAACAATAGCGGAATGACGGCGAACGTCAACGGATCATTCGGACCCACGGCGTAAAGCAAGCTGCGCATGAACCGCGTAAGGGCCAACGAGGCACCGACGCCAACAAAAACGCCGGTCGCTGCGATCTTCAGGCCGGCGCCGATGACCATCTGCAACACATCCTGTTGCCGCGCACCTAAAGCCATCCGTACACCAAACTCATGGGTGCGCTGGCTGACGGCAAAGGCAATCATTCCAAAGATGCCGATGGCAGATAAGATTAAGGCCAAACCTGCGAACGACCCGACTAAAACACCGCTGATCCGTCGCGGCGCGAGTGCTCGGAATAACGCGTCGTTCATCGTCTGCATAGCGTCAATCGGTTGGTCCGACCGAAGCGAGTGGACAAGTGCGCGAACTGTACCCGCGAACGAGGTGGGTGGGCCAGTAGTTCTAACGAATAAATTAAAACCCGCAAAGGCATGGTTCGTTTCGTCCTGCAGATAAGGTGTGTAGAGAGCTGGTTCGGCCGCCCGGTCGAGCCCCTTCTGTTTTACATCTGCGACGACACCGACTACCTCCCGAAAGCGTGGAGCACCTGCGATGTTTCGCCCTGCTCCGACATAATCCACTGCAATCTGCGCACCGATCGGATTGTGCCCTGGCCAGTAGGATTCCGCTAATGCTTGATTGACGATCACGACGGCAGGTGAGTTCGCATCATCGTGAATTGTGAAGAACCGTCCTTTCACGAGGCGGGCACCAATCGCTTTGAAGAAATCTGAGCTGATCCAGCAAGCCTCCACACTCGGGACGTTCAATGAGTCATTCAGCCGGTCACTGAAGACCAGCGTGGCAGTGGGCGCATATACGCCTGGTATGCACTTGCCTAGCGCTGCTGCGCTCACTCCCGGAAGTTCGGATGTCTGCTCGACCAGCTCAGGGAAGAACAGACGACCGGCGCGCCAATCGTTATTGCGCAAATACGCTGTCAGGAGGTGGTCGGGGCGGAAGCCAGGGTCAAGATGTTCCGCTTGACGGAAGCTTCGCAGGAGCAATCCGGCAGCAACGGACAGCACAACCGCCAGGGAAATTTCCGAAACCAGCAATAAACGTGAACGCGGCCCTCCAACGCTTCCGACTTCGTGCCGCCCTGTCTTCAGTCTGGCGATCAGATCAACTCTCGAGAACGCGGCGGATGGCGCTAGGGCAACAAGCAAACCTGTGAGGATCGTGATGGACAAAGCGAAAAACAAGGCGTCAACGTCGACACCGATCGACGCACTTCGCGGAAGGCTGCTTATGCGGTCGAACAATCTGACACTACCCACCGCGAGTACAAGCCCGGCAACGCCACCGAGAGTTGCAAGAACCAGATTTTCCGTGATGAATTGCCTCAGCAGGCGGCCTTTCCCTGCTCCCAGGCTAACGCGCAACGCAATTTCCGATTGCCTCTTTGAACTCCTGGCAAGCAATAGGTATGCGACGTTCGCGCACGTAATCAGCAGAACTAATGCGACCGCAGCCATCACGATCTGAAGTTGCGATCGCACATTCCCCGTGAGTTCATCCTTGAGCGGAACGAGATGCACCGAAACTTCAGGCGATTCTCCCGGGCCTCGGTGCAAGATCGCAGTCAATTCCTGCTCGGCTTGCTCGCGTGTAACGCCGGGTTTGAGCCGTCCGACAAGATCCAAGAACTTGTTCCCTCTCATTCGCATCCATCGGAAGTCCGGAACCATCTTTGCCCACACATCTGTCTCCGGGAAGAGATCCGGGACAAGGGGCATTACCCCGATAACTGTTTGTGCGGTACCGTCCAGGTTGAGGATGCGACCAATGACATGAGGATCGCTACCTAGCCGCTCCTTCCAAAAGCGGTGCGAAATGACCACTTGTACGCCATCCACGTGATATTCCTCGGGCTCGTATAGGCGTCCCAAGTAGGGCCTGACTCCGAGCATCGAAAAGAAATCGTAGGATATGCCCGTGCAGTTTACGGTCCGGGGTTCACCTTGCCCGGTCCATGTGTAGGTCCAGCCTGATAGCATATTGGCGATGTATTCGAACGAGTGGCTTTGGTCTTTATAGTCTTCAAACTCCGGCAAGGAAGAGCCAATTCTGTCCGGTTGGCCCTTCTGCGCCGCCCATATCGCAAACAGGCGCGCTGAATCCTGGAAGGGCAACGGCCGCAACAACACGCTTTCGACTACGGTAAAGACGGCGGTATTTGCGCCGATACCGAGCGCGAGAGTCATAACAGCGACAGCAGTAAAGCCGGGAGATTTGCAGAGAGTGCGGAACCCGAAACGTAGGTCCTGCCAGCAGGTCTCCACAAGAGATTCCCATCCGGCAGAACGGACGACTTCCTTCGTAACTTCGAGACTCCCCCGCTCCAATCGCACCGCGCGCAGCGCGTCCTTGCGGCTCATCCCCTCCTTCATCTTTTCTTCGGCTGCCATCTCTAGGAAGCCGTTTAGTTCTTCGTCCAGCTCCTGGCTGAGCCGCTCTTTTCGGAATAGCGATCGGAGCCCGCCCATCATGCTTCGCAGTAATGACATGGAACCTCCCTACGATGCCTCCAAGATCCTGGCGATCGCGGCCACCTGCCTTCCCCATTCTCGTGTTTCGGTGTCGAGCCTTTTTCGTCCCTGCTCTGTTAGGGCGTAATACTTTGCCCGCCTGCTATTTTCGGTGGCTTTCCATTCGCTTCTGATTAGCCCCGCTCGTTGCAGCCGCTGAAAGGCGACAAACAGCGAACCTGCATTAAGGCGGAAAACGCCCGTGCTCATCTGTTCGAGCCGGACGGCGATCCCATATCCGTGCATGGGTTCGAGCGCCAGGGTTTTCAGAATGAGCATGTCCAGAGTTCCTTGGACGAGATCACTCGGCTTGTCCGCCATAGACGCATTCCCTCTGAGGTTCAAGAGGAAGAATACGCCTCTCATCCTGATTGTCAAGAGGAGAACCACGAGAGTCTTGGCTTGTGCGAACCTCGCAAATTTCTTTCATCCTCATGTTGATAATTCTTCTGTTATTATTAATACCTATAATATAATATACAGGTATATCATCAGCACAAACGCTGCGCATCGAATAGGTCTCGTTTGCTTTCCACCGCATATTGTCCGGACTCGACAGCTCTGTTTCTCGGATCGATTGTCGCTGAGATCCTATTCCGACCGCAGGGCTTCCATGGGTTCGACCGAAGCGGCGCGGCGCGCAGGCAGAAACGCCGCAGCCACGGCCGAAAGCAGAAACAGACCCGTCACTATCAGAATGACTGGCGGATCGACTGCGTGAGTCCCATACAGCATTGTTTGTACAGCACGGCCGGCCAGTACGCTTCCTGCCAGCCCGACGAATACTCCTGCAAATACCGGCACGCCCGCCTCGGCGAAGGTAAGCGCATAAACCTTGCCTCGAGTGGCCCCGAGTGCCATGCGCACGCCGATCTCCTGTTTACGTGTGACCACCGAATAACTCAGGACGCCGTAGATGCCGAGCATAGCCAGCAGTAGGGCGGCGGCACCGAAGGAGAGCAGCACCAACGTTTCGAAGCGCTCGGTGGCCAGCGAATCCGTCAATTGCGCGCCCAGCGTTTTGACGCGGGCGATGGTGACTTCCGGGTCGTACTTCCAGATCGCCTGGCGCATGGCGGAGACTAGCCCGCCGGCGTTCGGGGCGCGAACCACAAAGTACGTGGGGAAAGGCGGACGGTCTTTGTAGTGGACATAGGCCATGCGAGCCGGAGGCGTCTTGAGGGATGTGTTGCGCGAATCGGCCACCACTCCGGTCACGGTAAAGATGCGGCCTTCGATTTTGACCTGCCCGCCTATCGGGTCGTCGTTTCCCCATAGCGCTTTGGCCTCGCCTTCCGAAAGCACCACGTTACTCAGATTGTGATCGCGTTCTTCGAAGAAGCGACCGGCCACGAGCCGCTGGCGCGTGGTCTCGAAATATCCGGGGCTCACCCAGCGAAAGTTGATCAACGGCGATTCCAGTTCTGGTTTATCGACACGGTGAGCGAACTCGATCCACGACTCGCCGCCGAGCGGCATGGCGCTGACCATGGCAGCCGATTGAACGCCGGGAATGGCGCGCAGATTGGCGAGGACCGCGTCGTCGAATTTAACCCGGCTCTGGTCTTCGCCATAACTTTGGGGAGTGAGCCGGACCTCGGCCACTGTCACCTCGCCAGTATCGAAGCCTTTATCCTCGGCGAGCAGATGGAGCAGGCTCTTGGAGAACAGGCCGGTCACCAGTAGCAGCGCTGTGCAACCCGCAACCTGCAATCCGATCAGCCATCGGCGCAGCCGGTTACCATGGCGGCTTCCAAACGAGCGGCTGCTCGATTGCTGCAGCGATGCTTGCGGATCGGCGGTGAGGACCCGAACTGCAGGCAACAAGGCGGAAAGAAGGCTTGCGCCAAAAGTGAGCAGAATCGAGAACAGCAGCACGTCGAGATTCAGATGGATTTCCGAGAGGCGCGGCAGTCCGACGGGGGTATCGCGCATGAACAGATCCAAGGCGGCTTTAGCCAGCAAAATGCCGGCCGTGCCGCCGAGGGCTGCCAGCAGTAAGTTTTCGGCCAGCGCACTGCACATCAAGCGCCACTTGGCGGCTCCCAGCGCAGTCCGCACGGCAGATTCGCGGCTGCGCGTCAGCGCGCGTCCGAGCTGCGCGTTGGCCAGGTTCAGGCAGGCGATCAACATCAGGCCCAGGACGGCGGCCATGAGGAGCCATAGGGCAGTCCGGGAATCACCCACGATAGCTTCCTGCATCGGCTGTACCCAGGCGCCCAGCGCGCCCAGGCGGCGGTCGGCGGGCCAAGCCGGGTCACTGAGGATCTGTGCCTGGATCGTGTTGAGCTGGGCTGACGCCTGCGCCAGTGTGACACCCGGATTCAGCCGCCCGAGTGTGAACCAATTGCCGTAATTTCCGTTCCATGGGAATTTCGTGATATCCAGCGCGGCGGGGATAAAGATGGCCGGATCGGGCGCGACGCTCACGCTCTGGTCGGCGCGCCGGAACGACCGCAAGACGCTTCCACTGGGGAAGTGGAAGTTGGCGGGCAGCACGCCTACCACCTGGCGCGAAACGTCGCCGAGGCGGATCGTAGCGCCGATTGCGCTGGGATCGCCATGAAACAGGTCCTGCCACAACGGATAAGTCAGAACCGCAACGTTGTCTTGACCCTGGACGCCATCCTCCGGGATAAACGTCCTGCCCAAGAGCGCATGCACCTGGAGAATGACAAACAGGTTCGGAAGGGTGACAACCGCGCTGGTGAGGTGAGGATGTTCGGCACCCATTGTGAGTCCCATAGCGGCGTTCTGCAGGTAAGTCAAACCGTTGAAAGCGGCGGCGCTCTGGCGCCAGACCTCGACGTGACGGGGATTGGGGCCGGTGGCATCATCCCCTAGTAATCGGACACGTTCCCAGCAAGCGACTAGACGGCCACTCTCGTGAAAGACGAGCGGTTTCAGGAGCACCGAATCCACGACGGTGAAGACCGCCGTGCTCGCACCGATGCCAAGCGCCAAAGTTAGAAATGCGGTGGCGGCGAACCCCGGACTTTTCCGCAGAGTTCGCCCGGCGTAGCGCAATTCCCGGAAGATCGTCTCCCAAAGCGTCCAGCCCCACATGACACGCACCTCCTCTTTAACCCAAGTCACGTTACCGAAAGTCCTGCGGGCGGCGTAGCGCGCCTCTTCGCGGCTCATGCCTGCGGCGATGTTTTCGGCAATCTGATGGTCAAGATGAAATTGAATCTCATCGTCAAATCGCTGAGTACTCCGGTGGCGGCGGAACAAAGTCTGCAACCTAAGCCAGAATCGCTGAGCCCACAACGTGAAAGTACCCTCCAGATGAACTTACTCATAGCGCAGCGCCACCATGGGATCGACGCGCGTGGCGCGGCGCGCGGGAATGTAACACGCTGCCAGTGAAACCAATATGAGAAGCACCGCTACGGCGACGAACGTTGCTGGATCGGTCGGGCGAACTCCGTAGAGGAGACTCTGCAGGTAGCGCGTAAGCGCGAGAGCCCCAGCGACGCCCGCCAGAGCGCCTGCTGCGGCAAGGGCGATCCCTTGGCCCACGACGAGATGGAGCACGTCCCGCTGCTGCGCCCCCATTGCCGAGCGAATGCCGATTTCCCGGGTGCGGCGAGTCACATCATAGGAAAGGAGGCCATACAAAGCAACGCAAGCGAGTCCCAGGCTCAACAAGCCGAAGAAGCTCGAAAGGTGCGCAACTAACCGCTCTCGGAAGAGGGAGCCATCAATTTGTTTGGTCTGCGTCGTGAAAACAGCCGGGGGAAGGTGGCTGTCGACCTCGTGAATGATGCTGCGAGCCGCGGGAATCAACGCCTCCGGAGTTGCCGCCGTGCGAAGCTCAAAATCCGCTCGGCCGCTTTCGAGGGGAAAGTATTCTGTAGGTTCGACGGCCTTTTTCAAATCGTCGTACCTGGCGTCGCTGGCCACCCCGATGATTTCGGCCCCTGGATCGCCTTTCGACGCTCCCAGGTGAAGGCCAAGGGGGCTGCGACCCTCCAAATATCGCTGTGCGAAAGCCTGGTTGACAATCGCCACGTTGTGCTTGGACCCGAAATCGGCTGGAGTGAAAGCGCGGCCCGCTAGTAGCGGGATGCGCATGGTCGCGAAGAACCGTGGGCCCACCGAAAGCAAATTTCTTTCGACCTTTTCCTTTCGTCCCTCAAGGGCGGTGTCACCACTCCAGAGACTGCCACTGAGGAGAGCCTCTGACGAATAGCTCACATTGGTCGCGCCTGGAAGCAAACCGAACCGGCTCTGCAGTTCCCGGTACAAGTTCTGCGCCTGCTGAGGAGTGTACTCGTTGTTTTTCAGATCGATTTCGACCAGCAGGAGATTGTGCGTGTCAAAGCCCGGATTGATGCTCCTGAGGTTAGCCAGCGTGCGAACCAGCAGGCCAGCTCCAGCCAGCAACAGCATAGAGAGCGTGACTTGTGCAACCACCAGCGCGCTGCCCAGATTGAACCGCCGACCACGCTGCGAAGTATTCGGAAAAGTCCGCGCATTTTCCTTAAGCGCAGGCGTCAAGTCCATTCGCGTTCCGCGAAGCGCGGGCGCCAGGGCCGGGAGGATCCCCGCAAGAGCGGATACCAAAACGGTGAAGAGAAGGATCCGTGCGTCCGGCTTGACCGCGAAATCCTGGATGGAGCCGAGCCAATCGCTGGATCTGAGCGCCGCGAGTGACCAGTAGGAGAAGAAAACGCCAATCACTGCGCCCCCCACGGCGAGAAGAACGCTCTCCGTCAAAAGCTGGCAGATGACCCGGGCGCGGCCCGCGCCCAAGGCAAGCCTCACAGCAATTTCCTTTTGCCGCGACGCATTAATCCACTGACGTTCGAGCAAGCAATCAATAAAATGATGCCGACAGCGGCCATCAAGATTGAAACCCCGATTGGTGAGTGGGAGGTGAGGGGTTGGTGAGCGTTGGTATGTCTCTTGTTTTCAACACGCATTTTTATTTTTCTCCAACCGCCAGATTCCAATGGGGATACAGTACCCTCAAATCAGTCGGAATTAGTAGCAAGATTAGTAGCACGCAAGGCGGCGGCCCTGCTTTCGTCCGCAGCACGGAAGGTTCCGTCTGAGCCGCGATGCTGTTGGAGAGAAAAATGGAGCGGCGGCGACGGTTTGCTAATTCACCCTGACCTGTTCGCACGGACCGATTTTCGTTTGTTTGCGTTACGCGCTCCTCAGTTGCGCTGGAAGCTCTCATTTGCAGTCTACTGTTCGGCAAATGTTCAGCAACAAATTGTCGGTTTTCCCTCAGTCTGACGGGTCGGTACCAACACTTATTTCCGGGTTGCTAAACCATCCAGCAAATTCCCACCAATTTCAATCACCAACCACAAGCGCGTTTGTCGGTACTAACCCAACGGGTGAGCTGATAACTTCCGGGTTGTCACCCGGTCGGAATCCTGGAAGGCGTCGATAGCCAGTTGCGAAGTCGCATGGGATAGAAGCAAGCGGTGGATAGAAACTAGCGCTCATTACTTCGAAGCCCGAGGGTCGAAATCACTGCAGTTTCGCGTACTCTGCTTTCGCTTGCTTCAGGACAGGAATGCCGGGGTCGGCGTCTTTCCATAGCGTGAAGAAATCTTGATATGCGGCTCGGGCTTTGGCAGTGTCCCCTGTTAGCGCGTACGCGCGGGCAAGGCCGAGATGCGCCAGCACTCCAAACGCATCGCCAATCGTTATTCCGGGGTGCTCCACAATTTTCTGAAATTCCCTGGCGGCTTCGGAGCCTTGGTGTGCGGCCAAATACGCCTGGCCTCGCACGTAGACCGGATAGAGCGCTCCAAAGTAAGCAAACGTGGCGCTGCGCGGCACGCCTAGCTCAAAGGGAACGTTACCTTGGAGAAATTCGATCGCCTGGGAAGTATTGCCATGGTTGAGGGCGAGGGACGCACGAACGGCAGGGAGGTAATAGAATCGGACCGAAGTGTCTTCGGGAAAATCTTTTTCCAAATCATTCGCTAGAGACTGGGCCTGGGAAGCCTCGCCCGACATAGCCAGCACCAGGGCCGCGCCAAACCTGACCTCCCGGTTTCTTGCAAGCGCAAGTGCTTCCTTGATGGTCCGCTTTGCCTCAGGCATATTACCGAAAAAGGCTTCCCACAGTGCGGCTCGGGTTTCGAATAGAGCTGCTCTTTCGCGATGCCCTGCTTGTTGCGCCAAAGTGATTGCGCTCTTCGACCACTTCCTGGCCTCCTGCATGCGACCGGTATATGCCAGCGCAAAAGCCTGGCGGTCCGAGATAGAGTCCTCGGCGCCAGGCTTTCCTTGAGCCGCGGCGACTTCCCGTTGCATGCCTGCGCTGTCACCTTTCAGAAACGCAAGATCGAATCGTTGATGCGCCAAGAAAGGATTGTCAAATTTGCGCTCAGAGGTCTGGTGCAGCACGTCTTCAAGGTCTGCGAGGCGGTCAAGGTAAATCAAATTGTAGCCAAGGAGGTAATATCCCGTGTAAGCATCGGAGACAAGTGCAATAGCCTTACGACCCTCTTCCACTCCCTTTTCGTATCTGCCGAGCACCGGATAAATGAAGCCTGTGAGGAAAGTGTGAGCGCTCCAATCACGTGGATAAACCTGCGCCCACTGCTCACAGATCTGCTGCGCCTTTTCCTGATTTCCGGTTCCTCGTCCGTGGTAGTAAGCAGTGATGAAAAATTTCTCTTTGTCACTCGCTCGATCACGTAGTTCGTAAGCCTTGCGAATGTTGTCGGTCGCGAGGTTAGACTCACCACTCGCACCAGAATAGAGTGCGAGCGCGGCATAACCCATCGCAAATTTCGGGTCGATCTCCACGGCGCGTTTGAAAAAAGGCAGACCAGCATCGACACCCCCTGAAACGTTAGTCTTCCAACCCATGCTGTAGGCTTGCAAGGCCTCCAGCGAAGACGTGGTGGCTTCCTCGAGGGGGACGTCATGCTGCTGAACGGTGGCCAGCGATTCGCCGACGCGCGTTCTGAACTTGCTGGCCATTTGGCTCAGGGCATTCAACACATCTTCTTTCTTGGCGGCTTGGACCATTTCGTCGTCGAGGACTTTCCCAGTGCGGCAGTTTTCCGCTCGGAGTCCCAGGACATACTGGTTTCCCAGAGTTGCGATGGAACCCTCGAGAACAGCCGCGCTGGCGGTACGCTGACAGACTTCCCGCGCGAGCTTCGGAGTCAGGCGCGCGTCGGGAGGCTGGCTCATCATGCGCAAGGTCCGCTGCACACGGTCTTCGGGAACAAGGCTTAAGAAAGGAGATTGTTCAAGTTGTACGGTCAAACCCTGCCGCAGCGTGCCGTCGAAAAGGGGATCGCCTGTGGAGTTCGTGAAATCTGCTAGGACGATGGTGTCTTGATCCGTGAGCGCATGAGTCTTGTGCGTGAGAATTAGCCATCCACTGATACCCAGGGCGACGACAAACACAGTCGCGAGAACGACAGGCGTAGCCTTGCGTTTTTCGTGGCTTCTGGCGGCAACAATGGCTGACAGCTCCCGCTCCAGCTCGGCAGCGGACTGCCACCGCCGGTCAGGGTTTTCTTCCAGACACCGGCTAATCGCTCTTTGCAGTCTTCGTGACGCAACACTGTTGCGCCCAGACCCGACGCGTGCGCCGGTCAACATTTCGTGGAGGACGCAACCGAACGAATAGATGTCCGATCGGACATTGGCTGGCTTGCCTTCCCTCTGCTCCGGTGCCATGTAAGCGGGCGTGCCCATTGCCATGTGGCTGACCGTCAGCGTGACATCCTGTTCCGATTTCGCCAGACCGAAATCGAGAACCTTGACGCCCGATTTAGCGATCATGATGTTGCCGGGCTTGAGATCGCGATGAATAATCCCCTTTTCGTGTGCTTGTTCTAGAGCCGCCAGTATCTGCGAGGCATACATGAGCGCCTCTTTCACGGGAAGAGGTCCGCTTTTCAAACGGGCTGCGATTGTTTCGCCCTCGACCAGCTCCATAACCAGGTAGTTCGGCCCGATATCGTAAAGAGTGCAGATGTGGGGATGATTCAACGAGGAAATGGCGCGGGCTTCGCGCTCGAAGCGCTCAATGAATTGCTCTTGGGCGATCTTGATGGCCACGGCTCGGCCCAACCGCGTGTCAACCGCGCGAAAGACTTCACCCATGCCGCCCTGGCCGAGTTTGCTTTCGATGCGGTATGGCCCCAGGCTCGTGCCTACGGCAATTCCAGTGACCGTCTCATCTCCTAGCAGTTCCGGCGCGTTCTGGATGGCAGGCTGCTCGAGGAATTCGCCGCCAGAGCGCTGGGCGAGAAGGGATTCCACTTCGCGGCGCAATTCGGGATCTACTTGAGACAACAGTGCCGCGCGCTCCTCGGCGCTTTTTTCGCGCGCCGCGTGGTATAGCTCTTCAATCTGCTGAAAATACTCGGGGGTCATGCGGTTTTCGTCGCTCTATCCTATGGCTTAACTCCCGCAATAGCCAAGCCTTGGCGAGATCCCAGTCGCGCCTGACCGTACGCGGTGAAATCTTCAGAGTGGCGACGATTTCCTCCTCGCTCAATCCGCCGAAATAACGCAACTCGACGACCTTGGCCTGTCGCGGAGCAACCTGAGAGAAGGCTGTGAGCGCTTCATCCAATGCCAGAACGGATCGGGTAGGTCCTTTCCAAAGGAGGGCAGTTTCATCGAGGTTCACTTTAGCCGCTTGGCCGCCTCGTTTGTCTGCGCCACGTGCACGCGCGGCGTCCACAAGAATTCGCCGCATCATTTGTGCCGCCATGGCAAAGAACTGGGCGCGTTCGCGCCATTGGACCTTGGTCACGTCTACCAGTCGAAGATATACCTCATGCACTAACCCTGTGGTTTGCAGAGTATTGGCTTGACGCTCGTTTCTCATGTAGCGCCGCGCCATTAGGCGCAATTCGGGATACACCTGCTCCGCCAGTCGCGCCAAGGCAGCTTCGTCGCCCCTGCTCCAGGCTTGCAACAGCCCCGTGATCTCCGCAGAGGATGCGCCGGAGGACAACCCGTTCTCCCTTGAGACAAAAAATATAGCAAACCGTGGCCGCTTTTGGGGTCCGTTTCCGCCTGTACCAGCGGAAGGAGAACTCGCTCTCAAAGTCTCCTCCAAAAAGACTAGGAGGCACTATGAAACACTTCGCAACCCTGGTAGCAGCCGCGGCGTTGATGCTTAATCTCGGCATCGAAGCCGCCTACGCGCACGATGAGTCCGTAAAGATGACATTTTCGGGTACTTCCGAGAACACCGCCATCAATCTCCAACAACCCAATACCAGTAACGACGAGGACACTTTCGCCGGGAAAGGTACACTGGGTTCTTTCACCCTTCTGAATGTACGAGCGATCGCAAATTCTCCGACGCCGTCGAGCACTTGCTCGGGACCAAATCTGCTCTATCTCGAGGAGTTAGCGGGCGCAGGCGTGTTTCGCTTCCAAGATGGGAGTCTGTTGAATGTCACTCTCACTCAGGGAGCGGATTGCATAGATCTTGCCGCTAACGTGGCCCACTGTACCTTGACGTTTCAAATTACCGGTGGAACAGGCCGTTTCAAGGAAGCATCCGGCGTCCTCACAATGACAGAGACGGTGAGTGCAGTGGCGTCCGACGCGCTTGGCAACCCTGTGTTGTTTGCCGCGACGGGGGAGTTTACGGGAACGGTTTCCGGAGCAGACATAGGGGACGACCAAGATGCGCAGAAATAGAAAGGTCTGACCTAGGCCGTCAACCCTCTCGACCAACGGCTTCTCCATGCGGAGCCGAATGGCGGAATCCATGAATCCCTCGTCGGGAGGGCGACACTGTCGGCTCCACGGACGCACTCACTGAAAGAGGGCTGAGCCTTCCTCGCCCTCTTTCGCTGTTCCGAAGCGACACATCGCAGTCTGAGTGCAAGAGATGACGTTCGGGACGAATTGTCGGCCAACCGGAAGTAATCCAGACGGGCAGCGGGCAATCAGTACCGGGAAGTCGGCTAGTGTTTACCGTTGGAGTAATCTAGGGATTGCTGCATCAGCTTCCGCATCATCACGAGGAACTGGTACGGACAGTTTGACGGCAAGTGATTTCGTGAGAAGGGATTGAACAGGTTAAGGCGATCACTCGGAGAATAAGCTTTCGAGATCACGAGCACCGTGAACCACACGCAGAATGAGACTCTCACCCTCGCGCGACAGATAGAAGATCAGGAACTTGGTGAACCCTGCGACTGGCATACGGCGAGTGCCACGAAGTTCGTCTGCCGTGAATCTACAGCGTGAGCCGGCTGCCGGCCTTTGAGCTATCCGCAAGAGCGTGCCAGTCACAGCCTCTTCCCAACGTTGCGCCAGACTCCGATCTGCTTGAGCTTCGTACCAGTCAGATTGTTCCAAAATATCCGCAATGGCTGCGTCGCTGAAAGCAACCCGAGACTTTTTCACGCGCGCCGAGCCCGTTCGCGTAGCGCAGTGATCAGCCCCTTTTTGCGGATCTCGCTGATCGAAACTTCAATCTTCGGTCCCTTTGCAGCGGCGAGTAGCTCTTGTTCGAGATTGGCCATCCGGCGCTCTTTGTCTTGGCGAATCAATTCTCGGATGTATTCGCTCGGTGTGCCCCAATCTCCGGATGCGACTTGGCCCTCCACATAGGCCTTAAGAACTTCGGGAAGCGAGATGTTGAGAGAGGTCATTGGCATGCCTTCATTTTATGTCATGTTATGAAGGCACGTCAAACCTTGGCGAGTAAATTCAGGACCGCGTTCTTACCGGTGGATTGGATGGGCCACGGGTTAAGGGCTGTCACTAACGAATTGTTATTTCGGCAGCCACAACTACATTCATCCTGATCGCCTTGGTTCTTTGGTTAAGACCGCCTCGATTTCATCTTCTTGGATGTCGCTGATTTCAAAAGTCTTTGCGCCGGATAGCATTTTCGACGGGGACAGGTTTAACAATTCGCCAGAGACACGTAATTCATCGCAGGCTCCTTCAAGTGGTTTGGGGTCCTGACTACGGCGACGAATCCGAATGACTTCGAGTCCAGATTTCTCAACTTTGGAAAAAGATCGAGCGCGATTCCACCAGACCGAAATACATCTGCACTAAACTCTCGTGGGGATACCGGTTTGAATGTGTTATATAACTATATATCACTTCTGAGTACATATAGAAAAAAGTAGTAGCAAGGCGCAAATACCCGCATATTTGCTGAGGATTTTAGCTATGGCGGAGAGGGGGGGATTCGAACCCCCGTTAGGGTGTTTATTCCCTAAAACGGTTTAGCAAACGGGTGATTGCGCTCTGGCTCGTTGGTAAGTTGCTGAAAACTAAAGACGCCGTTCGGCTGACCCTGGACGGTTTGGGCACGGTTGGCAGGTCATTGGGATAAATTGGGATAAAGAATTTTGCAAACTCCGCGGCTCCATCCTCCTTCTCGGCGCCACTCCGATTCTTTTGGCCACGTTCGGCTCGCTCTGGACGATTTGGCCACGATTGGCAGCGTATTGGGATAAATTGGAAATTGGAATAAAGGTAGCCGATAGGTTGCAGGTGGCGGTTTGCTCACTCTACCTGACCCGTTCGCACGGACCGATTTTCACGTGTTTTGTTTGCGTTAAATTGCCAGCCTTCCCCACTCTCTTTGACGTGGCGCTCCCAGCAATGTTTTCCGGCTTCCCAACCGGGAACTACTCCGTTCGTGGACAGAAGCGCGTTTTGTCTGCACTAATCCGACCGACGAACCGATAACTTCCGGCTTGCCGTGATTCGGGCTTAATTTCATTTCCGAGCATCCCGTGAGATCTACAGGGCGATACTACCGTTGACATACCTCTACTTCTAGGGCTATCCTGACCGTAGCCCAAGTTGTCTAGGGGTACGCGCGAATGGCAAGAAACGATCTACAGGGAAGTCTCGACCTCCTTGTTCTGAAGACCTTATCCCAGATGGAAGAGTTGCACGGCTACGGAATCGTGCTGCACATCCAGAGAGCGTCCGATGAACTGCTGTCTGTCGAGGAGGGATCGCTCTATCCTGCCTTGCACCGCATGGAGCAGAAAGGATGGGTTCGGTCGGAATGGAAAGTGACGGATACGAATCGGCAAGCAAAGTATTACCGGCTGACGACTGCCGGGCAAAAAGAGTTGCAAAAAGCTGAAAAGAGCTTCGAGCAACTCGTCAAAGGAATTCGCGCCATATTGCGGTATGCGTGAGGTGAGCCATGTCGATCTTTAGGCGGATTGCGAATGTGTTCTCGCGCTCGAAATTAGACCGGGAAATCGATGCTGAAATCCGATCGCACGTGGAGATGCGCACTGCGGACAACGTTGCCTCCGGGATGTCGCCCGAAGAGGCTCGTCGCGATGCCCTCATTCGGTTTGGGAATCGAATGGTGATGCGCGAACGAGTCGCTGCCGCTGACGCCGCGATGGTGTTGGACGCTGCCGGCCGCGACTTGCGTTACGCGGCGAGGCAATTGCGCCGCTCGCCGACATTCACGGCCACCGCCGTAGTGACACTTATTCTGGGAATTGGCGCGAACGTAGTTGTGTTCAGCGTGCTGAATGCACTGCTTCTTAGACCTCTTGACGTGCCGCAACCCAGAGGCCTGTACAACGTCGTCCACCAAACGCAGGGGTACGACAATATGTCTTATCCCGACTACTTGGATTTTCAGAACAAAAACGCGACTTTCGCTGATATGGCAGCTTATAGGATAGAGAGCGCGGGGCTAAGCGCGGGAAACTCCGCGTACAAATGCTGGTACTACAAAGTTTCAGGAAATTATTTTGACATGCTGGGAGTACAGCCCGCGCACGGCCGGGTGTTTCATGCAAGCGATGAACGCGGGCCGAACTCCGCTCCCTATATCGTCTTGAACCATGACTTTTGGCGGCGCAATTTCGGTTCGGATCCGCGCGTTGTGGGAACCACGGTCGATGTAAACAAGCACCCGTTTACTGTTATCGGAGTTGCGCCAGCCGTGTTTCACGGAACCGAGGCATTTATTTGGCCTGATTTCTGGATGCCCGTCGTCGAAAGCCCGGATTATGACGGAGCGGACTTTCTTTCATGGCGCGGAGGGCACAATCTGTTCATTCTGGGAAGGCTGAAGCCGAACGTCACGACCCAGCAAGCGAGCGATAATCTCAACTCCATCGCGCGCGAACTGGCGCATCAGTATCCGGAAGACGATGATCTGAGTGCGAGGCTGGCAAAACCAGGACTAATGGGTGACCAGTTTGGCGGCCCGGCTCGGTCCTTCCTGGCCGACGTCATGCTTCTGGCATTTCTCTTATTGCTTGCGGCCTGCGCTAACCTTGCAAGCCTCTTTGCCGCGCGCACTGCGGATCACAGCCGCGAGGTTGCTATTCGGCTTGCGATCGGATCCAGCCGGTGGCAGGTCCTCAGGCAACTGCTCGCTGAGGCCTTGCTCATTTCTGTTCTTGGGGGCGCGCTAGGAACCATTTTCTCTACCGCATTGCTGCGGGCGCTGACGCGTTGGCAGCCGTTCCCGGAATTTCCAATCCATGTGACAGTCAGCCCAGATCTAAAGGTCTACTTGGTGGCTCTGCTCCTGTCCGTGGGAAGCGGACTCGTATGGGGCTTGGTTCCGGTGCGCCAAGTCTGGGCAACCAGTTTCGCCCAGGTGATGAAGAGCGGGATGGCAGGC
>Ga0210410_10001691_pt1 | contig 20456 bp, 47 predicted proteins | sample IncBWC4MmetaG_FD_161058 | JGI IMG/M metagenome (GOLD analysis project Ga0210410, IMG submission 161058) | Forest soil microbial communities from Barre Woods Harvard Forest LTER site, Petersham, Massachusetts, United States - Inc-BW-C-4-M | ecosystem: Environmental > Terrestrial > Soil >... | reverse complement strand
CTTCGAAGCACACGTCAGGATCTTTATCCTTGCACGGGCAACCCTCCCACACATACTCATGAGTGCCCTCGTTGATGCAGCGCAGGAAGTCATGGCCCATTCCCGCAGCCTGCATCACGTCGCAGCGGAGATCGGTCATACGCTGTCTTTCGGAGCCGCCCGGCGTCCGCGTTTGCGGTTGCGGGTGCGCTGGAATTCCCTGATCTCCTCGGCGAGGTAGATGTGTCCGGATTTCAGCTTCGCCACTGGCTGCGGGGCACCCTGGGCCTGAAGCAGTTTCCACGCCTGTGCGGAGCCGACGTCCAGGAGAGTCTGGAGTTCCTGGGATCCCACCAGTTCCGGGAAGGTGCTGCGGTCCGGCTTGTTGCCCCGGAAGTGGTACTGCGGGTGGCAGCATTCGAAGCCGTCGCAGGTGCAGGGCTCGGTGTGGTTTCCGAAGTCGCAGCACGGGCAGCAGTCGGCCAGCTCGTTGTCCGGGTCTGCGGTCATGATTTTTTCCTCCCCGCCTCAGAAAACATTCCTGTTTGACATGAGCATGAACCAAAGTACTGTGCGGAAAACTTCCGGTGCATCCGATGCCGCCCAAGGACACAATGCCGCACATGGCGTCCCCACCAGAGTTCTGCACTCGCATACACGAACCGGTATTCCACTGAGAGCTCCAGGAAGAACCTCCCGGACTTCACCGCAACCCGCCACAGGTCCGCGTGCCGTGGCGTCGCCCCGTAGAGCTGCAACCGTGGCGTGTCCAGCAATGACCACAACCCGAGGCCGGGGTCCCATTTCATGCTTCGTGTACCAGCAGAATCCAGTTGCCCGGCTCGTGGTGCATAATCCCGAACGCCCGCGCCGCCGCGTTCAGCAGGCCGTCCCACCGCGCACAGTCCTCCGCCTCGTGGTCCAGCGACAGGTACCGCGCCTCAACCGCCTCCGCCTCGTGGTACGCCGTACACAGGTACAGCTTCTCCTGGTCCCACAGGCCGACCTTCGCATAGCCGACCCCCGCCTGCGAGAGGTTGGCCACCCGCAGAGCCGCATCGAAATACCGGTCCACATCATCCACACCCTGCGGATACGGGATCCGGAAGCCGTACAGCAGTACGGCAGTACTCTCCACACTCACCAGTCTTCAGCCCCTTCCGGCTTCCACTGCGCGTACGAGACATCCGGCCGCACCACCGGTGCTGTCTCCTCCAGCACCCGGTCCGCGCCCGCCACCAGGCATCTGTCACAGATGTTGATCACCAGGCGGACCCCCCGGGGCGGCATGTCGAACACCGTTGACCCGTAGTTCCCCGACGCGTAGAACATCACCGCCCCGCTGTACTGCGGCGCGGCGTCCTTGAACACCGGCTCCAGCCGCTCGCCGCATGCGAAGCACTGATTCGTCAACGAACTCATTCCTCCTTCCCGTGCCGGTCCACCAGATCGGCCAGTAGCCGCAGCGCCTCCGCCTTCGACTCAAACAGGGACATGTGGTCTGACACTGTCACCTCGTGCCCCGTCGGCAGATGCGTAACCCTCACCCAGTTACCCGGCTGGGCCGTTTCGATGCGCAGGTCGGCGGCGACGAGGTCCGGCGGCTGCGGAGGGTTCTCCAGCCGGAACACCCGCCACGCGTTCAGCCGCACCTCCTGGCCGGACTGCGGCAGCCGCGCGTACTCCGACATTGGGGCCCCGGACCACGCGGCCGTCAGCACCCGGCACGTGAGCATCACCGTACCGATCCGCACTACCTCGGCGGTCATCACGACCTGCCAGCGGCCCGCCGTCACCGTCCCGATACGGTCCCCAGGAGTGAGAGGGGTTCCTGTTGCGTCAGTGATCATTGAAGAACCCCTCCGAGAACCGGCCCGCCGCCATCTCCCGCAGTACATTCAACACGAGCGGCTCCTCTGCCGTGTGGAACAGCCGAAGGGCCTGGTCCCGTGTCAATTCCAGCGCGAGCATGGCAACATGGAAAACGTGATCAGAGACACCCATAGCATTGCAGGGTATCTCGCCCGTCTCACCTTCAATGCTGTACCCGAGAAGGTGGGCGACCCATCCTGCCAGGCACAGCCGGGTACCGCACGCTGCGGGGTCCTGCTCCGGGGCCAGGTCGGTCGTGGACCACTCAAGCATGTCCAGGGTCTGCGGGCTCGCGCAGATTGCGCCCAGAGCCGCTGCCGCCACCTCCCGCCGCCCGCTCGGGGTCAACGCTCCACCTCCGGCAGGCCCTTATCCCCGTACGGCGATTCGATCCACTGCGCGCGCTTCCAGTCCGTGAACGTCCAGATCACCGGCGACAGATGCCAGCGCATAAAGTGCCCCTGCCGGAACAGGCCCACCGCGTACAGCACACGGACGTCCGGATGGCTGAACACCGCCCTGCACCAGAATTCTGGGGTGAACTCCGGGGCCCGGGACGGGTTGCTGTCGTCCACGTAGACCGTGTCCGGCTCGAAGAACCCGGTGGTCTCGCAGGCTTCCCGCATGGGGGAGCCGGTCCACTGCGCCTGTTCGGCAGTCACTGCTCATTCCTCCAGGCTTCCAGCATCGTGTCCGCGCGCTCCCTGCTCAGATACGGGGCGAGGAACGTCGTAAAGAACGACGCCTCCGTGTACTTGCCCTGGCGGATCAGTTTCTTCCGCGCGAAATTCAGTTCCTTCGTACAGGCACCACACAAGGGCAGATGGCCGTTGTACGCATTGCTGCACCTGGGGCATGTGGAGCCCGGCACCGGATCCCTCGCTTTCCTGTCCCTCGACTATCGCGCTCAGCATACCCCGGGGGTGTCCGGGAATCAACTGCTACGGGAGCTCGGTGTACGTGGCCGCCAACGCCCTTTCGTCGATCGGGTAGAACTCGTTCTGGGTGCCCTTGAGGACCGAGTTCCCCTCAAACACCTTGATCCACGACCGGTGCAGCTTGTCGTACACCTGGGCCCCGCGCCACGTGGTGCGGAAGTTGCCATCGGTGAAGTCGAGCATCTGCTGCTTGTTGCTGCCGTCCCACCGCAGCCCCTCGACCGTGATCGCGTTCTTCTTGTACAGCCTGATCTTCTCAGCCATCATCCTGCTCCTTCTCCTCGAATACGTCCTCGGCCGTCACGAGGCCGTGGACGAAACCCAGCGCCAGCGCATGCATCCGGTTGTGGACACCCATCCGCTTCAGCATCGACCGCACATGCACCTTCACGGTCTTCTCCGACAGGTCCAGCACCCGGCCCATCTCCTCGTACGTCAGCCCCCGCGCGGTGAGCTTCAGGAGCTGAAGATGCCGGGCCGACAGCAGCCCGTACAAGTCCCCCGCAGGAGTGCGTGCGCCGAGCGGGGCGGCCGGGCCGACCGTCGACAGGGCGGCACGGGCCAGGACGTAGGCGCGGGACTTGCTGATCGGCTCGGCAAGGCGCTCCGCCTCTGCCTCAATCGCGTCCGCCGCACGGGCGATGGCGGCCTCGATGTGCCTGTCCCGGGGCTGCTGACCTGTCACTGATCCCCTTCCCCGATGACCGGCCACTCCCGCAGCAGGGGCGCTTGAACGTCAGCAACGGTCAGCAGGCCGTACGCAAAGCCCAGTGCCACCATCCGCCCCCGGTCGCTCGCACCGAGATGCTTGCGGATGTACCGCAGATGCGTTTTGACGGTGTTCACGGTGATGAACAGTTCGGCGGCGGTCTGCTCGGACGACAGGCCCCGTGCGGCGCACTTCAGCACCTGGAGCTGCCGGGGGGCGAGGAACACCCGCTGGACCGGCGCGAGGGGGTCCGGTACAGGATCCTCCATTCCCTCCTCTTCCTCTGCGGGGTCCTCTTCCTCCCCGGGAAACACCGCGTCGATGGTCGCCCCCGCGTGCGCGCCGTGCCGGATGTCCGACAGGGCGGCAATGGCGAGGGCGTCAGCCTCCCACGTTTTCATCGGCACACCGAGCCGCCCGGCTTCGGCCTCGATCGCGTCGGCGGCCCGACGGACGTTCAGGGGGCTGCGGGCCCGCTCGGAGAACGTGGTCCGGGGCGAGGTCTTCATTTTCATTCCAGCTCCCCGTCCAGGTCGTTGCCGTCCCACGGAAGGCACTGCTGCTCCGTCAGGACGGCCTGGAGCGTCCGGTTGAACGCGTCCATGTCCCACAGTGCGCCCGTGGCCTCCAGCCGCTCGAAGACCGTCTTCAACGCTTCCTGTGCGCTTTCCAGGGCGCGGTCCCAGTACCGTGTCCCGGGCCGGAACCGGGCGATGACCACGCTGTTGTAGGTAAGGGTGGTGCCCTGGGTACAGCCGATGTCCCGCGATGCGAACCCGAACCGCGCAGCACCGACGTTCTGATTGCTGTGCACATTGATGGAATAACTGACGCTGGTGGTGATATCCACGGAATTCACCTCGATATGCGGTTGAGGATGTAGTGCAGCAGGCCGACCACAATGACTGCCCCGATAGCGGCAGGGAGACTGACAACGGCCAGCATGATACTGGTCACTCCCTTCCGGTGAGCTTCCAGATGATGGCCGTGTAGGCGTCGGAGCTGCCGTCGGTGTCCTTGAACAACCGCCCGGCCTCTGCGGTGAGTTCCGGCTGACAGCGGTGGCAGAAGCCCCAGTTGGCGCAATGCGTGGTGCTCTGACAGCCCGTCAGACCGAAAGGGCGGGGGCGGACCTGGGCACCCTGGTACTCGGAGAACGCGAGGCGGAGATCGGCGAGGTCGTTCTCCAGCTTCTCGATCCTGTTCCGCGCGCGGCGATTCTCCCGGGCCACGGTCACCACGTGCTTTTGGTACAGATCACGGGAGACGACGTTCATCTCACCTTTGCGGCCGGTCACCGCCCCGCAATACAGGGCACGCCACAGATTCCGGCCGCGCCGTGCCGACAGCCACGCGGAGCGGTAACGGTCCCGCTGCTGCAAGGCCGCGATCCACCGCCGCTGCGCTCCGACGACCGCAACCCTGCGGATCAGCGCCGTGCCCTTCATGCCGTCCAGCGGGGTCCGGGACAGGGCGTCGATCGCCGCGTCACGCTCCGCACACGCCTGCTCCAGCTCCCGGGACAGGCGGACGATCTCGGCTTCCTCCTCGGCACTCACTTCCAGCCCCCGTTCAACGGCCCGTCAGGACCGTCCAGTTCGGGCACATACGACGTGGACGGGCCCACGTAGTGCACACACGAACACGTCCGGTTCCGCTGGATCTTCGTCAGCGGATCCGTCTCCACGACAACCGCCCGGCAACCGTTCCCGTCATGGAAAGCCGAACCGTGCGTACACTGGCAGACCTCCGCAGTCAGGGCTCCCGAGGTGCTCGCACCCTGCACCGACCGGCCGAGGACGAACCCCACCGCGCCGACGCTCAGCACTGTCACCGCCTCGATGGCCATCCCCAGCACCGCGTCAATAGCGGACACGCCTACTCCTTCACCGTCAGCAGGGCGCGGGCCAGCTTCACCATGTACCCCACCCACGGCTGCGGCAGGATCCGCGTCTTACCGGGGTTGTCGGGGTCCCGGGAGTTCTGCGCTTCGCACATCCGCAGATCCTCCGCCGCCAGCTCGAACAGCTCCGCCATCAGGTCCCCGACATCCTGTTTCATGATGTCCGCAGCCGAACGGCACAGCTCCGCCGCAGCGTTCAGGTCGTCCTGGTCGCCCTGCGGGGTGTCGGCCCGGTAGGCCCCTGCGGAGAACACATGCTTCTGACGCATCGTCAAGTCCTCCCAGAGCATGTCGCACCGCTCGCACGGGCCCGGGGCCTGCTCACTGTGCGGAGCCCCCGTAGGAAACGCGTGTACACAGTTCCGCTGCCGGTCGTCCCGGTCCCTGGTCAGGCTACGAAGCGTCATTCCTGTTCCTCTTTCGTATACGGTTTGACAAGATCCAGGGCGGCGTCGAGGAACACTGACAGTGGAATCCGCACCACTGTCTCTTCCGGCCCCACCGACGCATCCGGCGGCAGCATTCCCAGCAGATCACCACCCTGGAGATGCGTACCGATAACCAGCACCATGTCACCGAGCTGGAACACGTCAGGACAGTTACTGCCCTGCATACTGCGGTCGACCCCCGTGCGGTTTCCAGGCGCGGTACCAAGACGATAGACAGACATCAGGACTCCCTCGGAGGATTGTTCCGGCGCGCCCTCAGAGTCTCCCACCGGTCCATCACCTTCTGCGCCTGTACCCGCAGAGGATGTCCTTCCGGCCAGCGGTGCCACGCCGCCCTGCACTGCTCACAGCGGTAGAACAGCCCTTCGCCGGAGATCCCGTACACCTTCACCAGGCGTACGTCCGGGTTCGCGCACACCGGATCCGGATGCGCGCTCAACACTCCTCCAACGGCAGCTCCGGCACCGGCTGCCCGCACGCGCTGCACAGCTCCGCGAGATGGTGCACGCTCTCCTGGAACGCCGGATCGGCCTCGTCCACCCGGTCATGGTGCTGGGCCGCGTCCTCCGGCGGGGCCGCCTTGATCACAGCCTTGAGCTCTTCCTCCGTCATAACCCCTCTTTCCTTCCCGACAACGACCGGCCCGAGTCTCAGTGCCCAGGCCGGATGGTGGTGCCGCAGACCCACGGCCGACTCCAGAGAAAAACCCTGCTCCCGGCACTCGGACGCCCACGAAACAACCGCAGCCTCTGTAGCCTCGCGCGACACTGCCATCGCACGAATCGGAGGCCAGCCCGCCGCCACATGCGCATTCCACTCCCGGGCGAACTCCATCAGGAAGTCCGCGTTCAACCGTTGCTTCCGTGTGCCCACTACCGCCCCCGCCTGCGCCGGTTGCGCTGCCGGATCGTGTACTGGGCGTCCAGTACCGAGGGTGGCTGCGGCAGCGACCGGGACGGCCACCCCATACCGCGCTCCGAGGCTTTCCTCAGGCGTTCCGCCCACCGATGCTGCGCACAGGGATTCACGTACATCACAGCGCCTCGAACCGATTCATGCGCACCGGCACTGTACAACGCTCGCACTTCAGCGCCTCCGCCTGGGACCACACCTGCCAAAACGGGCTCATCATCCGCCGGACGATACCCAGGTGCCCTGCGCACACCGGCCACACCATGTCGTAGGTGCAATCACCCGCGTGCTCTTCGTGGTCGAAGTACACCATCCACTTGGCGTTTTCTTCACATGAAGGATCCGCTACCTGGAAGAAGCACGGCACCTGCCCGGCGAACATCGACAACGCCGCAATGCGCGCCTCGTCCACGGGCACCCTGGGTGGTTCCTGCGTCAACGCTTCGCCTTCTTCCCGAACAGCGCCCCCGGCATCATCCGGTTCATCACCGCCGCGAACAGGAACAGCATCGCATGGTCCAGCAGCCGCAACACAGAAAGACCGTTGTCGCCGGTCCACACCGAAGCCAGCAGCGTCATCGCGATCGGCCAGCGAACCAGCTCGAAACCGTTCAGGACCCGCACCGGCAGGGACACCCGAGGGGGTGCCTGGGGCTGGACCCGGGCCTGGGGGACATTGAAGACGTGCCGGACCGTGCCGTCGGGGCAGAGGATGTCAGTCATCGCCCGGCCACTCCTTCGCCAGCCACGCGAGGAACTGCGGAATGCGGGCGTCGTCGTGGAACGGATCGGTGTCCGACCCGACGAGCTTTCCGTACAGGCCGGGACGTACCGTCTGGAGCAGGTTCATGTACGTCTGACCCCTGCGCCACGGGTCCCCGCCGGGGATCTTCGAACGCTCGAACCGCTGGTCGACCACGTGATCGAGGAACGCGTGGTAGTCCATCACCGCCTCCTTTCCTCCTGCTTTCCTGTTGCACTCATCGTACACCCGTGAGGGTGATACCCGCAAGACCTACAGCGGGGCCTCCACCACGGCCACGGCCAACGAGGACCACTGGGCCGGGCGCGTCATCGGATTGCTCTGCGAGACGGGCCGCGAGAAGTCCACTCCTGCTGCCACCACGTACTCGTACACGTCGTCCAGGAACGGACCATGCGCCTGCACGATCACCGCCGTGGCCTCCCGCGCCCACTCCTGGTTCACGTGCCGCACCGGCGTCCCCGGGGCAAGGGGGTGCCTCGACACCGTCACCACAGGGCCGCAGGGACCCGGGCCGTCGACCAGGGAGACTTCCACCAGCCTGCCGTCGGCATACCAGCCCGGCTCATAGTGCTTCATGACCTGACCACCTTGCAGTTGGGGGAGCACGGGTACCCCGTACGCCACATGTACACGCACACCACACACTCGTCCGACTCCGCCGACTGCGCCCACTCCTCCGCGTCCGAGATGTCGTGCCCGCACCACGCCACATTCTCGTCGCAGCACCACAGATGCACAATGCCGTCGCCGCCGCCGGACGTGAGCGTGGTCTGCGTCAGGCACTCCTCCTCCTCCGTGTCCAGGTCCACTCCGATCACCCGAACCACTCCATCAGCTTCGTCAGCGCCACCCGGTCCTCCTCCGTGAAGCCGCCCCGCTCGAAGATCCGCTCCTGCGCCTCCTCCAGCGCGAACCGCATCATCGCCCGCTCACCCTCCGAGAACATGCTTGCCCACACCACCCGGCCATGCCGTTCGTGCACGGACAGCTGCGTGCGCACGCCCCGCAGCTCCTGCCGCAGCCGGTCGATCTCCGCAAGAAGATCATCCAGCATCATGGCAGGCCCCAGGAACTGGTCACCATCCCGGACCATCATCTTCCGGTACAGCCGGATACCGCCCTCACGCTCCCGCGACAACGGCTCGGACATCAGAAACCCTCCTTCAGAATCGCTCGGGCAGTAGTCAGAGCGGCCTCCCAGGACGTGTACTCCCCATAGGCGTACTCTGTGCCCTCCAAGCCCGTCATCTCCGCAACGACCGCCTCCAGCCAGTCGGCGAGAGCAGCCCATGTGGACGGACCCACACTCGCCCGAAGCAGCTCGGCAGCAGCCCGAAGTGTTTCGACCGCCGTCTGCTCACTCATCGCCGCAGCACCCCTCTTTGTGTGGCCAGCCTGGTGCGCCGTACCGCTCCGTGCACGGGCCGCAGAAACACAGACCCTCATGGCCCGGCGCAAGCGTGCACCAGCAGTCCCCGGGGTACCACATCTCCCCCTCCGGATCACCGATCACCGCCGGAGGATCCGACAGGCACAGCTCCTCATCCGCGTCCGGCTCACGGGTACTCATCGCCTCACTCATCGCTTCCTCCCGGCAGCAGTTCGCGCTCCAACCGCTCGATATACGCCGCCTGTTCCTTCAGCAGCGCATCCTGCGCCACACGCTCCTGACGCTCCCGCTCCCGCAGCTCCGTGTCCGAGCGCACCGGCGTTGAATCCAGCCACGCCGCCAGCAGATGCGTCGCACCCAGGAACGGAATCGACAAGGGCCACACCACACCAACGACACATGAGACGGCCATAAACATGCCGAGTTCGTTCCGCCCCCAGTACTCCACCCCGAGCGTCGGATTGTCGTCGATCCAGTTCGCCCGCCAGTGCCCATACACGTACCGCATCCACCACAACGCCACCGCACTGTACGCGATGCTGCCGAGGGTCCAGAGGACGGAGGTCACAGCTCGTCCGCCCCCTCGGAAAACCCTGCCAGCAGGCCATCGGAAGAGTGTGCGGAAGGGGCAGCCGGACCCGAGGGTGCGTCTTCGACATCCCACAGACCCTCTTGCAACTGCCGCGCATAACCCCGAATGACCTCCCAGTTGACCGGGCGCGGGGCCGTCACCGGGCACTGGGGGTGCGGGTGCACCTCCTCGCCGTTCTCCTCGTAACAGAAGCCGCAGGAGAGCAGGCGAGGAGGCTGCTGGACCTCCGCAGCCCGCATCCGCGCCGCGTGGTCCGCCCGCAGCTGTGCGCCGCCCTCCAGGAACACCAGGATCATGTCCTGGTCGAAATCCGCACCCCGCAACTGCGCCTGCTGCGACACGTGCAGCCACGCCGCCGTATAACCTGCCGCGTACACCTCGTACTCGCGCGGCGTCAGCTTGTGCGGCTGAATCGGGCGGTCAGTACCCATGTCCACTCCTTTCCGAATGGGGCCGCCCGGGAAATCCGGACGGCCCCATTCTGCCGGATCAGGCCGTGTCGCCGAGCGCCGGAACCGACACCCGCTTCGGCTTCACCGGACGCGTCGCCTGACGGTGCGCGAACCGGGTGAACCACACCATCCCCACCGCCGTCACCACCGCCGCATACCCGAACAGCGCGGACGAGGGAACCGACGACTGGTGCGGATGCGCGAACAGCACCGCAATCGTCGACCCGCCGCCCAGCAGGAACACCGCATCCATTCCCGCCGCCACCAGCGCCCACCTCGGACGCACCACCAGATGCACCCCCGCCGCGCGCTCCATGGCCTCCTGCGCCATTTCCTCCGTGACCGACTTCCCGCCCAGTGCCCGCAGCACCAGGGCGACGGCCGCCCCCGCGAGCAGCAGGTACAGGACACTCGGCAGGCCCGTGAACAGCGTCTGCGCCGCAATGACCAGGCCGACCGGGATGACCCCGAGGTGCAGCCCTGGACACAGGCGGTGCGGGCAGTTGCGGGTCGGACGGTACGGCGTACGCTCCCTCATACCCTTATCCTTTCCATGCTTTCCTCTTCCTGATCCCGTTTCCTGCTGTTGTTGTTGTTGTTGTGTCAACTCTAACACACCCCGGGGGTGTGGTCTACTCCGAATCGCCGTCCGGGGCAAGCTGCGCAGCCATCGAACCGAACTGCACCGTCTGCGCCAGCAACGCCACCTCCCCGTCCCCCACCGCATCCTCACCCTGATCGAACAGCACATCCAGCAACGCCTGCGCCGTATCCGTGTCATTGTTCATGTACGCCCCGAAGAACCGCGACGCGAACAGCTCCGCCGGAGACTGCACCCGGTCATCCCCCGGCAGCTGCTGCACCGACACCACCGCCTCCCGGGGCACCGGACCCGCCACCGCCTCCACACACGACCGGCCGATCGCCGCCAGAGAGATCAGCAGCCACGTCACACTCTGCGGGCCGTCCACATGCACCCGCGTCAGAATGTCCGACGCAGCCTCCAGCTCACCGGAAGCCGCGTGCTTCAGCGCCTCGAACGCCAGATCGAGAACCTCGTCGTTGGTCATCCGCCTGCCCCCCTCTACCGCATCCCGCGACGGCGGCCCGTAGCAGCCGCATCGAGCGGCGGCGAGAACACCAGCGTGTGCTTCCGGTAACCCTGACGGGACCGGAACCCCCACCCTGCCTGCGAAAACACCGGAGCCAGCAACCCGTGCACCAACGCCAGAATGGTGTCATTGTGCGACTTCGAGGTGATCTCCACCCCCGCCACCGTGAAACTGATGGCCAGGTCGGCGCGGTGCGCGAACCTGTCCAGGCCCCGGGTGATCATCGGCTCCGCCTGCTGCCGCATCCTGTCCAGATCCATTCCGTACACTCCCTACTTTGTAGACGAACCAGACCGAGGACGGCGCTGGGCAGGAACCTGCGGACCCAGCTCCAGCACCCGCGTGATATCCAGCACCGCATCACCGTACCCCCGGTCGTACTCCGGAGACCGGGACGCAGGCCGCGTCAGGTAGAACCGCCGGATCCGGCACGCCGCCTCCCGCAGCAGCACCGGGGCCAGCTCCTCCGCGAGACGCGACACCTCCCTGCGCACCCGCCGGTCCCGGTCCGCACTGCCCGACGCCACGTATAAAACCGCGTGCAGAAAACGGAACATCAGGACCCCTCCCCGCACTCGGCCGGGAAGACGAGCTTGATCTGCGACGTAGCGAGCGCCCGCAAAGTCGCGCCCGAGAGGGTCTTCCACACCTCCTCGCCGTTCGGGTAACGCAGGAACATCGCACGCTCCACCACGCCGCTGCTCCGCGTGATGTCCGCCACGTCACCTGGCCGGTACGCCGCCCGGATAACCCGCACCTCTGGGAACACCGAGTCACCCCACCGCACCGAGCCGGTGAAACCCACCATCCCGGGACTCATCGTCAACTCGATCTGGCCGCCGTCGTGCACGAACTTCCGCGTACTGGTGACCGTGCCCTCCAGCGTCACCCGCACCACATCACCCACCCGAGGGGGCACGAAGTCAGTCACGGACACCCACCCCCTCCACCAGCTTCCCGCCGGAGACCACCAGCTCGAAATTCATGAGCTTCGGATCCACCAGCCGAGGGAGACCGGTCTCGTCCACCCACGCCACGTAATTGGGCGCGGTCCTGGTGCGCATGATCGTGTGCGGGACACCGTCGAACGTGCACAGCGCCACGTCACCCACCTGCGGCACATACGGGGGATTCTCGGGGGCCGGGGCAAGAACGGGGGCAGGCTGGTCGGCGGGCGTGCCGTCCGCGCGCACCAGCAGACGCACTTTCGGGTTGAACGGAGACGCCACCTTCTTCGCGAAATGCGGCTGCACGTCATACCAGCCCGCCGCATGCCCGGCCTGCTCACCCCGGAACACCACCGTGAGCCGCACGTCGCACACACCCTCATACACGCCGATATCACCTGGGGAGTACTTCGGGGTCAACTGCTCGATCGAGGGGGTGACACTGGAGTCCCAGGTCACCCACCCCTCCTTGCCACCGTCGACACTGGTGCGGAGCCGGACCATGTTGTGATGCGTCCGCACTGCCACGACGTCGCCCTCGAAGACGATCCGGACCCGGTGCCCCTTCTGCACGGTCTCGTTCACCGCACGATCTCCTTCACCAGCGCGCCGTCGTACCGGACCACCATCTCCGGATGCTGGTTGGTGTCGAAATGGACCGGGGTGCCCTGCGCGTTGTACCAGCCCGACGACCTGCCCGGCAGGCACATGTAGAACACCGTCCGGGGCTCGCCGCTGGAGTTCCGGTACGAACCAACGTCGCCCATCCGGAAATCCGGGGCGAGGATCTGGACCGAGGGGGGAGTGGCACCGTCCTCATCCCACTCCAGGTACAGACCCGAAGTGAGCTGCATCGAGTACGCGTGGGACTCCTCCACCGTGCCCTCGACCGTGACCCGGACCCTGCTGCCCACCGGGGGCTGCACGTACGTCATGACTGCACCTCCGGCGCGGCAACCTGGAGCTCCGCAACCTGGAGCTCCAGCTCCGCGATACGGGCCTGAGCCGCGGCCAGACGCCGATCCAGCTCCAGTGCCGCACTGCACACCAGAGACGTCGCGTTGTTCGTGTGGTTGAAGTTGAGGTTGGCCCGCTCCGCCTCGCGCTCCAGATGCCGGGACGCCTTCCCCACCCCCTCGACGATCTCCTGCGGCGTGGCCTCCTTGAGGAACACGTCCTTCTGGTCCTCGAACCGGTCCACGTCCTGCTGGATCCGAGGGGGGTAGTGCGTTGCCATGACTCCTCTTTCCTGTTCCTGTCTGGTTGACAACTCAAACACTACAGGGTGTTGGGAGTTGTGTCTAGTCCTCGTCGAACAGGAACAGACCGTGCCGGATCAGAGCCTCACGCAGCACGGCAGGGTCCACGTACAGCTCCCCCGCCAGGGCCACCAGCGCACCCGTACGCACCCGCAGACGCCACTGGGACGCCTCCACCGACTGACGGAACGCCACCAACGACGCCTCCGAGGGGGTGCGCTTCACCAACCCCGGCTCCGCCTTCAGCTTCCGGTGCAACGACGACGCCAGAACCCCGTACCGCGCCGCCAGCACCACCGTCGAATCACCCGCCCGGTAATCCCGCACAATCTCCGCCCACCTGGGGTGAACCGAGGAAGGACGACCCAGGGACTGCCCGGCAGACCGCTGCACCACCTCCCCCCGCTCCGCACGCTCCAGGGCACGACGCGCCGCATCCCGCGCGTAATACTTCACCGGAACCAGACCCGCACGCCGGAAACGCGTCGACACAGCCGACACATCCACCCGGAAACGCCGGGCGATCTGCGTCACCGTCAGACCCTCCTCCGAGTTCAACCGCACCAGCTCCGCCACCGTAGGCGTCGGCAGACGATCCTTCGACACAGCCATAACTGCTCCCTTCCCTTTCTCCTTAACGAACGTACGGTCGGCGCACCCGAAGGCACGCCGACCGTCTGCACTACTCGTCCTCGAACTCACCGCGCGGAGCCAGCATCCCGTCACCGCGCGCCAGAAGCGACAACTCGCCGGGCCGCACCAGATCCCCGCGCTTGTCCACCCACCCGTGCACCGTGCAGAACACCGTCTCGAACGTCCGGTTGCCTGTACGCATCGCCGCGACATCCCCCGGCTTCCCGTCCTGCGGGGTGTACTCCTGCTCCATGACCGCCCTCCCTGTTCTGCTGAGCCCGGAAGCTACTTGTCGTTGTCCTTGTCGTACGCGTCGTCGACCAGCCGTGCATCCCGGGCCGTCTGCTCCGAGTCATCCACACCCGGATCCGGACGGTCCTTCTTCCTGCGGTCCACGATCTTCCGCAGCTCCTCCTCCGACAGTGTCCCGCCGGAACCCCGCCCCTTCTGCTTCTCCACCTTCGGGGGCTTCGCCTTCTTCTCCTTGGCCATGCTTCTCCATCCCTCACTTCTCCGACTACGGGGCACTACACCGACTCCGACTCGTCCCACGCACGGTACGGACGGCCCTCCAACGCACACTCCAGACGCTTGACCGCCAGATCGAGGGGAGAGCCCACCCAGGAGGACAAGTACGCACCTGACTCGGTGCGCGCCGAGGGACGCACGTGGCAGTTCTCGTCCCCCGGGTCCAGGAACTGCGCCAGGGACTCCTGCGCCTGGTTCAACTGCCGCAAGGCATCCTGGACCTGACGGACGGTTGGACGGTTACTCGGCATCAGACACCTCCCGGTCCGGCCACACCGCACCCGTGGCCATCAAGAACCGTGACACCACCTGCTCCGCATACGCCTTCACAGCGTCCTCCGCGCCGCAGGAACGCGACTCGATCAGATGCCACGGCAGCCGCGTCGACAGCTTCCACCCCTCGCCGCGCACCATCGAACGCGAGACCGTGAACAGCTGCAGGCGGCCCACCGTCCCCGTCCAGCCCGACACACCCAGACCCGTGCGCTGCTTCCACACGATGCGGTCCATGATCACGCCTCCCGCTTTCCTGGTACCTGCTGACAGGTATGACACTAGACCATGCGAGGAAGTGTGTCAAGAGCCGAATACGCCTGTAATCGTCCGCACACAACCCGGAGTGCTAAGATCGCGGCGAAACAAGAAACACCCCCGCGCGATGGGAGTCGCCGGGGGAATGGTCCACGAGCAGGCTGGAGTACTCGATGAACGATACCAACCTTAGCATTCCTAAGACCGAGCAGGCCAACCCGCTGGTCTTCCCCACCACGGGGCAGCCCGTCCGCATGATCATCATCGACGGCGAGCCGTGGTGGGTCGCGGCCGACGTGTGCGAGGTGCTGGGGTACAACCACACCCCCAGCGCGGTGCGCCGCCTCGAAGACGACGACTACCGTCTGGCCGAATTTTCGCAGGTCAGCCCCAATGTACGTCAGCCAGACGGGCAGCCGCCGCACCGACCGATGACCGTCGTCAACGAGCCTGGCCTCTATTCCTTGATCCTCTGGAGCGAGAAGCAGCAGGCCAAGGACTTCAAACGCTGGGTCACCCACGAGGTGCTGCCGACCCTCCGCAAAACCGGCCGGTACGAAACCCCCACACCGGTAGCCGTGCTCACACCGCTCCAGCAGGCACGAGCGCGGGAAAAACTCGACTACCGGCAGCTCCTCGACATGATCACTGACAACGCGCCGGACTACAACAAAACCGATCGGAACAACACCCACTACTTCAGCGAGTTCCAGAACAAGCTGTACAGGGACATCACCGGCTTCACGGCCAGCCAGATCAAACACATGCGACCCATCCAGACGTGGTCATACGGAAAACGCGGAAAGCCCGTCCAGAAGGACTACGACACAGCCAAGAACTACCTCTACGAAGCCGAACTGCGTCGGCTCAACCGGCTTGTCCGGGACATCGCCACCCGCGCCAGCGACTTTTCCGAGGACGGCGTGCACATCACCATGGAACTGTGGATCAGTGTGATCGACAGCGAGATCAACATCGCCGGAAAACGCCGACTCGCCGTTACGCCATAGCGGCCCGCACCAAAGCACGGGCCGCCAAAAACGCAGGTCAGCCAGCTTACGCAGATGCGTAACCCGGCCTAGTACAGAGACCGCACCACAACCGTCGCACCCGACGCCGGAACCTGCTTCACGTTGCCTGCCGACTTACACGCCGACAGGGCGAGCACCGAGACGGTGAGAAGGACGGTGACCGAGACACGCACAAAGAGCTTCACTGCGCTTCCTTTCCTGGATTCCTTTGCCCCTACTGTACCACAACTCGAACGTATGGAGTTGTGGCAGGAGACGGGGCCGAGGACGGCGAGGCATTCGAGGTCGGCGCGGACACGGACGGCGCAGACGGCGGGGGAGAGACAGGCGCAGACGAGGGAACCGAAGACGGTGAAGGGACTCCCGTAGGAGACACCGACGGAGACGGGGACCACGTGCGCGACAGACGCGGAGACGGGTGAACCGAGGGGGTGACGTAAGAGGGGGCCGAGGGGGCGTAGGTGGGAGAGGGGTGCACCGGGGCGTATGAACGCGGGGGCGTGTACACCCAGGAACGCGTACGGGAAGCGATGGGGGAGGGGGAGAAAGACGGAGGCGAGGAGGAGGAGGAGGAGGAGGAGGAGGACACCGACATGACCGGACGAGGCGGAGCCGGATACAGAGCCGACCGCACCAGCAACGTGCCCGTCGACGAAATATAGATCACCACCGGGGCCAGACCCAGCACCCACAGGGAACCACGAGTGAACTCACGCACAGAAAAACCTGACACTGGAGAGCGGATATACAGATCGTACACAAACAGAAGCGGGGAGGGGAGAGTCGAGGGAATAGGGTCAGATGCCGATGATGTTCTCGGGACGCCGGAGACGGTCGTAGTCCTCCAGCACGAACACCCCCTTCAGCTGCCCCCGGAAGAACACCGCCAGCAGCACCCGGGGGCTCCCGTCCGGCAGCAGCACCCGGTACCGCACGACCGCGTCGTCCCCGATGTGCAGCGACGCGCCCACCGTCTCGTACGCCTCTACCCGGGACAGCATCCGCGACGTCCACCGGCCCGAGATGATGTCCTGATACACATACTCGGTATCCAGTTCCATGTCCGACATGATTCCTCTTTCCTTGATGTATCTCTACGGTACAACCTACCGGGATAAGTGTCAAGAACGGTACAACAGACGTTTTCCCGGAGTCAGGAAATAGGACAGACCCGGACAAAAGGGGTGCCGAGGCGAGTGGAAGACGCCCCGACACCCCCGATCCATCCCACCTACGGGGGTAGTGAGGTGGGATGGAAGACTGGTGGTGAGGGATTGAGGTGGGAAGGATTGACGTGGGTAAGGTGGGAAGGAAAGACTAGGAACCTAGAGGGAAGGATCCGAGGTAGGCAGGATCCCGGACGGATCCAGACCCCCCACACCAAACGCCTCCACCATCGCCGCGTCGAACTCCTCCTCCGAGGGGACCGTCAGCGGGACGGCGGCGAGGGCGTGGGGATCCGAGTCAGGGTCGAACTGCGAATCCAGAGCCTCCTGATACGCACGAGCGGCAGCCCCCTCCAACTCCTCCGAAGACACCGAGGGGTTCGGCACCCTCGAAGGCTTGTCCGGAACCGTGAGGACCGAGGGGGTGAAACCCTCCTGCGAGGAGAGATCCGACGGGGCGCTCTTCACCATGCCCAGGGTCTTCGGACGGGGACGCTCCGCAGGTGAAGGGGCCGCCTTGCCCCGTTCAGCCACCGCCCCCACCACACCCGACGAGAACAAATCCGACGGCGGACGCTGCAACACGTACTGCACCCGGTACACCAGATCCGCCGACGGCAACTGCCGCCCGAACAGCACCGCGTTCAGCGTCGACACCGCATACGAGGCATGCTCCCGGCCCGGAACCACATTCACCAGATCCCGCAGCGCCGACACCGACACCCCCTTCCCCCGCATCACCTGACGAGCGGGCTGCTCACCCCACTGCGTCACCGGCCGGACCGCACCACGACGTACCTGGGCCTGCGGACGCAGCACCGAAGCCAGTCCGTCAAAAAGCACCGAAACGGCAAAACCTTTCAGTGCAGCCGGAGGGGATTCGAGGAGGAGCTGCGCCATACCGGTACGTGAAACGACCGGAAGTTGCTGAGCAGTACCGTCCGAGCCGTACAACATACGGACGGATCGGTGCTCCACGGCGGTTCCGAGGAACGCGCCCATCAGATCCGGGTCATCAACGTCGCAACCAACTGCGGCTGCAACATCCGTGAGGCAGTACCACTCATCGCCGTCCACGTCGACAGACCGGACAGAGGACAGGTCAAACTTCGTGCTTTCAGTCACCATGCCACCCAGCGTATCACACCGCAGCCTCGCTCAAGGACATCCGGTCCCTACACCGAAATGTGCTGTGAACGGCTCTGTAGGCAGTGACACGAGGGAGTGCGTGGCGTTGGAAGTCACACAGCTACCCGTGTGATTGGACGACCGGTGAAACTCCTGGAATTAGCCATGTCAGCAACACGGAACTGATACGGCGTGAAGCAGTATTGTCGGCAGCTTGTGCTGTCTCAGTACGTTGCATCAAGCGGAGAGTAACTGATACATAACAGAGAGTGACGCTATAACTACCTTAGTAGGTGGGGAGGTGGGCTGAGGTGGCCTGCCAGGTACCTAATAAAAGCTTCTGACCTGGGGTTATGAAACAGAGGTAGGATAGGTAGGTGATTTCTGGTGGGATTTTTCTGGAAGAGCAGTGTAAAAACAGTGCACTGAAGTGGTGTAGTGAAAATGTACGACTCTAATACTGGAGGAAAGAGGACACGGAACAAACCTGCCCGCCTTGTGACCTCAACACTGGTTTGGTAGAGTGTGCCTATGGACACCGAAAACGAGGAATGGCGCAAGATCATCGACCGCTTCAATGAGGAGAGCCGCTACGAAGTCAGCACCCTCGGACGCGTACGCAGCCAGAACTACGGCTTCGAGGGGAAGATCATCAAGGGAGGTGAAGGGCCCGACAACCCCAGCGGAGACCGGCGCACCGTCTGGCTCAGCGACCTCCACCACGGACAGAGCCGCCTCTACCGCGTCGACATGCTCGTAGCCGACACCTTCCTCGGCAACAAACCAGCCCCCGACAGCAAACCCGTCCACCTCAACGGATACCGCTGGGACGACAGGGCCGAGAACCTGGCCTGGGAAGCCCCCCTCGAACACACCCCCACACCCACCCACCGGGGCATGAGCCTGCGCCAGGCCGTCACCCGCGAGAAAGACGCCTGGAAAGCCGCCCACAAGGCCCTGGAGGACGCAGCGGACGCCACCCGGCTCCGAGCATCCGTTCAGGCCGGGATCGAGGCCCAGGAAGGCGTACAGGGGGCTCAGGGGGAGTAGGGCGGACTGACCCTCCTACAGGAAGCTGCGGGGGAGGCGGGTACCCACCTCCTTCCGCGCAGGAAAGCATGCTTTTTACTGCGGCAGGGGTGGTCACTCATATGCTACGAACCGATACATTTATTTCCTGTGGGGGTGGTCAACATATGCTGAGTTGGGATATACCATTTTCCTGGGGAAATTACAAAGTAGGACAAAATGACGATCTGTGCAGGTCAGAGAACTGCGTACGGTGTACGATCTCGCGCGAGGTTCACCTTTACAGGTTGTAAAATGTGCGAGTTCTCGCACACTAATTGAGTCTAGGAGACTCAACTTTGTGGATCGAGTAGACTGACAAAATGGCACCACTGATCAAACGACCGAACAGCGCCGTCAGCAGACCCGTAGTCGAAGCAGTACTCCGACGACTCATGCAACAGCCCACCGAAGTGCGGCTCCGGATCGCGATGCGAGCGGTGGACGAATATGCGGCCACACTCCACACGGATCGCGTGTACGCGCACGCGCAGAAGATTGTGGACCGTGCGCTGATCGAGGCGGCCGAGGTGCGGCGGGCTGGGGACGAATTTCTGCCGGAATCTGAAATAAAAAATTTGCCGGTTACGAATTTTTGTGGGAATTGTGGTGTAGAAAAATTTTTTAACCAAAAAAAATTTTTTAAATGGGGTTCTGCTGAAAAGGGCGTCAAGATCATCCCGGCTCAGGGAACGAGTCCGTCATTCCCAACATGTCACGATTGCCCCGGATGTCCGAATTGCCCGACTCCAATGGTCCGTGCACAGATGGAATGTCACACGTCACCTGTCACGCGTGACATTGCACCGTACATGGAGCAGCCGGACACGAACGATCCGTGTGCGAAAGATCAGGACACGAACCCTGTCGGCGGCGAGCCCCTCAAGATCTGTTCCCTGTGCGGGACGTTCCTCCCCCTCGACTCCTTCACCCGCAACCGGGCCCGGCCGGACGGCCACGCGTCCGCATGCCGCGCGTGCGAAATCAAGCGGAAAGCCTTGCGCCGTGCCGCGAAACGTGATAGGGCCCCCCACCCGTAGGTGAGGGGCCGTTCTGACGGGGCGTCAGCCGAAGCGGAACATGTCTCTGGG
>Ga0210410_10001690_pt1 | contig 20457 bp, 16 predicted proteins | sample IncBWC4MmetaG_FD_161058 | JGI IMG/M metagenome (GOLD analysis project Ga0210410, IMG submission 161058) | Forest soil microbial communities from Barre Woods Harvard Forest LTER site, Petersham, Massachusetts, United States - Inc-BW-C-4-M | ecosystem: Environmental > Terrestrial > Soil >... | reverse complement strand
ACGGAACGATGACGCAGCCGAGAAGGAGAGGAACGCGCCAGCCCCACTGCTCCATTTTCTCGGCGGGAAGAATGGAGTTGAGGATGACGCCTACGGAAGCGGCGAACATGACGGCGATTTGCTGGCTGCCGGACTGCCAGCTCACATAGAATCCTTTGTGGCCGGGAGTGGCGATTTCGGAAAGGTAGACGGAGACGCCGCCAAGTTCCATGCCAGCGGAAAAGCCCTGCAGCAGGCGGCCAACGACGACGAGCAGCGGCGCGAGCAGGCCGATAGTAGCGTAGCCGGGCATGAAGGCGATGGAGAAGATGCCGACAGACATCAGGCTCAGAGTGAGCAGCAGGCCGGCACGGCGGCCGTGGCGATCGGTGTAGGCGCCGAGGACGAGGGCGCCCAGCGGACGCATGAGAAAGCCTGCGCCAAAGGTCATGAGGGAAAGCATGAGGGAGCCGAAGGCGCTGTTGCTGGGGAAGAAGGCTTTTCCGATGGTGGCGGCGTAATAGCCGAACACCATGAAGTCGTACATCTCCAGGAAATTTCCGCTGGAGACGCGGACAACGGACCAGATTTTGGCTTTACGTTCCGCGGAAGTGATCATTTGGGCCTGTTGGAAGCGATCGTTCACGTTTGAGTCTCGACGCCTGAAAAGGATGCTCACAGAAAAAGAATGCCGGTCGACGCAGATTCCCGTTGCGCTCCTTTGATGGAAGTGGAGATCTGGGCGGACGAGACTGGCTCATTATGAGCCAGTCTCGTCCGAAGCGGAATTTCGGAATCACCAGACCAGTTTGAGACCGAACTGGATCTGGCGGGAAGTTGTGGATGTCTGGTTCAAGGCAGTCGAGAGCGGGCTTCCGTTAAAGTCGAACGCGGAGTTGTTTTGACCAAAGGTGTTCAGGAAGCCCGGAGACAGGAAGTTGGTATGGTTGAGCACGTTGAAGAACTCCGCCCGGAACTGGACATTGAAGGTCTCGGAGATCATGGTGACGGGGAAGTTTTTGAACACGGAGAAGTCAACCGTGGTTAGCCCGGGGCCGTAGAATTTGTTGCGGCCGGAATTACCAAGTACGTTGGAACAATACTGCTGGCCAGCAGGTGCCGCGACAGGGGCATTTGGATAGGAGAGCGGGGCGCACCCAAACGGATTTGCGGCTGTGGCTAAAGGAAGCGAGGCCGGCGCAGTCGGGGGCGTGAAGCATGCGGTGTTCAGATAGTTGACGCCTCCCTGGATCGCCTTGCAACCGGGCAGGAGAGTCGCATAATTCATAGAGAAGTCACCGTTGAAACCGGTGCCCAGCGGATCGTTGCCGTCTCCCACGGTTACTGTGAATGGTGCGCCGGTGGAGGCAGTGATAATGGTGCCGATCTGCCAGCCCCCCGCGACATATCCTTCCCAACCCGTTTTTGGTCCGGGAACATCCCAAATGACGGTGCCGGTGAACGTCTGGCGGATATCGAAGTCGCAAGCCCCGACTCTTTCGCTCTTTAGGAGGAGGAGCGGGACGGCGATCGAATTGAGATAAGTGTCGCCGGTGACGGGAGCCGAACTGGTGTCACGGCACTTTCCGAAGGTGTAAGAAGCCTGGCCCTGGACGCCGTGAGACGAGGCCTTTTTGAGTTGAGTCTGGAAGGCGCTGTAGGAAGCTGCACCGTCAAACAGAACCGGGCGAATACCCGCGCCGCCGCCCCAGTTGGAATCGATCCGGGTTCCAGTCTGGTTGTTCGAGCAGTTATTCGTTGCCGTATACGCGGGCGTAACCAGCGAAGGGTTGCAAGGGAACACAAAACCAACGCCGCTCAGAAAACTGGGCTGGACGAGATTGACATCGTCGGCGGCCACCGAGAGATGGACGGAGCGTGAACCTACGTAACCGACGAGTGCCGTCCAACCATTGGCGATTTCGTGCTGAATATTGAGGTTCCAGTTCAAGACGTCGGCGCGGTGCGGATCGGGATCAATCATGCGATTACGAATACTCTGGCGGTTGAAATTCAGATTGGGGTCGACGGCGCCAGTGCCCAGAGTGGCCCCCGGGTCGGCGCCAATAATCTGAAATGGCGCAGTCGCGGCAGTATTGAGGCCGAATTCGTATGGAAGAGGCAGCACATCGAAAATGCCGAATCCGGCTCGAACGGCAGTCTTCCCATCTTTGCGCGGATCCCAGGAAAGACCAATGCGAGGTTCGAAGTTCTTGGTGGTGGGATTATTGGAAATGGGGCTGCTGGTGCCGACGGGACCGCAAGCGGTTGTGCCGGGCGTGCAATTGACGAGCGTCTGGATTTCCTGGAAACCCGCTGTCGCGACTGAGTAACCGTTCACCGTGTAGCCGGGAACGGTGTGAGAGTCGGTTGGCCGAGTGGTCGCTTCGTATCGCAGGCCGATATTGAAAGTCAAATTCGGACGGAAGCGCCAATCGTCCTGAATGTAGCCCGCAAAAAGGCTTTCGCGGAGACCAACTTCAAATGAGCCGCCAGGAGCCAGGGCATTCAACTGGTGCGGGGCGTTGGTCAGAAAGGCCGCCAGCGAATAACTGTTCATGCGGCCGTTGGGGCTTAGTTGCTCGAGAATGTTGTACTGCATGCGCTCGAACGCAAACCCGAACTTGATGGCGTGCTTTCCACGAGTGTAAAAAGCATCGTCGTAGAGTTGGATGGAGTTCCAGGCATGCTGGAACTTGTTGAACCCGCCAAGACCGAAAGCAATGGTGATGCCGGAGATTGGGATCTCCGGGGGCCCAATGGCCCCGGGAGCAATTGCGAGAGCCGTGTCTTTGGAAACGGCGTCGCCTGAAACCGGAGTATTAATGTTTCCGATCACGCGGCTGAATCCCGCCCGGATGGTGTTTGCGAGAGCGGGACTGAAGATATGGGTGTCTTCGGCGGTGACCAATTGCCGACGGGAGAAAACCTGGTGAACGGTATTGCCCAGAGGATCTGTCTGGCTTTGCGGGCCGGAGTCAAAGAAATAACTGCCGGAGAGATTGTCTTTGTCGGTGAGCCTGTGGTCGACTCTGGTGATGAAATAGTTCTCGCTTGCGTGATTGGGCGTCGTCGAGTTAATGCTGACGGTGTCGGTGAAGGTTGCGCTCTGGCATGCGGCGGGGCAAGGCCAAAGGGCAAGGTAGGGGGTTACCTGGGGGCTGACGGTGACAGGAGTGAGAGTGGCACAGGGGTTGTTGCCCAAGGGGGTGCATAGCTCTCCGGTGCGCGCCTCTTGTGACGGAACATTAATGGTTCCGGAAGAAGACGAGCTTTGGCGGATGCCCTCGTAGTTGGCGAAGACGAAAGTTTTGTTCTTGATGATTGCTGTGCCGCCAGAAGCGCCGAATTGGATGCGGCGGAAGGGAGCAATCTTCGGGCCATCGAAGAAGTTGCGGGCGTCGAAGACGCTATCGCGATCGAAAAAGTAGCCGGTGCCGTGGAACTGGTCGCTGCCGGATTTGGTAATGGCGTTGATGACAGCGCCGGAGGTCCGGCCGTACTCCGCGGTGTAATTGCTGGTGAGAACGGAAAATTCCTGAACACCGTCGACGCCAAGATTTACGCCCGTGGCACCGCCGGGGGCGGAGTTGGAATAGTCGTTGATGCTGATGGCGTTGACGCGATAGCTGTTTTCGTTTGCGCGGTGGCCGCCGTTGCTGAGCTGGTTTCCGAATCCGCGATTGCCTTTATTGGCGCTGAAGGAGGTGGTGGCCTGGTTCGGGATACTGACGACACCGGGTTCGAGAGTGGCGAGGGAAGTCCAGTCGCGGCCGTTCAAGGGGAGTTGGCGGACGGTTATGGAGTCCACCGTTGCGCTGATCGTTGAAGAAGTGGTTTGTACATCAGGAGGGGTGGCATTGACCTCGACGGTTTGATTCAGTTGGCCGACCTTGAGGGTTAAGTTGAGGGCTTGCTGGGCACCAACCGTCAGCGTGATCTCTTTTTGGAGGAGAGTCTGGAAGCCCTTGGCGGTGACACGAACTTCGTACGTGCCGGGAATTAGATTCGGCGCGGAGTAGAACCCGTCCGCGTTGGTTGTGAGTTCGCGGGCGACACCCGTGCCCAAATTTTTTACCGTGACATTGGCGTCGGGAACTGGGCCACCCTGTTCATCGGTGATCAGGCCGGAGAGCGTCGCGCCGGAGACTTGGGCGCGGGTTGGAGTTGCACAGAAAAGAGCTAAGGCGAGAGCGAGTGACAGACAAATCCACTTGGCAAAAGAAGAACTGCTACCGCTATTGAACATTGTCATCCCCCTGGCGCGCTTCCCCTGTGCCTCGACCCCGCCGCCGTGAACTGAGCGCTTGCGCGCAAAGCGCCTCGTGTTCAACAGAGCGGCCGAATGGTGTTGCGCGAATGTGAGGGGAATCGCAAACGAGTGCAATACACGATGTATCCAATCGAAAACCTTTCTGCATCCTCGTCTTGCTGTCTGAAAAGGCGGGAGTTAGCTGGTGATATGGAAAGTAGACTTTGACCCATCCGAAGACGGGGGCTATACTTTTCAGCATTCCCGGAACCACCATGGAACAAAATCACCACTCTCCGAGGAACGTGCGCTTCGGCGTGTTTGACGCCGATATGGAGGCAGGAGAACTGCGCAAGCACGGCTTGCGATTGAAACTTTCCGAACAACCCTTTCAGATTCTGGCGATGCTGGTGGCGAGGCCGGGGGAAGTGGTCTCGCGCGAAGTGCTGCGTGAGCGGCTGTGGCCAAGCGATACGTTTGTGGATTTTGACCATGGGTTGAACAACGCGGTGATGAGGCTGCGCGAAGTTCTGGGGGATTCCTCCGACCACCCGCGATTCATCGAGACGCTGCCACGGCGGGGGTATCGGTTCATTGCGCCGGTCGAGATGAAGAACGCGGCATCGGAAAATCCGGGGCAAGAAGCCGCTGGGGTTGAAACGCCGGTTGGAGTTCCCGGTGTGTCGGGGAAAAGCGCTTCGGGGAATTCAGAGGCGTTGCTGAAGGTTGCCCCGGGGCCAAATAGCGGGCGGTTTTCTCTTCCGCGGATTGCAATGCTGGCTGCGGCGGTGTTGGCGGGGAGCGCGCTCGTCTCCGGGATCACGGTGCATTATGTCAACGCCAGCAAGGGAAAGGCGAACCGGAGCAGTTCGCTGGTGGTGCTGCCGCTGGAAAATCTCTCGGGAGATAAGGAGCAGGATTATTTTGCCGACGGGATGACGGACGACTTGATCGCGAACCTGGCGAAAATTCATTCGTTGCGCGTGATATCGAGATCCACGGCGATGGCCTATAAAGGAACCCACAAACCGCTGCCGCAGATTGCGACGGAGTTGAATGTGGATGCGGTTGTGGAAGGAACCGTGATGCGCGTGGGGAACCGCGTACGGATCACGGCGGAACTGGTGCAGGTTTCTACAGACCAGCATCTGTGGGCGGATACCTATGAGAGCCCGATCGGCGATGTGCTGACGCTCCAAAATCGAGTTTCGTCGGCAATCGTGGATCAGATCCGGATTAATCTCACCAAAGAAGACAAAGAACGATTGGCGCAGAAGCCGTCGGTGAGTCCAGAGGCTTACGAAGATTATTTAAAAGGACGGTATTACTGGAACAAACGGTCGGGCGAGGGATTCGAAAAGGCGATTGGGTATTTTGAGGAGGCGACACGGAAAGATCCTCAATATGCGCTGGCGTATGCCGGGTTGGCCGATTGTTACGGGATAATCGGCGCCACGATTTACGGGAGATTGCCTGCGTCGGACGCGGCGCCGAAGGCAAAGTCCGCGGCGACGCGAGCGTTAGAGATTGATCCTTCCCTTGCGGAAGCGGAAACATCGCTGGCCACGGCAAAATTCAATTATGACTGGGACTGGGGTGGCGCGGCAGCGGGATTCAAAAAGGCAATGCAGCTGGACCCCAGCTATGCCACAGCGTACCAGCGCTACTCGCTGTATTTGAGCGCAATGGGAAAATTTGACGACAGCTTTGAGCAGATCAAGAAGGCACGGGAACTGGAACCTCTCTCCATTAGTATCAACACGAGTGTTGGCTGGCGACTGTATCTGGCCAGGGAGTATGACCGCTCAATCGCGCAACTTCGGGACACTTTGGAGATGGATCCCGCGTCCGAGTGGGCGCACCTGAATCTGGGCCAGGCATATGAGCAAAAGGGACAATTCAACCTGGCAATCGAAGAATTGCAGAAGGCTTTCGAAATATCACATTCCAGCCCGTTGACGATATCGGCGCTGGCGCATGCGGAGGCGCTTTCCGGAAATCATGCCGGGGCAAACAAGCTGCTGACGCAGCTGGAGGCGCTTTCCAAGAAGCAATATGTCTCGCCTTACTACGTCGCCATCGTGTATTTAGGTTTGGGAAAGAACGACATGGCGATGAACTGGCTGGAGAAGGCCTACACCGACCGGTCGAACGGACTGGTGTTTCTGAAGGTTGAACCGGAGCTCGATCCACTGCGAACCAATCCCCGCTTTGTCACCTTGCAGAACCGGCTCAACTTTCCGAATTGATCCGGGATATATCCCCCCGATATTTTCCACCTGAAAATCAGCGCTGCTGCATTTCGCGAGTTACCGGAATAAATTGGTCTTCGCGAGGTCCACGATTTCGTCGCCGCGGCCGCTGAGCACGGCTCTGAGCATGAAGGCAGCCGTATAGCCCATAGATCAGGTGCAGGTTTCCGGGACCGCAACTTCCGGCGCAAACGGCCAGGCGCCCCGTCAGATGAGCTTCCGCGCCGGCCGCGAACGCCGGCGTTTCTTCATGGCGAACATGAATCCATTCGATCTGCTTCGTTGCGCGGATGGAATCGGTGATGCCATTCAGCGAATCGCCGGACACGCCATAGATTTGCCGGACACCGGCTTTCCCTAGAACGTCGACGAGCAGGTCCGCTACTTTTTTCCGTGTCATTTCCGAATCCTCCCAAGTGAGCTATAGGGAAGTCATTTATTCGCCGGGGTGAGGTCTTCTTGTTCCGGCCACACCGTCGCCAAAAGCAGAGCCACGGCGATTCCGATGGACACCTCGGCAAAGCGATGGAGCGCGATTATCCAGGCGGGCGCCGCCCTCGGTACCAGCAGGACGATCGCCAGCGTCACCCCGCTGAAGCGATAGGCGCTGCGATCCAAGTACGCAAGGGCGCAAAGGAGACCCAGCAGGAAGACGCTGATGCCGAAAACAAAGAGGCCAGGACTGAAATAAGTGGCCACCACGGCGGATACAGCCGCGCCGAGGGCGGTGCCTGCAAAACGCTGGCGAGAAACGGTGAGCGCTGCGCCCAACGAGGACTGAGCGATCACCAGGGTCGTCACTGGCGCCCAATATGCTTCAGGCAAACGGACGAGCCACGCCACCGATAAAGAGACAACTGCCGCCACGGCCGTCCGCGCGGAGTGTACGACGATTGGCCAGGATTTCCAGTGGAGGCGAATACTCGCCAGCGGGGTGAAATCGCCCTTTGGCACCAGACTCTCCTTCATTTAGCTGTGACTGTAGCTAACGGCACGAGCACCATCTGGAAGAGGGTTGAGAGAGGAGGCGGCGACGCAGTGCCCCTCTTCACGACCCCGCCATTGGATGCAACTGGTAGCGGAATGGACCCCAGGAAAATGCAGGGATTCTGACCGGTGAGGACGCTGGTCGTCAGACGAGAAGCCCTTATGACACTGTCGATATAAGAGCGTGGTGTTTGGTGTGTCGCCACTCCATGGTGGCTCACGCAATTTGTGAGTCTGTAGTTTCTGTCACTTACCCTCCCACTGAGTTTGGAACGCCTATTGCGTATCAATTAGGCGTGAATGCGAGTGCTTACTCGTTTAAGACAACACAAGGAGGAGAAATAACTATGTTCAACGAATACTTTGGACCTGCACGGGCCAATCAAACAAGAACGGGGAGCGGGATGATTCTAGCGTTGTTCCTGGCTTTAATTTTTGCGACGGCGTTTTCGCCGAGCAGAACGCAAGCCCAGATTATCGGAAACATTGCAGCGGACATCCCATTCCAGTTTCACGTAGGGAAAACCACGCTGCCCGCGGGGAAATACACCATTTCTCAACTGGAAAACAGCGATCTGACGATGATGGAGATCAGCAGCGCGGACGGAAAGCTGTCTGCCCTCTTCGACGTCGAGGCTGCGGAAGCGAAGTCCGTGCCAGAGAAGAGCGAATTGGTCTTCCACAAGTACGGAGATCGTTATTTCCTGTCCGAGATGTTTGACGAGGGAAACGCCAACGGGAACAAGTTGCTTGAGTCTCGCGACGAAAGGAAAGCCAGCAAAGAAAGCGGGGCCGACATAGCGCGCGTCGTGGCAAGGCACCCGCAGCAGGAAGGCAAGTAGGGCCGCAGAGCAGCAAGCGACGCGGCAAATCAAACTCTCCCCCGCGGGGGGAGAATTATCTTGAATATTGGCAAAGGAGAAGCGATGAGATTGCGGAGAATGGCAGTTGCTTTGATGGGCATGATGTTTTTGTTCGCGGGTATCTCCGCGGCGCAGCAGGTGAAGACCGATTACGACCGCACCGCGGATTTCGCTCAATACAAGACTTACTCGTGGGAGCACGTAAAAACGAAAGATCCGCTCTTTGTTGACCGGATCAAAAATGCCGTGAATGCCGCGCTGGCGGCGCGAGGCTGGACACAGGTGGAAACCGGCGGGGATGTCTCCATCGTAGCGATACAAATGACAAGCAACCAGGAAACGCTGAATACCTTTTACAACGGGTTCGGCGGAGGCTGGGGGTGGAGGCGATTTGGCGGCGGGGGGATGGGCGAGGCCACGACCACGACCGAAACCTATCGAGTAGGCACGCTGGTCGTCGACCTGTTCGACGCAAAAACAAAGAAACTTCTTTGGAGGGGATCCTCGAGCGACACTCTCTCCAACAACTCGGACAAAAACATCAAGAATCTGGACAAGGGAGCGGAGAAAATGTTCAAGCAGTTCCCTCCCTCGACTGAGAAGAAGTAGGTAAAACCCAATAGGCTCGACGCGTTTGTCTTCGCATCGAGCCTATGGAATTTTCCAGGGCCCGTTGTGTTCGGAATGATTTTCGATCAGGCGGCACGGCGAAAGCGCCGGGCAGCCTGGTTTGTTTTCTGAAGGCAGGCTTTGCGCAGGGCAACTCTGGCGTGAAACAGGCGCCCCTTGGCCGCAGCGGTGGAGATGCCCAGTTTTCGCGCGGTTTCCCTTACTGAACATTCCTGCAGTTGGCAGATTTCAATCGCCGCGCGCACCCGTGGACGAAGTCCGGCAAGGGCGCTGTGGAGAAGCCTCGCGCGTTCCTGCTCGGCAAAGCTGTCCTCGGGATTGGGAGCGCCGTCGATGAGCTGGAAGCGGGGACGCTCCTTCCCTTCCTCATCCAAGAATTCCATGGGCAGTTCGCGCGAGTAGCGATTGCGCCGCAGCTTCATGAGCGCCGCATTGATGGCGATTCGCGTCAGCCAGGTGGATAGCTGCGACCTTCCATCAAAATCGTTCAAGTGCACCAGGCCGCTGAGGAAACATTCCTGCAGAGCATCCTCGGCGTCCTCGCGATTTCTGGTGATGCGCAGAGTGGAGTGGAAAATCTTTTTTGCATGGCGCTCGAAGAGCGCTCCGAAGGCCGCCTGATCTCCCGCCCTCGCGGCCGAAAGAAGCCGAGAATCGGACGATTGCTCGGTGGCAACCCCGGAGAGGTTGGTGGTGATTGCTAAAGTGTATTGCCGTGTAGCCAAGACCGTTTCCTCCTCGTCGCGAAAAATCTCCCGCGGATTCGGACAACGCGCGGAAGCAAGGTGACTTTGCCGAAAGGAAACACGGAAAACATCACGAAATGGAATGATTTATCGCTACACCTCTGGGGGTGGTTGGGGATACCACGATTGGAGGATTGACAAATCCTTATCCAGCCACCAAGGCAATTGGAAGGGGGGAGCCCAACGCTGAAAGGAAAGCACTTACTCTTCTGGCGGGCGGGACGCCGGTGGAATGACGATCTCTTTCCACCCGAAAAGGCGGGCGTCGAGCGAGAAAGCGCCGGGGCCAAGAAGAGCGATGGCGGCGGCGATGCCAATAATCGGCGCAAGGGCCAGTTTCGATTCGAAGGGACTCAATAACTGCAGCGGAAACCAGGAAAATGCAATTCCCAGGCTCTCGAGGCATGCAAGAAGGCTGAGGATTGGGGTAAGGAAGCCGATCAGAAGGCAAACTCCGCTTAACAAGAGGAGTGCGAAGGATACCGACACCACGAGCGTCACGCGGTCTGAAGAGAGCAGGCAGAGCACCCCGTGAGCGACCAGAGTTGCGCCAACGACCACTCGCAAGAGCAATAGTCCAACACCAGGGGGGCCAGCCGGAAATGCCGAAAATAACCTGTGCAGTTGCATCATCCTCCGACGATGATGAGACGCCCGGTGAGAAAGGGTAATATGGTGAAACAGGCAACCGCTACCCTACATTCCGGTATCTTTAGATAACGCCTTAGTGGTATGGGGCGGAAGCGGGTCTGGATTGCCTAAAGGTGGATAATCCCGCGGCGGATGGCGATGGCAATGGCTTGGGTGCGATCGCTGGCTCCCAGTTTTTCCATGATGTGCTTGATGTGCACTTTGACGGTCTCTTCGGTGATAAAGAGTTTTTCGCCGATGTCGCGGTTGCGATTTCCTTCGGCGATCTGGCGGAGAACTTCGATTTCGCGCGTGGTCAGAGCTTCGTCGCTGATGTGCTCGGCAAGTTGCGCGGCGAGTTGCGGCGGGATTCGTTTTTTTCCGGCATGCACCTGGCGGATACCTTCGACCAGGTCTTTGGGAGGCATGCTTTTGAGCATGTAGCCGCGGGCACCCGCTTCCAAGGCGCGCTGGATTTCCACGTCGCCTTCAAACGTGGTCAGCATAATAATGCGCGCATCGGGGAATTCCGCGCGAATCGCGACGATGGTGTCCACGCCGCTCATGTCGGGGAGGCGGAGATCCATCAGGGTAACGTCCGGGCGATGCTTGCGAAATTGCAACATGCCGTCGTGCGCACTGGCGGCTTCCGCGATCATCAGCATGTCTGGCTGGCTATTGATGACGGCGGAAATGCCTTCCCGCAGCAGGGGATGGTCGTCCACGCTAAGAATCCGGATCTTGTGTTTGTCACTCATTAAGTTTGCTTGCGCACCGTTTGCGCCTTATTTTCCGCAGCTTTTCGCGAATAAAGCCTGGAGAACCACAAGCTCTGTCGGGGGGGAAACTCCGGCTCAAAGGCCAGGCGGCTGGGGACAGAGAGATGAATTTCCGTTCCGGCGGAGGCCATGCTCAGGACCTTTAGTTTTCCGCCAATACGTTCCGCCCGCTCGCGCATGCCCGACAATCCCCAGTGCCCGTCCCGGCCGGCGGTCAATAGCTGCGGATCCATGCCGCACCCATTGTCGCGGACGAGCACCCGCAGGTGGCTCGTGGTGTATTCAATTTCTATTCCGACTTCCGAAGCTCCTGAATGCCGAAACGCATTGGCCAGCGCCTCCCTGCCGATGAAATAAATCTCGTCATGAATCACGGGTCTTAGCCGGCGGGGCGCGCCTTCCACGACGACCCGAAATTCGCTCTGTGTGGAAATGGCCAGATCCTTTTGAATGCGGGAAAACTCCTCTTCGAGGTTCGGGCGGACTACATCGGATGAGCGAAGGCCGCGGACGGTGTTGCGGCCCTCATCAATGACGCGGCCCATCAACTGCAAGACCCTGCCGAGAAGCGGCTTGGCAGGAGAATCCGCCGGAAGGCGGTCATCCGCGACATGGAGTTGCATGGAGGCACTCATGAATCCCTGCAATAAGGTGTCATGGAGTTCCTGCGCGATGCGGGTGCGCTCTGCCAGTCGTTCTTCGAACCGCATATTCATTTGCGCCGCCAGTGCGTTCATGCGCAACCGAACAAATAACAATATTGCCAGAACACAGGCGATCAGGCCAGAAAGCCGGAACCACCATGTTTGCCAGTAGGCCGGCCGGATTTTGAAAGCCACGTCGGATTCCGCGCCGTTCCAGAGTCCATCGCTGTTGCTGGCGATCACGCGGAAGCGATAGTTGCCCGCACCGAGATTGTTATAGGTAACCTGGCGATCTGCAACGGGACGGCTCCAACCCTCGTCAATCCCCTCGAGCTTGTATTTAAAGCGGATGCGATCGGGAACGGAGAGACTTAGAGCCGAATAGGCAAAACCCATCCTGCGATGCCCTCCGGAAAGCTGAACGGGGCCACTCAGGCCAACAGGGTTGCCGTCAGAAGAGACTTCCTCGATGTGAATCATTGCTGGAACGGAGCCGGAGATGGCGCGCGGAGGATCAACCACGGAAATGCCGCGATTCATTGAAAACCAGATTTTGCCGAGGGGATCGGCGAAGACGGATTGCTGGCGTTTTACGCCTTCGGTGCCGTGCAAACCGTCTTCGAGGCCATACTCGCGGACGTCAGACTCGCCGACGGAGTTGCGGAGCAGTTTGTCGCGTCTTACGCGCAACACGTGATTGGAAGTCGAGATCCAGAGCCAGCCAAACTTGTCCTCGGCAATTCCCAGGATTTGTTCATGCAATGAGGCAGGCACCTCCGTGGGCACCTGGACTTGACCGGCGATCACATACGCGATGCCCGAGGCAGTGCCGATCCACAGCAGATCCGCGGAGTCCGTCATAAGACAGTTCACGTTTTGAGAGGGCAAGCCTTCGCGAGTCCCGAGGGATCGCCAGCGGCCACCCGAGAGGGAGCTCAGGCCGTTCGGCGTCGCAAACCACATGGTGCCGCCGGAAGTTTCGCCAATCGAGGTAACCGAGTCCGAGGTCATGCCGGACGCCCTGGTGTAATTGGTGAAGCGGCCATTCCGGAAATGACTGACGCCGCCGCTCAGAGTGCCGGCCCAAACCGTTCCATCACGACTTTGAAAAACCGCGTAGACGCTATTCTGCGCGAGGCCGTCCTTTTCGGTGTAGGTCTGGGTTGTGAGCGAGGCCGCAGCGTAATGCAGGTGGGTCAGTCCACCTTGCTGCCTGCCAATCCACAATTCATCCTTTGCTCCGGCGATCGAATAGACGACATCCTGGCTGAGGCGATCGTTGGTTACGCGGCCACTTTTTTCGCCCTTTAGCCACTGGAGGCCGCCTTCAAACGGAGCGAACCAGACGCGTTCATTCTGGTCAGCATAGACGGGTCCGCTGCTTTCGGACTGGAGGCCCGCGGCGGAATAGGTAACGAAAGCGCTGTCGCGCAAGCGCTCGATTCCAGAGGGGCTGCCAGCCCAGAGATTCCCTTCGCGATCCTCGAGAAGCGCGGAGACCAGGATGGGTGTTTGCGAGTTGTCCGCGTCCAAAACGACTCCGCCGGAGTTCACGCGAATCAGACCCTCGGGCGTGCCCAGCCAGATGTTGGAGTCACGATCGCGAATCATGGAAAGGACAGCGACATGGCGAATGGCGGAAGGAACTTCCAGCAAAGTGACTTTGGCACCGTCCCACCGCAAAACTCCGTGGTCGGTGCCGATCCATAACTCGCGATTCCCAGAAGCGAGCAGGCAATTGATCCTGGCGCCAGAAAGGCCGGTGGCCACAGGCGCCACTCGACCTTGACTCATGTAAAAGAGGCCCTTGTCACGCGTGCCAACCCAGACTTTGCCGTCGGAAGTTTCGGCCATGGAAATCACGGCCGAATTGGGTTCGGCGAAGCGATGAGGAACAACACCCGTGGCCCAACTGAGACGACTGGAAAGCTCGTCGGTGGAAACTTCGGCGCCGCCGGGAGCCGGGTTTGGCGGGTCGGAAGGCGGGCTGAGCAATTCGAATTTTCCGGTGTGGTAGGTGAGCGGGCCATACGCGAGCGACGCAAAAAGCACGGAGCCGTCTCTGCGTTTGAGAAGCGAAGTGATTCCGAACTCAGCGAATTCACGGCCGAGTTCGAACTTTCCATCGTGGTAGCGCAAGACCTTGGTGCTTTGAAGAAGGATCCACAGGTTTCCCTGCGCATCCGAAGCGAGAGCCTGGACCGCCCCAACGGGAAATGTCGTCGGGGTCGCTTGGGAAAAATTGACGAAGCTGAAGCCGTCGAAGCGAATCAGTCCTTTTTCCGTGCCGATCCACAAATAGCCGTCAGACGTTTGCGCGAGCGCGGTTACGGAGCCTCCGGTAAAACCTTTCTCGCTGCCCCAATGCTCCCGCATGTATTGCGACAGAATTCGATCCGGATCGAGTGCCTGAGCCAGGGAAGCGCAACACAGCACCGCCAGCCCAGCAATCAGGTACTTGCGAAGCCTGCGCCGCATTGAGCGCGCGTCAAGGGAGATATTCGAATTTCTCAACCACAACCTCATTTTCATTTTGCAGCGGACTTTTTTCACTGGCGACAACGTAAAACATGAATTGAATCTTTTCCTGGCCCGAGGTTGGCACTCCGGAAGTGAAAACGTGTTCGGAAATTGCGGGCGCCCCGGCCTGGTTCGCCGATCCGCGGACGGTCTTGAAGCTCGCGCGACCCGATTCCCAACGCATGGAATGCGTCAGGGTACCCTTGGGCACCGTGAATGGAGCGAAGTTGCCCGGAACATAGAAGGGCTGAATACCGAACTGCGCATTATTTTTGCTTGCGGCATCGCCCCAACGGCCAAACTCGATGTCCATTTCGCGGTAATGCTGGTCGCCGCCCCAGTCGTCGAAGGTATTCATGCTCAAGACTGCGGACGATTCCAGGTGAGTCGTGTCCCGGACCACCACTATGTAGGTTCCATAGCCCAGACTACGATTCAACTCCACCTCCGCACACGACCACTTGTCCCCTTTTTTCGTGATACGGAGATGCAGCGCGCCTGTCGCGTCGGTCCAGGCATTCTCAGCCCCATACAAATTATTCAATCCGCCGCGATCGCCCGCAATCGTGCGAACCTCCCAGTCATAGCCGCTGAAGTGCAACGGTACTACCGGTGCGAGTTGTGTCGCGCCAGTGCCCTTCACGATCGAAACCGCAACGACCGACCCGCCTTGCGTAGGGGCTACGTCCATGGTGGGAGGAGGGTGATAGCCGGGATCCACCAGCATGGCGGCATATTCAAAACCTAGATGCGTGGAAGTCCCCCATGTCGTGTCCGCTTGAATGGGGATGAAGGGCTTGTCGGGCCAAGGCTGCACCCACCACGGGCCGCTTCTTGCATAGATTACAATCTGTTGGCCGGGATGCGCGCCGGAGACACGTCCAGTGATTGTGTCCACACGTTCGCGGCCACCCTGCGCCGCGGGGGGAATTTTTGTGAATTGGATCGTGGGTACCGAAGGTGCTCTCTGCGAGCGACAACCTCCGAGCAGGATGGCAACAGGGAGAAAAAACATCATCGCCCACGTACAACCGATTGCATTTGTGAGGAATTCAAGAAGAAGCGCTGGCTGTCTATCGTCTTTCACCCAAGTTCCTTCCGATGAACCCACCGGCCCTGAAAGCAGGCCAATGGCCAAGGGTAGTTCGGAATTCATGATTCTAACTGGTTGGACTGGAAATTGAAGTCCTTTCGTAAGAAAAACCTGCGCAGCGGGCGGAAGCGAGACGATTAGCGGGATTCGATCGGTGGCCGGCCCTGGAGCTTTTGGAGATACCAGCGAGATGGCTGATGCATCCAATGAGTGTGCGGGCGTGCTGTGTAATTCCGGGCGCAGCGCCGAATTAGAGGAGTCCATGGGAAATCACTCGCGGCTTCGAAATACACCGCTCTCGGTTCTGGACCTGGCGCACGTGCGGCGGGATGGAACAGTCGCAGAAGCGTTCCGCAATTCGCTGGCACTGGCGCAGCATGCAGAATCATTGGGGTACAAGCGCTTCTGGCTGGCGGAGCACCATAACATTCAGGGCGTGGCGTGTTCGGCGACTTCGGTGTTGATCGGGCACATCGCGAACGGAACTTCCAAAATCCGAGTGGGCTCCGGCGGCATCATGTTGCCGAATCATTCGCCGCTGGTGATTGCCGAACAGTTCGGGACATTGGAATCTCTTTTCCCGGGGCGCATTGACCTGGGACTTGGGCGCGCGCCTGGGGGCGATTCCGCTGCGATGCGCGCTCTGCGCGGTTCGTTTCACAGCGGCGGGGAAGATTTCCCGGAGCAGGTGGAAGAGTTGCGGCGGTATCTGGGCAAGAGCACGGCTTCTGATCGTGTGCATGCATACCCAGGGGAAGGCACAAACGTCCCCATCTACCTGCTGGGTTCGAGTGACTTCAGTGCGCGACTTGCGGGGGTGCTTGGGTTGCCGTTTGCGTTTGCCGCACATTTTCAGCCTCAGCCACTGTTGCCGGCGCTGCGAATTTATCGTTCGGCATTCCGGCCTTCGGAGGTGTTGGAGAAGCCGTATGCGATGGTGGGAGTGCCGATCCTGGTTGCGGATTCAGACGAGCGGGCGCAGTTTCTGGCAACCACGCCCATTCAAATGTTTCTGAATCTGATCCGCGGGGTTCCCGGGCCGATGCCGCCTCCGTCGAGGAGCATTGACTGGACAGCCGATGAGCGGGAAATGGTGGCGGCAAAGTTTGGGGCGGCGATAGTCGGCGGCCCCGAGCGGGTGGCGGCGCGATTGAGCGCGTTTCTCGAACAGACGCAAGCGGATGAGCTGATCGTGGTTGCGAACAGCTATGATTTCGAGGACCGGCTCCGCTCTTACGAACTGCTTGCCAACCTTCGGAAGCAAGCGGAAGAAACTACGCGGGACGCCGCGAACGTAGGAGTTTAGCTAGGTTGACAACATCTCGAAACAAAAAGAATCAGAAGAGCCGCCCGGCCACGACTTGCGGCTTCGCCAATTTCCATGCCTGGCAGGTTGCTAGCGAATAACCCGCAACAACATTCCGCTGGCGCCGCGCACGAGCAAATCCTGCTGGTCGGAGACCAAAGTGATCTCCCCGACAGGTTCCGTGCGGCCGGCATGGGCAATTCTGACTCCCTGGATTCCGTAAACTCCACAGGCATCGGAGGAGAAAACCCAGAGCGCCTGAAGGCGATCCTCCGGATCCACAGCCCCGCGGCACTTGGAATCAGCCTGCGCGCGAACGTGAACCAGGACGCCGCCATAGACACCCTTTCCCACGGCTTCACTGCTCAGGTTGCTGACGACCGGCCCGCCAACTCCATAAACTTCGTCCCCTCCGATCTGCCGGGTGGTGGCCCAGATATAGGGGGTGCCAAAACCGGGGGAGAATTCCGGAGTTTCGGCGGACTGCACTTCCATGAACCCGGCGAGCGCGCGCAAATTGACGACGATTCGGATTGCGCGGTGGTGGATTTCGAGATTGTCAAAGCGGAAAGCGATTCTTCCGTTGGTGCCGTATCCCGCTCGCTCGACGGACAGGATCATGCCAAACACTTTCGCTCCTTCGGGAATTTTTTCATGGTTCGGGAGCGGCACTTCCTGCATGATGCGGCCGGTCACTTCCTGCCCGGGCCGTGCACTTTTCGAAGACAAACCGTGATTGAGCCTCACGGGGAGAATGGTTCCCGCAGGAATCTCGAGATTCTCAAGTTTTCTGGTGTGCTCCGCCGGGAGACTCGCAGTTTGCGCGGCAACTGGCAGACCAACTTGCGGCCCTAGCGAGAGAAAAACGGACAAGGCGAAACCAAACGACGCGTACCGGAGAGCGAGATGGTTCATAGCAAACCCCTGCGAGAAATTCCGCCGAACATTCGGCGAAGGCAAAACGAGCCTTGCAAATAGTTTCCTCCGTGGAAGTCTGAATAACAAGCGACGGGAACGGCCGGTCAGAATGAGGGGGATTCAGCCTGAGTTCAGGCAAACTCTCGTGAGCTTGTACCCCTACCCTATTTTCCGCGGACCGGGACGATAGACGCAATCAGAGAAAACGTTCAGCGCAATGAATGCACTTTTGCCAGAACTTTTGGGGCCAGCGAGGTGGGCAAGGGAGTGTACCCGTGTTGTTCCGCGCTTTGTTCGCCCATGCTGAGCGTCCATTCGAGGAAATTGGCGAGGGCCCTGGCGCGTTCCGGATCGGCCGATTTTTCCGGCACGTAGAGCCAGGTGAAGCTGACGACCGGATAAGCCTCATTGCCTGGAGCATTCGTGAGTGAAGCACGAAAATCCGCGGGGATGGACTTTTCGGCGGAGTGGTAGGCAGCGGCGATGCTCGCCTGGCTCGCCTCGATAAACTTTCCGGAGGCATTCTGGACATGCCCGACGCCAACGGAATTGTCGGATAACGTGAAGCCAAGCTCTATATAGCCGATTGCCCCGGAGGTGTTTTTCACTTTCTCCATCATGTCTTCGCCACGATTGGCGTTGATTCCCACGGGCCAGGCGGGAGAGGGAGTCTTGCCAATCTGGCTGCGCCACTTGGAGCTGGCCTTCGAAAGATAATCCGTGAGTATGTAATTCGAACCTTTTCCCTCCGTGCGATGGACGACGGCGATATCCAGATGAGGCAGGATCTGGCCCGGATTGAGTTCTTTGATCATGGGATCGTCCCAGGTCTTGACGGTACCAAGGAATATATCGGCGAGAACCGGGCCGGAGAAACGAAGGTTTCCTCTTACGCCGGGAACGTGATAAATCGGGACGATGGCGACGAGAACTGTGGGGATGTGCAGAATGGGAGTTTTCGCCGCTTTCAACTGTTCGTCGCTCATCGGCACCTCGCCGGCCGCGAAATCGCCGACGCCGCGGGAAATGTCTTCAATGCCCTTGACGGTGCCGGTGCTGAGATAACGGACCTGCACGCCGGGGCTGAGCTTGTTATATTCTTCGACCCAGTGGGAGTAGAGGGGCGTGGGGAGATTCGAACCACTGCCCACCAGGGCGATGAGGTTTTGAGAGTTTGCGGCGAGGGTAAAGCAAATCAAAAAGAGAACGAGAGCCGGCCAAACAGCCAACTTGAGCCCTGATGGTTTCATAAGGGTTGCACTCCTTTGTATGACACGGGCTTGCACAGAATCTTGCTCTCGGGTTGGCGAGTTCGCAATGCCGATAATCGATGCCGAAACTTATTGGTTAACCGGGGCTTTGACGGCGGGCTGAGCGGCCCGATAAGATGCGCAGGGCTTCGCCGAAGCGCAATTTTCTGGAAGTCAGGAATCTTTTGAATCGCGCTGGGTGATCGCCGGGCGCGAACGGAATTGCAGACTGGGGGATAAGAAACAATGCGGAATGAATTTGGGTGGGCTTGCGCCGTTCTGGCGCTCGGGGGATTTGTTTTCGGACAGAAACCGCAGGGAACGACCAACCAGCCTGCTACGCCCGCGGCCCCGCAGGAGCTTACGAATCTGCTGGATGCGAGAATCAAGGCCGAATGGCAGGCGATCAAGGCGAAGGATCAGAAGGCTTATGGCGAGCTGTTGGCGGAGGAATTCGTTGCCGTCGAGGCCGACGGCGGGGGCGAGAGATATAAGTGGAAGGCACTGAATGAACTTCAGGAGAGCGCCGTCGCCGACTTCACACTTTCGTTCCTGAAAGTGACGCCGCTGTGCGCGGATGCAGCGTTTGTCCGCTATGAGGTTTTTATCAGGTTTCCGCCGAAGTCGGCGGTTCCGTTTGAAAAGGTCCTGGTTGGTGAAATCTGGGTGAAGCGCGAGGGGCAATGGAAAGCCCTGCACTACCAGGAAACGCGAGTGAAATAGTTAATTTACTCAGAGGGTCGCCGCTCCTGGCCGCCCACGGACGTGATTCACGAGGGCCCGGGCAAGAGCAGCGTTGATGATTCTGGTTCGGCTGTTGCCGATTGATTGCGTGGTGCGCCTATTCGCAATCCGGCGGCATGGAAGCGATGGCGTCCTCAGAACCGCAGGCGCGCTTCTTTTTCGCGGGTGTGAGGCCAGGCCTGGAATGATTGAGAATCCAGAGACCATCGTTGTTGGTCAGGTAAATCAGGCCGCGGCTGGGATCCTGGAGGATGCTGGTTACCCCGCTAAAGGTCTGGAGAACCTTGGGGTGCGCGGGATCGCTGAGGTCAAGAATCCTGACGGTTTCCGTGGGGCTCTCGGTATTCCGGATGACTCCCTTGGAATTCTTGTCGGGAACTTCAGCGAGGCCGACGTCGGGACCAACGATTTCAAGTTTGCCGGCGGTGGCGTCGCTGGACTGGGCGGTGTGATTCACCAGACTGGGGAGCACCGGTTTGGTGACATCAATTACGGTGAAGCCCTGCTTGGACGCTTTCTGGACATACAAGTATTGCTTGTCGCCCTTGTTTTGGAGAAGCATCTCGCTTCCGGGAGCGTCTTTCAAGGCCAGGTGCGCAATCACCTTAGCGGGAACTTCGGTGGGCTTGGTGTTTGCGGAGATGCGCGGCGCGGACAGGATCGCCACTGCAGCCGCGCAGGCTATACTGGCGGGGCCCAAATGACTGCGAAAAAATCCTTTTTGAATGATACTCATCACTTCCTCCTTGCACTGCTCTAGGCGTGCCTCCGATAGTCTTTCCTTCCATTTCATCTTTTACGTCTCTGTGTGATTAGATGCGGCGAAATGCGTACCAAATTCACATTTCGCGAAGCAGCTGATTG
>Ga0210410_10001689_pt1 | contig 20465 bp, 14 predicted proteins | sample IncBWC4MmetaG_FD_161058 | JGI IMG/M metagenome (GOLD analysis project Ga0210410, IMG submission 161058) | Forest soil microbial communities from Barre Woods Harvard Forest LTER site, Petersham, Massachusetts, United States - Inc-BW-C-4-M | ecosystem: Environmental > Terrestrial > Soil >... | reverse complement strand
TGGGCCTGGGGGAATCGTGAATCGAGGATTTGGGATCATTGTGGGTGTGTTACTGGTGGCGGGCGCTGTTGTGGATGGCCGCGCGATACTGATACGACGTGGGGCGGAGAGCGAATTCCAGAAGCAAGTGGAGCTGGCGAAGGCGGAGGGAGATCGCATCCGTGCCGAGGTTGTGCTGGCAAGCGGGAAATCCCTGCCCCGCGGAGAGAATTTCGCGGGCGCGCTGCAGGAGTTCGGATTGTCCGCGGCGGAGGTGAACAACGCGTCGGCGGCGGCGCAAAGCGCTTACAATCTGCGACAGCTTCGCGCGGGGAATTCGATCACCGTGGGCCGCTCCGTGGAAGGGAAGTTGAGGGAGATCAACTACAAGATTGATGCAGAGCGCGTGCTGCACATTGTGCCGCAACCGCAGGGATTTTCGGCGGAAGTGAAAGAGATTCCCACGCACACGGAAGCAACGGTTGTGAGCGGCAGGCTGGAGGATTCGCTATTCAATGCCGTCGAAGAGGCGGGCGAGTCCGCGGAAGTGGCGATGCGGATAGCGCAGATATTCGGCTACGACCTGGATTTCTATACCGACCCGCGGCGGGGCGATACGTTCCGGGTGGTGCTGGAAAAGAAAAAGTACGAGAACGGGGAAACGGCGGGATACGGCAGAATTCTTGCCGCGGAATACGTGAACGGATCAAGGCGGTATCAGGCGCTGCTGTTTCACGACCCGTCGGGAAGGCCGGCCTATTACACGGCCGATGGAAAATCGCTGCAGAAGGCGTTTCTGCGCTCGCCGTTGAAGTTTGGCGCTCCGGTGACGTCGCATTTCAGCACGGCGAGATTTCATCCCATCCTGAAAACGTATCGTCCACACCTGGGAACCGACTATGGCGCGCCGACCGGAACACCGGTGCAGACGATCGGGAGCGGGAGGGTGGTGTTTGCAGGACGCAAGGGCGGCGACGGAAACATGGTGCATGTGGCGCACAGCAACGGTTATGAGACTTACTACCTCCACCTGTCCCGGATATTTGTGCACGCCGGCGAACGCGTGGAGATCGGGAAGACGATTGGCTTAGTCGGCATGACCGGGCTGGCAACCGGGCCGCACCTGGATTTTCGCATTGCGCAAAAGGGCCAGTTCCGGAATTTCGAGACGCTGGGACTGCCGCCGTCGGATCCGGTGAACAAGAAGGACTGGGCGGAGTTTGCGGCGGTGCGCGAGAGGTGGATGCCGGAGATGGAGCAAGGCACGCAGATTCAGGCGCAGGAGCAATCCAGTGGCAGCACGGCTACCCGTTAGCGGCGCGGATTAAGCCGCGGGAACGAGGTCTTCGCGGAAATTCTTCGCGGCAACCACCGCAAGCGCGATAAAAATAATCATCTGCGAGTTTGAGCGAAGAAGTTTGAACCGCATTCGTCCGGCGCGGAATTATTTGCATCACCGCAAATCGCTGGGGCATCTATCAATCACAACCAAGTCTGGATCGAGTTCAATTTCGAAAGTTATAATTGCCTGGGGAGGCTGCCATGTCCATTCGACCCGTAAAGCGGCTTGTGAAAGCGAAACCGACCCGCGAAGGAGCGGGCGTGCATCTGCGCCGGGCTTTCGGTTTTGGGAACACTTCGGACTTCGATCCGTTCCTGCTGCTGGACGATTTCCGCAACGATGTGCCGGAGGATTACCTGGCGGGTTTTCCGTGGCATCCGCACCGAGGCATCGAGACGATTACGTATGTGCTTGCCGGAACCGTGGAGCACAAAGACAGCCTGGGAAATCATGGCGCGATTGCGCCCGGCGACGTGCAATGGATGACCGCGGGCCGCGGGATTATTCACCAGGAGATGCCGAAGGGCGACGAAGTGGGGCGTATGCACGGGTTCCAGTTGTGGGCGAACCTGCCGGCATCGCAAAAGATGACGGCGCCGCGCTACCAGGAAGTGAATTCGCCGGACATTCCCGAGGTGACGGATGATGACGGCACCAGCGTGCGGATTGTCTGCGGAAGTTTCTGGGGCAAGAAGGGGCCCGTGGACGGGATTGCGACGGATCCGATTTATATTGACGTGACGGTGCCACCGGGGAAGCAGAAGGTGCTGCCGGTGGAGACGACGCGGCATGCGTTCGCTTATGTGTTCGCCGGGACGGGGAAATTTTGCAACGCATCCGAGCCGCTGTCGGTGCCGACGGAGTCGGTGGGCTGGCTGGACACGAAGCCGCCGTCTGAGGCGGACAACCGTTCGCTAGTGCTCTTTGATCGCGGCGATGAGGTGATGGTAAAGGCGGGAGACGACGGCTTGCGCTTCCTGCTTGTTTCGGGCAAGCCGCTGGAGGAGCCAGTGGCTTGGTACGGGCCGATTGTAATGAATTCGCAAGCGGAGTTGCGTCAGGCGTTCGACGAACTGGATCGCGGGACATTTCTGAATCCGGAGAAGTAGGTTCCGTTCAAGCGGGTTGGGTTCTCCCAGTAAATTCCGCCAACGCAAACACTCAGTAATATCCAGGGATGGATCCAACCGTATAAGCGGGAGCGTTGCTCCCCTTCGGCGGGCTCAGGGCAGGCCGCACTCCAAAGGTCAGTAGATGATGGGCATCTTGGAGAAGTCGGATTCGGAGTCGTCGGTGACGCGGAGGACGAGAAGCGTGCGGTCGTCGTGCGGGAGGCGGCCGGGGCCAGTGTGTTCGTCGGTGGCTTTGACGATGCGTTGCGCCACCTTGTAACCGGGGTCAGCAATCGAGACGGTGGAAAGCAGGGCTTTCAGGCGGTCGATGCCGTACTCTTCCTGCTCCTTGTTCATGGATTCGTGAATACCGTCGGAGGCGAACACGACAACGTCGCCGGGGGATAGGCTGAGAGTCACCTGGTCATACTCCGCTTCGGGCAGCAGCCCGAGAGGCATCCCGCCAACATTAATTTCGGTCACTTCGCGGTTGCGGATGAGCAGCGGCAGCGTGCCGCCGGCATTGGCGATGGTCAGTTCGCGGAGCGCGGCGTCGTACACGGCGAACTGCATGGCGATGAAGCGGGCGTCGAGGCGCGCGGCCAGCAGGCGGCCGTTGAGCTGCTCGAGCATTTCGGAGGGAGAAGCTTCGTTGTCGTGGACAAGTTCGCGAAGGATGCCGATAGCGAGCGAGCCATAAAGCGCCGCGGCGGTGCCTTTGCCGGAAACGTCGCCGTTGGCGATGGCCAGACGTCCCACGCCGTACGGGAGCAGGTCGTAAAAATCACCGCCGAGTTCGCGGGCGGGCACATAGGCGGTGGCCACGTCGAGGCCGGGAATTTCCTTTGCTCCACTGGGCAGAAGCTGCCGCTGAATTTCCCGAGCGGTCTCCAGATCATTCATGAGACGGGTCTGATTTTCGCGCGCGTCTTCGAAGAGGCGGGAATTCTCGAGAGCGACCGCGATGTAGGAGCCGAGAATATTCAGCAGACGTTCGTGCTCGGCGCTGAACGCCTGGGGCTTGGTGCTTTCGAGATCCAGCACGCCCACCAGGCGGTCGCGAAGCAGAAGCGGCACAACCAGTTCGGAGCGGACTTCGACGCCATCGCCGCAGGCGACGTAACGCGGATCGAGGCGCACGTCCACGACGCGAATGGTGCGGCGCTCGGCGGCGGCAGTGCCGGTTATGCCCTGATTGAGGGGCATCTGAATCCGCGAGGGGAGGGCGTTTTCGTAGCGCTGGGAAAATACGCTTTCGAGCATTTCGGTCGAATCGTTCCAGAGCATGACGCTGAATACGTGATAGTCGACGAGCTTCTTTACGCGTTCCGCGATGCGGCGCAGGAGTTCTTCGCGGTCGAGGATGGAGGTCAGCTCATGGCTGATTTCGTAGAGAAGTGCGATGCTCTGGGCCTGATCCGGTTGGGCGTACAGCGCGGGAGGTGCGGGATCGGCGTCGCCGAGGAGCGAGAAGGGAACAAGGTTTGGCGAGTTCTGATCCATGAGGAAAAGCCTAACTACGAGATTAGATGATACTTGGTCGAGTTGGTTTCACGAATCGAAAATTTAATGTTCGGAGTAAAACAACGGCCATTTGAGCGGACGGAGAGCGTTGAAGGCCATTCGTGGCGCCTCCCATAAGCCAAACATGTATCGATTGAACGAGGAGCGGGTCTCGTCAACCTAGTAGTACGCAGGGTTGCGGGCGGATGTTACCGATTGGGCGAGCTTACTTAACTTCCCAGACGTCGCCGCCACGGAGCAGTTTATTGAGGTTTCCGGGGCCTTTTTGCTGGATGATCGCGGCGACCTGGTCGTTAACTACGTCTTCGTAGCGCGGCAGATCGTCCCAGGCGCGGAGAACGCCGATCGGCGTGGGGAAACCGGGGCGGTCTTCCATGTGGGAGAGTAGGAAGGCGTAGGAGGGGCGCGGGTGATGCGCGTCGTGGACAATCAGGTCGGATTCGGAGATGCCGTTGCCGAGGGGCACGACTTCGATGTCCCCGTCGGGCTTGCGGCGAATGCCTTTGTCGCGGCCTTTTCCGAACACCAGCGGTTTGCCATGCTCGATTTGGATGACGTGCTCGCTGCGAGCGTCTTTTTCGGTGACGCCCGTCCAGGCGCCGTCGTTGAAGATGTTGCAGTTCTGAAGAATTTCGACGAAAGCGGAGCCTTTGTGAGCGGCGGCGGCGCGCAAGGTGTCTTTCAAGTGGGCCTGGAAAATGTCCACAGAGCGGGCAACGAAAGTGGCTTCGGCGCCGATAGCGAGCGAGATGGGATTGAACGGGCGGTCCGGCGAGCCGTAGGGAGTTGACTTGGTGACCTTCTGAAATTCGGAGGTGGGCGAATATTGGCCCTTGGTCAAGCCGTAGATGCGATTGTTGAACAGCAGAACTTTGATGCCGACATTGCGGCGCAGCAGGTGAATCGTATGGTTGCCGCCGATGGCGAGCGCGTCTCCGTCCCCGGTGACCATCCAGACTTCAAGCTCCGGGTGGGCAATTTTGACGCCGGTGGCAACGGCGGGCGCGCGGCCGTGGATGGTGTGAAATCCGAATGTGTTCATGTAATACGGGAAGCGGCTGGAGCAGCCGATGCCAGAGATAACGACGAAATTTTCGCGGCGAACCCCGAGCTCCGGGAAGACGGATTGCACGGCGGCGAGAATGGCGTAGTCGCCACAGCCGGGGCACCAGCGCACTTCCTGATCGGTCTGAAAATCTTTTCTAGTAAGAGGCGGTAGGGCGGTGGTGGTCATCGGAATCTCCTAAACTCCCAGCATCTCTTCGATTTTCTGTTCGAGCTCGTTTTGCTTGAAGGGACGCCCCTGAATTTTGTTGAGGCCGACGGCGTCCACCAGATATTTGGCGCGAAGCATCCAGAGCAATTGGCCCATGTTAAGTTCGGGCACGAGGACTTTTTTGTAGCGCTTCAGAAGATCGCCGACGTTGCCGGGCAGTGGATTCAGGTGGCGCAAGTGAAGGTGGCCGATCTTGCGTCCCTTTTCGCGCTGCTCTTTCACGGCCTGGGCAACCGAGCCGAAGGTGGAACCCCAGGAAACCAGGAGGAGGTCTCCTTCTGTATCGCCGGTGGGCATGACGTTGGGAATATCCTGGCGAATGGCATCCACTTTCGCGGCGCGGATGCGCACCATTTTTTCGTGGTTCAGGGGTTCGTAGTTCACGTTGCCGGTGACGTCCTGCTTTTCGATGCCGCCGATGCGGTGTTCGAGGCCGGGCGTGCCGGGAATCGCCCAGGGGCGCGCCAGGGTTTGGGGATCGCGCTTGTAGGGAAAGAAGCCTTCGGGGTTTGTTTCAAATTTCACGGGGATCGGAGGAATTTCTTCGGCCGTGGGAATGCGCCAAGGTTCGGCACCGTTGGCGAGATAACCGTCGGACAGGATGATGACGGGGACCATGTACTTGAGGGCGATGCGGCTGGCTTCGAGGGCGATCCAGAAGCAATCGCCGGGAGTGGACGGGGCCAGCACTGGAACAGGTGCTTCCGAGTTGCGGCCAAACATCGCCTGCAGCAGATCGGCCTGTTCGGTCTTGGTCGGCAAGCCGGTGGACGGACCGCCGCGCTGAATATCGCAAATCACGATGGGGAGTTCGGTCATTATCGCGAGTCCGATGGCTTCCGTCTTCAGAGCCATACCCGGGCCGGAAGTGGTGGTGATGGCGAGGGCGCCGGAATAGGCGGCGCCAATGGAACTGGTGATGGCGGCGATTTCGTCTTCGGCCTGGAAGGTCAGCACGCCGAAATTCTTGTACTTCGAGAGTTCATGCAGGATGTCCGAAGCAGGAGTAATCGGATAACTGCCGAGATACAGCTTCAGGCCTGCCTTCTGCGCGGCGGTGACGAAGCCGATGGCCAGAGCCTGGTTGCCGCTGAGGTTGCGATAGGTGCCCGGCGTAAGCTGCGCGGGCGGAATTTCATAGCTGATCTGAAAGGCTTCGGTGGCTTCGCAGTAGGAATACCCGGCCTTCAAAGCGAGTTTGTTGGCTTCGGAAAGCAACGGCTTTTTGCTGAATTTGTCGTCAATCCAGCGGACGGTGGGCTCCATCGAGCGGTTGTAGAGCCAGTAGCACATGCCGAGCGCGAAGAAATTTTTGCAGCGATCCATGGACTTGGCATCGAGGCCGAGATGCTGCAGGGCCGCACGAGTCAATTTCTGCAGCTCAACCGGAAAGACACGGAACTTATCGAGAGTGTTGTCCTCCAGCGGATTCGAAGTGACATGCGCCTTGCGCAGATCCGCTTCCTCAAAACTGTCGGAATTTACGATCAGGATCCCGTTGGCTTTCAGGTCGCCGAGATTTACCTTCAGGGCCGCGGGATTCATGGCCACCAGCACATCCACGGAATCGCCGGGCGTGTAGACCTCGCCGGAAGAAAAATTCAACTGGAAGCCGCTGACTCCGGGAACGGTGCCCGCAGGGGCACGGATTTCGGCGGGATAGTCGGGGAACGTGGCGATGTCGTTGCCGTAGAGCGCGACGGTGTTGGTGAACTGGCTGCCGGTAATCTGCATGCCGTCACCCGAATCGCCGGCGAAGCGGATGACCGCCTGGTCAATGACCTCGCGTTTGGTTTTCCCCGAAGGAATATCCATTAATGTCGACATGATGGCGTGTTACCCCTGTCCCGCGGACTGCTCACCCTGGAGCGCAGGAGAGTGGTCCCCATTCGTTGAGCGGTCCGAGATTATAGTTCGTGGGAGCGAACACCTGACCGCCAGAAGCTGACAGGCTAAGAATAGCATACCGCTAAGGGGACGGCGGGAGTGCAAGCGCCTCAGGTGCTTAGCTGTGTTTCCTTTGCCGCGCAAGCTTCGACGAACCGAGTGTGGAAGTAAAGCATCAGCCAGATGAGCAGCACGCCGGGAATCAGGGAGAGGACGCCAAACACGCGGGTCTGTGCAATCGCGGCCTGCCCCATCTGGCCTTCGGGAAGATTCATCTGAGCCAACATTTCGTGCAAATTGAGGTCGTAGTTTGGGCGAACCAGGGTGATGGTGCCGCTGGCCATCCAGAAGAAATACTGGGCAAGCATCAGAGGATAGCTCCAGCGCTTGAGGCGCAGCATCCCAATCGCTCCCGCGAGGACGAGAGCGGCGGAAAGATAAAAGAGCACCACGCCGAACACCCCTTGAAACCGGTAGCCAAAGAGAATCGGATTGACGGGGAAGTTGGTAAAAGGCAGGAGCAAGCTGAAGCCGGCGGAAAAAATAGTAAAACCCGCAAGGATTGCCAGGGGCAAGGGGCAGCGGGGTTGCGGATTGGAAACGGGTTGGCCGTCAACGATGGCTCCCGCCAGGAACCGCTCCTTGACGGCGCTCTGATTGAACAGGAGCAACCACCAGATTCCGATCAAAAAGGGAATTCCATACATAGCGGAGATCAGCAAGCGGAGAAACGGCAAGCTGACCGAAGCACCGGCAGGCGTTTCCGGCAGGGGCACGAACGCAGTGAACAGCAGAATGAGGCCGCAGAAAGCAGCCATCACGCCGCCCCAAACCAGCATGGAGACGCGGGCCCAGCGTTTGAGTCGAAGCACGCCGAGGCTTGTGAATATGCCAAAAACAGCCAAGCTGCCGAGTAAAAAGGTCATCGCGATAGCCAGTGGTTTGGCGAACGGCGGAATTGCCGCGGAGTTGTTGGGAGGCAACATAAACATCCCGGCGATGGAAGCGAGAGCGATCAGAATTGTAAATAGACTGGCGAGTATTCCGACGATTCCGGCGGCGACGACCGCGCCTGGTGGGCCCAATTGCTTCATGGTCAGCTATATATCATTTCCGCGGGCGAGAGGATAGAGCGGTGAGTGCGCGTGCTCTGCAGCGGATTTTCGCGGGGCGGATCAGTTCTGGTGGAGTTCGGATTGCGGGGGTTGTTCGAACTGTCGCCTGACGCTGGGCAGGCGGAAAAGGAAAATCCACCAGATACTGATGGGAAACAAAGCAATCAGCAGGGAGATGGCGAGCAATTGTTTGAACGATTCCACTTCGCTGACGAAATGGTCGGGAAAGAAGAACGTCTCAAAGGGGCGAAACGCAATCATGTACAGGCAGAAGCAAAGCCCGACGCCGGCCCACAAGAGTGCGGCTCGCCTGGCCCACGGTTTTAATTGAAACAATCCAATACCGGTGTACATCCCGGAAGCAATCAGGAAGAGCGGGACTGAAACCAGCAGAAAGAAGGTGAACGGATAGAGTTCGTAGAGGTGTTTGCCTTGGGAATCCGGCGGAGCGTTGAGAACGCCGAGGAAGAAATTTCCCCAAACGTAAAGTGCGGAGGCGCTGCCGAGGAGAGAGAGAGCAGCGGCGCAGGTAACACCAGCGGAACGGCGAGTGGAAGTCCAGGCAGATTCGGTCATGGCTGGGAACAAGAAGAACACATGCGAGAAGGACAGAAAAGGGTAGGAGAGAGGGAGGCTTGCGCAAAACGGCACTTGACGTTCGCTTTCTTTTCGCCTAGAGTGTGAGCAGTTTGACCAGGTCTTGCCATGGCTGCAGAAGGTTGAGGGCAGAAGCCGCACGGCAAGAGTAGAGCGGCAAGCCGCGGAGGTAATATATGGCGCTGACAAAACGGCAAAAAGAAGTGCTGGATTACCTGGTTTCCTTCGAGACGAAACACGGCTACGCGCCAAGTTTCGAGGAGATCGGGAAAGGCTTGAAGCTGACTTCACTGGCCACCGTGCACAAACACATCAGCACACTGGAGAAGAAGGGTTTTATCCGGCGCGGCTATAACCAGAGCCGTTCGATTGAAATTGTGCAATTGCCGAAGCCGGTGAAAGAGCAGGTGATCGAGCGGCGCATCCAGGAATTGCCGCTGGTGGGACGCATCGCGGCGGGCCGTCCGCTGGAAGCGGTGGAAGAGCGCGAGACGATTTCGCTGGGGGATTTTGCGCGCGGAGGAAATTCATTCGTGCTGCAGGTAAAAGGAAACTCCATGATCGAGGATCACATCATGGACGGGGATTTTGTGGTGTGCGAGCAGACGCAGGTGGCGAATGCGGGAGACATAGTGGTGGCGCTGGTGGCGGGAGACGAAGCGACGTTGAAGCGGTTTTATCGCGAGGGATCCGGCAAAGTGAGGCTGCAGCCCGCCAATTCGGAGATGGCGCCCATCATGGTCGCGGCGGGCGACGTAAAGATTCAGGGAAGGGTCATCGGGGTACTGCGCAAATACTAAGGTAATCTCCCGAGGGAAACCCGGGCGCTTCTGGGCTACACTGAAGCGATGCTGGCAACTCTAAGTGCTCCGGGCAAAATTTCTTGAGCGGCGCGGCACGCAACGGCAAATTCTCTCTTTGGTTTCGCGCGATCGCCTCGGCGAGCGCGCTCTTGCTTTTTCTTCAGCTACTCTTGCCTACACCCAGCTTCGGCTACGCGGTGCTCGCCCATCAAGCCCTGATTGACTCCACCTGGGAATCACACATTAAGCCGCTGTTGAAGGCCAGATATCCAGGGGCGACCGAAGAGGAGTTGAGCGGGGCGCAAGCTTACGCCTACGGCGGCTCCATCATCCAGGACATGGGTTACTATCCGCACGGCAGCGCGTTTTTCAGCGACCTGACGCACTACGTTCGCAGCGGCGATTTTGTGCTGGCGCTTTTGCGAGATGCGCAGAACGTGGATGACTATGCCTTTGCGCTTGGGGCGCTTTCGCATTATGCGACGGACAATCAGGGGCACCGGCTGGCGACCAATCGCGCGGTTCCCATACTTTACCCGAAACTTAAAACCAGATTTGGCGATTTCGTGGCGTATGAGGATGACACGCTGGCCCACGTGAAGACGGAATTCGGATTCGACGTGCTGCAAGTGGCCAAAGGGCAATACGCTCCCGAGAGTTACCACGACTTCATCGGGTTCGAGGTTTCACGTCCGCTGCTGGATCAGGCATTTCAGCAGGTTTATGGGGTCGAATTGATTTCCGTGCTGGCGGACGAAGAAAAAGCGCTGAACTCCTACCGGCGTGACGTCAGCAAATTGATTCCGGAAGCGACGCGCATCGCCTGGAGCCTGAAAAAGGACGAAATCAAGGCGGACGAGCCGGGCGCCACGCACCGGAAGTTTCGCTATAACCTGTCGCGGGCAGAGTTCGAAAAGACATGGGGCAAGGATTACCAGCAGCCAAGCCGGAAAGAGCGGTTCTATGCCTTTCTGTATAAGTTGCTGCCGAAAATCGGGCCGCTGAGAGTGTTGCAGCTGAAAACGCCGACGCCGGAGACGGAAAAGATGTTTGAGGAGAGCTTCAATGCGGCGGTTCAGGAATATCAAAAGCTGCTGGGCGAGGAGAGGCGGGGAGCACTGCAGCTACCCAACCTGAATTTTGACGTGGGCAACGAAACGCCGGGCGGCAAATACCGTTTGAATGACGACGCTCACGCGCAATTGCTGCACCGGCTGGCCGAGAAGAAGTTCGGTTGCGTTTCGCCGGACCTGCGGCAGGAGCTTTTGACCTTTTTTGCCAGCGAGGATGCCCCCTACGACGTGAAGAAAGACAAGAAGACCTGGGATCGCGTGCAGGCCGAGTTGCAGTCATTGAAAGAAATAGAGCCGGTGGCCGGGCCCGTGCATCCAATATCCTCAGGGCTACCGGCCGGCGTGAAAGCCGGCTCCGACTAGGGTAGACTGCTAGCGCTTTCGAGTGGGATAAACTCGAACCATAGGACGCCCTTACCCGTGACCACGAAAACTCCCAGCCTACTCCTGGTCGGCGCCGCCGACCCCAGCCGTGATGCGCTTGCCCAGTTGCTAGCGGAAGCGGGCTACGCCGTTACGACAGCCGATTCGAACGAAGAAGCGTTTCAAAAGATGCAGGGCGCGCCGCCGGATATTCTGTTGTTCTTCGCCGCGGCGGGAAGCGGTTCGTGCAACGAAGCGATTGCCGTCGCCCGCTCCAAGAATCCAGACACGCGAATCATTGTTTTGTCCGCAGGCAGCGCGGCGGAGAAGGCTCGCGCCCTCGATCTTGGCGCAGACGACGTGGCGCCGGCCCCCTGGACCGAAAGCGAACTGCTGGCGCGCGTCCGCGCGCAATTGCGGCAGAAGAAAACGGTGGAAAATCTGGAAGAAAAGGCGCGCAACGCGGAGGAAAGTTTCGGCGTGGCGCAGACCGCATTTCAGGCGCTGGCGGTGACGGAAAAAATGACCCGCGATGCCTTTTCGCTGGAACGAATCCTGAAGATCGGCGTGACGGCGTTGTTCGGGTTGGCGGTGATCATTTCGGGAGTTTTCTTTCTGTACTCGCATCGCGCGGAGAAGGAAACCAAGCGGGCGTATGGCGAGATTGCTCAGCTGGAACACAGCGTACAGACCGAGCAGCAGCTTCTGGCGTCGGCGCGGCGCTTGCGGGATGATCCATCCAATTCGGACATGCTGCAGCAAAGGGAGCAACTTCGGCAACAGAGCGAGGAACTGAAGAAGAAACTGGCCGCGCAAAACGACGGCGGCGCCACGGAACTTCGGCGCCAGCTGGATGAGACCACCACCCGGCTTGCCAGGATCGAGGGGCAATCGCAGGCGGCGGAGACCATCATCCGGGCTTACGCACCGAGCGTGGGGCTGCTGCACGTTTCGGTGGCGTTCAACGACAAGACGTCCGGGCGGCGGCTGCGTTATGGAGGAATGGACAACGACGGCTCCCCGTTGAAAGACAGCGACGGAAATCCGGTTTATACAACGGAGGGGCGCGGTCCCGAAGTGCGGGGAGATTTTTTTGGCACCGGATTTATTGTGGGAGACGGAAAAATCTTGACCAACCACCACGTGGTGCAGCCGTGGTGGGAAAATCAAGAGCTGGCAGGCGCCATCAAGCAGGGGCTGGAGCCGGTGATCGCAGAAATGACCGCGTATTTTCCGGGCGAGGCGAACGGCATCCCGGTGAATATTTCGCAGATTTCGAAGGAAGCGGATCTTGCTTTGGTGCACGGAGATCTGTCTGAGCTGCACCGGCCCGCCCTGAAGCTCGACGCGAGCAAGGAAGCGGCGATCAGCGGCGAGGAAATGATCAGCGTCGGTTATGCGACGGGATTGGACGCGATTCTTGCGCGGGCGGGAGACGATGTGGTGCAGCAAATCGTGAAAGCAAGCGCGGGCGATCCGAAGCTGGTGCTGGTGGAGCTGGCGAAGCGGAGACTGATCCGGCCGCTGGTTACGCAGGGGCACGTCGGAGACGTTTTACCGGATAAAATTGTGTACGACGCGCAAACCACTTCGGGCGGGTCCGGCGGGCCGCTGCTGAATCACGAAGGCGGAGTGATTGGGGTGACTTTCGCGATTGTTAAAGGATTTGGCGGCTCGAACTTCGGGGTCCCGATCCGATTCGCGATTCCGCTGGTGAAGCATTAGACTCCGCGGGCCTTCAAACGGGCAATCAGAAATTCCTGTTCGCGCGATGCAAATTATTGCGCCTCGTATTTTCCCCGCTCGTGAAAGAATGTAGAATTTCGCGTCTGACCGTCATCCCTATAGACAGGTTCCTGTGAAGAAAAATAGACCCATTCGAAAATTGCTGGCTGCGAACCGCAGCGAAATCGCCATCCGCATTTTCCGCGCGGCGAACGAGCTTGGCCTGCGGACGGTGGCGATCTACTCGAACGAAGACCGGCTGGCGCTGCACCGGTTCAAGGCGGATGAAGCGTACCAGGTTGGACCCGGAAAAGGGCCCGTGGAAGCGTACCTGGACATCGCGGGAATTATCGCGATCGCCAAGGCACATGAAGTGGATGCGATTCATCCGGGCTACGGCTTCCTGGCGGAGAATCCGGCGCTGGCGCGGGCTTGCGCAAAGGCCGGGCTGATTTTTGTCGGGCCGACGCCCGAGCTGCTTGAATTGCTCGGCGATAAAACCGCGGCGCGAAGGCTTGCGGCGCGGGCGGGCGTGCCAGTGCTGCCTGGGACGGAGAAGTCCGTCACTTCCGTGGCGGAAGCGAAGAAAATTGCCCGGGAGATCGGGTATCCGGTGATCGTGAAGGCGGCCATGGGAGGCGGCGGGCGCGGGATGCGCGTCGTACGCGATGAGGCGCAGCTTGCGGCGCGGCTGGAAGAGGCGCAGGGCGAAGCGAAGTCGGCGTTCGGAGACGCTTCGGTGTTCCTGGAAAAATATCTTCCACGCGCGAAGCACATCGAAGTGCAGATTCTTGCCGATGAGCACGGCAATCTACTGCATCTTTACGAACGCGATTGCTCGGTGCAGCGGCGGCATCAGAAGGTGGTGGAAGTTGCGCCGGCGGCGAATCTGCCACAAAGCGTGCGGGAGGGACTGTGCAACGCGGCGGTGCAGATCGCCCGGACCGCGAATTATCGGAACGCCTGCACGGTGGAATTCCTTTACGACGTCGATTCGCAGAAGTGGTATTTCATCGAGGTGAACCCGCGCGTGCAGGTGGAGCATACGGTGACGGAGATGGTCACCGGCGTGGACATTGTGCGCTCGCAGATAATGATCGCGCAGGGCCACAAACTGCACGAGGAGCCGCTGGCCTTACCGGCGCAGGAAAAAATTCCGCTGTACGGAGCGGCGCTGCAATGCCGCGTCACCACGGAAGACCCGGCGAAGAACTTCGCACCCGACTACGGAAAGCTTTCGACATATCGTTCACCGGCTGGATTCGGAATCCGGCTTGACGGGGGCACAGCCTATGCAGGCGCTGTGCTGGCGGCGTATTACGATTCGCTGCTGGTGAAGGTGACCGCCTGGGGCACAAACCTGAACGAGGCCTGCCAACGGATGGACCGCGCGCTGCGTGAGTTCCGCATTCGCGGCGTGAAGACGAACATCCCGTTCGTCGAAAATGTGGTCAACCACCCGAAATTCCGCGCCGGCGAGGTGACGACATCTTTTCTGGATGAATCGCCCGAGCTATTCCACTTTGCCGGGCGCGCGGATCGAGCGACGAAACTGCTTTCCTACCTGGGTGACGTGATCCTGAACGGGAATCCGGAAGTGAAAGGGAAGAAGCGGCCCGAGCAGATGGAGAGGGCCGTCCTTCCGGGTGTGCCGGGGATAGAGCCGCCGCCGGGGACGCGCCAGTTGCTCAAGAAGCTGGGGCCGAAGAAATTCGCGGCTTGGGCGCGGAAGGAAAAGCGATTGCTGGTGACGGACACGACGTTGCGCGATGCGCACCAGTCGCTGATGGCCACGCGAGTGCGCACTTTCGATTTGCTGGCCACCGCGGAAGCTGTCGCGCAGCGGCTGCCGAATCTTTTCAGCCTGGAGATGTGGGGAGGCGCGACGTTCGACACTTCGATGCGCTTTCTTCACGAGGACCCCTGGCGGCGGTTGCGCGAACTTCGCGAACGCGTCCCGAACATCTGTTTTCAAATGCTGCTGCGCGGGGCGAACGCGGTCGGCTACACGTCGTATCCGGATAATGTGGTGAAGGAATTCGTTAAGGAGTCCCACCGGCAGGGGATCGATATTTTCCGCATTTTCGATTCGCTGAATTCGATCGAGAACATGCGAGTCTCGATGGATGCGGCGCTGGAGACCGGAGCGGTCTGCGAAGCGGCCATCTGTTACACAGGGGACCTGCTCGACAAGAGCCGGCCGAAATATTCGCTGAAATATTACGTGGGCATGGCCAAGCAGTTGGAAAAATTGGGCGCGCACTTTCTGTGTATTAAGGATATGGCAGGTTTGTGCAAGCCGTATGCGGCATTTGAGCTGGTGAAGGCGCTGCGCGAAGAGGTCGGCATCCCGATCCATTTTCATACGCACGACACCAGCGGGCTGAATGCGGCGTCTCTGCTGAAGGCGGCGGAGGCGGGCGTGGACGTGGCCGACGCGGCCGTGGCTTCGATGAGCGGCGGGACGAGCCAGCCCAATCTCAACGCGATCGTGGAGACGCTGAAAAACACGCCGCGAGACACGCAGCTTGATTCCGAGGCGCTTAACGAGTGCTCCGAATATTGGGAAGCCGCGCGAACGTATTATTCCCCGTTCGACTCGGGGCCCAGGTCGGGCTCTGCGCGGTTGTATGAACACGAGATTCCCGGCGGGCAATTTACCAATCTGCGCGAGCAGGCCGCCGCCATGGGGCTTGGCCACCGGTGGCGCGAAGTGGAAAAAACGTACGCCGAGGTGAACCAGCTTTTTGGCGACATCGTGAAGGTGACTCCGTCCAGCAAGACGGTGGGCGACATGGCGCTGTTTCTGCTGGCCAATGAAATGAAGCCAGCCGATTTGCTGGCGCTGCCCGAAAACCATGACGTCTCGCTGCCAAATTCGGTGGTGGAAATGTTCTCCGGCGCGCTGGGTGTTCCACCGGGCGGCTGGCCGAAGAAATTGCAGGGGATTATTTTGCGCGGGCAAGCTCCATTGAAAGGACGTCCCAGCGCGAATCTTTCCCCCGCCAACTTTGCGGTGGAAAAATCCGAGCTGGAGAAAAAAGTCGGACATCCGGTCGAGACCGACGCGCTGCTCAGCTACCTGCTCTACCCGGATGTTTATTTGAAGTACGACAAATTCCGCCAGACGTATGCGGATGTGAGCGTGCTGCCGACGCCGGCATTTTTCTACGGGTTGCAGCCCGGCGAAGAGATTATGGTCGAAATCGAATCGGGCAAGACGATGATCGTGAAGTTCCTGACCGTCGGCGAAGCGCATCCGGACGGCACGCGCACGCTGTTCTTCGAACTCAACGGCCAGCCGCGCGAAGTGACCGTGCGCGACCGCGCGCTGCGCGTTATCGAGCGCAACCATCCCAAAGCCAACGCCGAAGATGCGGGCCAGGTGGGCGCTCCCACGGCCGGCCTGGTGAGTTCCATCGCGGTGCAGGTTAACCATGTGGTGGAGCGGGGTGCTAAACTTCTGACGCTGGAAGCCATGAAGATGCAATCGAACATTTATGCGCCCATCGCCGGGCGGGTCACGAAACTCCATGTGGCGCCGGGGCAGCACGTGGAAGCGAAGGATCTTCTGGTCGTCATCGCTCCGTGAGCACGCCCAATCTCATCAAGCACGAGCAGTTCCCCTCGCGGTATTTGCGCAATCGCCGCGACCTGATTGTGTATCTGCCACCGGGTTATTACGAGCAGCCGGATCGCGTTTATCCCGTGCTTTATTTGCATGACGGGCAGAATCTTTTTGACGGCGCGACTTCGTTCATCCCCGGAATGGACTGGCACGTGGGGCAGACCGCCGACTTTCTGATTTACGCACGGCGCGTGGAGCCGCTGATTATCGTCGGCATCTACAACGCGGGCAACCAGCGGCTTGGAGAATACACGCCGACGCGGGCGCCGAAGCTTGGCGGCGGGCGGGCGAATCGTTATGCGAAATTTTTGCTGGAAGAGGTACGGGTCTTTGTGCAGAGCCAGTATCGCGTCGCGGAAGGGGCGGAACACACTGGAATTGGCGGGTCTTCGCTCGGCGGACTCGTATCCTTATATGTGGGTCTAAAACTTCCAAAAGTGTTTGGCAGGATTGCCGCCCTCTCCCCCTCGGTGTGGTGGAATGAGCGAGTGATTCTGCGATTCGCCGCCGCCGCGCCGGTGCAGCCTCACCCGCGCGTCTGGCTGGATGCAGGGACCCGCGAAGGGGGCCGCACGGTGGAAGATGTGGAGCGATTCCGGGACGTGCTGCTTGGCAAAGGCTGGCAGCTCGGGCGCGATCTGCATTACGAGCGAGTGGAGGGCGCGGAGCACAATGAAGCCGCCTGGGCGCAGCGCGTTGGCCCTTTCCTCCAATTTTTGTTTCCCGCCGGTTAAACACAGGTATAATCCGCGCAGTTTAATTCAAGGCAAGAGCCATCCTTCTTGCCGGCCGTTTTCACGGAACAGCCCATGGCCCCGGATCGCGCGATCTCCATCCTGTGCGTCACCTCTTATGAAAAGGGGCAGGACTTTCTGCGCGCGTGCAAAGCGCTGGGGTGCACGGTTTATTTACTGACGGTCGAAAAATTGCGCAAAGGGAACTGGCCGCGCGAAGCCATTGACGAAATGTTTTTCATGCCCGAGGAGCTTCCCTTGCAGGATCTGCTGCACGCGGTGAGTTACGCTGCCCGTAGCCGGCAGATCGATCGCATCGTCGCGCTGGATGAATTTGATCTCGAAAACGTCGCCGCGATTCGCGAGCATATGCGCCTGCCCGGGATGGGACTCACCACGGTGCATTATTTTCGCGACAAGCTGGCGATGCGCATGCGGGCCAGGGAAGCGGGGATCCTGGTTCCCGAATTCATCCATGTTTTGAATCATGAGAATCTGAGCGAGTTCATGATGCGCGTGCCGGGGCCCTGGCTGCTGAAGCCGCGGGCGCAAGCTTCGGGCATCGGCATGAAAAAGATTTGTGCGAGCGAGGAACTGTGGCCGTGGCTGGACCAGCTTGGCGACAAACAATCGCAATATCTGCTGGAACGGTTTATTCCGGGCCGGGTTTTCCACGTGGACGGGATTGTTTCGGAAAAGCGAGTTTTATTTGCCGAGGCCCACGCTTATGGGATGCCGCCGCTGGACGTTTCGCATCATGGCGGGGTTTTTACCACGCGGACCTTGCGGCGCGATTCCGAGGAGGCGGCGACGATCAAGGAAATTCACGAGGAGCTTGTGGAGGCGCTGGGATTGGTGCGAGGAGTGACGCACACGGAATTTCTGAAATCGCACGCCGATGGGCGATTTTATTTTCTGGAAATTGCGGCGCGGATCGGCGGCGCTTATATATCGAATGTGGTGCAGGCGGCGACGGGAATTAATTTGTGGTGGGAGTGGGCGCAACTGGAAGTAGGAGCAGGAAGGCAGGCGTACCATTTGCCGGCGCCGCACCAGGATTTTGCCGGAGTGATTGTTTCGCTGGCGCGGCAGCAGGAGCCGGACACTTCCGGGTACACGGACGAGGAGATTGTTTATCGCATTTCGAAATATCACCACGCGGGATTCGTTCTAAAAGCCTCTTCGGCAGACCGGATCGAAGCACTGCTGGCTTCCTACGAACAGAGGTTTGTTTCGGACTTCATGGCCACGCAGCCGGTTCCCGACAAGCCAACGTCCTAGTCACCCGCCAGTTGGAATTTTCATTTGGGGAGAAGATGGGGGATGGTGAGGATGGATGTGGAGGAATGAAAAGAGAGAAGTATCCCAGTAAAATAGGTCTGGAAAAGAAAATTCAAACCCAAGACCCGGGTACCAAACAGCGGAACCCGGGGCACCCCTCATCGCCACTTCCGCGGGAATTGTTGAGGTGAGATCCTTTCACCGGCTTACATGTCAAACAAGCTCCAGATCATTAAACCCGGCCCATGGGCCCAATCGGGCGGTTCTCGGCAAAGCGACATCCCAGAGGCCGCAGGCGGCATCTTAGTACCTGGGACAGTGCCGACCCTGTTCTATGGTCTAGTTACTTTCAGGCACCTGTTTACGATACTGTATTTGCTGCCCACCTCCCCGCGGACTATCTTTTGCTTACTACCCCGGGCCGGGAACCTGCGTGGGGTGAGCTATCCCTTGGAGGACCGATGTGGGGTAACAAGAAGCCGGATACGCCGCAAGCAGCGCAGCCGGAAATAAAAAATTCACCAGTGAATTTGCCGCCGAAGACTTCTGCGGCAACTTGGGAGGGGACAACCGCAATGAGTACAGATGCTATGCGTCCTTTGGGTGCAACCGCCGATCGCGCGACCGCGCGGCTCGGACCGAGCTTGCACATCAAGGGCGAAATTACCGGAAGTGAAGATCTACTCCTCGAGGGCACGGTCGAAGGGCTTGTGCAGCTTGATGAGCGCAAACTCACCGTCGGCGCATCCGCCAAGGTTACGGCGGATATTATTGCCCGCGAAGTAGTGGTGTACGGCACGGTCAAGGGCAATCTCCGCGCGAAAGACCGCATCGAGATCAAGAAGGACGGCTCGGTGAACGGAGACCTGACCACGGCGCGCATCATGATTGAAGACGGGGCGTATTTCAAAGGATCCATCGAAATCGACAAGTCCGGAGAGAAAGAGTCCGGCAGCAGTGCGTTTTCGCGTTCGACCGCTGCGCCCGCGGGCGCGGGTGTTGGGCCGAAGACGATTTAAGTATCTGTTCCCACCCCAAGTTCTTCCCAAGGACGGCGTTCCGCGGCAAGCGGGACGCCGTTTTATTTTATCCTCAGCTTGGCGTCCACAGTATTTAATAACTTGACAAGTCCTTGACTGATAGCTATGGTGTGGGCGGTTGTCCACTCTCCGGAGGGGTGAACGATCCGGCGAGCGCCCGCCCGCGCTTGTCGGCCCCATTCAGGCACAAGTTCGCTTCGCAGGAGTTAGGCCATGCCGCGAGGCGTGCACAATTCGGCGTTGTTGGTTACGGCCTTCGTGGTTTTCCTCGGGGGTTGCGGGGGTGGGGGGGGAGGGGGAACTCAGCCGCTGCCTCTACAGCCCGATTTCACGATTGGCCTATCCACGACTGCGGTCAGCGTTGCGCAGGGGAGTTCGAGCGCGCCGGTCAGCGTGAGCGTGACCGGCTTAAATGGATTTTCAGGGACCGTGCAGGTGACGCTGGCGGGTGTACCGGCGGGTGTGAGCAGCAATCCAGCGAGTCCGTTTTCCGCGAGCGTGGGGCAGCCGGTTTCCGTAATTATCGGGGTGTCGCCGAACGCGGCCACCGGGCAGTTCAATATTTCGGCCCAGGCAACAAGCGGCTCTCTCTCCCACTCCGCTCCATTTTCTCTGACCATTCAGGCCGGTGTCGCCTTTAACCTGCCGCGCTCCACATTTCTGCGCAACGATTCGGTCGCCGCAGTGGATCTACCTGCCGGGGAACCGCGACGGCGGCAGATTGTTTATGACGTGAGTGGCAAGCGCCTGTTTGTGGCCAATCCGGCGATGAATCGCGTGGAGGTTTATGCGGACGCGAATCCCATCCTGCAGTCGGTGATTGATGCGCCGGGAGCCTGCAGCATGGATTTGTCTGGAGACGGCGGGACGTTGTGGGTGGGGACGAGTACGGAAGAACTTCTCGCCGTGTCCACGAGCAGCTTGCAAGTGGTTGCGCGCGACCGGATGGCGGGGCTTTCGCCGATCCCCGGTGTGGTGTTCAACCG